>JGI10216J12902_103844890_pt1 | contig 20042 bp, 16 predicted proteins | sample KanNatreferecore_FD_12902 | JGI IMG/M metagenome (IMG submission 12902)
CGGTTTCCTAAACCGCGTGCCGCTGGTTCGACTCCAGCCGGGGCCACCACCTAGGTCGCTGGGTTCATCGCTGAAAGTGCGTCCGCCAGAGGGTGTTCCGGAGGTCCGGGGCACCCTGTCAGTTTGGCCGGAAATGGACAGGGAGGGAGGGACGCCAAGTGGATGTGGCGACGGCCCGGCCTTGGTCGATCCGCACGGCGATCTCGTCGAGAGGATGCTGCGCTTCGTGTCGCACCAACGCGTGAACAATGTCGTGTACGTCAACCCTGCCGACCTCGACCATCCCATTGCGCTCAACGTGTTCGAGTCCGTCGAACCAGCGAGACGTCATCTTGTCCCTTCCGGACTAATCATCGTCTTCAAGAGCGGCAGGCGAAGATCGTTCGCCTCTACCGTGATACGCTCGGCCGCGAGAGAACGTGGAGGAGAGAATGTGCGGTTGATCTGCCGGCCGGCGAGTAGCATGCTGCCGAACCTCGCGATCGACTACCGTGGCCCGATGACAACTGATCGCGGGTGCACAGAGTGGTCGCTTACGCCCGACCCGCGCCCGAAAGAGACCACCCGTGGCTGGGGAGAGGGAGGAGCCATGTTCACAAAGTCCCACAACTGGGCGTGTGGCCTTACTGTGGCCGCCACGGTGGTTTTCGGTGGCCTGATGGTGTCGTCCTGCGAAAAGAAGAATCCTGTGAAGCCGGCCACCGAGCCTCGCATCATCTTCAACGGCACACTTTCGAACGCCGGGATGGGCGTGAACACCTCGGGCGGCCTCACCCACTGGGTATCCGTCGCCGGTGATTCAATCCGCATGGCCTACCCGGCCGGACAGTCCTGGGGTGCCGTCTTCATTACCACCGGGGGCGATCCTATCCCGCAGCACCGGCGGGAGGACGTGCGCGGTTACCGACTACTCCACGTCGAGCTTCGCGGTGAGCTGGACGGCCAATCCGTCCTCATCGGCATGAAGGACAAGGACGACCCAGATGATGGCAGCGAGACCAAATTACGGCGAACGCTCACGACGCAGTGGCAAGCCGTCGAGATCAAGTTGACCGACTTCGCGACAGCGGATCTCGAAAACCTCTACGTGCTGGTGGAATTCGTTTTCGAGTCCACCTCCGAGACTGTAAGCGCTCGCAATATCAAGTTCCTGCCATGACGATCGCTGCCGGGGTCGCGACCGTGTTTCTCGCCGTGGTGATGTGCTTCGGCGCGCTCGCGTGTTCTCGGACGACGCGGCCGAAGACCCAGGCGATTCATCCGATTCACGGTCTTAACTTCAGCCCTTACCTGGCCGGTCAGGATCCGGCTGGCACCGTGCTCGGGGAAGAGCAGGTGCGGTCTCGGCTGGCGATTTGCGCTCAGTATTGCCGGTGGGTCAGAACCTTCGGTTGCACGGGGGGCCTGGAGGTAGTCCCCGCTCTCGCCCACGCGATGAACTTGAGAGTTGCCGCCGGCGCGTGGCTGGGTTCGGACGAGGCGAGCAACCAGCGCGAGATCGCTGCCTTGATCTCCGCTGCACAGCAAGGCACCGTCGACATCGCCATCGTCGGGAGTGAGACGCTGCTGCGAAACGACCTATCATTAGGTTCCCTCCTCGAGTACATCGAACAAGTCCGTGCCGCTATCGCCGACTCAATCCCGATTACCAGCGTTCAGTTGTGGCGCGATTGGGCCAGGAGTCCTTCCCTCGTGAGCGCCTGCGATGTGCTGATGATGAACGACTATCCCTACTGGGATGGCGTGAGCATCGACTGCGCAATCGCCTCGCTCGATCACCACTACCGCATCATTGTCGCGTTAGCGGGAGGCAAACCCGTTCTGCTCTCGGAGACTGGCTGGCCGAGTTGCGGCAACACCGTTGGACTCGCGGTTCCGAGTCCGGAGAACGCGGCGCGGTACTTCGGCCAGTTCGTACGCTGGACGGCGGGGTATGCGATCTCGGCGTTCTATTTTGAGGCATTCGACGAAGCGTGGAAGATTCGCGATGAGGGCCCGCAAGGAGCCTGCTGGGGGCTATGGGACCAGGATGGAGTTCTGAAGTCGGGGGCGAGTGTGGTGTTCGGCGGGCATCTTCCGTCCGCCGTCTCGACCGGCGGCGTCATCAACGGTCCCGGCACGCCTGTGCTCGCGATCATGCACCTTCCCACCCGCGGCTCTCAGGACAATCTCGAGGGGCGCGTCGAGCATGTTGATCCGCTCGACTATGAGGTTGCCGTGTACATCTATGTGAACGGCTGGTGGACCAAGCCTTACTGGGCGAACCCCACCACCGACGTGCAGTGCGATGGGCGGTGGACGTGCGACATCACCACCGGCGGCAACGATTCCCAGGCGACCCGGATCGCTGCATTCCTGCTGCCCGATGGATACGATCCGCCTCTCGCGTACGGTGACGCGGCGTTGTCCTCGGATCTCGCGGCTCACGCGGTTGCCTCGGTTGAGGTAACGAGGAGCGCGCAATGAACCGCGGCTCCGGCGCGTCCCGGCGCGGGCAAATCGCGATGGGCCTATTCATCGTCAGCGCGATCCTTCTTCATTTCGATACCGAGTCGATCATTCACCGGGAATCGCCGGCGCCGGTGGCATCCGCGGTCGGGGCGTTGGATTCGCGGGCCGGCGGGTTTCTCGAGCGCGAGTACGACAACGCGGTCAAGGAGATTCAGGAGCGCATCCGGCAGGAAGGCGTTTTGTTCGGTTTCAAGTTCACGCTGGTTGGGGCCATCCTGGCGCTCATATTCTCGAACCGCATCCTGCCGGCAGTGCTCCACCGAGGTCGGTCGGCATCCTCGCCAGACGAATCCGGCCATCCTCTGGATGAGTCGCAGTCCCCGCCGATGCTTCAAGAGATCCCGGCGACGGCGTTGTTCTGCTGGGCGGCTATCGCGACTAGCGCGATCATTGACACGCGCATCCTCTACAACGCGGAATCGATGCGTACGCAGGGTGACTGGATCAAGCAGCACGTGGAAGCCGTTCTGATTGGTAATGGGCTCGTGGGCTGGGAACGTTTCATCGACGAGCGGAGTCCGTTCTTTCGCTCGCACCTTTACCCGCTCATGCGTGCCAACGCGCACGTACTGACACTCGTTCTGCTCATAGGCACCGCATATCTCTTCTCCGAGGCATTCGCGAGAGGCCCGGCACGGGGGTGGATCCAAGCACGCATGATCTGCCGCGCCGGTGGTATCGCATCGTTTGCGATCATGTGGCTCGGGGCTCTCTCGTTCCACTACCAGCAGCCGGGCTGGGCGCTCTGGTGCACCGTGTGGCTCGTCGTGGGGGTCGTCGCTTGCCTCAACCTGTGGCGCCTACCACGGGACCCAGGCGCCGAGATCGTCACTCGAGTGCCGTGAAGACCCGCCGAGATCCACGCCCGCTGCTTGTCGCGTGCGCCATCGCGTGCACCCTGTCCGCAGTGGCGGCGGCCGACGGACCGAGCCACGGCATCTCGACGGATCCGTGCATGTGCGCGAGCACCAGAGCGATCCCACACTTTCAGTCGATCGCTACCAGCGACTGGCTGACGGTCGCCGGCTACGTCGACCTGGGGCACCGGCAGACGCAGCTCTACGAAGAGGGGCATCAGGCAGAGGTCGGCCTGTGGGACGCCCGGATTGAGCTATGGGCGCCGCCATTCCGGAGGCGTTTCGCGTGGGGCGTGTACGCTCGCCTCGCCGGCACATTCAGCAATCGGCCCCCGGCCTTCGAGAATCTGTGGCTCGCGGGCCCTGGCGTCGGCATCCAGGTCTACCCTGCGGACACGGCCTGGGTGCAACGCCTGGGGGTGCTCGGCCGCTGGCTCGGGCCGCTGCGCCTGTTCGCCGAGCATGATCGGCAACGATTCAGGCGGCTTGGGGAGGAATGGCGGCCGAAGCAGCAGGTCCGGTACGGCATCGACTACTACCGCGCACTCCATGTGAATCGCGGTCACGCGTGGTGGTCCGAGATCTATGCCGAGGGGACCTGGCGCTCGGCGAACGAGTTCAGGAGCGATTACAACGCGCTCTCCGCGGGCTCCGCCCTGCGGATCGGTCTTCGGGAGCCCTGGCGTCATACCGTATCGACCTTCGGCGTCTTGGAGAGCGCCTGGAGCGAGCACCAGGATTACGACTGGGAGAATCGCCTTCTGGTGGGCTGCGGCGTACGACTGGACCCTGACCTGCGGGAGTTCCCCGGCTGGACGGAGCCGTTCACCCGGTTGACGCTCACTGCCGAGTACGTTCACATCGCGCTCTACTACTACCATCCGCCACCGTCGACCACGCCTCGGCACGACATGCGCTTCACGATCTCTCTTGCCATAGGCGAGTTTTGGCGATGATCCCTCCGAGACTACCTCCGATCCCGATGAGCGTCTTCGGCGCGATGCTGCGCGGCGCGCTGCCGATGCTGTTCGTACCAGCAATCGCCTCTTCGATCCCCGCGTCACAGTCGCCATTGATCGGGGAGGCATTCGAGTACCTGGCCGAGCAACAGGATCTCTTCCACCAGAGCGCCACCATCTATGACGAGCGGGACTCAGGTGCCGCGCTTTTCTTTCCCTCGGGGTGGATGGGAAACCTCGCCCATGGGTCTATTGCCGATTCCCTCTTTGCCATGACTGACGCCGACACCACCGAACCCGCGACGGGTCTCACCTGCGTGAAAGTGCGAGTGGCCAGGGGGTTTCACAAGAGCCGAGGCTGGCTGGGTATCTACTGGCAGAATCCGGATCGTAATTGGGGGGAGCACCCTGGACTGGACCTGAGCCGATACGCGCAAAGTGGTCGCGTCTGGCTGGAATTTTCCGCCCGAGGCGCGCGTGGCGGGGAGCGGATCCGGTTTCTCTCCGGCGGCATCAATCGCCCTCCAAACACCAACCGCCACTTCAAGTATCAGGACTCCTACGGGCCCGTCTACCCGGAGGGCAGCCGGCGCGGTGGCCTCGTCCACTTGAGCCGTCACTGGGCGATCTATCGCATCGATCTCACCGGCCGGGATTTGAGCAATGTGATCGGCGCCTTCGCCTGGGAGTTGGAAGAGGACCAGCAGCCGACGGAAACCACGTTCTACCTGGATGACGTGCGTATTGTGTTCGGCCGCGAAGGCACGACGCGGCGCCTGCAGGAGCCGCGCTTCATTCGCAGCTACGTCCCGCTGCGAGCGGGGGCGCCCGATCGCTACTTCCGCAATGTCGCCTTCACATACGACAATGCGCTCGCTCTGATTGCCTTCCTAGCAGGAGGGGATCCCGACAGGCTACGCCGCGCGAAGCTCATTGCGGACGCGTTCGTCTGCGCGCAGCATCTCGATCCGAAGGTCGCGGACGGTCGCCTGCGCAGCGCCTATTCGTGTGGCGATCTTCTCACCACCGGCGAGTACTGTCACGCGCGACTCCCGGGTTTCTGGGACGATCAGCGACAGCAATGGGACGAGGACTCCACGCTCGTCGGAGCTGACTGTGGAAATATTGCCTGGGTGATGATTGCCTTGCTCGACTATTGGGAGAAGAGCGGTAAGCCGGCCTCTTCTCCGTATCTCAAAGCAGCGGAGAGGCTGGGCGCATGGGTGCAGGACACGACTTATCACGATGAGGGGTTTGGCGGCTTTAGTGGCGGAAAGATTGGTTGGCCAAACGAAGAGCCAGTGAAGGAGAAGATGGTCCTGTGGCGATCGACCGAGCATAACATCGATCTCTTTGTTGCTTTCTCAAGGCTGCACGCCGCCACGGGAGATACGGTTTGGAAGAACCCTGCGCAGCACGCACGTGAGTTTGTGCATCGCATGTGGGACGCTTCCGTTGGGCATTTCTGGACTGGCACGCTCGAGGACGGCACACCGAACAAGGAGGTTGTGCCGCTCGACGTTCATCCGTGGGCAATACTGGCGCTGGACGATCAGACATTTTTGCCCGGCCTAGAGTGGGCCAAAGAACACTGTTGGAGCGTCGCCGACGGGGACAGCGGGTGTGGAGGATTCGACTTCAAGGGTGATGCGGCTACCCTTGGCGTAGAGCGTGGCATCTGGTGGGAAGGTACCGCGCAGATGCAGCTCGCGTTACGAATGACGGACGACAACTTTGGGGCCGACCGCTGCCTGGCGTCGGTGAGGCGATGTGGTCGCGACTCAGCGCATCGCGGCGCGGTTGTAGCCGCTGCAAGCGACAGCTTGCCGACTGGATTCCACCTAGCGAATGGATCCTCATGGTTGTACTACCGTCGCCCACACATCGGTGCGACCGCGTGGTACCTATTTGCTGAGCTGGGATGGAATCCGTATTGGGGACGACCCGTCGATCGAAAGAAGTGACCGGATGCAGCCGTAGCCATCATCCGGTCAATAGTTGTCTCACGGGCTCGACAATCCACCGCATACCCGGTCACGCGGCGTCCCTCAGAGGCGGACGAATCGCCTCGTCGAGGTACCTCGGCGCGTGACGAGCCGCGCGAAGTAGACCGCTGCCGGAGCCCATCCACGGTCCGTCGTCGTTCCATCCCAAGTCATGACCTGGATTCCGGAAACTCGTCCGGCAAGCGAGGCGCGCCAGATTGTTCGACCGTCCACGCCGTACACCTCGAGCGCGCGGGGAACGTCACCGGGTGCTATGCGGAACGCGAACGTGTGACGCTCACGCGACGGAGACGGCGCGATCGAGAGCATCATGCTCGGGGTGAGCTTCGACTCCAGAGGTCCCACCGAGACCGTGGGCGGGTCGAATTGCAGATTGTAGGTCCCATTCCACAACGAGCAGTCGCCTGTGCCGGTGCACGACGTCACACCGAAGATCTTTGACCACCACCGCCATCGCCGTTCATGCGGTCGGCCACAGGTTCGTGGACCCCATGAGCATTCGCGCGTGCGCTCGGCGGGGTGCCCATCGGGGACAGGAGCGCCCATTGCGGCGAGTCCGCGAGCTGGAGAGCCCAGGTTTCGTTGATACGGCCCGAAGAGGTCAAGCATACAGCAGGGGTTGGCACTCATGGACGCGGAAACGTGAGGAGCGGGACTGCCGGGACGTCGAAAGGATCGATGGACGTTCAGTGATAAAGGCTCTTGATGCGTCCCCACGTCGAGCTCTGCACCGGCGTCGTCAACGAACCAAACTTCTGGATGCGGAAGTTGTCGAAGTCCGCGACGAAGATGTTGCCGGTGGCGTCGACCGCCACACCATAGGGATAGCTGAACTGACCGTCGCCGCTGCCGAACGAGCCCCACTGCTCGAGGTAAGTGCCCGTTCCCGTGAACACCTGGATCCGGTGGTTGTTGCTGTCCGCGACGTAGACGTTGCCGGCGGCGTCGGTCGCGACTCCGGAGGGATTCATGAACTCGCCGTTGCCGCTGCCGAGCGAGCCCCACTGCGTCAGGTAGGTTCCGGTGTCCGTGAACTTCTGCACCCGGTTGTTGCCTCGGTCCACGACAAAGACGTTTCCGAAGAGGTCCGTCGCGACTCCGTCGGGACTGAAGAATTGGCCGTTGCCGCTGCCGAACGACCCCCAGTGCGTGATGTAGGTGCCATCCCCGGCGAACTTCTGCACGCGCTGACCGGCGAGCTCCGAGACGTAAACGTTCCCGCCGGCATCCGTGGCCACGTAGATCGGGTTGTCGAGCTGCCCGGGGCCGCTGCCGGGGGTGCCCCATTGGGTCAGATACGTGCCCGTGTTCGTGAACTTCTGCAGGCGGAAACCGGCCGCTTCCGTGACGTAGACGTTGCCGAACGCATCCGCCGCCACTCCCGAGGGGTTCATGAACTCGCCGTTGCCGCTTCCGGCCGAGCCCCACTGCATGACGTAGCTGCCCGAGTTCGTGAACTTCTGAATGCGACAGTTGCCTCCGAGGCTCTCGCGTTGCCAATCCACGACGTAGACGTCTCCCGTGGCGTCCACCGCGACTCTATAGGGTTGGTTGAACTCTCCGTTGCCGCTGCCGGGCGTGCCCCACTGGGTGATGTAGACCGGCGGCTGTGCTCCGACGGTCACGGGCAAGAGGGAAGCAAGGAACAGGAAGGGCAGCGCGATCCGAACGCAACGATGAGACGGAGTCATGACACGACCTCCTTGCTGAATGGGCGCGAAGACAGATCGGCAGCGCGCGCTTGCTGCCCTCGCCACGCTTGGAGCCTACCACCGTCAGCGCCCGATGCGAGAAGTCCGGTATCCTTGGGTGCCTCGACTGCTGGTGCCCGAGTTCCGCCCGTCCACGTGAAGAGGATTTGATGGCTGGCGATCGAAAGAGCTTCCCGTTCCTGTCCCTCGCGCTCACCGTCTTCGCGCTCGCCGGATGCTCGCGAACCACGACGAGACCGCGCGTTCCGGTACCGGCCGACGCGGCAACCTTCAAAGGCATCGGCTGGTCGTCGAGTTCGGCAAGAGTTAGGCGGGGCCGCCTCACCCCGAGCGCAGGTCCCGTTCGCCAAGCTCCTGCCGCCCCATCACGCGTTGCGCTTCGCGCTCGATCAGCTCATCGGTGACTCGCGCGTAGCGCATCGTCGTCGTGAGATCGCGGTGTCCGAGGATCTGTTGCAGCACGGCGAGATTGCCACCGGCCTCGAGCCAGCGCATCGCGAACGTGTGTCGGCAGCGATGGACGTGGAAGTCCGCGATGCCGGTCCGCAGCCGGATCCCGCGCGAAAACGAGCCCGGACTGTTGGCCGCATAGGGCACGAGCCGATAGGTCGAACGAGTGATTTCATCGAGCAACTCCCGGCTCAACGGCACTCGCCGCACGCGTCCCGACTTGGTGTTTCCCACCTCGAGCAACGAGCCACGGATGTCATCCGTAGTCGCACGAGAGGCTTCGCCCCAGCGGAGGCCGGTTCCGATCAGGAGTCTCAGCACGAACCCGGCCCGGCCGGGGACGGTCCTGAGCAGCTCCAGCTCGCGATCGTTGAACCCGCACGGGGAGACTTCGGGAATTCTCGGCATGACGCGAGCAGGAAAGGGCGATGTGTCGAGCAGCCCCGCGCTCACGGCCCAGCGCAGGAAGCAGCGCAGGTCGCTCAGCACGTGCGTCACCGTGTACGGGCTGAGGTCCCAATAGCTCTCGAGCATCAGCCGGAACTCGCGCACCTGATCGCCGTCCAATTCGCGCAGCGGGATGCCGCCGAGCCACCCGATCACGTAGGTGTTGAAGCGACTCGCTGCGAGCCGCTGGCCCTTGGGGTTCCTCGTCGTTGCCACGTACGAGGTGAGCCAGCGGTATCCCGCCTCGAACAGGGTCGGAGCCGGCTCCGCCAGGAACGTCTGCTGAATGGGTGCGCGGCTGTGAGCACGCGTGGGCCTTCGACATCTGTCGCGCGTGGCGATACCTCCGGTAACGATGTGTGCGGGGAGCGGCGCGAATCCCGTGCGTGCCAACACGGCTCTCATGCGGGTCCGATCCCAACGCACGTTATGAGCCACTCCGCGTGAGCTGCCGGTGAGCGGCGCGGCTTGAACTGACCACGTGACGGCTGCGCGTACTGCAAGGGAGCGCGCGCGCGACTCTGAGGACCGTGATCGCCAGCTGAGCTTTGTCCAAGCGCTTCAGGTGTCGGCTGGCCCGGACGGGAGCCGACGCATTGCCTGAATCGCCTGATCCAGCGCTTGCAAGAACCTGGAGCGGTCGCGCGAATCGAAGGGCGGCGGACCGCTCGAGTCCAGTCCCGCGCCGCGCAGCTCGGAGAGCAGATTGCGAGTTGCCAGCGCGTCTCCGATGTTCGAGGCGGTGAACGGGCGCCCGGTGGGACTCAAGACTTGCGCACCGCGTTCGATGCAGCGCGAGGCGAGCGGGATGTCCGACGTGATGACGACGTCGCCTTTCCCCACATGCGCCACGATCCAATCGTCCGCAGCGTCGAATTCTTGATCGACGACCTCGAGCGTAAGTTGGGGCCGGCTCGGAATCCGCATCCAGCTGCCGGCCACCAGCGTCACGGGAATACCGTATCGCGTCGCGACCCGATACGTTTCTTCTTTCACAGGGCAGGCATCGGCGTCGACGTAAATGTGCAGAACGAATACCCCTGATTTCAGTTCCCAAAGAGGGACTTCCACGGTCCCCTTTACCCTGACGCCGACCGTGTAATGGAGGGATCCGGCGCCCCGGGCAAGCGTAGGCCTCCGCCGCATCGGCGATCAAGGCTTGATCGCTGCCACCCCAGCTTGCGAATCAGGTCGTCAGGCCGAGCGCTGATCCGGTGCGCTCGATCCAAAAGGCGCGCGCCACGATGGATGACTTTCGCAAGGAACGGACACCCGCTGGGCCGTAGGAAACGCAGCTACTCATCAACTATTGATCGAAGTCTTCAACTAGTTGAATGCTTCCTCCGATCCCTTTGTCCCAAGATGCTGCTCGGTCGCGGACTGGCCCCGAAGCGAGCGCGTTCTCACGGGCGGGCCGTTCATCCCCTCGACTTTTGCCTGCCCGCCTCTCCGCGCGGGACCATGGAACGAAGCACAGGAGTCGAGGCCGATGCCACACCGCTTGCTTGTCATCGAGGGGCGAACGCCGTCGTCCCCGGCCCAGGTACTCGAGACTCTCGCGAGTGACGATTCCTTTGCGTGTCAGCGCGTGCGTTGGGACGAATTCCCGGCACAAGATCTGGAGCGCTGCCGCGATGATCTGATCGTCGCCGTCACGACGGAACACGAGACCGAGGCGGTCGCGGCGTTCGAGCGATTCCGTCAGCATCCATTTGCTGCACCGACTTTCGCGGTGTTACCAACCCGTGCGGATGCACCGCTGCTGCGCCTGGTTTCGACCGTTGCCGACGACTTCATGTTCGAGCCGATACACCCGGTCGAATTACGCCATCGCGTCGGGCGGATGCTGTCCGATCCCCGCCACGAGCTCGAAGCCGTGCGCCGGCAGTTGGTCGAGGAGAGAGGTCTCGCGAGGCTGGTCGGCCGCGATCCGGCGTTCACGAGGGCCGTCGAGAAGGTCCCGCGATTCGCGGCCGCCGACCTTCCCGTGATGATCACGGGAGAGACGGGCAGCGGAAAGGAACTCTGCGCGCGCGCACTCCATCATCTCGGGCCACGCCGACAGGCTCCGTTCGTCGCCGTGGATTGTGGTGCCGTCCCCGACCTGCTCTTCGAGAACGAGCTGTTCGGCCATGCGCGCGGCGCCTTTACCGACGCCCATCGCGATCACAAGGGCCTCGTGGCGATGGCCGAGGGTGGCACACTGTTCCTCGACGAAGTCGACGCACTTTCGCCGGGTGCACAGGCGAAACTCTTGCGGTTTCTCCAGGAGCGAACCTACCGGGCGCTCGGGTCCGGCCATTTTGATCGAGCCGATGTCAACGTCGTGGTCGCATCGAACCGGGATCTCGCGACGTGCGTGGCCGAGCAGCGGTTCCGCTCCGATCTCTACTTCCGGCTCAACGTGTTGCGTATCCATTTGCCACCACTCCGCGAGCGCCCGATGGACATCGCGCTCCTGGCGTACGACGCACTCAAGCAGTGCCGCGGGACGACCCACGCGCCGCCGAAAGCCTTCACACGAGCGGCGATTCGTCGACTCGAGCTGCACGATTGGCCGGGCAATGTCCGCGAGCTGTTCAACGTCGTTCAGCGTGGGGTCGTGGCCTGCGAGGGGGAGCGCATCATGCCATGCCACCTCGAGCTCGGCTCCAGGGCATCGGACGACGACGAACATGGCGCGGACTTCCGTACCGAACGCGCCGCTGCGATTGCGGCGTTCGAACAGCGCTACGTGGAGCAGTTGCTCCGCAAGCATCGAGGCAACGTGACGCACGCCGCGCGTGAGGCAAGGCAGGATCGGCGCGCGTTCGGCCGCTTCATCAAGAAGTACCGGATCGATCGCCGCTCACTGACCGAGTAACCGGGTCGAATCCGACCCGGTAGTGGGTACCGGCAGTCCCACTCGATCCCGACCGCGTGAATCGCAGCTCGCGCGAAGCCATATGTGCGGACTCCGATTCCCGCCCTGCGACGCCACGGTCGCAGTGAAGCCACCGCGAGTGACGCGTCATACGCATTTCCCCAACGTTTGTGGAACGACCGTCGATGGCACGTCGCCTGCCATGGGGTGGCGACGCACGATTGACGGGAGGGACACTCGTGACAACCGACGAGCCCGAAGCAGTACCCCCGATGGCCAAGGTCGTCCTCGGGAACTTCGTGGACAACCCGCAGCTCGCGACGGACTTGCTCCAACTTGCGCGCTGGAGCATCCCCCAGAAAGCCCTCGACCAGGATCTCGGGCAGGTCAGTCGCGCGCTCGAGTGGCTGGTCACGCAGGGGTTCGTCGTACGAGACAGCCGGACCGGCGTCGCGCCCATGTACCGACTGAATCTCAACCGGGCTGGTGAAGCAAAACGTTTCCTCCGTCGCGTCGATGAGCGAATGCACGTCATCGAACCACGCATCGAGGTTTCTCCTCTGCGTGGACCCGTGGTCGCGCAGGCTTGCAAGTGGATCGACGCGGTTCTGCTCCACTACCATCTCCGGCATCCCCATCACGCGGAAGACCGGCCGGGTCTCTCGCGCAGCCAATCTTCGATCGAACGTCTGCTCACGCTGGAAGCACCTAACACTGGCGCCGTGCGCGACGCCGAGCGCAAGGCACTCGCTGCCGCTCGCGATCTCGATGCGGCACTGCGAGATCCGGCCGCCTCCGAACCGATTGCGCGAATGTGCCGGCTCCTGCGCTTGGAGCCGTTCGAAGCGCAGGCGGTCGTGCTGTGCCTGGCGCCCGAACTCGACGCCCGTTATCAGACCATCTTCGGAATCCTGAACGACGACCTGGGTCGGCGGCGGCCCACGCTCGCGCTCCTGTGCGCGCTGCTCGGCGAGCCATTGGCGATCCGCGATGCCTTCGTACGCGCAAGCGGTCTCACGAGCTGGCGGCTGTTCGAGTACGGCGCCGCGCTGCCGTTTGCGGACGAGGCTCTAAGGCTCGATCCATGGGTGACCGCATGGTTGCTCGGCAATCCCGCGGCGCTATTCGACGATCCCGTCCTTCATCCGTTACGGCGTTCCCTGCCGTGGGTGGGGGCGCGCTGGATGCGCGACGTCGTTCGCGTCCGTGAGCTGGCGGCGATCATGCGCGACGAGCCGACCGATTGCGACTGGGTCGTACTCTCGGGACAGGATCCCGACGGATGGCGCGCGATCCTCGAAGCCGCCGCGATCCAGGCCGATGTGCCACTTCTTCGTATCTCCCTCGCGTCTGTCGCCGCCGCCGAGCCCGCGGCTGTAGACGAGCTCGCCATTCGCGTGGCGCGAGCGATTCAACTCTCGGGTGAAGTCCCCGTGCTGGACCTCGGCATCCTGCCCGTGCCGGCAATTCCGCCGCTGCTCCTCAGCCGGATCGTTTCGGCGCTCGAAGGGTGGGAGGGGACGGGGCTCCTCGTCGTGCGTGAGGCGGAGCGCGTGATCCGCGAACTGCCGCGCGAACGCTGCCGGCTCCTGCGCCGCGATGCGCCCGATCGCGCCGAGCTGACGGCCGTGTACATGGCCGCCGCGACGGAGGCCGGGCTCTACCTGAGCGGGGCCGACGCAGGCCGGCTCGCGCTCACGTTCCCGATGTCGCTCGAGTCCATCGACGAGGCGTTGCGTTACGCCCTGCTCCAAGGCGCCGCCCAAGAACTGTTGGCGGGGCAATTCCATGCGCTGGCATCCGCCTGTCGTCGGATCGCGGCGCCAGACCTGCCACGGTTTGCACGACGCATCGCGCCAACCTTTCGTCTCGACGACGTCGTCCTGCCCACGGACCGGCGTGCGCAACTCGACGAGATGGTCTCGCACGTGCGGCATGCCGCGCGCGTCCTGGGTGAGTGGGGGTTCGATGCACAGCTTCCGTACGGTCGCGGCGTCGCGGCACTGTTCTGCGGTCCGAGTGGCACCGGCAAGACCATGGCGGCGCAAGCGATTGCCCACACATTGAACACAGAGACCTACGCTGTCGACCTCTCGCGCATCGTGAGCAAGTACATCGGTGAGTCGGAGAAGAACCTCGATATGGTGTTCTCGGACGCCGAGCGCGCGGGCGCCGTGCTCCTGTTCGACGAAGCGGACGCCTTGTTCGGAAAGCGCAGCGAGATCAAGGACGCGCACGATCGGTACGCGAACATCGAGGTCGCCTACTTGCTGCAGCGCATGGAGGCGTTCGCCGGACTCGCGATTCTCACCACGAACTTTCGCCAGAACCTCGATCAGGCCTTCCTGCGGCGCCTGCGCTTCATCGTGGAGTTCCCGAAGCCGGACATCGATGCGCGCGAGGCGATCTGGCGCCAGTGCCTGCCGAACGCAGCGCCACAGGGCAGCGACATCAACCTGCGTTTCCTTGCGCGCCGTCTCGATCTCACCGGCGGGAACATCCGCCAGATCACACTGCGCGCAGCGTTTCTCGCGGCGGACGAGCCGTCCGAGAAGATCGAGATGCGACATGTCGTGACCGCAGCGCGTGCGGAGCTGGTCAAGCTCGGCATGTCCGGTGCGGAACGCGACCTCGCGACCTTCGAGGCCACCCTACCGGCAGCCGGGACGAGGGTCGCGTGAGGCGCCCCCAATGAATGCGGACGCGATTCAGGTCGTCACACAGGCGCTCCGCGACGCGATCGCGGCGGCGCTCCGCGACCCGACCGTTCCGACGATCCCGACGGTCTACGTCGGTCCGCTCGACGATCCGGACGCGCGCAATGCCGACGCCGTGCTGTTTCTCTATCGCGTCACGGCCAACGCGGAGCTGCGCAACAGCCCGCACACCGTGCCCGCTTCGAACCCCGCTGATCCCCCCGTCGTGTTCGAGGGGGCGCTGCCGCTGGATCTCTACTACCTGCTCACGGTCGGAGCGAAGCAGGCCACCGATGAACTGCCGGCGTTGGGGGTGCTCGGCAAGGCGATGCAGGCACTGAATGATTCACCGCTCCTGGTCGGCAGCGCCGTGCGCGGCGAGCTGGCGCGCATCTCGCTCGATTCCGTCAGCAGCGAGGAGATGGGCCGCATCTGGACTCTGTTCCCCGCTGCCAACTACCGCACCTCGGTCCTCTATCTCGTGACGCCGGTGTGGATCGATCCGCGACAGCAGCGGCCGGGCGCGGCGCCGGTGGTGGACGAAAACTATCGCGCCGAACCGATCACGCCGGAGGAGTCGCTCGTATGACGCGCGCGCGGCTGCTGATCGATCCCGACGTGTTGACCCGCCAGGTCCTGTTCGCCGTGGAGCTGATCGACCCGATCACGCAGGAGCTCGTACATCGCGGGGTCAAGGTTGAAGCCATTGGTCTCGCGAACCAACCGATCATCAGCTGGTCGGGTCGCTTCGTGTGGCTGATCGAGGACAACGCGTGGCCGAGTGAACTCAGGGTGACTCCAATGTTCGGTGTTCCCTATGCAGCCGAACTGATCGCCGCTCCGCAGCGTCCCGCCGATCTCCTCCTGGCGCGGCCGGAGGAACGCTTGATGCGCGTGACCCTGCGTCCGACGCCGGCCTACTCCTTTGACCACGGCGTCACGACGGTGCGCGGATGCCTGCGCGAGAGCCCGAACAACCGCGCAGCCGTCGTCGACGCCGCCGTCGTGTTGGCCTGGTTCGCGATCCAGCCGCCGGATTGGAACCCCACTCCACCCGGTGGAGCCGCGCCACTCCCGCGAGGCGTTCGAACGGACACGCGCGGCGAGTTCGCGGTCTCTCTTCCGACGCCGCCGCGGAGCGCAGAGCCTGACGTCGCAAGCGGAATGCTGAAAGTGCGCCTGCAGTTCACGCGCGACCACCCGGCGCGAGAAACCCGGGTCACTCCTGATGACTTTCCGTTTCTTCCTATCGAAGAAGCGCCGCCTGGAAGAGTGCCGGAGGGACAACTACTGCGGAAGGACCTGGCCCTGACTTGGACCAATCTGGAACTCGTTTGAGATCAGACACGGAGGAACCCGCGATGTCACAGCACGAACACGACGACAAGACAACACCGGCCGAGAAGTGCGAGACGGCCGACTCGATGCTGAAGCGCATCACACAGCAGATCAACGAGTTCGATGTGAAGAAGCTCGGAGAGCTCAAGAAGGAGCTCGAGACCTTCACGAAGGCTCAGGATGATCTCGTGAAGGACTACGAAAAACAGTACCCAACGCTTCGCAGCAAATGGTGCGATCAACAGGCACGCATCCAGACCTTGTACGCGCAAATCAAGTGCGCGTTTCCCGGGCAGGACTGGAAGAAGATCGTCGAGGAGTGCATTTGTCCGCCGCGCCACGATCTCATCTGCCTCGAGAAGAAGATCGCCCGGCGCAAGAAGTGCTGCTACGGAAAGCTGCAGAAGGAGCTGGATGCCGCGACAACTCACTTTACCGAGACCAAGGCGCGCCTCGACACGCTGAAGGCGAATGCTGCGGAAATCGACAAGAAGCTCAAAGCCGACGAGACGCTCTACGGAGAGATCCAGACACTGCTGGGACAGCCCGATAAGGCCGTCGCCCTGTACAAATTCTGGTTCGTGCTCCTGCCCGCCCACCGCTCCCTCATCCCCGGTGACGTCGCGGAGGACTGCAAGACGTTCGGCGATGCCGAGGACCCGGACACCCTGTGCAAAAACGGACCGTGTCCGCCGGACGATGGACCCTGCGTCCCCCGCGAAGGCGAAACCGAGGGTGAGCCGGCCTCGCATCCGCGCCGCCGTGCCGTGCCGTGGCTCATTGCGCCGAAGAAGTACCGGGACGAGCTCGACTGCGCGTGGAAGGACTACCTGGACGCCAAGGACGAACTTGGGAAGGCCGACTCGGCATTCAAGAACGCCCCCGACGACATCCCGTCACTCGTCGCAAAGCTCGATGCCGACAAGAAGTCGCTCGAAGAAACGATTCGCAAGTGCCTCGAGACCAAGAAACCCGACGATACGTGCTGCAAGCCACCCGCTGACCCGAAGTGCGAGGACTAGCCCATGCCTGAATACTTGGCTCCAGGAGTCTACGTCGAAGAGATCGAGCGCGGCCCGCGACCGATCGAAGGCGTCCCCACGAGCACGGCGGCGTTCCTCGGCGAGACCGAACGCGGCCCACTGCGGCCGCGCCTCGTCACGAGCTACAACGAATACAAGCGGTGGTTCGGTGGGGTGTTCGAAAAGGGTCGGTTCATGCCGTATTCGGTGAACGGCTTCTTCGAGAACGGCGGCAAGCGGCTCTATGTGTGTCGGATCGTCGGAAAAGACGTGCCCGCAGCGACAAAAACGATTGGTGACTTCGAGTTCAACGCCAACGGCCCCGGCGCCTGGGGTAAGCGGGTCTGGGTGCGCATCCTCAAAGGATCGACTGAGGACAGCAATAAGAAGACGGGTTTTCGGCTACGGTTCGCGTACTGGCAGGAGGACATCGAGGCTTTTGACCCGATCGAGGATCGTAAGAAGTTGCCTCGTCCTCAATATGTCGAGGACTACGACGATTTGTCGGCGAATCCGAAGTCCCCGGACTACTTCGAAAAGCGTCTGACCGACATCAACACCCAACTCCCGATAACGGTCCTCGCAAGCATCAAACGGATTAACGCTGCGGAAACGAACCCTGAGCCCACCACTGGCGAGGTTCTCGTCTACGACGGTCCAGATCCGCCTGCAATACTGTCCAGCGAGGATTTCAAGGGGGTGCCGGACGGTGCGCGCCAAGAACGGCAAGGACTGAGTGCACTCGAACTCGACCCGTTCCGGGACATCGCCCTCGTACACGCACCATACCCACCCGACGATGCGGACGACGTGAACGGGGAGATCATCACGCACTGCGAGAACCAGCGCTACCGATTCGCGGTGATCGATAGCGGCCAATCAGAAGTTCCGACGGACGTCATTCCGCGCGGCAAACGGGACTCACAATATGCCGCAATCTATGTGCCTTGGATCAAGATCTCCGATCCCTCCACCGGCAACCCAACACTCGCCCCACCAGGGGGGCACGTCCTCGGCATCTACGCACGCACCGACACCGAGCGCGGCGTTTTCAAGGCGCCCGCGAACGAAGTCGTGCGCGGCGCAGTCGACGTTCGGTTCGACATAACGGAGCGCCACCAGGAGATACTGAATCCGCGCGGTGTGAACGCGATCCGGCGCTTCCCCGAGCGCGGCATCCGCGTATGGGGCGCCCGTACGATCTCGTCGAATGGGCTATGGAAATACGTCTCGGTCCGTCGGCTGTTCATCTTCCTCGAGCGTTCCATTTACGAGGGCACCCAGTGGGTCGTGTTCGAGCCGAACGATGACCGGCTGTGGGCGAGAGTGAAGGACACGATCCGACTCTTCCTGCGGACCCAGTGGCGCAATGGTGCGCTGTTTGGGCGGACGGAGGACGAAGCGTTCTTCATCACGTGCGACCGCACGACCATGACCCAGGACGACATCTTGAACGGGCGGCTGATCTGCGAGATCGGCATCGCGCCGGTGCGTCCGGCCGAATTCGTCATCTTCCGTGTGTTCCAGCAAACCGCTGAAGCGCAGCGGTAAGGAGAGCCGACCATGCCACGCAACGACCCCCTTCGAAACTTTCGCTTTGTTCTCGACATCGACGGAATCAATCAGGCGCGCTTCAGCGAAGTGACGATCGGCGAAACGACGACCGAGGCCGTTGATTACCGCGACGGCAACGAGGACTCACGCGTCCGCAAGCTGGACGGCCTCAACAAGTACGGCAACATCACACTCAAATGGGGCGTGACCGACTCGACGGTGCTGTACGAGTGGCACAAAGCGATCGTCAAGGGCCAGATCCAGCAGAAGAATCGAAAGATGGTGACGATCATCGTCCAGGACGAGTCGGGAGCGGACAAGGCACGATTCACGGTGACCGAGGCGTGGCCCACGAAGTACCAGCTGAGCGGACTCAACGGCAAAGGGAACGAAGTGTTCATCGAAACCCTGGAGCTCGTCAACGAAGGCATCGAGCGCGCTCAGTAGTCCACGCGCATCGCAACGCGATAGGAGAGGTCATGAACAGCCATTCGAACGGCCGCATCCAGACCGAGGTCGAATTCATGCTGCCCAAGGGGTACCTCGACTCGGAAGGCGTGCTGCACCGCCGGGGGGTGATGCGCCTCGCCACCGCGGCGGACGAAATTCTGCCGCAAAGGGACCCACGCGTTCAGCAGAATCAGGCCTATCTCGCGGTCATCGTCCTCGCGCGCGTCATCACGAAGCTCGGTGATCTTCCCGCAATCGACACGCGCATCATCGAAGGTCTGTTCGCGTCCGATCTCGACTACCTGCAGCGCACCTACGAGCGCATCAATGGCGGTGACGGCGCCGAGAGTGCGTCGGGCCACGTGTCGGCTGCCGAGAATGGCACCGCGGCATCGCCGGCGCGAAGGGGATTTCAGACCGTGGGGGAAGCCTGAGGGCCTATCCCGCGCCGCAATTGCGCGAGGAGATGGCCTTCATTGCCTACCACTTCCACTGGGGAGCGGATGAATTGTACGCACTCGAGCATGCCGAACGCCGCCAATGGTGCCGTGAGATTTCGCGGATTCATCGCGAACTCGACGGCGCACCACCGAATCCGTTCGAAGGCCTGTAGGAGCCGATCGTGAGTCGCTCGGACCCTTACCGTGGCTTCCGCTTCCGCGTGGAGTTCGACCAGGTGCAAATGGGCGGCTTCAGCCGTGTGAAGGGGCTGATGCGCGAGACCAAGGTCGAAGCGCGGCGCGAGGGCGGTGTCAACGACTACGAGCACAAGCTCGCCACGCAGACGACGTACGGCAACCTGACTTTGGAACGCGGCCTGCTGGCCGCGGACATGTGGAAGTGGCACGAGGACGTCATCGAGGGGCGTATCGAACGCCGCACGTTGACGCTTGCACTCTACGACTCCGCAGATACCGAAGTGTGGCGCTGGCTTGTCGACGGTGCGTTCCCGGTCAAGTGGTCCGCGACCGATCTCGATGCCGCGAACTCACAAATCGTGATCGAGAGCGTCGAATGGGCGCACCACGGCATCCGCAAGGGAAGGTCATGAAGCTCTCGTTCCGCGCCCTCGTACGTCGGCGCATGCGTGTGCGCGCCGGCTGGATCGGTCGCGGTCGTGGGCGGGAGCACGCCGTCGCGTTCGGGGGGCGATGGCGACCCCTGCCGCTGCGGTTCC
>JGI10216J12902_100639524_pt1 | contig 20010 bp, 16 predicted proteins | sample KanNatreferecore_FD_12902 | JGI IMG/M metagenome (IMG submission 12902)
CGCCGCGAATTCTTTACTGCCACTGCACGCACGCGCAGGTCGTGCCCAAAGAGGTGAAGGAAGCCGTGCTGAAAAAGCTTTGCGACTCTGGAGTGTCGTTCGAAGCCGTGGCCGACTTGTGTGAAATGTCCGCACGGCAGGACCCGGCGCTGAAGCGATTGGCCGAGGGGGAGTGCATCAAAATCGCCGCCTGCTATCCGCGCGCTGTGAAGTGGCTGTTCCACACGGCGCAGGCGCCGCTGCCGCTCTCCGGAACCGAAGTGTTGAACATGCGCGTGCAGAGCGCAGAGGAGGTTGCTGCCGCCCTGTTTAGTCCTGAATTGAAACCCAATTTGCCCACTGGGAAGGAAACGAAACCGTCGCCGGACGAATTGCCCGCTGCTGCCGCCTGATATGAGCCTCAAAGATCAATCCACGTTGCGCATCGTTCTCTACGAGGGCGATGGAGCGCAAACGCTCGATGCTGACGAACGCTTGGCCGCGATGACCGCGTTGCTGGAGCGGGGCTACGCCATCACGCGGACGACAACGCGAGGCAATGTTGCGCCATCTGACCGCACTTCACTGCTCGTGTTGGGAAAATTCGGCGATGCACCACCGCGAGGGGAAGACGCGAGCGGCGATGTCACCGTTCATTTTCAAAGCATCGACGGCCTGGACGCTTCGCGCGTGAGCGAACTGGTCGAAACCGAACGCACGGGACGCAACGCCGCACGCCACGGCGATTGGAAGCCGTGGTTCCCCGTCATCGATTACGACCGCTGCACCAATTGCATGCAGTGCCTGAGCTTTTGTCTGTTCGGCGTCTATGGCGTGGACGGCGGGGGAAAAATCCAGGCGCAGAACCACGATAACTGCAAAACCAATTGCCCGGCCTGCTCGCGCGTGTGCCCGGAAGCGGCGATCATGTTCCCGAAATATAAATCCGGCCCCATCAATGGCGATGTGGTGAGCGCGGAAGATTTGCAGCGCGAGAAAATGAAGATCGACATCAGCGCGCTGCTCGGCGGCGATGTCTATTCGATGCTCCGCCAACGTAGCGAACGCGCCCAGACCCGCTTCAGCAAAGAACGCGATGCGAACAAAGCGCTGACCGAACGCCAGAAATGTCTCGTGAAGCTCGCGCAATCGGGCGACATCCCGCCCGAAGTGCTGATGAGCCTGCCGTCGCCCGACGAAATCATGCGCCGCGCGGAAGAGGCGAAAGCGAAGGCGCAGGCGGCATTGGCCGCACAGCCACAAAACGGCTAAAGTCCAAATTACGACAGCGGCGCTGAAACCCAAATGGACCAGCGAAGTCATGCGCGGGCTGAATGCGGTGCTCCGGTTGCCAGACATCGCCGTCGAGATTTTGTTCGAACGCATTTACGAGCGCACCTCGCTTGTGAAACCGCAGGGCGATAAGGGTCCCGCGCCGTTTTGCCATTGCTGTTGAAAAGCCCCGCGCCGTTTTCTACGGTCTGCACCGGGATACTTCCTCAACTTATGAAAAAACGAACTTGGTGGCTTTCGGCGTTGCTCGGCGCGGCGCTTTTCACCGGCTGCAACAAACAAGACGGCGGCGGCACGGCTGGCGGCACGATCAAGATCGGTGAGTTCGCGTCACTCACCGGCAAAGAGGCGACATTCGGCATCTCGTCGCATGAAGGAACGTTGATGGCCATCGAGGAAATCAACGTGGCGGGTGGTGTCCTCGGCAAGAAACTCGAACTGCTCACCGAGGACACCCAATCCAAACCCGGCGAGCCGGCCACGGTCGTAAACAAACTCGTCGCGCGAGACGGCGTGGTGGCGATGTTGGGGGAAGTGGCCTCAAGCCGTTCGCTCGAAGCCGCGCCCATCTGCCAGCAAAACAAGATTCCGATGGTGTCACCTTCCTCGACCAACCCAAAGGTCACGCAAACAGGCGATTACATTTTCCGCGTCTGCTTCATCGATCCATTTCAAGGCACGGTCATGGCGAACTTCGCCATGCGCACCCTGAAAGCAAAAAAGGTCGCAGTGTTCACCGATGTGAAGAGCGATTACAGCAAAGGGCTGGCGCAATTTTTCAAAGAGCAATTCGTGAAAGGCGGCGGCCAGGTGGTGACGGAACTCGACTTCAATGGCGGCGATAAGGATTTCAAAGCACAGCTCACGGCGATCAAAGCCGCCAGCCCCGACGCCGTGTTCGTTCCCGGCTATTACACGGACGCGGCGCTCATCTCGATCCAGGCGAAACAACTTGGTCTCAACGTGCCGTTGCTTGGCGGCGATGGCTGGGAGTCGGAGAAGCTGACCGAGATCGGCAAGGACGCAGTCGAGGGCCATTACTTCTCCACGCACTACCATCCTGACGTTGGCTCGGAGAAAGCGAAGAAGTTCCTGGAGAATTACCGCAAGCGCTGGAACGGCAAAACACCGGACGCGCTGGCCGCTTGCGGCTACGACTCAGCCATTGTGCTCGTGGACGCCATAAAACGCGCGGGCACCACGGACGGCACGAAGGTGCGGGACGCATTGGCGGCCACCAAAGACTTCGACGCTGTCACAGGCCGCATCACGCTAAGTCCGCAGCGCGACGCCATAAAGTCAGCCGTGATTCTGCAGGTGAAGGGCGGGAAGTTTGCGTATCTCGAAACTGTTTCGCCGTAAACGCCTCACGCCGGAGATTGAACGGAAGATTTGCGCTTGGCCGAAATTCTTCAACAACTCACCAACGGCCTGGCACTCGGGGCGATTTACGCGCTCATCGCCCTCGGCTACACGATGGTTTATGGCGTCCTGCGTTTCATCAACTTTGCGCACGGCGATGTCTTCATGCTCGGCGCATTTGCGGGGTATTTCCTCTCACCCGTCGTCAATCGCTTTCTGCCGCCGAAATCTTATCTGAGCGGCGCGGTGGTGCTTGTGCTGGCGATGATTATTTGCGCCGTCATCGGTATGCTCATCGAATTCCTAGCGTATCGGCCGCTGCGCAATCGGCCCAAGCTCATCGTTTTAATCACCGCCATCGGCGTGTCGCTGTTTCTGGAATACACCGGCCAGCACAAGGCGGTCTTCGGCGCGGCGCCGCGGAGCTTTCCGGATTTGATTCCCGCCACGACGTGGAAGATCGGCGGATTCGTCATCGGCACTCACCAGATCATTGTGTTCATCACCACGCTGCTGCTGCTCGTCGCGCTCACGTTCATTGTGCAAAAAACAAAAGTCGGCACAGCCATGCGCGCGGTCTCATTCAACGAGAAAGCCGCGGCGCTGATGGGCATCAACGTGAACTTCATCATCTCGTTCACTTTCGGTCTTGGCTCGGCATTGGCGGCGGCGGGCGGAATTCTCTACGCCATGAATTACGCCAGCATCGATCCGCTGATGGGCGTGCAAACGGGTTTGAAAGCGTTCGTCGCGGCGGTATTTGGCGGCATTGGGAATCTTCCCGGCGCTGCGCTCGGCGGCATTCTGCTGGGATTGATCGAAACGGTCGCGGGCGGCATTCCCATCATCTCGCCCTACCGTGATGGCATAGCGTTCGCGATTCTGATTTTGATTCTGTTGTTTCGGCCAGCGGGATTGCTGGGGAAAATGCAGACGGAGAAAGTGTGAAATGAAAACACCAAATCCCAATCTCCAAACACCAGACAAACTTCAAACACCAAACTCCGTGGAACCTTCGGCACGCGTGTCAGCGTCTTGGACTGCGGCAGTCCTCTGCCGCCTTTCGACTGGCGGCACTGCATACGAAAGCGCCAGAGGGCTGGCGCAGTCCACGACCTCGCGGATTGGTGTTTGGAGCTTGGTGTTTGTTTGGTGTTTGGAGATTGAGATTTCGTGTTTCGCCTCGACACGCACATGACTCGCCACACCAAAACTTTTCTCCTCATCGCGATAGTCATCGCTTTCGCCGTCTCCTGTTTCTCCGCACACTTCAACCGCTACTATCTCGGCATCGTCATCGACATCGGCATCAACATCATTCTCGCTGTCAGCCTCAATCTGATTAACGGCCACACGGGGCAATTCAGCTTGGGCCACGCGGGGTTCATGGCGGTGGGCGCTTACACGGCGGCTTCGATGACGTGGGCGCTGGATGTGGCGAAGACTTCGCCAGTCTTTGGAGAAATAGCTTTCGCTTTTGCGCTCCTGATTGGCGGCTTCGTTGCTGCGGCGACCGGCCTGGCCGTGGGAGTTCCCACGTTGCGGCTGCGCGGCGATTATCTGGCCATCGTCACGTTGGGCTTCGGCGAAATCATTCGTGTCATTCTGCAAACGACGGACACGATGCCGAAAATTTGGAAACTCGATCCCGCGAGCGGCATCGCGCGCCTGTTTGAGAACATGGGCGGCGCGAGCGGCATGAAAGCCATCGCTTCGCTAACGAACTTCGGCTGGGCGTGGGCACTGGCGGCAGTGACGGTTTTCGTGATCGCAGCGCTCGTGAATTCAACTTACGGGCGCGGCTTCATCGCGGTGCATGACGACGAAGTGGCGGCGGGCGCGATGGGTATCAATCCCGTGCGTTACAAAGTGACCGCCTTCGTTATTGGGGCATTTTTCGCGGGCGTGGCGGGGGGACTCTACGCACATCACAAACAATTTCTTAACCCGACCGGCTTCGATTTCATGAAGTCTATCGACATCGTGGTGATGGTGATCCTCGGCGGCATGGGGCGAACCGCGGGCGTAATCATCGCTGCGATTTTGCTGACGGTGCTGCCAGAGTTCCTGCGCGGCTTTGCGGATTACCGGATGATCATTTACTCGCTGCTCATCATCGCGCTGATGATGGCGCGTCCGCAGGGCTTGTTCACGTTTGGCAGGTTAAAGGGAGGGAAGGCTGATGCTTGAACTGGATCGTGTCACGATTCGCTTCGGCGGACTCACAGCAGTTTCAGAGTTGACTCTAAACGTCGGCGCGGACGAGTTGGTCGGATTGATTGGCCCCAATGGCGCGGGGAAGACGACCGCGTTTAACGTGATCACCGGCGTTTATCAGCCGACGAGCGGTGCGATCCAATTCGCTGCGCGTCCGACCGCTGGATTGAAGCCGCACGAGATCGCCAAGCTCGGTATTGCGCGCACATTTCAAAACATCCGGTTGTTCCCGAGCATGAGCGTGTTCGACAATGTGCGTGCCGCCGTGCAACTGCATCGCCCGCATGGCATCGCGAACGCGCTTTGGCGCGGACGCGGTTTTCGGAATGGCGAGAGCGCCGTGGAGTCGGAAGTGCTCGAACTGTTGGAGGTGTTCAAGCTCGCTCGTTTCCGGCATTCGGATGCAAAGAGTCTGCCGTACGGCGATCAGCGCCGGCTCGAAATCGCACGCGCGCTTGCGACGAAGCCCCGGCTGCTGCTCTTGGATGAGCCCGCCGCCGGCATGAACCCGACGGAGAAAACCGAGTTGATGAAGACCATCCAGTTCGTGAAGGACAAGTTCCGCATCGCCGTGCTGCTGGTCGAACACGACATGCAGGTGGTCATGGGCATCTGTCAGCGCATCGCCGTGCTCGACTACGGCGTGAAAATCGCGGAGGGCACGCCGGAAACAATCCGCCACGATCCAAAAGTGATCGAGGCTTACCTAGGCGAACCAAAAGTTGCGTGAAATGAGTTCTGCGCCCGCTAACTCCGCGCCTGTTCTTGAGGTGAAAAATCTCACCGTGAACTACGGCGTTATTGGCGCGTTGCACGCGGTGTCGTTGTCGATTCAGCGTGGCGATATCGTCACGCTCATTGGCGCTAACGGGGCGGGGAAGACAACCACGCTGCGCGCCATTTCCGGCCTGGCCAAGGCGGCCAGCGGCGAAGTGTTGCACGAAGGCGAGGACATCACGAACATGCCGGCGCACCGCCTGGTGGCACGCCGACTGGCACACGTGCCGGAAGGCCGGATGATTTTCGCAAACCTCACTGTGATGGAAAACCTCCGCATGGGCGCTTATCTGCGGCGCGACGATTTCGCTCCCGAGCTTGAGTATGTGTTCACCGTTTTTCCGCGCCTCAAGGAACGCGTAAACCAGGTCGGCGGAACTCTCTCGGGCGGCGAGCAACAGATGCTCGCCATCGCCCGTGCACTGATGAGCAAGCCAAAGTTTTTGATGCTGGATGAACCATCACTGGGTATCGCGCCGCTGCTGGTGAAAACGATTTTCGAGAAGATCGTGGAGATCAATCGCGAGCAAGGCATCACGATTCTGCTCGTGGAACAGAACGCGAACCTCGCGCTGGAGATTTCGAAGTTTGGTTATGTCTTGGAGACGGGCCGCATCATCCTTCAGGACACTGCGGCTGCGTTGCGCCAGAATCCGAAAGTGAAGAGCGCCTACTTGGGCGGGTGAACCTTCTCTGCCTCTTACTCTTACTCGAAATCCTGGTCTTACTCTGTCCTTCGAAGAGTACGACAAGATTACGAAGTTGAGCCATCCAATTCCGCCAGCGCCTGCTCCATTTCCATCTGAGGTCCTTCGTGGTTCTGTTCGATGGCCAGTTGCAGCGCGCGCTCGAAGGCAGCTTTGGCCGACGCCTGACGACCGAGTGCCAGTTCGCACTTGCCGATCAGAATCTGCACAACCATCCAGTCCGGCTTTTTCGCCAGCGCGATTTCAAAGTGCTCCTTCGCGCGCTGAAATTCGCCGGCGTCGAAAAGCGCCTTGCCCAGGCTAAACCGCGCCAGTTCGTTTTGCGGGAATTGCTCCACCATCTTTTCGTAACGCACAATTGTTTCGTTCATCCGAACGCAGGCTAGTGAGTTGCGGCGCTTCTAGCAACGTGCCGCCGGCGTCTTGCCGGTCCTCGCGTTACAAAAACCGACAGGATGCCGGGGCATATTCGAGCGCCCGAAAATTTTTGCAATTGAGCGGCTCCTGCTTACTCTCTCGCGCGCATGACACAACCGCTGGCTTTGCTGCTCTACGAAAAGCTGCTGCCGGGCACGCAACTCGTGAACCGGCTCCAGGATCTCGGCTGGCGAGTGCAGACCGTGCATGATGGCGCCGCGCTCACTCGTGCCGCGGAGGAACACAAGCCGGTGCTCGTCCTCGCCGATCTCGTTTCAACTCACAGTCCCGTCCCCAATGGCATCAACGATCTCCGCAACAACAAGAATACGGCGCACGTTCCTGTCATTGCTTTTGCCGCGGACGAATCGCTGCACAAGCCGGCGCTCGACGCCGGGGCCAACGTTGTCGCAAGCGACACGGCCATTCTTCAGCACCTGAGCCAGTTCATCGACCAGGCATTGAGCGAATTCTGATCTCCGGACTTTGAACGCTGACTTCCGATTTCCACGCTTATGAATCTTCCCACGGTGAAACTCGACCGCGGCATCCACGTGATGCACCTGTTTTATTCCGTCAACCGAAAGCGTTGGGCGGAACTGGCGGCGGGCGAATCGGCGCAAGCGTTGCAACGCGTTCAGGCCCTGGCGGCGAAGAACGACCAGGCGTCGCATCCCAAACTTCGGAGCTACGCTGTGGTGGGCGCCAAAGCGGACCTCGCGTTCATTCTCTACGCGGCGGAACTCGGCGCGGTCGCGCAGATGCATCGCGATCTGGAGAACTGTTTGCCAGCCGGCACGCTCGCGCGCGAATACTCGTACCTCAGCGTCACGGAACTTACCGAGTACATGCCCACGGACGAAGACAATCGCGCCATGCTCGCAGCGGAAAAACTCGAGCCGGGCACCGAAGCCTATGAGAAGCGCACCGCCGAACTCGCCAAGCGCAAAGCCGAATACGAGCACTTTCGCCTTTACCCGGAATTGCCGGATTGGGAGGTGATGGCCTTTTATCCGATGCTCAAGCGGCGCAGCGGGAACGACAACTGGTATTCGCTCGACTTCGCCGCGCGCAAAAAACTGATGGGCGGCCATGCGCGCGTGGGGCGCAAATACGCCGGGCGCATTTCGCAACTCATCACCGGTTCGACCGGCCTCGATGATTGGGAATGGGGCGTGACGCTCATGGCGCACCAGGTGGATGCGCTCAAGGACATCGTTTATGAAATGCGCTTCGACGAAGTGAGCGCGCGCTATGGCGAGTTCGGACGGTTCTTCATCAACATGCGAATGGCGCCAGCGGACTTGTGGCAGCATTTGCATTTGTAGGATGTGAAGCGTCATGGCGGAACTCGAAGCTCTTTCCGCGAACGATGCGAAAGCGCAGGCTCCTCGCTCATCCGCTCGTTTGTGCTAGGTTGCGGCGCAGGAGTTGTTCGGGAAGACGTCAAGAGGTTTCTCAACGAACGAAAGGATTTATGAAACCACGCACATCGCATCGTTCTGGCCGGCACGGCCCTGAATTCAAGGGCGTCGTGAAGAAGATCGCTGGGAAGCTCACCAGCCGCCCGGACTTGGAAGAGGAAGGCCGGGGCGAGATGCTGGGAGCATCGGGCAAACGGAACCGGCTGAGAAAGCGGCGGACACGATTGAACCCCGATCCGCATCGGCGCGGCTGATGCGCCCCGGGGCCGGCAGGCAGCCAAGCGGCACTTGCTTTCGCCATCACGCCAATCCATTCTGCGCCCGCATTGCAGCACGTTGAATGAGCACATCGCCAGAGACTGAACTTGATCTCGATTCCCTTTTTCTTCCCGCGTGGGCGCAGCAGCCGGCGAACAAGAATCTTTACTCCAAATACGAGGGTGGAGGAGAAGAGCGAAGGGAACCGCGCCGCGGGGATCGAGGCGATCGTTCACGCGAGGATCGCTCGCGCGATCAACGAAGTGGCGGACGTCCGGCGCAACAGGATCGGCGTGGCGGTGGCAGGCCGCGGCGTGAATTCCAGGATCGGCGTGATCGGCGGCCGCCAGAGGAACGGCCTGAGCCGCAGCCGTTGCCGGAAGTGGACCTGCAGTTTCGTCCCGATGAACACGGCGTCGATTCGCTGACACGGCAAATCAAAATGACCGGACGTGCTTATCCCTTGTTTGCCATCGCGCAGATCATTTTGGAGAAGCCGGATCGGCACTCAGTTACGTTCGCGACAAAGAAAAAGACAGACGGCAGTGTGGCCCAACCGTTGTTCATCTGCGCGCTTGATGACACGTTGTGGCTGAGTGAAGAGGAGGCCGTGGTCTATGCGCTGGACAAACATTTCAGCACTTTTTACCAGGCCGAGCGCACGCAGACGGAACCGCCGAAGGGGACTTACACCTTCGTCGCGCAGTGCGGCATGAGCGGCGCCATTCTCGGCCCGCCGAATTATCACGATTACCAGAACCAGCTTCGCAAGCTGCACGCCGAGCGTTTCTCGCGGATGCCGTTCGACATGTTCAAGTCACGAGTAAAGATCGTTCGTGACGAGGCGGTCGTAAAAAAATGGATCGAAGACCAAAGCTGGAAGACGGAATACGTCTGCCTGAACGTCCCCGAGCCGCTAAAACTCACGACACGCGAAGAAGTGGAGAAACATTTTCGGGCCACTCATTTGGCGAACATCGTCAAGCCTGTGGAATCCCACGAGATTTCCGGAACGGCCAGCCGCTCGATGCCGTGCCGGGCGTTGCAAAGGCTTGTGCGCGTGAAATGGCAGGAGCAACAGCGGTTTCCGCTGCAACTCGCGACGTTGCTCAGCCAGCAGTTCGCCGCGCGTGGTCTGCAATTCTTCAAGGTGAACCGCACGGTCACGCACGTGTCTGTAGCTCGTCCTCAGTATCTGGACCTTGAAACAACCCCGGTATCCGAAACTGTGAAGCGCATTGTCGAGTTCATCCAGGCGCACCCCAGATGCACGCGCCGGCAATTGTTCGAATCACTTGCGCCTGCCGCGGTCTCAACGACGACGCCCGCCGTGGAAGGCTCGGCCATGCCGGAACTCACTCCTGAAGCCAGTGCGATTATCAGCGATCTTCACTGGCTCGTTCATCAGGGGCACGTGATCGAATTTGCCAACGGCACGCTCGAGACTGCAAAGAAGCCGTTGCCTAAACCGGCGAAGCCAGAGCCTGCGCCAGAGCAGACAAAAGGCGCGGAGCCATCCGGAGCGGTTGAGGGTTCAGTGGAAACGACCGTAGCCGAGATACCGAATCCGGCAAGTCTGCCCGAAAGTGCGACCACGGAAAACTCATCCGAGCCTGCGAGCGGCGAAGCAACTCACGCCGACAACCAAGCAGTCTAGTTCTTTAATTCGGACTTTTTGCACGCGCAAAAAACTCGCGTGGCTACACTTCCGGCCGGGATTTCTGGACTGCGAATACTTGGATTCGTGCTGGCGCGATCTGCTCAAAAGTTTTTGAAAAAAAGATTTTTCCCGATTGCCGCCTCCGGGGGAAGCACTACCAGACTTTCCCCGATACTGGTCTTCCGTCCTTTCCGCAGACACATTTTGGACAGTTATGTCTTGTTGACGGACAAACCTGCTTACGCTGCGCGATCTCACACGACCTCTTCCTACACCTGAGCGCCATTGGCACCAGCAGTGCTAAGCCCGCTGCGTGCGTAAGTTCCCAATTCTCCCAATTGGCGTGGTGCCGTCGTGCACGGCCATCACGGTTTCACAGACAAATACAAAAAAACAAAAAGAGCAGAGAAAAATATTTTCCTCCTTGTCACTTTTGGCGGGCGCGAGTTGCGGGTCATTTGAGAACCACGCACCTCAATGCCACCCAGAAAGGTCCACCGATTGTGGTACCAATTCCGCCCGCCGTCTCTCTTTAACCCGCAGCGCGAGCGTATTTGCACTGGCGCTCATCAGTGCGGTGAACGCTTTCGCTGCGGCAAGTTTCGCACCTTTGCCCTACACCGATCCGTTTCCGCCCGCCCCGGCGCCGAGCGGCACCGTGTACTGCCAGCCCGCAAGCTCCGTGATTCTGAATGACATCGTCGGGACTTTGCCATTCACGCGCGCTTTGCCGAGCGGATGGCAATCGGGCATGGGCGCCATCACGATCGAGTTCTGGCTGAAGCAAAAGCCCTGGACCGGCAATCAGATCGTCGATAACCCGGACGGAATGATCCTGCACGGGCCTGGTTTTGTGCTGGAAGCGAATTTCCAATGGGGGCCAGTCGGCGGTCCGGGCGCAATCATTTGCACCTTTAGCCAGGTAAAAGGCGGCGCGTTCGTCGCGAAACGGCCAATCGTCATCTCGCTCGAACAGTCCGATCAGCAATGGCACCATTACGCGGTGACGTACGATCTGCGCACCATATGCACCTATCGCGACGCCGAGATGATCGACCAGAAGTGGCTCGACAACAATACGGACCGCCTTGGGCCGATCGAAGATGATGCGGGCAACATCTTCGCCAACGTGTTGCACGTGGGCACTGCCACCGGCGTGAATTTGGCCCGTCCATTTCAACGAGGGTTCCTCGACTGCGTGCGAGTCTCGAACCTCGCCCTGAACCCGTGGCAGGTGCGGCGAAATTTCGAAAACGCGCGCAGCTACACGAGAACGTTGTACGTAGCGGCTGGTGCCTCCGACGCGGGTGCGGGCACGTCAGGCGCGCCCACATCGCTCCGCACGGCCCTCGGCCAGGTCGGCGCAAACACGAAAATCATTCTTCAGGCCGGAACGTACAGCGGCGCGGATTTTCAGGTGACGCGCAGCGCGCTGAGCAAGCGCGATCATTGCCTCATCACGGGTGCGGACGGTTCGGCCCCGGCCATTATCTCCGGCGGCACGCCAACGCTCTCCGGCGCGCACTATGTTTATTTGCGCAACCTGACGTTCTCGTCCGACTCCGGGAACGCGCTCACAGTGAATAGTTCCACGAGCGTGACGGTGGATGGCTGCCGCGTCAGCGGTTCGCAGAAGGGCATCGTGGCGAACAGTTCCCCTAAAATCCTCGTGCAAAACTGCGTTGTGAACGTCGGCAACATCGGACTGCAATTCAGCGGTTCGCCGGACAACATCGTGCGCAACAACACTGTCGTGAATGGCGCGGTAGGCGTGCAATTGGACGCGGGTTCCAGTTCCGCCACCATTCTCAACAATCTACTCAATGCCCAGAGCAGTGCATCGCTCGTCGTGAATAACGGTGCGCAGCAGTGGTACCGCGGCAATGGCAATCTTTACAATCCGAACAGCGGAACGGCCGTGCTGTTGAACGGCACCGGCTATTCGACGGCGCAGGTCCGCGACAAATCCCTGGCGCAGGCATGGTACAACTATGATGTGGCAGACAAGCCCGATAACCCCGGCAATCCCCTCGCTCCGCGGCGCAAGGGATACGCGGCTGAATCGCAGAGCATGGCCTTTGCGCCCGTGTTCGTGAGTGCAGCGGGCGGCGACTTCCGTCTCTCTTCGAATCTGGGCAATGCGGTTGACGCCGGTGCAGAACGCACGTTTCAACGCACGGTGATTTCACCCGCGTGCGATGCGCTCGGCACGCCACGACCGCTGGGCAACGGCTATGATGCAGGCGCATACGAGGCTGTGGGCGCTGCTTACGCCCTCTTCAACCTGAACACTGACTACACGACGAGCGCGGGCGTTTACAAACCGGACGGCACTTTGGTGAAGACCATTTTCTCAAACCGCCGCCTGGGTGCGGGAACGAACGTCGTGTTCTGGAATGGACTCGATGACAACAATCAAATTGCGCCGACCGACACCTACACGATCAAGATGATCGCGCACAACGTGCAGTACGTCTGGGAAGGCGTGGTCGGCAACAACTCGTCGCCCAACAGCGGCGAGAGCGTTCACAACGGCTTTGAGCCGATCAAGGCAATGACCTTCAACGGCAACACGGCGTTCTACACGTCAGGCTACAACGAAGCTCATTACGAATTGAACCGCTTCGACACGAGCAACCCGAACAGGCTGACGAAAATCTTCGGCCCGAAGACATTCGATCCCGATGCGATTAACGATGTGGCGGCGGATGGCGCGAGCCTGTTCGCCATGGAATCAAGCAAAGTGCTCGTTTACAGCCAGAATAACCTGGGTGCGCTGCCCCGCACGATTGACACGGGCAGCGGCAACACGCAGGTCGAAGTCCAAAAGAGCGGCAATCTCCTTTTCGTCGCCAAGAAATATCAGAACACAGTTTCCATCTACGATAAGATCGGCGGCAATCTGACCGGATCGATTTCGGTGAGTCAGCCGGGCGATCTGTCGGTCACCGCTTCCGGCGAGCTTTGGGTCGTCACTGGCAATAGCGTCCTTCGTTACGCCGTGAACAGCGGTGGGGGCAACGTCGCACGAACGATTGGCGGCTTCGGTAATCCCATTGCCGTCGCGTGCTCGCCCGTCGATGGCACGGTGCTCGTGGCTGACGCCAGCACCTGGCAGATAAAGGCATTCACCAGCGAGGGTTCCTCCCTCTGGACCTATGGTCAGGCCGGTGGCTTCGCCAATGGTCCGCGCGTCACATCGGACAAATTCTATTGGATGTTCTACGACCAGGGCACTCAGCACATTACAACGTTCCTGCAATTCCAGCCCGATGGCACATGGTGGGTCGGCGACACCTACCTGAGCCGCTCGTTGCACTTCAACATGTCGCGCCAGTTGTTGCACGAGATCACTTACCAGCCGCACACCTACATGGCGACCGTGGACGTGAACAACGGCTCGCGCGTGTTCAATCGCTTCACGGAATACCACGTGGATTATTCCAGGCCGCCGCTGCAGGCTTGGACCATCACGAATTTCTGGGGGTTCAATCCTCCGGCCTACAATTGGCAGATGGAAGACGGCCTCTGTTCAGTCGTCACCCTCAGTGGCCGGACGTTTGGCCTGACCTACAACTTTCAAGGTAATGGGAGCCGCGTTGTGGTGGAACTCACCGCGAATGGTTTGCGGGAGACTTCTGTGCACCTGTCTGGCGGCTACACTCGCATCCACAAGGACGGTTCCATCTACGGCCAATCCGGCAACAATCCACAAACGTATTGGCGCAAACCTTTTACCGGCTTGAACGGGAGTGGTGATCCGCAATGGGGCAACCCCGTGACGTTGGCCAGCGCGCCCGTCGCCAGCGGGTTCCTGCGTGACGAGCCGCTCAGCGAGCGTTTTCCGCTCACCACGGCGAATGGAACGGTGGTGGTTTATGATCCCTCGCGCCGCACGGGTTATCATCTTGGCGGCATCAAGCCCGGCGGAAACACCTGGTTGTGGAAAGCGATGCCGACGATTGGTGGCCACGACGGCAAAGGCAACGCCGACAGTTGGGTGGAATACGGCGGTAATTATCACATGGTTTCAGGCCGCAGCATCTTTGCTGGCTTCCATGGCGAATTTTATCAGGACGCCGGCCAGTCCTCCCAAATCTTTCACTTTTACGACAATGGCCTGTTCGTCGGCCAATTTGGCCAGCCGAACATGTACGGCGTCGTCCCGAACGCGCCGGGCACATCCGGCAATGCTCTTAATCCCGTGCTCGTCGAGGTCGGCACCAACGTATTCATTTATCACAACGACGAACCCGGCCGTGGCTCGCCGCGTTGGCGTCCCTCGGGTCTCGATGGCATTCGCGAACTCGCATCCTCCTTAACGGTCGGCCTCGCGCCCTTTACCAATAATCCGCCCCCCACGGGTACGAATACGGGCGGGACATTGCCTGTGGTGACCGTGAACGCCACCACACCCAATGCGGCTGAAGGCGCCAGTGCGGGAGTGTTCACCATTTCGCGCACGGGTTCAACGGCCGCGGCTTTGACGGTGAACTTCGCGGTCAGCGGCAACGCCGCGGCGGGAAGCGATTACCAATCGCTCGGCGCATCCACAACCATTCCCGCGGGCGCGGCGTCGAAAACATTGAACGTCACGCCCATTGATGACACGGCCCTCGAGGGCAGCGAGACTGTGCAACTCACGCTTTGGAGCGGCGGCGACTACAGCAGCGGAACGCCCGGCAGCGCGACCGTAATGATTACAGACAACGACGCATCACCGTTGAACACCCCTGACCTTGTCGTGCTCAGTGTCAATGCCACACCAGCCAACCCGGTGCCGGGACAGCCGATGACGTTCAGTGCCACGATCCAGAATCAAAGTGCTGTCGCGACACCGGACAACGCCGTGGTGGGCGTAGGGTTTTACGTGAACGGCGGAGCTTCCACCTCGTGGGTTACATACCCGAAGCTTCAGCCCTGGCAAATTGTGACTCTGACGGCGAACGACGGGCCAACCGGCTCGCCATTCTGGACCGCCACTACGGGCACACATTCGCTGATCGCTCTTGTCGATGACGCGAATCGCATTTCTGAAGTTCTCGAAAACAATAACACCAGGTCAGTGCCGCTCCTCATCGGCTCCACCAATGGGACGAACGTTGCTGCTGTACCGACGGTGAAGATTCAGCCGATCAATGGCCAGATGAGAGTCACCTGGGACAGCATCCCCGGAAGGGTTTACCAACCGTGCTATCGGAGCGCGATTGCGAATGCGTGGATACCGTTGGGCTCTCCAATCACAGCCGCGACCACGATCACAACTTTTACTGATACGCCGCCCATCGGGGGCAAAGCGCGGTTCTATTGCGTGCGCTTGCAGTAACTCTTTAGTGGAGAAATTCAGCGTAGTCGCGACGGCTGCGCTGTAGTCGATCCCGCCATGGAGCGAGAACACCCGTGGCGGGATTTTTTAACCTCGCCCAGCGCGGACTTGCCCGTTCGCAACATGAAATATTGTGACGTGCTCCCGCTCGCTGGAGCGCAGTCATTGGGAGCTTGCCGGAGCTTTTTTGAGATCCGCTTTCCGTTTCTCGATGATGGCCAACGGATCTGCTGGCGCCCGCTCTGCATCGACGTAACGCGCGAGGTCGCGCATTGCTATGACTTTGAAGTTGTTCGTGTGCAGATAGCGCATGAACTCCTCGAAACGCTCCGGCCGCGTGTGGACCCACGGATGCTCGCGGTCCGGTACGCCGTGAAACTGCAGCACTGCAATGCGCGCATTCGTCGCCTGCTCCACGGCGCGTTTGAAATTCTCGATCATCCAATCCGGTCGCGCATCGCCCGCGGATGGAATCAACAGCGGATGGTCCGCGCCCGGTTCGTAGGCGAACCCGCGCCCTAAATCGTAAGGATGTTCCGGCGCACCGCCGCGCCGCGCGAACCTGATGCCGAGTTCTTTGAGAATCGGGAGCGCGCCCGGCACGATGGCATTGCCGGGATACGCGAAGCTGACCGGACGCGGAATGCCATGCTCCGCGCACCGCACGTTGATGGCCTCGATCTGTTCGCGCAATTGCCCCAGCGTCCGCGTCGAAACGCTGAGATGGTCTCGCGTGTGATTGCCGATCTCGAATCCGTCCTTGTGCAGTTCCGCAATCTGTTCCCACGTCATGTAATCCTGCTTGTTCGTGCGAAACGAAAATCCTTCCGTGATGAAAAACGTGGCGCCGAACCCGTAACGCTTCAGCAACGGCCGCACGACCGAATGATGTGACGCCACCGAGTCATCAAACGTGAGCACGACCAGTTTGTCCGGCACCGGTTCGAGCGCGCCCATTCGCATCGCGTGCCAGAAGAGGAAGACGCAGAAAATTGCCACACGGTTCATGATGCATAGTTTAGTGAAACCACGCACAACTTCGCAATGTCTGCTGGTGAGCCTCTCGGTCTTCCGTCAAAAGTATTTCTCCACAATCCACGGCGGCTGCCATTGGTCCGGTTTGCGTACGAAATCATCGTAGCGAATGGCGCTTGGTTTCACGTTCGTTACTGAAAGAGATTGCCGGTCGCCCGTCTGCATCTGCCAATCGTGGAGAAGACGCGTGAGCCGCTCGACTTCGCGAGGTTTTCTCTGCGCAAGATTGTTCATTTCGTCCGGGTCCTTTTTCAAATCAAACAACTGCTGATGATTGATCTGCGGATAAACGATCAGCTTCCAGCGCGTGTCCCGCACCGCACGCATTGTGTCGGTGTAAGGCAGGAACACGGAATCGCGAACGGTCTTCCCGCGGCCTGTCCAGAGGGGTGTAAGATCGTGCCCGGCGATCCCGTCCGGCGCTGTTGCGCCCGCCGCCGCGCAAATCGTCGGAAACCAATCGAGTAGATATGTGAATGCCTCGGACGACTTCCCACGTGGCACTCCGGGACCAACCACGATCAGCGGCGACTTCATGCTGTGTTCGTAAACGCTTTGCTTGCCCAGCAACCCGTGACTGCCCAGCGCCAATCCATGATCCGCCGTGTAGATCACGAGCGTGTTCTGCATTCGTCCGCTCTCTTCCAGCACCTTCAGGATTCGCCCAACCTGTTCATCCAGGTGACTGATGAGTCCGTAATACTCGCAGAGCTGTTCCTGAATGATGCGTTTCGTGCGCGGATAAGCCGCGAGGTTTTCGTCGCGAATGTTCTTTGCGAAACCGTTGTCAAAGGGATGTTCCGAGAGAAAATTCCGCGGCGCGGGCGGGGGTTTGCGATAATACATCTCGCGGTACTGCGACGGTGGATTGCGCGGATCGTGCGGAGCGGTGAAAGCCACGTAACAGAAAAACGGCGCGCCGCCGCGCTGCTGCTGCAGGAACGAAATAGCTGCGTCGGCGAACTCTTCGCTGGAGAATTTTTGTGCGACGCGTGGTGCGGACGCTTTTCCGTCCACGACATCGACGACTGAAACTTTCGTGTGATCCTCCATGCCACCGAGGAACATCGAGCGCGCTTCGGGAAATGCGCGAAGCAGCGATTCCCGGCCATTGTGCCATTTGCCGGTCGCGAACGTCACATAGCCCGCCGCGCGCAAAACTTCCGGAAGCAGCGTCGCGTTCGTTAGATTCGCATCCACGTCGAACCAGGTGCGGCCGGACATGAGCATGGCGCGGCTCGGCACGCACACGGCGCCGCTGTTCGCGCCAAAGCAATAGTTGTTGCGAAAGCTGAATCCGCGTTTCACGAGGCGGTCCAGATTCGGTGTCCGGATGTGCCGATTGCCCCAGGCGCCAATCGTGTCCGCGCGCTGATCGTCAGCGAAAAGAAACAGGATGTTCGGACGTTCCGCGGCGCTCGACGCAACGACGAAAACGAAAAAGATGGCGAAGACAAGTTGCCGCGCTGAAGTCATGCGGACGATTCAGCTACGACTTCCTGGGTGGGGCGAGCACGAACTTCAGCGTAATACTTGTCCGCAATGCTTAAACTTCTGTACTGACGCCAACACCGCACGGAAGCTGTTATCGTCGATGCTGGAGCAACCAATCGTAAAATGCGGGATCATCGTAAACCTGGCTCCAGATATCGTGAGGCGCGCCCGGGAAAACTGTAATGCGAACGGCTGGATTCCCGATCGATTGGAACTCCGAGACCATCCGCTGCGATTCGTTCGGTGCTATCAAGCCATCGGAGCCGCCGTGAAAGGCCCACACAGGCAGGGAGCGTAGTGCCTGCAATTGCACGCCATCAGCGTGTTTCAGGATCTCCGTGCTGCCACCGCCGGCCACAGGCGCCACCGCGGCAAACCTCTCAGGATATTGCAGCGCCGTTTTCCACGTGCCGTAACCGCCTGTGCTCAGGCCCGTCAGATAAACCTGGCCGGCATCGATTCGAAAACGCGGAATGACTTGTTTGATAACGCCGATGACGGCGGCGGGTTCCCAGAGCTTCCCGATCGGAAGCTGCGGCGCGACGACAACGAACGGAAAGTCAGGGTTCGACAACGCATACTTCGGAGGACCGTTCGCTTTGACCAGGTTCAAATCAGTGCCGGATTGATCGCCTCCATGGAGAAACACGATGAGGGGCCATCGCACAGTGCGGTCCTGAAAGTTCGCCGGAATGATGACGAGATAGGGCAGTCGTGCCGCTGTCACCACGCGGGTAAGCGCAACCCCCCTTCGCTCCAGTTGCGGTGACCCCGCCCCAAATGTCTCCACGAGCGTGAATTGACAAACAAAAGCGGCCGCAACGATGGGAAAGATCGCTTCGTGACCTTTCGTTAGGACGGAAGAACCTTCTGATTTCATAATATCTCCTTGCCAGAATTGTAGCACATCGGCCGGAGAATGGGCGCACTCAGCCCGGTAAGCGCACTTTCTATATTTCACTATCACTCGTTCGGCGAATCCTTGAAGCTCGCCGCGATTCCATGTGGCTCACAATTCTGCTGGCGGGCGTTGCGACTCTCCTCGTGCTCATGACCGCGGGCGCGCTGTTTCATTTGCGCTGGGTCGATCGATTGCCAGCTTCGGATAAACGGGTGAGTGATTGGGACGCAGCTCTGTGGGCCGCAGCGTGTTAATACATTCGGGCTGCTGCGGCTCATAGATCCGCGTTCCGCACGAGAATGCTTTTTCCAATCCTGTTGACGTCGCGCCTTCCCGCGATCAAACCATTCAGTCATGACCGCCGAAAAATGGAATGAATCGGGCCGGGTTTGGGAGGAAGATCACGGGCTGTTGGACGAAGAGCAGGTCGCGCAATGTCAGCGGGCGGATGTCGCGGAGCCGCTGCGGGCGGCGATTCCCACGCGGATGATTTCGAACGGTGAATACATGCCCGTGCCGCAGACGGAAAAACAGAAACGCGTCGAGGCGCGCCTGGAAGAATTGGCGGATGAGGCGAGTCGTAAGCTCGGCATCAACCGGCGAAGTTTTTTGCGGAGTTCGGGCGGCACGGCGGCGGCGTTGCTCGCGATGAACGAGGTGTTCGGACGATTCTTCAACGTCAGCCTCGCGGAATTGTTCGAACCGGCGGCGTTCGCGGCGGCCGCTCCGCCGCGCGACCTGTTCGTGTTCGATGACCAATTGCACTTCGTTCGCGGCAGCAAGCCGTCGCCGGCGGGCTTGCGCGCCATTGCTCAGGGGCCGACGTCGGCGCCGACGGTTAAGTCGAATCCGTTCAATTCGAAAGGGCAGCGCGATGAGTTGGGCGAAACGTGGAGCGTCTGGAACCCGGGGCTCGTCGGGCTGCCCATCGATCGCGGCTACGCGCACATCACGCAATTTATCAAGGACGTGTATCTGGACAGCCAGGTCACCATCGGACTGTTGAGCAACGTCACGGCATCGAGCATTCAGATTGAAGGTGAACGCCCGCGCGCACCGCGCAACCCGCAGGAGGCGCAGCAGGGCGAAGTGCTCACGGCGGCCCAGACCGCGGCGGCGCGGAATTTCGTCAACGAGATTTCCGGCTCCACGCGCATGCT
>JGI10216J12902_101903612_pt1 | contig 19967 bp, 15 predicted proteins | sample KanNatreferecore_FD_12902 | JGI IMG/M metagenome (IMG submission 12902)
CTGGAGCTCCAGCGGGAGGGTGTTCAGGGCGCCGACGGCCTGGGACGTGCGGGCAATTTCATCATACGACAGGGTAAAACCGAACAAGGCTACCCCAACCAGACTGGGGAACAGGATGGGCAGCACCACGTGACGCACCGTCTGCCAGGCCCTGGCTCCCAGGTCAGCCGCCGCTTCCTCGTAGGCTGTATTGAAGCGGTTGAAGACCGCAAACATGATCAACAGACCAAACGGTAAAGTCCATGTCAAGTGGGCTCCCAAAGCGGAACTGTACCAGGCCCGTGGTAGCCCGAGCAGTTCGAACATGGCCCCAATACCCAAACTGATCACGACTGAAGGCATAATCAGACTGGCCACGGCGAGGTAAAATACAACGCGACTGCCACGGAAAGGGATACGAAACGCCAGTCCGGCAAGGAACGACACGACGACGGTCACGACCATGACCATGAACCCGAGAACGCATGAGCGGCCAAAGGCGCCCCAGATATCACCAATCGCTTGCGGTCTGAAGAGGTCGGCAAACCAATGTATGGATACGCCCTGCATCGGGAACATCAGTCCCCCTTGCGGCCCCTGGAACGACAGGAGTATCACAGTCGCAATAGGCCCATAGAGAAACAGCACGAAGAGGCCAAAGAGGCCAGCCAGCACGTAAAAGCTCAGCGGTCGTCGGTCGCGCCACATGGCAATCACAGCTCCTTCCGCACGTCTACAATGCGTAGTAACAGCACAATCATGCAGACGACCACCATGAGGAGTACCATGGCATTGGCTGCAGCAGGGGGGAACTGCAGATACGACAGCTCCGTCATAATGGCTTTACCCACCGAGGCGATTTGCCCCCCACCCAGCACATCAATAGTGACGAAATCCCCCATCACGACGGCCAGGACAAAAATTGAGCCAATGGTCATGCCCGCCTTGCACAGCGGCACGATGACATGACAGAGCGTCTGCCATTCGCTCGCACCACTGTCGACCGCTGCCTCGATTACGGCGCGATCAATACGCATCATGGCATTGAAAATGGGCACCATCATGCAGAGCGTATACAAATGCACGTAGCCGACAATGACCGCAAACTCGGAATACAGCAGCCATTCAAGCGGCGTGTCACGCAGGCCCAGGCCGTGCAGGACCGTATTCACCACACCCTGGCGCCCGAGTAACGGAATCCAGGCAATCATGCGGATGACAATGGAGGTCCAAAACGGGATGGTGCAGAGCAAGAACAACACCAGTTGCCACCGCAGCGTGCGTATATGGAATGCCAGGAAATAGGCGAGGGTAAAGCCGAGCAGGAGGGTGATGGCCCACACGGTGGCACAGAAACGCAGGGTGATGAGATAGGTCCGATAGGTGACGGACGAGGAAAAGACATCAATGTAGTTTTGCAAGGTAAAAGCGGGGATGAGGAGCTGATACGTCTGGTAATCGAAGAAGCTCACCATGATCACGATGACAATAGGCAGAACAAAAAATCCTGCAAGGACCACGGTGAGCGGTGCTACTTGCAGATATGGATTGAGACGCGAACGCATAGGCCCGACTTCCCTCTGTGTGGAAGCCCCGCCAAACTGGCGGGGCAACTAGCCGTGCGCAGCACCCGGGCGCAGCACTTAAGCGGCAATAAACTCGTTCCATTTCCGCACCATATAGCGGTCCTCGTCCATCACCGAGTTCCAGCACGCCACGCTGCCCATGCGCGTCCAGAAGGAGCCACCGTCCCGGATGGCGCCGGCACTCTCAATTTTGTCGCCGGTCGGGCTGACAATGTCACCCTGCGCCGGCTTGCCCTCCATCCAATAGCCCCATTCATCTGCCGTCATGTGTGCCTGGGCGGTTTCTAGCACGGCGGTATAATAGCCCTGGCGATTAAGAAAGGCGCCGACCCAACCGGAGAGATACCAGTTGATAAATTCATAGCAGACATCGAGCTTGGTGCCAGTGACGTGACGCGGGATGCCCAGCCCGGCGGCCCAAGCCCGGTAGCCTTCTTTAAGCGGTTGGTAGATGCACGGGACCCCCATCTGACGCACCTTCGTGACGGCTGGCGACCACATGGACTGAATGACCACCTCTCCTGCAGCCATCAAGTTCACCGACTCATTAAACTCTTTCCAGAAGGCTCGGAACTGGCCTTGTTTTTTGGCCTCAATCAACAGCGCAATGGTCTTGTCGATCTCCTCCTTGGTCATGTTGCCTTTGTCGCCGTAGGTGATGGTCCCCGTCGACTCCGCTACCATGGCGGCATCCATGATGCCAATAGACGGGATGTTCAGAATGGCCGCCTTACCGCGAAACTCAGCGTTGAGCAGCTCATGCCAGTGCTCGATGGAGCGCCCAATGACATCGGGACGGATGCCCAGCGTGTCAGCGTTGTAGACCGTTGGTATCAGCGTCATCCACTGGGTGGGCTCGGCGGCAAAGGTCTTGGCGAATTCCTCCGGCAGATAACTCACTTTGATCGGTGCCGTGCCCTGGCGCGCTACCGCCCGGCCATCGGGCAAAGTGCCCTTCGTAAAGATCGGCACTATGCGCTCGTAATTGGTGATGCGCCGCACGTCCATGCCGCGCATATTACCGGTGGGGATGATCTTGGCCAGCATCCAGTACTCACTGTCCAGCAGATCGAACGAGGTCGGTTGTGTGGCAGCGCGTTTGACCACATCATCCGAGACCAGGGAGGTGTACTGAATCGTCACCCCCAGGTCTTCCTTGGCCTTCGCCGCAATCTGCTGGTACTGGTTCACGCCGGTACCAGCAATGTTTAGCATTACAGGCTCGGCGGCGTGCACGGCCGGAAAGCCCGTGAACAGTCGCTGCCCAACCGCCAGGCCAGCACTGTACAGGGTAGTCTGGAGCACACGACGTCGTGTGAGGTGCTTGGGGGCAAGGGGTGGAGCGATCCGATTGGCCATGTGGCATCTCCTTCTATGCGGTGGCGCGTGTGCTGCCAGACCGTGAGGCTCAACATCCGTCGCGCAGACGCTGCGCATCCTCGATAGCCCAGATAGCGACGACGGTGCTGCCCACGGCGAGGGGTTTTTCGAAGAAAGTACTGTCCGGTATAGTGACGGTAAACTCCTCAAGCGCTGGTGTGTCTAGGCGCAGTTGCACCCATGCCCCCTGATACGCCACGGTCCGGACAGTGGCCTGCAAGGCATTCCACCCGGATGCCAGCATACTGGGGAGATCGCGCCTGGCAACGGCTTGCGGAGAGAGTGTCCCAGGCGCCAGACTCACCCTGTCACCTCGGATGGCCACCGACAGCGTCTGGCCCACATCCACATCAGAGGCGGGAACCACACATTGCTGTCCGTCTGGAGCACGCAGCAGGGCATATCCCTGTCCTGTGGAGACACTTTGGCCTGTCACGATGTTGTGCCCGCCGATGAAGCGCGCCACAAACTCTGTCCGTGGGCGGTTATATACCTCGCGCGGCGTCCCACACTGCTCCAGGTGTCCGTGATCCATGACGACAATCAGATCTGCTAGCGCCAGGGCCTCTTCCTGGCTGTGGGTCACATGAATGAAGGTGATGCCGAGTTCGGTTTGCAGCCGTTTGAGTTCATCACGCATGCGCACGCGCAAAAAAGGGTCCAGGGCGGACAGGGGCTCGTCCAACAGCAGGACGTTGGGATGCGTGATCAGGGCGCGAGCCAGAGCAACCCGCTGCTGTTGGCCGCCAGAGAGTTGCGCTGGTAAGCGCTCAGCCTCAGCCTCCATATGCACTAGGCGGAGGAATTCCCGCGCTTGTTGGTGCCGTATGGCTTTGGGGACGTGGCGCATATGCAGACTGAAGGCCACGTTGTCGACGCATGTCAGATGCGGAAACAAGGCATAATGCTGAAACATCATGGCCGTGCCGCGCTGGGCTGGCGGCAGATGCGTCACGCGTGTCGGCCCAATACGTAGTTCTCCAGATGTGACGCGTTCATGCCCTGCGAGCAGGCGGAGGGTGGTGGTTTTGCCACAACCACTGGGTCCTAATAAACACGTATAGGTCCCAGCGGGAATGGTGAGATTGAGGCAGTCGACCGCGACCACGCTGCCAAAACGCTTGGTGACATTCACCAGTTCAACATCCGCGGGTGCAGACATAGTCACGTCCGTGTCGTTCGCCAGTTGGCCATAAGATGCACGCCGGGTTCCGGATGTCCTACGGCATGGAGAGCCTCTCGTCCACATTGATAGCCTATACCAGCACTCTCCGGAGCCCTGCACCAATGTTGTCGACATCGGAAAACAAGGGGTACGTGAGATGGTGCAGCGATAGTGAGCCAAGCATATAGACCATGGTTCCTACATCTTCGTTGCCACACGAAGCTTCTGGGTACAATGGTGTCAGTATGGTTGCCGGTTCGTCTCTCGGTCTGGTGCTTCCTCCTCACCCTTTGCGCAGGCGCGGGTCCAAGACATCACGCATACCGTCACCCAAGAAGTTGAGGGCTAACACAGTCACCGTCAGGCTGAGTCCGGGGAACAGCATGGTCCATGGGGCGTCCCGCAAGTACGCCCGTGCCTCACCCAGCATAGTGCCCCAGCTTGGGATGTAGGGTGGGATACCTGCCCCGAGAAAGGACAGGGAGGCCTCGCCCAGTACGGCCTCGGCAAAGAGGAACGTCGTCTGGACAAGCAAGGGTGAGAGGCAGCTTGGGAAGATGTGCCGTAGCAGGATGCGCTGATGGGACATGCCTTGGGCGTGCGCCGCCTCGATAAACTGCATCTCGCGCAGGGTCAGCGTGACACTGCGGACCAGGCGGGCCAGGCGCGGTGTGTAGACGATGGTCAGTGCTGTGACCACGTTGAACATACTTGGCCCCATAGCCGACATCAGCGCAATCGCCAGCAAAATACCAGGAAACGCCATCATGCCATCCATCACCCGCATCACGGGCGTATCGAGGCGACGAAAATACCCGGCGATGAGCCCCACACACGTCCCACTCAGCGTGGTAAGGAGCGCGACGAGGAAGCCAATCTCTAACGAGAGGCGCGAGCCCCACACCGTGCGACTGAACACGTCGCGACCAAAGTTGTCCGTCCCGAACAGATGCATCTGCCCAGGAGGTATCAAGCGCGCACGCGGGTTGAGAGCCGTCGGGTCCGTGCGGGTCAGCCATGGCGCTAACAGGGCCACGCCAAGGACCATGATGAGGAGCGTACCACCAATAGGAATGCCCTTGTTCCTGACCAGCAGACGTGTCAAACGGTGGTGCCAGGCAAGGGGTAGCCGCTGCCTGGCTTCGTCAGTCTGGAGCGTCTCAACGCGCTGGCGCTGTTGTCTAATCACTGTGGCGCATCCTCGGATCTACCACGGCATAGGTCAGGTCTACCAGGAGATTGACGCACATATACACGGCAGCAATGATCAGCAGGACGCCCTGCACCAGAGGATAATCCCGCCGCGCCACACCCTGAATCAGCAGACGGCCGACGCCAGGAATGTTAAAGATCTGCTCAGAAATCACTGCCCCTCCCAGGAGCACAGCAAAACTCAGGCCCACCGTCGTGATCAGGGGAATAATGGCATTGCGCAGGGCATGCCGCAGGAGGACCCAGATCTCTGCCACGCCCTTGGAGCGCGCCGTGCGAATGTACTCCTGCGACAGCACATCGAGCATCATGGAGCGCGTCATCCGCGCCAGGAGCGCTGACTGGGCAAAGCCAATGGTAAAGGACGGCATCAGCATATAGCGCAGATGCTCCCACACGCCGCGGGCGAGGGGCTGATAACCGGCCACCGGTAGCCACCCCAGCGTCACGGCGAAGATAAAAATTAAGTTCAGGCCCATCCAGAAGGTCGGCATAGACACACCCGTGATGGCGGTGAGCATCGTCGCCGTATCGAACCAGGAACCACGCAGCTTGGCCGCCAGTATGCCAGATGGTAGACCAATCATGACCGAGAACAGCAGCGCGAACAACGTCAGCATCAGGGTAGGTTCTAGGCGTTCCAGAAAGGCCAGCGTGACCTTTTTATGGAGAAAAATAGAACTCCCCAGGTCACCCTGCAGGAGGCGTCCATACCAGCGCAGCAGTTGCACGGGCGCCGGTTGATCCAGACCCAGGTGGGCCCGGAGTTCCGCTTTCTGTTGTTCCGTCGCCTCCGGACCGAGCATGACACCCACGGGATCACCCGGGGTGAGATAGAGCAGCAGAAAAACAACGGTTGAGACGACCAGGGCAACGGGGAGCATCAGCACGAGACGACGTACGGTGTACACGAACATAGCGTGAAGCCGCGTTCAGGTGGCGAAGCCACAGTTCCAGAAATACCAGTTGGGCGGGTTCTCATACCCCACGATCTCCTGGCGTATCGCTCGTAGATTAAAGGTTTCACCACATCGGAGCCAGGGCACCTCTTCCCACTGCAATTGCTGGAGCGCGCGGATCAGAGTGATGTGTTTGTCGGGGTTGGGTTCGGCGAGCATCTGGGAGACGAGGTGATCCTTCTTGTCCGAGGTCCACCAGCCAGGCCAGGTACTATCCAGATACACTTGCAGAATCGGGTGCACAAACGTCGAGTGGCCGGTAATAAACACCTCGTACTGCTCAGGCTTGCTGCGGGTGCTCACCAACGTGGCCCAGTCCATCACTTGCAGGTCGATGTTCACGCCCACCTTGGCAAGCTGGTCTTTGAAGGAGAGACCCATGTTGTACATGTACGCATACTCCTTGGTGGCCAGCCAGCGCACGGGTTCGCCTTTATAGCCGGCTTCCTGCAAGAGCTTCTTGGCCTTCTCTGGATTATACTCGTAGACCTCCTTGCCCACATCGCTAAACCAGGGGGTCTCTGGGGCGGCCATCTCTGGTCCCAGGCGAAAGAACTCTTTGCGGCCGAAGCCGGCAATCATGATCTGTTCGAGATCCACCGCGTGCAGCACCGCGCGGCGCAGGCGCACGTCCGTGAACAGACCCTGTTTCTTGTTGAAGTGGGGACCGACCTGGGACGAGGGTTTGACCACCAGCGCCTCAACGCCTGGACTGTCCTTCAGATTGGGGTATTGGTCCGGTTCAAGCGCCTCGGCAAAATGGTATTCGCCAGTTGTGACCCCATCGGCGCGTACCGACGGTTCCGGCACCGGGATAAACAGGATCTCGTCACAGTACGCTACCCGTTTGCCCCCTTGGCCATTGGCAGGCTCCTCGCGGGCCACGTACTTGTCCCAGCGCTGCAGCCGGAGATGGCGATCTACCTTGTGCTCAACGAGCTTGTAGGGCCCGGTGCCAATCGCCATCTCGGCGGTGAGCCGCTGTTTACCGGCTTTGTCAGCAATGTCCCTGGGGAGCATGATCGCATCACGCTCGGCGAGGAACTCGGGCAGAAGGCCTGTCGGTGCCTTGAAGGTCACGGTGACGGTATAGCGATCAGTCTCCTCGACTTTGTCGACCCGGCCAAAAATCATCCTGCCGCGGCCAGCCACCACGCCCCAGCGTTTTAACGAGGCGGCAGCATCCGCCGCGGTAAATTCCTGATCGTTGTGGAAAGGCACCCCTTTCCGTAAGTAGAAGATGAAGCGTGTCCCCTCCTGGTCAACCTCGTAGCGCTCGGCGAGATGGGGGATCGGTGCGTGTCGGCTACTCCGTGTAAAAAGTCCTTCGAAGACGTGCCACATGGTGCTGGCGGTAATCCCCGCCGTCGTGAAACCGGGGTCGAGTGCTGGGGGCTCCCCGGCAATGGCCACTTTGAGCGTGCCACCCTTTTTGGGTGTCTTGCTGGTGGCCTGACGGGCTCTCGATTGGGCAAGGACCGGTGCCGTAGCGGTCAGAACTGCCCCGGCCAGGGCGGAACTGGCGAAGGTGAGGAAGCGACGACGTGTCACATCGAGGAAGGTTGCGTTGCTCATGTTTGTTCTATCTCTCCACCTATTGGGACATGCGGTATATCTCCTCTCCTGCCGAGGAGAGGGGATGCAACGGAGGGCCAGGGGGCGCAGTCTGGTCGCTATACAGATAACACGCGACATACTGCCCGGTGCTCCCGACCTGGAGCAGCGGTGGGCTGGTGGCGGCACATTGCTCCATGGCGTGCGGACATCGGGTGCGGAAGCGACAGCCAGAGGGGGGATGCATGGGATTCGGGGGGTCCCCCATGAGCGGTGGACGATCGAGGCGTTCGTCAGGGTTCATCGAGGGGGTAGATGCGAACAAGGCCTGCGTATAGGGATGCAAAGGAGCCGTTGACACCTGCTCAGTACTGCCCATCTCCATGATCTGTCCCAGATACATCACGAGGACGCGGTCACTGAGGTACTCAATGACGTGCAGGTCATGCGAGATGAACACATAGGTGAGGCCCAGGTCGTGCTTGAGGGTCTGCAACAAGTTTAGCACCTGGGCCTGCACAGACTTGTCTAGCGATGAGACCGGCTCATCGAGGATGACTAGCGTGGGGTCCAGGACGAGGGCCCGAGCGATATTCACCCGCTGGCGCTGTCCACCGCTCAGCTCATGGGGATAGCGGCGACCAAACTGCTCAGGGCGGAGCCCGACCTTGCGTAGCACTTCCCAGGCTTTGTTGCGTGCCGTCGTGCGTGAGTTCCCATGGACGATGGCGTTGAAGGCCACGGCGGCCTCGATGTTCATGCGGGGGTTGAGAGACGAATATGGATCTTGGAAAACCATTTGCACCTGACGGCAGAACGCCTTGAATGCCGAGGCTGAGGTCGGCATGGCCGGCTGCCCTGCGAAGCGTATCTCGCCCGCGTCAGGCTCGATGAGACACTGTATGAGGCGTGCCAGGGTCGATTTACCACAGCCGGATTCGCCCACGATGCCGAGAATCTCCCCATGCTGCACCTCAAAGGACACCCCGTCCACAGCTTTCACGTAGGCCTGGACCGTGTGTAGCAAGCCCCCGCGGACGGGGAAATATTTGCGGAGATTTTTCACGCTCAGAAGGCTCGTGGACTGTTCCATGTCCTGCACCACCTTAGAGCCTGACATCCATGGCATCCCGCAAGCCATCGCTCAGCAGATTGAACGCCATCGAGGTGAGAAAGATCATCATCCCGGGCAGTATAGGGACCCAGGTATTCACATAAATCGATTGTCGCAGCGTGTTCAGCATCAGGCCCCACTCCGGATTGGGTGGGGAAGCGCCCAGACCCAGGAAGCTCAGACCCGAGGCCAGGATGACACTGACACTGACCAGGGTGCTGGCATAGACGAAGATCGGCGCGAGCACGTTGGCGATCATGTGATGGCGAATGATGGCGCCGGTGCCAGCCCCGCTGGCCCGGGCGGCTTCCATGAACTCCCAGCCCCGCACCTGGGTAGTGACGCTTTCTGCAATGCGGGTGATGGGAGGCGTAAACACAATGGACAGTGCGATGATGGTATTGCCCACGCCGGCCCCCAACGCCCCTGAGATGGCGATGGCTAACAGCACCGAGGGGAAGGCGTAAAAAATGTCCATACTACGCATGATGAGCATATTCACCCCACGTCCCATGAAACCCGCCACAATCCCCAGGGTGGAGCCGGCGAGCAGCGCAATACACACTGGGACGACGCCGGCCAGCAGTGACAGGCGTCCGCCGAAGAGGAGCCGTGAGAGCATGTCGCGCCCTTGTTCATCCGTCCCGAGGAGATGGCCAGCCGTCCCGATGGGCGCCAGACGCTTGCGGATGCTGCCCTCGAAAGGCTTGTGCGGGGCCAGAGACGGGGCCAGGAGCGCCGAGAGCACAATACACAGAATGACCGCCGCGGCGGTGAGCGTCACCGTGTCTCGGCGTAACCGCCACCACACGAGTTGCCAGTAGGACATCGGCGTGCCAGCAGGCCCTTCTAACAGTTCTTGGGTCACATGTATGATGGCGGATTCAGCCATAGCGTGCCTCGTTAGGTGCGTCGAATACGTGGATCAATGCAGCTGTGCACAATATCCACCAGCAAGTTCAGCATCACGAAGAAGGTCGCCAGCACCAGGATGACACCCTGCAGCATGGGGATATCGCGCTGAAAGATCGCTAGATTAAGCAGGAAGCCAGACCCAGGCCAACTAAAGACGGTCTCGACGAGTACAGAGCCCCCCAGGAGATAGCCAAATTGCAGGCCCATCAAGGTCAGCACCGGCGGGGCGGCATTCTTCATGACATGTCGCGTCACGGTGCGCGCCCACAACCCCTTGGAGCGCAGGGTGAGGACAAAGTCCTGCTGCAAGACCTCCAGCACACTGGTACGTACCATGCGTGTGATTACTCCCATGGGAATGAGTGACAGCGCGATACTGGGGAGAATCATGTGGCGTAGCAGGGTCCACAGCGACGAGCCACCGGAGGTCTCCTGCATCCCCATGGCCGGCAGCCAGTTTAAGGTCACCGAGAACACAATGATTAACAGGATGGCGACCCAATAGTGTGGCAGGCTGACTCCGGCAATGGCCACTGCACTGACCGCTTTATCGAGCCATCGGCCCTGGAAAAAGGCCGCGGTGGTGCCCAGCGTCACCCCCATAGTAAAACCTATACATGCCGCCGAGATCGCCAATAGAAAAGTATTCCCAAGGGCCGCCCGGATCTCGTTGAGCACTGGACGGCGGGTGGCCAACGAGTTCCCCAGGTCACCGTGGGCCACCCGGGTAAGCCAGCGCCAGTACTGCACGGGCAGTGGTTTGTCGAACCCCATCTGCTGTTTGATCATCAGCACCACTTCAAGGGGGGCGTCAGCTGGTAACATGGAGCTGATGGGGTCCCCGGGAGCGAGGTGCAGGAGCGTAAAGACAATGATGGTCACGCCGAGCAGGGTGGGAATGCCAAAAAGGAGTCGTCTGAGAATATAGCTCCACATACTACTCCTCCACCCATGGCAGTGTGAGATCCACGAACCACGACTGCGGTTGCACAAACCCCTTGACTTTAGGGCTCATCGCTCTGGGATTGAGGTCGTGCACGATGAACACCCAGGGAGCATCCTCGACGATGCGCTCATGCACTTGCGTCAGGAGCTGATCTTGCTGGCTCCGATCAAACTCCTGCTCCGCTGTCTCGATGAGGCGGTCCACCTCAGGGTTGAGATATGGCATGATGTTCACGGACTTCGGCGGGATGGACGCGCTGTGGAAGAAGCGCGTGAAGGCGCTCCAGGGTTCCAGAAAATTGAATGAGACGTTCATCGCCCCCAGTTGGGCATTGTCGGGATGCTGCAAGCCCTGGCGGAACCGTTGCGTCAAGGCATTCCATTCGATGGGGATGAGATCAAGGTCAATCCCAACGGCGCGGAGGTTTTCCTGAATGAATTCGTTCATGGGGAGCGGCAGCATCTGGCCGGAGCCGGAAGTCGAGATCAGCACGCTGGTCTTCACGCGCTTGTCTTTGCCATCGTATCCGGCTTGCTGCAGCAGCTCTTTAGCTTTGGCCGGGTTGTACTCATAACGCACTTTGGGGTTGCCAAACCAGGGATGGCCAGAGTAGACCTCCCCAATAGCCGGGGTGCAGGTCCCGTTCAGGAGGGACTTGCACAGCCCTTCCCGATCGACAGCGTAATTGGCCGCCTGGCGCACCAGCTTATTGTCCCAAGGAGGCCGGCTCAGGTTCAGCGCATAGGTCCAGTTGTGGGGATAGGACTGCAGGAAGATCTGCATACCGGCCTGTCGCAGACTGGGAATGGCATCCGGCGGGGGCACTTCGATCCAGTCAACCTGGCCAGTGCGCAGCGCGGCGAGCCGCGTGGTGGCCTCTGGCATCGGGAGGAGGACCACTTTCGCCGCCTTGGGCACCCGCTTGGTGTCCCAGTAGGCGTGATTCGGCTCTAGTTCGGCGCGCTCCCGGGGCACGAGACGGCTCAGCTTGAAGGGACCCGTGCCAGCGGGGTTGTTGGCGAAGGCCCGCCAATCTCGCCCCGCTTTCTCCCATTGCGTCGGACTGGTGTAGAGGACATACATGAGTTGGAAGGGGACAAAGCTGGTGGGGCGCATCGTGGTGAACTCGACGGTGTACTCGTCGAGCTTCCGCCAGCTCTGGATCGTGGAAATCCGCGGGGTGATGAGCCCGGCCTGCCTGGCATCATACTGCGGAGCGTCCTTGGTGCGGAGTTTGTCCCAGTTCCACAGGACAGCGTCGGCATTGAAGTCGGTCCCGTCATGGAACTTCACCCCACGGCGCAAGTGAAAAATCCACTTCGTGTGGTCCGCTGGGCTGACCTCCCACGACTCTGCCAGGCCAGGGACCAGGCTGGCGAGCCGCTCCCCCTGGCTGAGGTCCCAGTTGATGAGGGCATCATACAGGGGAAAGCCGATAAAGCGATAGCCCTCAAACCCCTGGTCAGGAATCCCCCCTGTGTATGGGATGTCGGCCGCCGTCATGCCGATACGTAGCACACCACCCTTCCCTTGCGCCAGCGCCGGGGTCCATGCGAGAGCCAGGGCAACGAGCCCTGCGCTCACTACTCCGAGTCTTGTAACTATGTGGCTTCTCTCATGCTTCAGTGTGTGCAGCATCCTGCCCTCCAGTAGCTATTTTTCCACCCACACCGGGGTCAAATCCTGAAACCACGACTGCGCCTGGACAAAGCCCTTGACCTTAGGACTCAGCGCACGCGGGTTCAGGTCATGCACGATGAACACCCGGGGGGCATCGTCCACAATAATCTCGTGCGCCTGTGCCAGGAGTCGGTCCCGTTCCTGCGCGTCGAAAGCAAGACTCGCTGCATCGAACAGCCGATCCACCTCAGGGTTGCTATAGGGCATGATGTTCAATCCCTGCGGCGGGATTAAGGTGCTGTGGAAGTGCATGACGAGGGCGCCGTGGGGCTCCACGGGGGCTAACGAGAAGTTTATCCCCCCCAGTTGCGCATTGTCGGGATGCTGCAAGCCCCGGAAGTACCTCTGTATCATGGCATTCCACTCGATTGGGACGAGCTCCAGGTCGATCCCCACGGCGCGAAGGTTTTCCTGAATGAACTCGTTCATGGGGAGCGGTAGCATCTGACCGGAGCCGGAAGTCGAGATCAGCATGCTGCTCTTCACGCGCTTGTCTGTGCCATCGTATCCGGCCTGCTGCAGTAGCTCTCTGGCTTTGGCTGGGTTGTACTCATAGCGCACTTTAGGGTTGCCGAACCAGGGATGACCAGGATAGACAATCCCAGTGCCGGCTATGCACGTGTCATGCAACAGGGACTTGCACAATCCTTCCCGGTCGATGGCATAGTTGGCAGCCTGCCGGACGAACTTGTTATCCCACGGAGGCTTGCTGAGGTTGAGAATGTAGGTCCAGTTATGGGGGTAAGAGCGCACAATAATCTGAAAGCCCGCCTGTCGCAGGCTGGGAATGGCATCCGGCGGGGGCACTTCGATCCAGTCAACCTGACCGTTGCGTAACGCTGCCAGGCGTGTGGTAGGCTCAGGCGTCGGGAGGAGAATCAGCTTATCGGCCTTGGGAACGCGCCGCTTATCCCAGTATTCGGGGAACGGTTCCAACTCGGCGCGCTCACGGGGCACCAGTTTCGTCAGCTTGAAGGGGCCCGTGCCAACCGGGTTATTAGCGACTGCCCGCCAATCCCGTCCCATCTTCTCCCACTGGGTTGGGCTCCCGTAGAGGACGTTGTGCAGTTTGAAGGGCGCGAAGCTGGTGGGGTATACCGTGGTGAACTCGACCGTGTAGTCGTCGAGCTTACGCCAGCTCTGGAACATGGCAACGCCGGGGGCGATGATGCCGGCCTGCCGGACGTCGTACTGGGGGGCGTCTTTGTTTTTGATTTTATCCCAGTTCCACAGCACCGCATCGGCGTTGAAGTCAGTCCCATCGTGGAACTTCACCCCACGGCGGAGGTGAAAAATCCATTTGGTGGGGTCGTCTTTCTTGACCTCCCAGGACTCCGCCAGGCCGGGCACGAGGTCGGGCAGCCGGTCCCCCTGAGACAGATCCCAGCGCACCAACGCGTCATAGAGCTGGAAACCAATAAAGCGCAATCCTTCGAATCCCTGATCGGGCTGGCCCCCCGTGTACGGGATGTCCGCGGCCGTCATGCCGATGCGCAGCACCCCGCCGCGCCCCTGGGACCAGCCGTGGAAAGGCAAGAGCAGCAGGCATAGAAGTACCAGAGTCATCCGGCACAGCAGGGTTTGTCTGTGAGACGTCTGTCGGATGTCACACCGCACCATCTTTGCCTCCTTGCTCAGGACTGCGTCTGCACGGGCCGTTTATTGCTCCACCCACACGGGTGTCAAATCCTGGGACCACGACTGCGCCTGCACATAACCCTTCACCTTGGAGCTGAGCGCCCGCGGATTGAGGTCGTGCACAATAAACACCCACGGGGCATCCTCGACAATAATTTCGTGCACTTTGGCGAGGAGCTGGTTCTGCTTCTGCGGGTCGAACTCCAGTTCTGCCGCCTCAATCAGCTTATCCACCTCAGGGTTGACGTATGGCATGATATTCACCGACTTGGGCGGCTGTGAGTCGCTGTGGAAAAAGCGTGTGAAGGCGCTGAAGGGGTCAACAAACCCATACGACACATTCATCGCACCGAGACCGGCGTTCTCCTCTTGAAAACCCTTGCGCAGGCGTAAGATCAGCGTATTCCACTCGATGGGCACCAACTCCAGATCGATGCCTACCTCGCGCAGGTTTTCCTGCACGTATTCGTTCATGGGCAGTGGCAGCATTTGCCCGGAGCCAGAGGTGGAGATGAGCACGCTGGTCTTGAGGCGCTTGCCCTCGTATCCGGCCTGTTTGAGCAATTCCTTGGCTTTCTGCGGGTTGTGCTCATAGCGTACCTGCGGATTCCCAAACCAGGGATGACCTGGGTAGACTTCAGAGATGGCCGGTGCGCAGGTGTCGTTCAGGAGTGATCTACAGATGCCCTCCCGGTCAATGGCGTAGTTGGCGGCTTGCCGCACGAGCTTGTTATTCCACGGGGGACCCGTAAGGTTGAGGCTATACGTCCAGTTATGCGGGTACGAGCGCACGATGATCTGAAACCCTGCCTGGCGGAGGGTGGGGATGCCATCCGGCGGTGGGACTTCGATCCAGTCCACCTGCCCCGTGCGTAGCGCGGCTAGTCGGGTGGTCGCTTCTGGCATGGGGAAGAGGATCACCTTGTCGGCCTTCGGCACACGTTTCTGGTCCCAGTACTCCTTGAACGGTTCCAGTTCCGCGCGCTCACGCGGCACCAGCCTGGTCAGTTTGAAGGGGCCCGTGCCCGAGGGATGCTCTGCCACCTTGGCCCAGTCACGTCCCAGCTTCTCCCATTGCGATGGGCTGCTAAAGAGCACGTAGCACACCTGGTAGGGCACAAAACTGGACGGACGGGTGGTGGTGAACTCGACCGTGTAGTCGTCGATCTTGCGCCAACTTTGCAAGAGAGGGATACGAAAATCGGCGTATGCTGCCTGTTTGGGGTCAAACTGCGGGGCGTCCTTCTTGCGGATACGGTCCATGTTCCAGATGACTGTGTCGGCATTGAACTCGCTGCCATCGTGGAATTTGACGCCACGGCGCAGGTGAAAAATCCATTTGGTGTTATCGGCCTGACTCACTTCCCAGGACTCCGCCAAGCCTGGGACCAGATCGGGCAGCCGATCTCCCTGGCTGAGGTCCCAGTTGATCAGGGCATCGTACATCTGGTAGCCGATAAAGCGATAGCCCTCACCCCCCTGGTCGGGCTGGCCAGGCGTATAGGGGATATCCGCTGCGGTCATACCAATGCGTAGCACACCGCCCCGTCCCTGGGCTTCAGCAGTAGGCTGGCAGGCAAGCGCGCTACACAGCGCCAACGCCGCCAGGATCATGCAGGGGGTTACCCCCGCTCTCCGGTCCATATGACGTGCCTCCATCCTTCCCTCCCTTCTCATTGCACCTGGTATATGTCAGAGTGCCAATGATTTCTCGAGTAAAATGCACCGCGCCGTGTGGTCGGCAGAGACATGGTACGCATCGGGAAAGGCCGTGAGGCAGCGTGGCTGCCCCGACGGGCAGCGCGGGGCAAAACTACACCCCACCGGTAAGCACGTCAAATCAGGCGGTTGTCCAGGTATAGGGACGAGTTGTTGCCCTTTCATGCCACGATGCACCGTGGCGTGCATCAGCCCCTGCGTATACGGGTGCGCTGGCCGCTGCAGCACATCCCGTACCGGCCCATATTCCACGATGCGCCCGGCATACATGACTGCCACGTCGTCCGCTACTTCTGCCGCCACCCCCAGATCGTGCGTTACAAAGATCACGGCCATCCCCAGGCGCGCCTGTAACTCACGCAAGAGGTACAGGATCTGCGCCTGTACCGTGACGTCCAAGGCTGTGGTCGGCTCGTCAGCCAGCAGAAGTTCCGGATTGCACGCCAGCGCAATGGCGAGCATCGCCCGCTGGCGCATACCGCCACTTATTTCATGCGGATAGGATTGTAAACGGCGCTCAGGCGACGGGATGTGTACAAGCTCGAACAGCTCGACGGCCCGCTGTCGAGCCTGCTCCCGGGACATCTGTTGATGACGCACGAGCGTTTCGACGATCTGCTCACCCACCGTATACACCGGGTCGAGGGCCGTCATGGGCTCCTGAAACACCATCGCCATCAGGCTGCCACGCAGGTTTTGCACTTCCCCCTCAGAGAGGGCGTACAGATCCTGGCCTTTGAGCGTGATCTCCCCGGTCATCTGCGTCCTCGCCTTGGGCAAGAGCCTGACGAGTGAGCGCAGGGTGACGCTTTTCCCTGAGCCTGATTCCCCCAGGATGGCCAGGACCTTGCCGCGTTCCAGAGAGAATGTCACGCCATTCACGGCCTTGACGACGCCGTCGCGCGTGTGAAATTCAACGTGTAAGTCTTTGACGGTTAGGAACGGTGCCATGGCACTAGGGCTCTCCGGGCTGTGGCTGAGCGCCCACACGTGGCCGAATTGTACCGCCCATAACAAGCAAAAGTCATACCAGGGCCCTCCATCTGGTCGTTCAAAATCTTGCATCCTTTTGAAAAGCTGGGATATTTTGTCATGCTGACGCGATAAGGCGGCACAGATATTTATTACGGAATTGTCCTATTCTGGAAGCATAGCATCAAACTTGTCTACAAAAGCGGTATTGTTCCTCCACGAGGCTGTGTCCCTGCGTCCGGCAGACGTGGGGCCACTCCGGAATGCAAATGATCTCGTGTGTAGCACTTTCCGACAAGTATGTCGGAAAATATGAGGCCATAGACAAAACTGTCTCGGCTGTCACTTGCAGCATTTTGTGAGTGCAATGAGCATAATGGCAAACGCCTGCAAAGCACGCCGATCCCTGTGCAAGAGAAGCTATCTCCAGTTGTACGCGCGTCACAACCCAGCGCCTGGCACGTGCCTTGCAGAAGAAATGCGGCGCAGGCCGACGGCGGTCGTGACAGGTGTAGGGTGCTCGGCACAGGACGGCTGTGACGTGCGCCACGGGAGCGCGGACAATGGCAGGAAAGAGATCCTGATGAGCCTGAGGCAGAGTCTGCAAGCGTGGCGCACTGCCCGGCAAGCGCAACAGCTCACCTGCTGCCGCTGCCTACCCCTGGGGTGTCTCTTGCTTCTCATGGGAATGGTTGGCATGGGGCTGTGGGAGGCGAGCCAGGCCGAGCATACCCCTGCCCTGCGCTGGATGCAGGGCTATCGGAACGCTGAGGGGGTGGGCTGCTGCTCGGAGCAGGATTGCGTCCCCTGGCCGGTGGCACTGCTGCAGATGACCAGGGACGAGGCGACGGTACGTATCGGTGACGCTGTCATACACCTACCTTCCAAGTCCGTGCACGCCACGCAAGATGGACAGTCCTACTGGTGCTGCCAGACCGATGCGCAGGGACACTGTCCCCCAGAACCCAGCCGTGCGACGACGCGCTGCGTATTTTATGCGGTGGGGATGTAGGGTGATGCTTCTGAGGAGCCTCATGCCCTAGCTCTCACCCCCAGTGAACAGACTCTTCTGGACAATGGCATGGATACCCCAGTTGCCGTCGACGACCTGCGTCACACCGAAGTCCACGGCGACCGACATGAGTGAGATCGCCTCATCCTCACTGAGGCCCTGCGTCGTCATCAGGAAATGGCGCATCTTGCGGAAGGTATCGCGCATCGCCAGGCCGAGCGAGGACTTCGTGTAGATGTCAGACTGGGCGTTGGCGCCGAGGTCAGCCAGATAGTTGGGGAAGCTGAAGCCGTGGACCAGGAACTCGGTCGGGGTCTCGAGCAGCGGGTACGTGAGACTTTCGAGCGGTGTGCCCTTGAGAGTGGCTTGCTTGTGCAGGATCAACTGGAATACCCCGGTCAGCGAACATTCGATCGCCGTGCCGCACAGCTCGGCGTCGCCTTGCGAGGCGTGCGGGTCACCCGCTGAGAACAGCGCGCTGGGCACCGCCACGGGATAGTACATGGTCGTGCCCTTGCCGATACGCCAATTGTCGATGTTGCCGCCAGTGTAGCTCGGCGGGATGGAGTCGACGAGGTCGGCCTCGGCGGGAGCCACACCCATTGTGCCGAAGTGTGGTCGGATAGGGATTCTGACGTTCTTGAGTACCCCCCACTGCTCCTGTACCTTGCTGTGGTCTACAGGAACACCAGGATAGTCGATGATCGGATGCACCACACCACCAGGGTCCGTCTGTGGCATCCAGCGAAAATTATAGAGCGCCCTGGCCCAATCGTGCTCGCCGGTGGTATCCATTTCATAGATGGTGATGACCTCACGCGGCTTGGGCTCCTCGAGCAAGTCGTGATATTGAAAGCCCCACCAGGCAGCCGCATTGCTCCCGAAGCTCTTGCCCTGGTAGGTTGGGTTGGCGCACGGTCGTGGCTGTACATCCAGGATGCGCACGGCAAGAATGTCGCCTGGCTCGGCACCCTGGATGGCGACAGGTCCCGTACAGATGTGCACCCCTAAACCCTCACCTGCACCGCGCCCGAACAACGAGGCATCGATCGGTCCGGCACCACGCCGCTGCACACCCTTCCTGGTCTGGTCCCAGGCATAGATCCTCTCCATACCTGGATCGCCTTTGATCATGCGCTCGTAGTCGTCGTAGGCATGATGTGTCACGGTCTCGATGGTAATGACGTCCCCCGATAGGACGGTGACAAGTGGTGTGAGGTGCTTGCTGAAGTAGCCCCAGTGCACGGTCTGGTCCGTCGCGGGAAGGTGATAGTGGCTGATGGTACTGCGCTGGAGATGGGTCTGCGCATGGGCGAGTGCCGTGGCATCGATGCTGCCCGGGGCAGCGGTACTGACGCGTGCCTCCTGGATGCCGTAAAGTGTGGTATGGTCATCCATGCCTCAGGCTCCTGGTAGCTCATCAGGCTGGGTCGCCCGTGCCGCCACCGTGGCGTCCGTATCGATCGTCATGGCCGGCGTCAGCACCACACCAAAGTCCCGGCGTGCGGTTTCAACGCTGATGAGGCCGTCGAGTACGTCGTCGAGCACGCGCTCCGGAGCCCGGTCGTATGGATGGCCATAACCGCCACCGGCAGGGCCAAGGCAGACGAACCGGTCACCAATTTTGACCTGGGTGTGTGGCACCTTGGACGGCAATGGCGTGACGCTGCCGTTGGCGCGCTCCAGCCGGAGTTCGGCCGGCTGTCCTTCCAGCCCACCGCGAAAGCCCCAGGGCCGATAGCGGTGCCCTTCCCCTTCGACTGAGGCGCCACCGTCAGAGAGATACACAAACTCGCGTACGGAGCCGAGGCCACCGCGCCATTGCCCAGCGCCGCACATGTCCTCCCGCAGTTCATAGCGCGTGACGCGCAATGGTAAGTGCGATTCAATGTCCTCAATCGGGTTGTTGCGGGTGTTGGCGTACAGGGTGTCGACCGCGTCCATGCCGTCATGACGGAAACGCCCGCCATAGCTGCCCTCAAAGATCTCCATATGGACCCATTGGCGCCCGGCCTGGGTGCCAGAGAAGGCAATCACTTTCAAGTTGCCGATGCCCGCCGAGATGTGCTGTGGCACGGCCTGGCCGAGCGCCTTCATCACCGTGTCGGCGAGCTGGTTGCCCGGGCAGAAGCGCGC
>JGI10216J12902_101653585_pt1 | contig 19924 bp, 17 predicted proteins | sample KanNatreferecore_FD_12902 | JGI IMG/M metagenome (IMG submission 12902)
CACTTCCGCTGGTTCTGGGATTATTCCGGCGGGCAGATGACGAACCTCGGCCATCACTCACTCGACGTGGTGCATTGGATTTTCGAAATCAAAGGTCCGCGCGCCGTGACCTGCTCAGGCGGGCGCTTTTTTCTGAAAGACAACGGCGAAGTGCCGGACGTACAGGACGCGATCATCGAGTATCCGAAGTTTTCCGCCGTGGTCCAGTTCCGCGAATGCGCCTCGGGCGGCGGCGCATCGAGCATGGGTTCACTCACGTTCATGGGCAGCAAGGGCACGATGCTGCTGGGCCGCGACGGCTACGAGATTTTGCCGGACAAGAAAGTGAATCCGACCAACACGTTCGCAAAAATCATCGGTGGCCATCCCGTCGGCGGGCCGCAGCCGGTCGAGGAACCAGAAGGCCAGCTCTGGTGCGAAGCCGCGAAGGACACGAGCGGCGATTGGAAGAAGCAATACGTCGATCACGCGCAGAACTTTCTCGACTGCGTGAAGTCGCGCAAAGACCCGAACTCCGATCTCGAAAGCGGCCACCACGTCGTGACGACGTGCCACCTTGCGAACATCTCCATGAAGCTCGGCCGCAAGCTGCGCTGGGACGCTGACAAGGAGCAAGTCATCGGCGACGCGGAAGCGAACGCGATGTTGTCCCGCCCCTATCGCAAGCCGTGGGACGCGGAGTTGAAGGCGTTGGGGTTGGGCTAAGGCTTTAGCCAATCTCTGTCTGGACGAGTAAGTTGCCGTGCGTTGTTGTACGCCATGTCCAGCGTCAGACAGGTCGAGGCACGATAAAAGGATGAGTGATTTTCCACGACCAGTGCGAGATCCGGCAGATCTTTGCGCAGAAAGGTTTCAGCGGAGATGTGCTCGACAGGGGCGTCGCAGTCATCACCGCTAACCCGCGTCTGTGGGTGGACACCATGCTCACAGAAGAACACGGACTCCAAATTGAAGGCCGTAGTCCCTGGCGAGCTGGAACCGCAACGTTTATGGCGTTTGTGTTGGTCGGCTTCATTCCAGTCGTTCCGTTTCTGTTGCCATTGTTTCCTCAGCCGATTCGATGGCTTTGGAGTTCCATTCTCACCGCGCTCACATTTGCCGGTATCGGGTGGATGAAGAGCGTGGTCCTGGAGCATTCAAAATGGCGGTCGGTCTTGGAGACATTGTTCAGCGGCGGAGGCGCGGCGTTGCTCGCCTATCTGATCGGGATGTGGCTTCGACACGCCTACGGGGTCAATTAACAGCAGTTCAACAGTTGCTGTGAACGCCGACCATTCATCCGAATTACCCAAATGCCACGTCGAGCACCATCATCACAGCGAACCCGAGCATCGCGGACATCGTTGCGAGGTCCGCATTCTCGCCGCGATGCGAGTCGGGAATCAATTCCTCAACTACGACGAAGATCATCGCGCCCGCGGCAAAGCTGAGCGCATACGGCAGGATGGGAGCGGCGATGAGAGTGGCGACGGCACCGATGACGGCGGCAATCGGCTCAACAATGGCGGAACCCTGGCCGCGCAGAAATGCCTTCCATCGTGACATTCCTTCGCAACGCAACGGCAGTGAGATGGCCAGACCTTCCGGAAAGTTCTGAATCCCGATGCCGATCGCGAGGGCGATGGCGCCGGTCACTGTGGCGGATGAAGCGCCGGAGGCCGCGGCGCCGAATGCGACGCCGATGGCCAGTCCTTCCGGGATGTTGTGTAACGTGATGGCAAGGACCAGCAGGGTGCTGCGTTTCCATCCAGTCTTCACGCCTTCGGCTGCGTCCGCCGGCAATCCGCGGTGCAGATGCGGCAGTACTTTGTCGAACAGCCACAGGAACGCTCCGCCGGCCAGAAATCCGATGGCAGGAGCAATCCATGGAACTCGGCCTTGATGCGTGGACATTTCGATGGCGGGCGCGAGCAAGGACCAAAAGCTGGCCGCGATCATGACACCCGATGCAAAACCCGCCATGCCATCGAGCAATCGGCGATTCAGCGACGATGTGAAGAACACAAGGGCAGCGCCGAGAGCAGTCACGGCCCACGTGAAGCATCCGGCGACCAGCGCTTGAACGAGTGGGTGCCATTCAGCAAACATCTGCATACTTCGACATCCTCCGGGCGGCTGGGCGGATGAGCGCGTTACCCGACAGCTTGCGGAGCACGGACGAGTTCGACCGAACAACGCGCCCGACTGGCGACGGCGGAGGCAACTGTACCAAGTGTAAGCCGTTTGCCGTGATGCAAACCGCGCGCGCCGAGAAAAATGCAGTGCGCCGGCCATTCGTCCGCGACGCGAAGCAGCACGTCCTTGGGATGGCCGTCGTAAATGTAGTTCGAAACATCCAGACCGGCATCGAACAGAATCTTTGACGCGGCTTCCGTCATTCGATTGATCCACTCGCGCCCCGATTGGTCGTTGGCTTGCGCAAAATTTTCGGGAGCAAAGCCCGGCCATGCCACGGCGGTTTCGAGGTGAGGGTCAACGACAGTGACGAGGCGGAAGCGGGTGCCGGAACGCCACGCGCGGGAGGCAACTTCCTGCAAGGCGGCTCGCGAATCGATGGAACCGTCCACGGCCACAATGATGTGCGGCTCATCGGTCGCGGCATGATGTCGTCCGATGCGTACCGAACAGGGCGCCTCGGCTGCGACCTTGTGCGAGACGCTGCCGAGGAACATTCGTTCGAGTCGCGAGTGGCTCTGCGCGCCGAGAACGACGAGATCGATCTTCGATTCCATCGCCTTTCTTGCAATCGCCCATCCTGGAGAATCGCCGACCGCATACGGCGTGCAGTTCCACTTCGGAAAGAGGGTCTTGAGGCGTACGCACGCTCGTTCAGCCAGCCCGCGATGAGCAGCCACTTCCTGCAACGCTTTCTCGCGCGCCTTTCGGACGACCAGGATTTCGGGCACAGCCGCTTCCGGGAGTTGGAATGCTAGCGGCAAGTAAACGTCTGCCACGGCCATGACGGTCACATCGAGTTGCACCGGCAACGCGGCGTAGAACAAATCTCCGATGGCCTCGTCCGCGGCGGGCGAACCATCGTAGGCGATGAGCAGGCGTTTCATAATTTGTGATTGGTTAACGTTGAATGAATTGCTGGACGGCGCTTGCAACTCGGCTGGCGAGTGGCAGCGCGTCAGTAATTCTTCCCAGCCAGCCTCGCTCGCCGTTACGTCCCGCCGACCATGCTTGCAACAGCGGAGTGGCGAAACCGAGGAATGGCGCGACTCGCCGCGCGACATTTACGGCGGAGTTCAACCATTCCAGTCGCTGCCCCGCCGCCGCGCATTCGAGAGCCAGAAGTCGCCGTTGCACTTCGCTTTCGCAGAGCAACTCCTGTTTGCGCTGCTGCAAAAGTTTCAATCGCGCGGCAGGAAACATGCGCGGTCCCTTTCCAGTTCGCTTAACGTGCTTTTGAATCCCGGCCCGCTGGCCAGGCACTTCCGCAAGGAGCGGATCACGAAGCCAGCGCCAACAATGAAGAGCGCGCTCAACACGCACAGCACCGGCATCCGTCCGTTCTCCCAAAACAACACGACGAGCGTGATGGTGACGAGCGCCAGCGCGCAGACGCCCAACGCAATGGCGCTCGCGGTGAGTAGAATGGCCTGGATGAGCCGGCACTTCTCCTCCTGCAACTCGACCGCGAACAACTCGACGCGGTTGTGCGCCGTGGCGAGTGTCAGGTCGGCGAGCTTTTTTGCTGAAGCGAAGAGGCCGTTTTTCGTCTCGCTCATATTATTTGCGCGTGACGAGCACGCCGATGAGCAGCCCGACGCCGAACGCGATCCCGATGCTTTGATACGGATGGTCGCGAATGACTTTGTCCGTGGCTTTGGCTCCCGCGATTGCTTTCTCTTCCAGGCGTTCGCAAGCTTCTTTCGCCCGCTCCACTGCTGCCGTGAGCCGGGCGCGCACTTCTTGGGCTTTCTCACTCACTTCACACGCGCTGGCTTTGAGCAGGTCTTCCGCGTCACGGGCCACTGTCTTCAAGTCTCCGACCAATCTTTCTGTTGATGCGTTGTTCATGTTTTCCTTTCGTTCAGACACACATTGCAGGATGCGGCTGCCAGAGGCTGCACATGGGTTGCTCAACCGCGGACATTTATTGCGAAGTCGTTGGGTGTCCGTGCGAACGCTACTTTCGCAAGCGAAAGCAGCGGTGCGGTTCAATGGCGTTCAACTGCACGGTGAAAAGTTCGCCATTTACGACGACGTTGTTGGTGACTGAAGTCCACCCTTGAGCCGGCAGGTTCGTTGTGAATTCCAGCGTGTAGCCAGGCGCATTCGTCGGCCAAGCGATCTGGATTGCAGTCGCGTTCAAGCGAACAATTTCCAAGGACGGCGGCGGAAGACTGGCATCGATCGCAGTCAAACTCATGACCGCGTAATCGACATAAAGAGTGACTTTGTACGCGTCGAAGTCGGTCAGTTCGGGGGTGTTGTAGTCGAACTGCTGGCCGTAGTATCCCGTGGCGTTGTACATGAACGGCTCAGGCACACCGTCCTCTCCATCGAGCATCGGCATAATCTCCAATGACGCGCCCGCGCCTCCTGTATTGGCGAGCAGCTTGAAACTCAAAGACTTAATCGCAAACAGCTCCCCGTCCTGGCGCTTGATGTCCATTCTCGCGCCACTGGGATTTGGCCCGGCAGTCACAGCTTGCGCTTCCAGTCCATCCGGCCACGGAATGCGCACGGCGCGTCCGATGGGATTGGTTAATCCGATTCCGCCGGTGAACAATTTGTCTTGCGTGAAAGTGAACAGATAGCCTGCGCTGCTGATGGTGTCCGAAGTCGTTCCCGACGTTACAAGGTTTGTCGTTTGTGACGCGTCGAAGAAGATGTTGGTGACGGCCCGAGCCGTAGCGGGATCGAACACACCAACCAGCCCAACCGTGAAGAGAGCCGGCGCCAACGTGTTCCAGGCTCGCATCGCTTTCAAAAGACGCATAAGCCAGTCTGGTGAAATTCGGTTTGTATTCATGAACTTCCCTTCGCACCGTACGCAAACGTGCAGGAACACTCCGAGAATCGCCGCACGGGTATTGTTGAACCGCTGACATTTTTTGCAGGGACGCGCCTTGTCTTCGCTGGCTTAACGTGGCAGCGAGGGTGAAATGCCACTCCACACTCCTTGCGAACAGATGCCCCGATTTTGGGTGGGGACGAGGCGCACTATTTCAAAACCTTTTCTATCTATCGAAGATGGCGCGCATCGCGGGCCTGCCCTAGACTTCAAGCGAACGGGCCTTCGATATCTTTCTTAAGGTGCGTCACATCCAATCGCCCGGAAGATCGAGCGCGAGGCTTCGGATTCAACGATCCGCACCTCCGCCTTCCAGCGCGAAGCGTCTTGCTTTCAACTGATACGATCCGCATCTTCTGCGCGCATGGCTTTGCCCACAGAACCATTAACGCTGAGCGTGCAGCAGATTGAAGACTTGTCGCAGCATTTTTCCTTTTTCCGTCATGATGTGAACAACAGCACCGGCCTGATTGGGGCTGCGGCTGAATTGATGCGCTACAGTCCCGATGCGGCCAAACGCTGGAGCGTGACTCTCGTCGAGCAGCCGCCGCGCATCGCGGGCAAGACAAGGGAGTTCATTGGCGAAACGGAGCGGGTCCTCACGATTCGCAACAGCGACGAGCCTGCGTGGTATCGCGATATGTGGTCTCGCTCAAACGCTCCGCCCGCCGAACCTGCCGCTGCCGTTCAAGTCGCTCCTGATGCCGTGAAGGCACTGCACCAGGAGTTGCTCGCTGTGCACAAGGAGTTGAGCCAGTTGGGCTTCACTGTTTCCGGGACGGACGCGCTGACCGGACAGGCTTCTGCGTCCGCCGCTATGTCGGCGGCGATCGCGGCGGAGCAGTTGTCTAAAACAACCCGCAAGTTCGATCAATTCGCCGCGCTCTTCGAAAAAACTTTTGGCGTCGTATCAATGCCCCACCGTCTGCTTACCGGTGTGCCGTCGGCTCCGGTCAAGCTTTCGCCGGAGGAAATCGCGCTCTTCCATCGGCGGCTGACAAACCTGGAAAAGGACATTCACGAGCACCTCGGCCCGCTGCTGGAACTCAGCCGACTGGCGCGCACCGCCCCCAACCAACTGCAAACGCGCGCGGCGGAATTTGCGCCCCACGCGCCGGAGATTTCAGTGATCGTCCAGAAGTTTGGCGTGGAATTCGACAAGACGTTCGGCATCGCGCGCGGCAAGTGACGCGCCGTGTCAGTTCGTGGCGCGACGGGTCGCGCGCCGTTTTGCGGCAATGCGCTTGACCAGCTCATCAACCATCACCCCGGAGAGAATCACCGCGCCAATGATGGCAAACTCAAGGTGCGTGGGGATGTGCAGAATGTTGATGGCATTGTAGAGCACGCGCATGACGGCGGTGCCGATAATGACGCCGAGAATCGATCCTTCGCCGCCACGCAAACTGCACCCGCCGAGCACTGCGGCCGCAATCGCATAAAGTTCGTAGAACTCGCCGAGACCGTTGGGTTGGACGGAATTCAGATCAAGCGAGAAAAGAACTCCCGCGAGTCCCGCGAGCACAGAGCAAATCACGTAGGCGATCATTTTCATCGCGTCGGTGTTGATGCCGCTGTAGCGCGCGGCGGTTTCATTGCGGCCAAGCGCGAGAAGGTAGCGGCCATAGATCGTGCGATTGAGAAAAATCGCCGCAAGAACGGCGACGAACAACGTCACGAAGAAAGGGAAGGGGATCGGAAAACCACCCGCGAATGGAAGCGACACTTTCCCAATGGCAATCTGGCGCAGTCCCTCGAAAGAGTTGCCGAAGCCCTGGCTCTGATCGTCGGTGACGAACCGCGCCGCGCCGCGATAGATGAGCAGCCCGCACAACGTCACGATGAACGGTTGCAGCCGCATCTTCGTGATGAGTAATCCATGCGCGAGACCGATGGTGAGCGACACGAGCATTACGGTCGCGAGCGTCGCCGTGATGCTCCAGCCTTTGACTGTGAGCAAGTAAGCGAGCAGAGAACCGACGAGGCCAATGGTCGAACCAATCGAGAGATCGATTCCGCCGGTGATGATCACGAACGAAACGCCAATCGCAATCAGGCTGAACAGCGAGGTCCATCGAATCGTGTTCTGAAGGTTGTAGGCGTTGAGGAAATTCGGCTCTTTGATCGCGGTGGCAACGCAGACGAAGAGAAGCAAACCAGAGATGCCGAGGATTTTCTTCATGCGTCTGATCTACCCGTTGCCAACCGCATCACAGCTTCTTCGGAAAGTTCATCGCGCTGCAACTCTCCCGTGATGCGTCCTTCGTGCATGACGAGCGCGCGGTCGGACATGCGGAGAATTTCTTCCATCTCGCTGGAGACGAATAGAATCGCCACGCCATCGGCGGCCAGTTGTTCCATCAGCTTGTAAATCTCCTGCTTCGCGCCCACGTCGATGCCGCGTGTCGGCTCATCGAGCAACAGCACGCGCGGTTTGAGGGCGAGCCATTTGCCGAGCACGATCTTCTGCTGGTTCCCGCCGGACAAATACTGCACGAGCTGCCGCTGGTCCGGAGTCCTGACATTGAGCTTCTCCACCATCTCGCCGGCGATGGCGCACTCGCGTCCATGATCGAGAAAACCGCCGCGCGCATCGCGCCGCAGCGCTGCGAGACTGAGGTTCTCGCGCACAGCCATTTCGAGAATCACGCCTTGCTGCTTTCGATCTTCCGGCACCAGCGCCATGCCCGCGCGAATGGCGTCGCCCGGGCTTTCAATTTTTTGTGGCGAGCCGTCAATCAGTACTTCTCCACCAAGTGCCGGATCGATTCCGAACAATACCTGCAACATCTCCGTGCGCCCCGCACCGACAAGACCAGCCACGCCGACGACTTCGCCCGCGCGGACAGTGAAGTTCAATGGGTGACGCGGGTTTGCCGCCGTGCGCAGTCCGCGGACCTCAAGCATCGGCCGCCCCGTCGAATGGGACTGGCGATGATACAGCTCGTTGAAATTTCGCCCGACCATCAGGCGCACCATGGCGTCGTGCGTGGTTTCGTTGCGATTAAGTTCGCCGGCGTTCTTCCCATCGCGGAGCACGACCACGCGGTCGGCCAATTCCTTCACCTCGCCGAGGCGATGGGAAATGTAGATGATGCTCACACCACGGCTGCGTAGCTCTTTGATGACCCGGAACAGCGCGTCAGCCTCGTGCTGCGAGAGCGACGACGTGGGTTCGTCCATGATGAGCACGCGCGCGTTTGCCGAAAGAGCTTTCGCAATTTCCACCATCTGTTGTCTGCCGATGGAAAGCGTGCTGACGAGTGTGCGTGGCGAAACATCCAGACCGACTTGTCGCAACGCGATCAAGGAAGCAGTTTCTGTTTCAGCGCGGCGAATGAACCAGCCCGTGCGCGGCTCGCGTCCGAGAAAAATGTTCGCCGCCACGGTGAGATTGTCCGCGAGATTGAGTTCCTGATGAATGAGCGCGATGCCGAGCCGCTGCGCATCGCGGACGGAATGGATTTCGACCGCTTTGCCGTCGAGAAGGATTTCACCGGAGTCCGGCGGCTGCACGCCCGCGAGGATTTTCATCAACGTGCTTTTGCCCGCGCCGTTTTCGCCGACGACCGCAAGCACTTCCCCGCGCGCCAGCGTGAGAGAAACATTTTCGAGCGCAAGCACGCCGGGAAAACGTTTCGAAATTGAGCGGACCTGGAGTAGGGCTGACATTTTTAACGCAGAAGCGCGGAGGTTCGGAGACGCAGAGGTTTGTCAGCATCCTTCAAGCCGTTCACGAAGCAATGGATCCCATTCTTGACATATCGTTCACCGAAGTTGATGACGAGACCAAGCTTGAGACCGGTCGGCCGCAGATACGTAAGTATTTGTGCCTCAAAGATTGAGTTCCATTCGATGACAGCTTTGTTATCGACCAAAACAAGTCGTTCCACTTTCAGATCGAGGCGCAAAGTGCGGCCTTTGTAAATCACGGGGACCTCCGCGTCTCTGCTTCTTCGCATCTTTGCGTTGAATTTCTACCCGCCGCCGGCCTGCAATTTTTTCAACTCCGCCCAAAACTTTTCCACGTTGTCTTTGCGCACCTGCACGATGGGCACTTCGTAGAAACCGCCTTTCGGCAGCACGGAATTATCGCCGCGCGCGAGCGCCGCAAGAATTCGTACGGAATGGTAGCCGTAGTAATACGGCTGCTGACTCACCGTGCCATGAATGTCGCCGTCGATGATTCCCTGCAACGTCGCGTTCTGCTCGTCGAAAGCCACGAGCTTGATTTGCCCGTTCTTCCGCGCGCCCTTCAACGCCTCCAGACAGTTCGGCGGATTATAGGCGAAGAGGCCGACCATGCAGGCGAGATCGGGAAACGCAGTGATGGCGTCCTCCGCGTTCGCCTTCGCGCGCGCGTAATCGAAATTGTCCGTGCGCGTGTCGAGAATGGTATATTTCGCGCCGGACAGAGCTTTGCCCGGCGCATCGTAAACGATAGTCGCGAGCGACTGCTCCGGTTTGTCGAGCAACTCGTCGATGATGCCTTGCCGCCGCTGCTGCGCGTTGAGCTGTTCGAGGCGGCCGACAAAGAGCATCACCTTGCCGCCGTTGGGGATCGCTTCCTTCACCAGTTTGCCGGCCGCGCGGCCCGCCTTGTAATTGTCCATGCCCACGAAGCAGAGGCGTTTGGAATCCGGCGCATCTGAATCGTGCGTAATCACCTTGGTGACGGCGCAAGCCTGATTGATCAAATCGACCTGGTTCTTCGCGTCCACCGGGCTGATCGCGATGCCATCTATCCCGCTCGTGAGCAACGATTCCACGATCCGCTTTTGATCGATAGTGCCTTTGGGCGGTGCTTCGAAAATCGCATCCACGTCAAACTCCTTCGCTGCCGCCGCCATCCCCGCGCGGGCCGTGTTCCAGAAAGGATCAACGCCATTCGTGACGTAAGCGATCTTTGGTTTCTTGCCGGACTTCGCTTTGCCGCCGCTCGCGCCCGATTCATTTCTGTTGCAGCCATTGAGCAACAGCGCCGCACAACAGAACGCCGCCGTAAAAACACGCATTGGGTTCATGCGCGGATTTGTACCGACCTGGCGTAAGGAATGGAAGCGTTCGAATTACCCTTCGATGAAGGGGTGCTGACAAGCCACGATTACGGATTCTTCCGTCCGTTCAGCAACGGTTCGAGCGCTGACCAAACGGTGTCGGCCACAATCTTGTGGCCATCGGGATTCGGGTGAATGCGGTCGGGCTGGTTCAGTTCCGGCTTGCCGCCGACTCCCTCAAGCAGGAACGGAATCAGTGCTGTTTTCTTTTCCCTGGCTACGGCGGGGAAAAGTTCGCGAAACTTGCGGTTGTATTCGACACCCATGTTTTGCGGCATTTGCATTCCGGCCAGGAGTATCCGCACGTCGGGATATTTCTCTCGCGCCAGGCTGATGATTTTTTCCAGGTTCGCGCGCGTCTCTTCCGGCGAAATGCCGCGCAAGCCATCATTGCCGCCCAGTTCGATCACGAGAACATCGATCTTCTGTTTCAACAGCCACGGCATCCGGCGCACGCCGCTCGCCGTCGTATCGCCGCTTACGCCGGCGTTGACCACATCGTACGGCAGTTGCTTCTGCTCGATGCGACGTTGCAGCAAGCTTGGAAATGCTTCTGACGGATCGACGCCGCTCCCCGCCGCTATGCTGTCACCAAGGATCACAACGGTTTTGCGTGTGGCTTCGGCGCCCGGCGATGAAACCGCGAACGTCCAGCACATCAAAACAGCCAGTGCTCGCAGCCGGAACGACCCGGTCCAGCAAAACGTCTTTAGCGCGTGCAGTTCTTTCAGCACGACGAATTCATACCACGCTTTTTGCTCGTGACCAGTGCGCTCGCGGCCTTCGCAAAAAATTCCCGCGCGAAATTCCGCCAGACACGCCACAATGTCCGCGTGCGACCGGAAAACAGGATGAATGCAGAAGTGATTCTGGAAGTGCGGAACCTGACGCGCACTTACACGAGCGGCAGCCGCATTCTTACCGTGCTGGACAACGTGAGTTTCCAACTGGCGCCTCGCGGAACGTGCGCCATCGTCGGCCCGTCCGGCAGCGGCAAGACGACGTTGCTCGGACTTTGCGCGGGACTCGACCTTCCGACGAGCGGTTCCGTGATTTTGAATGGCGCGGCGTTGAGCGAATTGAACGAGAATCAGCGCGCGCTTCTTCGGAATCAGCACACCGGCTTTGTTTTCCAGAATTTTCAACTGTTGCCGACGCTGACGGCGCTGGAGAACGTGATGATTCCCATCGAACTGCGTGGCGAACGCGGCGCCGTCAGTGCAGCCAAGCAACTTCTCTCTCGCGTCGGTCTCGGCGACCGGCTGGAGCATTACCCTGCGCAATTGAGTGGCGGCGAACAACAACGCGTCGCGCTCGCGCGGGCCTTCATCAATCGCCCGCGGATTCTCTTCGTCGATGAGCCGACGGGAAATCTTGACGCCGAAACCGCCGCGACGGTCGTGGACTTGATTTTTGAAATGAACGACGAACTCGACACCGCCCTCGTGCTCGTCACGCACGATTTCGAACTCGCGCGCCGGACCAATCGCATCTTGCGTCTGCGCGGCGGACGCCTCGTCGAGGACAGCACCACGGTAAACGCACCTCCTCGGTCATGAACTGGCTCCTTCTTATGGCCTGGCGCGACAGCCGCCGCAGCCGCCGCAAGCTGCTGCTCTTCTCCATGTCCATCGTGCTCGGCATCGCCGCAATGGTCGCCATCGGCTCGTTCGGCCAGAATCTCGAACGCGCCGTCGAGCATCAGACCAAGGCATTGCTCGGCGCCGATCTCATGGTGCAATCGCGCGATGAGTTCAACGACAAGCAACGCGCGTTTCTCGACGGCATCGGCGTCGCGCACTCCGATCAGGTGCTTTTTTCTTCGATGGTTTATTTCCCGAAAGGCGACGGGACACGCCTTGCGCAGGTGGCCGCATTGAGCGGCGACTTTCCTTACTACGGCGAAGTGGAGACCGCGCCGCCGGACGGCTGGCAACGTTTCAAACGCGGTGAAGGTGCACTGGTCGAGGACAGCTTGATGCACCAGTTCGGCGTACGCGTCGGCGACAGCGTCAAAGTCGGCGAACTGACAACGCCCATCGTCGGCGCGTTGCTGAAAGTGCCGGGCGACAACGAACTGTTCGCCAGCTTCGCTCCGCGCGTTTTCCTGCGCATGGAGAAATTGCCGGCCACGAAACTCCTCGGCGATGCCAGTCTTGCGCGCTATCGCCGCTACATCCGTTTTTCGTCGGATGCCGATGTTGCCGCCGCGACGACTCAATTGCGCGACCGCCGCGAAGAACTGCAACTGCGCTTTGACACGGTGGAGGAACGCCGGGGCGATCTCGGCGAAGCGCTGCGCAACCTCTATCGCTTTCTGAATCTCGTGGGCTTCATCGCACTCCTGCTTGGCTCCATCGGCATCGCCAGCGCCATTCAGGTTCACGTGCGCCAACGGCTCGATTCCGTCGCCGTGCTGCGTTGTCTCGGCACGACGGCGGGCCAGGCGTTCACCATTTATTTGATTCAAGGCGCGGCGCTCGGTCTGGCTGGAGTTATCGCCGGCACTGGGCTGGGCGTATTGTTACAACAACTTCTGCCGTGGGCCTTCGTGGATTTCATTCCCATCGAAGTGAAATTCTTCGTCGATGCGTGGTCGGTGTTGCGTGCGGTGGCGGTTGGATTCGTCATCTGCATGTTGTTCGCGCTGCTGCCGCTGCTCCAGGTGCGGAACGTCTCGCCGCTCGCTGTGTTCCGGCGCGACATCGATCATTTGCCGAAGCGCGATCCTTGGCTCTTTGTCGTTTATCTCGCCATCGCCGCGGGCGTGGTTTGGTTTGCCATCACGCAAACGAACGAGTGGCAGCACGGCGTCGGCTTTGCCGGCGGACTCGCGGGCGCGCTGGTGCTGTTGCTCGCCGTTTCGCGCATGGTCGTTTGGAGTGTCCGGCGCGTCACTCACGCTTCGTTGCCGTTCGCGTGGCGGCAAGGACTGGCCAGCCTGCACCGGCCGAACAATCGGACGCTGCTCCTGATGGTATCGCTCGGGCTGGGGACTTTTCTGATTCTCACGCTCTACCTCGTGCAACACTCGCTCGTGCGGCAATTGATGCCCGACAATCGCGCCAACAAACCAAACGCGGTCCTGTTCGATGTTCAACCCGACCAAAGGAATGGCGTCGTTCAGATTCTTACGAACCAGAACCTGCCCGTCATCGACCTCTCGCCCGTCGTCACGATGCGCATTCAATCCATCAAAGGCGTCGCAGCGGCTGAACTGATCCGAAGCCGCGCGCGCAGCGACCGCTGGGCCTTGCGCCGCGAATACCGTTCCACCTATCGCGATCACCTCGCCGACTCCGAGGAGCTTCTCAGCGGCCACTGGGTGAAGAGCGCTGCGCCCACGAATGAAATCCCCATATCCCTCGAACAAGGCATCGCGCGCGAACTCAACGTGGGACTCGGCGACGAAATTATTTTCGACGTGCAAGGCATCTCGATGAAAACGCGCGTCGCGAACCTGCGCCGCGTGGACTGGCGGCGGTTGCAGGCGAACTTCTTCGTTGTGTTCCCGACCGGCGTGCTGGAGGACGCGCCGGGATTCTCCATCATCACCACGCGCGTGAAAGACAGCGCCGAGTCCGCCGCCATGCAACGCGCCGTGGTGCAACGCTACCCGAACGTTTCCACCATCGACTTCACGCTCGTCCTCCGCGTCGTCGAAGGCATCGTCTCCAAAATCTCCTTCGCCATTCAGTTCATGGCCATGTTCACGGTGCTCACCGGTGTGATCCTGCTCATCACCGCTGTGCTGAACAGCCGCTTCCAGCGACTGCGCGAAACCGTTCTGCTCCGCACCCTCGGCGCTTCCAGCGGCCAGTTGTTGCGCATCCAGGTGATTGAATTCCTCCTGCTTGGATTGCTCGCCAGCCTTACGGCCATTCTTCTGGCCGTGGCTTCGCAATGGTTGCTCGTAAAATTCGTTTTCAAAATTGAATTCTCGTTGCCAATCGCCCACCTTGCGGCAGCCATTGCCATCAACTCCGCGCTCACTGTCATCGTCGGCCTGACGGCCAGCCGCTCCGTGCTCAAGCGCCCGCCGCTTGAAGTGCTGCGCGCGGAAGGATGACGGCAAGGTATGTCAGGATTCCGCCAACCCAGAGGCGGAAACTGTGCCGGGAGACGAACTGAGATTGGGATTTTGGTGTCGCTTGTTTCTTTCAGTTGGTTGCTGTGGTGACGTTCGGTTGCCAGTCACGTTGCGCCCGACCATCACTGGCCAGGAGGACCAACACGTCCGCCGCGTCCGCCAGGACCGCCTCGGCCACGACCTTGCGGAAGCTTTTCGAGGATTGGTTGCAACGCGGTTCGTTCTCCCTCAGTCAGCGTTGTCCGGGCGTCATTGGCAATGCCGGCATTCGCGCTGGCAAAGGTATTGCCGCCCCGGAAGCCCGATGCGGTCGTGATAAACCAATTGAAATATTCTTCACGCAAGGCCGGGGTCCAACCGGCGGTGAGTTTGCGCAATTGCAGCGCGTAATGAATCTGCTCCTCCTGCTTCGCGAGCGCGTCCAGCGGCGTGCCCTGCGTTTGCGGATTGATGAGCGGCTGGCGTGGTTGGTGCGGCTTCGAGGGCGCATCGCGCATCGCCTTCACGAGCTTGGCCGCCGCGTTGGGCGATTTGAGATAAACGATCATTTCCGCCAGCTCGAAATTTTCTTCACGCGTCTCGGCGGGGAACAGAGGATCGAACTTATCGGCGTAGCGCTTCACGGTCGCTTCGTCCGGGCGTTGCAGCCGGATGAACACCAGCGAATACGTCCGTAACAAATCGAGTTTGTCCGCATAAGGGATCGACTTGTAGTTGATCCGATCCAGCGCTGCGAGGAGGCCGGCGCGCAATGAAGCATCCGGTGCCGGAGCGTCCTTCGCCCGGTGAATGTCATCGCGACCGCTCACTCGCGCCAGGGCGGCGATGGCGGCAATGGATTTTCGGGTGTCTGTTTCGCTCAAGGCTTTCTCGCTCCACGCGGCGGGATCCTGCCACTCCAACGCCACGCGGGCCGCGTAACGCAGCGCCCGATCTTGATCGCCCAAGTACGGCCAGACGGTGGCGACCGCCGCCGGGTCCTGGTGCCCATGAAAACTTTCCAGCTTGTGTCGCAGGTCGCGCTGCGCCTGAAGCCGGCGGTCCGGCGTCGTCGGCGCGGTGGATTCCGTGCCGGTGTGGCTGACGCGCCAGAGCGACGATTGGGAAGAGCGTCCGCCGAGGACCATGTACATCGCGCCATCGACGGGATTGATCGTGATGTCCGCTGCGTTGAAGGGTTGGGCGGACAGAAACAATTCCACTTCCGCCGTGTAGCTCGAACCGCTCGGAGTGAGATGCGCGGCATAGATGCGGCCGTATTGGTGGTCGAGGAAGAAGAGCGCATCCTGATACTTTTTCGGAAACTTCGCGCCGTAGCCAAAGGTGTCTCCGGTCGGCGAACCTTTCCCGATGTCCACCAGGCTCCCGTAGCTGTCGAGGTAATGCTCCGGCCATTTGCCCGTGCCGTTGCGGAAGCCGAAGTCCGCGCCGCTGATCACATGGTTCAAGCGCGTGGGCCGATACCACGGGTCACCCATGTCCCATTCCATGTCCGCGTCCCAGGTGAACAGTTCGCCGACGTTGTTGATCTTGATGTCGTACTGATTCCTCATGCCGCACGCGAACAGTTCCCACTTCTTTCCATCTGGATCGGTGATCGCGATCCAGCCCTGCGGCGCGTACGAGCTGTCCATAAAGCCCGTGTTCAAGCGCGTCAGCAGCGTGTCTTCGCCCCAGTGCTTTGGCACGCGCGAAGAATCAATGGCCGTGAGCGCCGTCGAGTTTCCGCAATTGATGAAAAGCGATTTGCCATCCGGCGTCAGTTCCACCGAGTGAACGCCGTGATCGCCGGCAAAGGGAATTCGGCGAAGTGCCGTCACCACGTCATTCGTGTCAAACTTGTCGTCCTTGTTCACGTCCCGCACCCGGTGGAGGCCGCTGCCTTCCGACATCACGTACAAGCTGTCGAACGCCCACAGCAATCCGTTGGCGGCCCCGACGTTCAAATCCACCAGCTCGACCTTCGTCTCGCCCTTCGCTCCCGGCGGTGGGACGGTCAGGCGATAAATCCGGCCGTTGCGATTGCGTGACGAGGTGAACAGGCGTCCCTTGGGATCGGCCGCGATCGAGACCCAGCCGCCGGCCACCTGATCGGGCGCGGCTACGTGCATGAGTTCGAGTTTGAAGCCCGGGGCCAGCTTGATGTTGCGGACGTTGAATTCGCCATGGGTCAACGTCCCGTCCTCCAGGTTCGCTTCGGCCAGAGCGCCGAACAGGGCGGACGTCGTGGTGAGCAGACCGGCGATGATGGGCAGACAGTTCCTCATAATAGTTGTTGGTGGGTTGTGGGTTCTCATCATGGAAATTTTTGCCGGGTATGGCTTCGGCGCATCGTTCACTGGAACATTTTCAGCGTGGAATCGCCGCCGGAAAGAAGGAACGCGACCAGGTCCGAGATTTCATCCTCCTTCAGCGTGTCGATCAATCCATCGGGCATCAGCGAAACGGTCGAGGGCTTCATGCTTTCAATGTCCTTTCGTTTGATGACTGTGAGTTTGCCGACAACGAGCATGTCCTCCATTACGCTCACCGTGGTGTCCGTTTCCTCGGGCACCCAGCCGGTGACGATATCGCCATCCTTCTTCACCACGACCGTCGTGACGTAGAGGCTGCTGATCTGCTTGCTCGGTTCGATGATGTTCTCCAACAAGTCACGGACGCTGAACGTGCCGCTCACGCCGGTCAAGTCGGGTCCCACCCCGCCGCCGTCCGGCCCGAAATGATGGCACAAGGAACAGGACGTCTCGTTGAAAAGTCTCTTGCCGCGTTCAAAGTCCCGCTTGCCCTTCAGACCTTTGTTCACCGCCGGAACCAGCTCATCAACCGTCCAGCTCTTGACGAGTGTGCGTCCAGTCGGCGGCTGGTTCGTGGCTGCAGCAGCTCGCTGGCCTTTGACGAGCAGGGCGGGCGCATTCGTTTTCAAATTGGCCTCGGCGGCACGAACCGCCCAGTTCGCCGCCACCACCGCAATCATCAGTAATCCCGAATTCCGAAGTGGAAACCAGCCTCGCCTTGGGTGGCACGGGCTACCAGCCCGTGCCGCGCGGCAACCTGCCGCGCGGAACGGAAGGGCGGCCAGAAAAGTTCCTAACCTTCCTTTGCCTAGGGATCCGCCCTCCCATTCCGCCGGGCCAGTGGCCCGGCGGCACGGGCTGGTAGCCCGTGCCACCCAGAACAAGGGTAGTTTCCACTTCGGAGTTTGGAGTAATCGCTTCGTGGTCACGCTTGATGTGGATGCTTTCTCGAAGGCCCTAGTTTCACGCCGGTCAGGGCTTCGCGGAGAGGAATTTGATCTTCGGGTCCTTGAACTGGATTTCCATTTGCGCGCCGGCGTGTTGCTGGAAAGCAATAATGCCGCTCTTCCGAGCGCCGGGATTTTCGTCAATCATCTCGCAGAAGACATGATCGTTGACCTTGACCGTGATGTGAGGTCCATCCGCGATGATGACCAGATCATTAAACTCTCCACCCACGGGCTTGACCAGGGCCGCGAGTTCCTGGGCGTTCTTCGGCAGCGGCGCCGCCTTGCCGATGCTGCCGTCGGCCGGGTAGGTAATCTTAAAACCGCGCGGAGCCATGTGCGGGCCTGGTGCTTCTTTTTGTCGGCGGCCCGTTTTGCCCGACTCGTCGTAGATGGCGCCAGTGTACGAGTTTCGCGGATCGAAATCGGCCTGGTACCCGCCGATGTGTTTGGTCTCGGGCCGATCCATGACACTGCGGAATTGCACCCCGGAATTACCGCTATGGGAAATCCAACGGAATTTTACCCGCAACTCAAAGTTGGCGTATTTCTCAGGATGCTGCTGGGAATCCATCCAGATCAGGTCGGACTGGATGTTGCCGCCCGGCTCGGACGTCTCCACGCAATCAATCGCTCCATCCTTGACCGACCAGAAGTTGGGGAGCGCATCCCAGCCGGTCAGGTCCTTGCCGTTAAACATCGCGATGAAGCCGTCGGCGTCGGGCTTCGGCAGTTCCATCAGCTGGCCCAGTCCGGGCGAATCGGTGGGGCGGGTGAACACGATCCCGGGATCCAGATTGCCTTCGCGACCACCACCGCCTCGGCGCGGCGCGCCCGGTTCTCCGGGACCGGCAGCGGGTTGGGCCAAGGTGGTGACTGCGGCGACGAGACAAGCGGCGGCAGCCAGCCATCGGAAACGGCGGCAGATGGGCGTTTGAATTTTCATTGGGCGATTCTGTTTTGGTTGAATTTCAGGCGAGGGCATCCTGGCGTGCTGCCCGGACTTCGCCAGCTCGACCATCGGGTAGTGGTACAGTTTGAAAAGTGTCTATGCAATTCAACTTTGGTGAAGTTCAACAACTCCGCGGCGCGCCTGTCAAAACGTCGAAGTTCAACCCCATCAGCCAACTGATAAACGAGTGCCCGCTCATGGCACAACCAGCGGCGGGCCTTAGGCCTTCAAGCCGAAGCCCCTTCGCGCCTTCCGCACGCAACGAGCAGCAATGCTTCAACGCCGTCCTGGCCTCTCACAACGTGGTAGACTGACCGGGATAGCGGAAATCCACCTCGTAATCCGTCATCTGATCCACACTTTCGCCTGGGCCAGCCACAGCGGCTGGGTTTGTGCGCAAAGGTTCAACAGTTGCAACAAATCATGCGTGCGCGGAAAGCGGGGAAGGCAGCGCTCTTGCCTGGCGGCGCTTCTTCGTGCGTTTCCCTCTGGCTGCGCGAGCGGTGGTCCGCTCTGGAATCAATCACGCCGCCTGTTGGCGTTGGTCATCTTGCTGGACCGAGGTCGGTTCTGCGGGCAGTGACTGTTCCGTCAGTTCGGCTTCCTGCGTGCCGGTGACGGCGAGCCAACGTTCGCAGGCGGTCACGAGATCGGAATCGGTCGGATAGACGGTCGCCTTTTTGCCCAGCGACGCCGCCGTGCGCCCTTCGCAGATGTCGTCGTGTTTGAGAATATTGCCACGCGGGCGCAGCAAACGGCCGCGGCGATTGGCGAGCCAGCGAATGATGATCGTGCCGCTCTCCGCTCGCGCGTGGCCGCGCGGAACGTTCGGACTCGTACCCATTTCGGACACGGCAACGTTCTGGATGACTTGCCAGGCGTCCTTGGCCTGAAATGCAATTTGGATTTCCGGGTCGGAAAGCAACTCGATGATTTGCAGAATCTCCGGCTTGAAATCCTGCGCCGCAAACCACGCGAGGCTGTGACCGTGGGCGGAGAGGTTGATCGCGAGGTCGCGTCCACTGGTGAGCACTTCTTCCGGCCCGACGGAACGCTCGCCCGGCGGGAGCACTTGAAGTTCGGCTGAATACATGCCGACGATGGAGATGAAGCTGAGCCAGAGATCGTTGAACTTGCGATTGGGCCTGATGCTGGCATCGCCGCCGGGCAAGCCGAACACCCGTGCATACACGTTGTGCCGTTGCTCGGCCGTAAGGCGGTTGTGATTTCCCTTCCAGTAGCGGTAGAGAGTGGCGCCCGCCTTCCCGGGTCCGAGCGGCAACAATCCTTGACTGAACATTATCACCAAACGGTCCACGACTTCGAAGATGCGCACTTCTTCCAGCATGGCTGAAAAGTAAACGGCTTCGAGTGCGCGGAGGTTGGCCGGAACGATCTCTGCGCGCGCCTCGTCGCTATGCTGCGCATGGACCGGGCTGACGGGTGCCGGACTAACAGGTGCCGGATCAACGGGCGATACGTCAGCGGATGATGCGTCAACGGGCGATGGGTCAACGGGTGCCGGGTCAACGGGTGCCGGGTCAACGGGTGCCGGGTC
>JGI10216J12902_108608944_pt1 | contig 19922 bp, 12 predicted proteins | sample KanNatreferecore_FD_12902 | JGI IMG/M metagenome (IMG submission 12902)
GTCGCCGGTCCGGTAGTAGGACCGTCCGCCGACCGAGACGAAGGCCCGAGTCGTGGCTTCGTCGTCGTGCCAGTAACCGTTTACGACCTGTGGGCCGCTCAGGAGCAATTCGCCAGCATCCCCGGGCCGGACCTCCCGGAGATCGTCGCTCGTTACAAGGGTTGACATCTCTCCCAAAGGATGTCCGATCGGCACGATCCCGAGCTCAGACTCTTCTGGCGAACGCGCGCCATCCCAGCGGTAGGCGGTGCACGCGATCGTCGCCTCCGTTGGTCCGTAGAGGTTTTCGACGACCGAGTTCAGGGCTGCCTCGGACCACTCCCGAGCGACCTCCGAGGGCAGCGCTTCGCCGCAGAACAGGCTCCACCGGAGTGTCGGAAAGGATCGCGCCTTAAGTGCGTGGAGCCGTCTCATGAGCAGCGCGATCGAGGGGACAGAGAACCAGACCGTGATCCCCGACCGACGGATAAATTCGGCCGGGTTCAAAAGATCTTTCTCGCTCGGGCAACAAACGCACGCCCCGCACTCCCAGGCGGCAAAGAGGTCAAAGACGGAGAGATCGAATGTGAGGTTGAACGTCTGCGAGAACCGATCGTCCGCTGCAAAGTCGTAGCGCTCGGCAACGGAGTGGAGGAAGGCATTGACATTGGCGTGTGTGACCGCGACGCCTTTGGGAGTCCCGGTGCTCCCGGAGGTGAAGAGCAGATACGCCGGATCGCCTTCCTCGACCTCCAACGGCTCGATTGCTTCGCTGCTGAGCCCGTGGGCGCTGACAACCCGGTGCGGCGACCACTTCCGAGCGTAGCTCTCGACGTCCTCTTCCTCAGGCAAGACGAGGACGAGCTCGCGATCAAGTCCCTCGAGCAGGTCGTCGAGCCCTGGCATCGCTCGTGAGTCGACGATGACCGCTTCGGAGTGGGAGCGCTCTAGCATCGCTCGGTTTCGGGCCGGCGGGAACGCCGGATTAAGAGGTACGTAGCCGTGCCCGCGCGCGAGTACGGCAAGGATGCCCGCGAAAGCCGTGGCACTGCGATGTGCCAACACTGCCGTCAGCGGCGGAACGTCGTCCCGGCTGTGCTCGAGCAGGGTCTGGCCGATAGTCCAGGCACGCTGTGCAAGTTCCCCGTACGTGAGACTTTCGTCCTCGACCTCGACCGCTGGCCGTTGGGGGAATTCAGCTGCCCACTGGAAGAAGCCGGAGCAAAGCCGGATCGTTTGCTCCCCCACTACAAAGTCGGAGCGCATGCCCAAGATTGAGTAGTAGCAAAGACCGTAGGGACGGTCATTCTTTTAAAGAGCAGGGAAATAGCTATTCTCATATGCAACTTCGACCCACTGCCAGGCGGCTGCACCCCCGGTCGTACGCCTTCGTCCAAGGAGACGACCGGATCCTCGAGGACGATGGCGGGAAGATGCGCCGTAGGTGAGCATGCGTGTTCGAATGCTTCGTTCAGCCGCCCTTGTTGCTCAACCAGTTCCAACCGCCCTTGCGTCACTGCGGGTCGTAGACCTCAATCTTCATTCGGTCTGGAATCCGACTCGGCATGGACTCGCGTTTCCGCGGCACGCCACCTCTCGTCTCAGTCGTGCCGCGTGACGATTCTCGCGTGGATCGCGGTTGGGCGCGAAGGGCAGGGTGGCTTCGATTGAACCCAGACGACGACGCCACTTCAGCCTCCGAAGCGCAGGATGAGTCCCGACTCGCGTACGGCCAATGGAGACGTTCTTTGCCGGCCGTAAGGCGTGGTGTCCGACAACTTCTTCGATCACCGACAGCCCTCCAAAGCGCCGGCTTTACCGGGGCCAGCTTGCTTGCAAATGTTTTCGCGCTAATTGCAACGGCGCTATTGACCAGGAATCTCACGACCCGCGAGTTCGGTAGCTTCTCCTTCTCCGTCACGCTGCTTTTCTTGGTTGCGTTGGTCTTTGATTTCGGACTCTTCAGTCCGGCAGCACGGCTCGCGGCGACAACCGATGGGCTCAAACGACGCGAGGTCGTCGGCTGCGCGCTGCTCGTCTACCTCCCGGTCGGAGCAGCCTTCTCGGCCACAATCTTCGCACTCTCCTTTGTAGTCGACAGCTGGTTTCACGTTGACGCCAGCCATGCACTGCGCGTAGCGGCGCTGCCCGCGAGTGCCTTTCCCTTCGTCCTTGTACTGCAAAGGATGGCAGAGGGCACCGCACGTCTTCACGTGGCGTCCGTCAGCACAGCGTTGGCACAGCTCCTTTTTGCCGCGTTTGTGGCACTCGCTCTCGTCGCGGGGAGCATCACCACGACAAGTGCCCTCACACTTCGCTCAGTCGCGCTACTCCTTGCTACTGGCGCTTGCGCTGTATGGCTGCGGCCAATATTTCGGGCGGCTCGACGCTGGGTTCCCGAGCTTCTGCGCCAGACGCGCGAATGGGGGCTGAACGCGTACGTAGGAAGGATCCTGAGCATCGGTACGTACAACATGGACGTCCTCTTGCTCGCAATCTGGACCAACTCGCGATCCGTTGGCTTCTACTCGCTCGCCGGCTCACTAGCGACCGCGAGCGGACTTCCGATAATCGCTTTGGCCGCGGCTCTTTTCGCGCCGCTCGCTCGTCAACCGACGATTGCTCGTCGCTGGATCGTGATCTCGATCTCTGTCGGTGCGCTCTGCGCACTCATCGCGTGGCTGCTCGCGGAACCTGTAATCCGCATCTTCTTCTCTGCTCGTTACCTTCCCGCGGCGGGGCTGGTCCTGCCGCTCGCTCTGGCTCAGTTCGTGCGGGGAGTTACAGGCATCTTTAATACGTTCTTCAGCGCACACGGTCGCGGGCGAGACATGCGCAACGCAGCACTCGTCCTCACGATTAGCAACCTCGTCTTTAACTTTGCGCTGATTCCTCCGTTCGGCGCTCGCGGCGCGGCGTGGGCGAGCTTCTTCGCGCTATTCGCGAATCTCGTCGCGTACCTCGCGTTCTATCGCCGGTTCTTGAGGAAGCCCTCAGAGCTTCCCACGGGAGCGCGTTCAGCGAGCTAGCACTCCATCGTCACCGCACTACCATGTGAGTACGTGCGGCGAGCTGCTGCAATGCCAGAAACGGTCGTAGTTCCGTTCTCGGGCGGGCCGGGCCTCGCCGTGGACCTCGTTCAGCGGCTCCTCGATCCAACGGAGCCAGTTGTCTTCCGACTCCCACAACTCACGAACGGCGGGATAAGGGCCCTACGAGAGCGCCGCATTGGCCGCCTTGTTTTGGTCGGAGCACCGCCGAGCCACGAGATCGGCTACGGTTTCGCGCCTCTGATCGCTCTCCTTGCGCGGCCCAACCGCGTGGCCTTAGTGGACATCGATGAGGGGAGCGTCGTATCTCGGTCGCTCCTTGGCTATCTGAGCAGAACCGCTCCCTTCGCGCTCGGTCAACTTATGGCGAGTGCAATCGCGATTGTCATGCAACGAGGCGCCATAGCGCTTGTGCGGAGAGCAGCGGCCGAGCGAGGGCTGGCGCCAGAGCTCAAGAAGGTCCTGTATCTCCGTCCTTCCGTCGGCTCAGGCTCGGCCGTTGGGGGATCCGTGACGCACTCTCACGAAGTCATCCGGGCACTTCGTGGAGAGGGCGTTCAGGTTGAGGCCTTCACGACGGGTCAGGACATTGCGGAGGTGGCCGCCGCCGACCCGGACCCACCGTGTACCTGGAACGTCGTGTCGACGCCGTCGATGGTGAAGGCACTGCCCGCCTCGGCTGCGGTAGGAGGTGACGTAGTCCTTGTAAACGCAGCACTTAGCGCTGCGAAGGCGGCCGATGTGATCTACCAACGGCATGCGCGTTACTCGCTCGTAGGCCCGCTGCTTGCCCGTCTGACCGGAAAGCCACTGTTGCTCGAGTACAACGGATCCGAGGTCTTCATCGGTCAACACTGGAATCGGACACCGCTCCTTCGACGCCTCGCGTCGTGCGAAGAGGCTGCGCTCCGAGCAGCCTCTCGCATCTTCGTCGTGTCTCAGGTCGACCGACGCGCGCTTATTGCACGAGGGATCGAACCTGGTCGGATCGTGTTCAACCCGAATGGTGTCGACCTAACGCGATTTGCAAAGGGAGATGGGTCGCAGTTTCGGCGTCGCCACAAGCTCAGAATCGATGATCTAGTGATTGGTTTTGTCGGGACCTTCGGCCCCTGGCACGGAGCTGACGTTCTGGCAAGAGCGTTCACAGACGTCGCCGGGACTCTCCCACGCTCGCACCTGCTCCTCGTAGGCGATGGACCCGGACTCGCGACGACGGCGAACATTGTGCGCGAAGCTGCTCTCGGGCACCGCTTGACCGTGACCGGCCAAGTTCCCCCCAGCGACGTGCCCGGCTACCTCGACGCTTGCGACATCCTGGTTTCGCCTCACGTCCCCCTGGCAGGCGGAGCAGAGTTCTTTGGATCGCCAACGAAAGTCTTCGAGTACATGGCCGCCGAAAAGGCCATCGTCGCAAGCCGTATCGGCCAAATTGGCGACGTACTCGAACATGGGGTAACTGCTTGGCTCGTCGAGCCGGACGACGTCCGCAGCCTCGGTGAAGCGCTATGCGCTCTCGCGTGCGATCCGGAGCTCCGTCGACGCCTCGGTACAGAAGCAAGGCTGCGTGCGGGCGATAGACACACCTGGATCAGTAATGCTCAACGCGTCGCAGTGGCGTATCGAGAGATGGCTAGAGAGGAGCACGCCTGAATGTGCGGCTTTGTCGCAGTCCTGGAAACCGCCGGCGGGCTGACTCCTGAGCTCGTAATCCGCATGCGCGACGCGATCGTCCACCGCGGCCCCGATGAGGATGGCGTATGGGTGGCTCCTGACAGCACTGTTGGTTTCGGGACGCGGCGACTGAAAATCATCGACTTGGTTACCGGGCAGCAGCCAATGAAGAATGACGCCGACACAGTCGTGCTGGCCTACAACGGCGAGATCTACAACCATCAGGCCCTGCGCGAAGAGCTGGAGCGCTGCGGCCGTCGATTCCGTACTAGGTGCGATACCGAGGTCGTCTTGGCCGCATACGAGCAGTACGGGATTGCTTGTCTCGACCGTCTAGATGGGATGTTCGCTTTCGCTATTTGGGACGCGCCGCGCCGCCAACTCTTCTTCGCACGCGACCGTGCCGGGGAGAAGCCGCTCTACTACGCAGCGACAGCGACTGGCTGGATTTTCGGGTCGGAGATCAAGGCACTCCTTCTCCACCCGCAGATCGGCCGAGCAGTAGACGTCAAGTCGCTCAGCCTTTACCTGAGCTTCCTGACGACTCCGCCGCCGAGCACGTTGTTCCAAGGCATCTGCAAGTTGCCCGCCGCTCATTGTGGAACGTGGACCGAGGAGGAGGGACTTCGCACTTGGCGGTGGTGGAACCTGCCAGAGCGCGAGCCGCAGCTCGCCGTGAGTGAAGACGATGCCGCAGCAGAGTTGCAGGCGCTGTTTGCTGCCTCCGTCGAAGAGCGAATGATGAGCGACGTTCCGATCGGCGTGTATCTCAGCGGCGGTGTCGATTCGTCGGCAAACGTGGCCTTCATGAGCCGCTTCAGCAGTGACCCGCTGCGGACTTTTTCGATTGCGTTCGTTGACGAGCCGAGTCTCGATGAACTCGGCCACGCGCGGTCAGTGGCCGATTTCTTTGGTACCGATCACACTGAAGTCATCTTGGACGACGAGGAGGTCATCAGTTGCCTTCCGTCGCTAATCCATCATCAAGATGAGCCCATCGCGGATCCCGTTTGCGTGCCAATTTTCCATCTCGCGCGCGCCACGAAGCAAAGCGGTGTGACTGTCGTCCAGATCGGCGAGGGCAGCGACGAGTCATTTTTCGGCTATCCCGTGTACTCGGAAGTTTTCCGCGGCGCACGTGCCCTTCGACGCGCCGAGCGGATCTTGCCACGCACGCTGTTGCGGTTCGCCGCTAACCGACTTGAACGATTCGTCGGCGAGCACCAGTTTGAATACGTACAGGAGACGCTCGGACGCGGAATTCCCGCTCCGCATGGGATAGCTGGATTATCCCACGCTCAAAAGATGCGACTCCTCGACATGCGCCACGGCAACTATTCGGCATTCGATCAGCTCGAGTCGCTGTTCGGGTCAGCTCGGAACGAACATGAGATCGCGTCCGTAGGGTTAGCCCATGAGTTCGGTCTCCGCATGCCGGAGTTACTCTTAATGCGGATCGACAAGATGACGATGGCGGCCTCCGTAGAAGCTCGTGCTCCCTTCCTTGACCCTCAACTCGTCGAGTTCGCGGCTCGTCTTCCGCTTGCGCTCCATTGGACCGACGGCGACGGGAAGAGGATTCTCAAGCGCGCGTTCGCCGGGGTAGTTCCGGAATTTGTGCTCGCGCGGCGTAAGCAGGGCTTCGGGGCCCCCGTGTGGAGATGGCTGTCGAGCTTGAGAAGCCTTAGCGAGCAGGAATTGTTCCGAGAGCCGATCACTGAATATCTGAATCCGGCCGAACTTCGCCGGCTTCTCAACCGGCATCAGTCGACGCGGAGCGGTTTCGAGTTTTGGGTCCTATTGAACTTCGCCCTTTGGCACAGGCATTGGATCGAGGGCGACGATCTACGGGAATCGCCGCACTTCGCCGTGCCGAAACGTGTGCCGCGCTCTCGCGAAAAGCTCGGTGGCCGAGCTACATAAGCGGTTGATGTCTGCGCATCGGCACTCCTTAATCGATTCTGAGAGTGGCGTAGTTGCTCTAATCGCCCAATGAACGCGAACCAAACTCAAGGAGCGAGAGTCGGCCCGACAGCGCCGACGTGGCTCCGTTCTGCACTTGCCGTTGGCCGCGTCCGGAGCCACACGGGCATGGCCCTCGGCTTGATCGTGGCCTTGGCCTTCGCCCTTCGGGCCGGCGCATACCTCGAATCTCCGCGCCCCTACGCAGGCGCCGGGCTTGCGGCCACCCAGGCTGAGGTGGCCCGGAATATCGTCGATCGTGGAAAGTGGTTCGTGGTGAATCCCAAGGCGAGGGACCTTCTCATCAGTCGTCAGGTCGAGCTCCATAGGCTCGTAGACCCAAAGGAGGTCAACCTCGCACAGCTCGACAGGTCGACGCCTGCCGAACCGGTAATTTCGCAGATGCCAGGGGTCGCGCTAGTGCTCGCTGCTCTATGGTGGCCGACGGACAACGAGTCGTACGCGCCGCTCCAGTGGCTTCAGGTCCTAGTCGACACCGTCCTCGTGCTCCTCATCTACTGGATCGGTTTGCGCTTGACGCGTAACGTCTACGTTTCCCTTCTTGCCGCCCTGTTGTATGCCATCTGGCCGGCGGCAATTGTCGTGGACAGAAGACCGGTACCCGACACCTGGGGGATCTTCTTTACGGTCGCGTGCGTTGCGGAGTTCGTCTGGGCACGCGAGCGACCCGCGAGCCGATGGAGGCTGATTACCCTTGGTCTCATCACTGGCGCTGGAATTTACTTCCGGCCATTCATCTTGCTTTTACCCGTGGCGCTGGCGGCTGTCGCCACTCCCCAGGGTGGGTGGAGGCGCAGGCTGCTTTGGGCGACCATTCCTACGGTCGTCGCTCTCCTGGTTCTAGCTCCCTGGACCGCTCGCAACTACTACGAGTTCCATCGATTCATTCCGACCCGAACAGGTCTGGGCCAGGCCGTATTTCAAGGAGCGGGATTGGGGTCTGGCGACGAAAACTCCGCGAAGTACGTCCACGCGCACACGAAGGACGCGACGTATGGAAGCCCGAAATTCGATGGAGTGCTTTGGAAAGCCGCGGTGCGTGAAATTGAGGACCACCCCGGCCCATATCTCAAGAACTTTGCACACCGAGCGCGTTTTCTGCTTCCGTGTCTTTTAGCGCTGCTGGTTTGGCGACGGTGGAGGAGCGGCGCGTTAATTCTATTAGCCGCCGCAGCGGTGACGGTCGTGCCATACATGCTCATAGGCGACGACACTCGCTTCTATTTGCCCGCCGCCTTCGCGTATTGCATTCTGGCCGCAATGGCAGGAGTACAGGTTGGAATGCTCGTACGCCGCGCAATACCTCGCGTCGCTGCACGCATTGGCAGTTAGAGCAGGGTAGTCGCGAGCCGAATAGCAGCGCCGGTCCGTATAGACTCAACGACCGCGAGGGTGGCAAGGGTTACGTTCTCCAGATCTCCGAGCGGCACAGGCGTCGTTCCCGCCTGAATCGCTTCGAGAAAAACTCGCACCTCTGCGTGATGCCCCTTGTCCTGCCGTCTGCTCTGCTGCTTCCGCACCCCGCCGTTGCCGTACAAATCAAGAGTCCGGTAGTCGTCGAGGATGGCTGTCCGACTGCTGGCAAAGACCTCGAGTCTTTCCTTGGGAACAGCTTCCGACCCCGCAGCGACGTAGGCGATTGTTCCAACCGAGCCATCCTCGAGGCTCAGATTGACGACGATGTTGTCTCGTGCTTGAAGCGGGAGGGCGTTCTCGGCGGCTGCTGCGGCGGAGACGCCGGATATCCGAGCGCCCGCCAGGTAGACGAGCGAGTCGATGAAGTGGCAGAGCTCTCCTAGAATCCGTCCGCCTCCGTCCCCGAGGTCATGCACCCAGCTGGACGACGGCACTTGCCCAGCACTGATTCTGTATTGCGCCACGAGGCGAGAGTCAGCAACGAATGTGCGGACCTCCCGCAAGAGCGGTGAGAACCTCCTGTTGAAGCCGACGAAGAGGAGGCAATTGCTCTCTGCCGCCGCTTGAATGACGCGGGCCAGTTCCTGTTCGTTGAGCGCGAGCGGCTTTTCGCAGAAGACGTGCTTGCCAGCTTCGAGCGCTTGCCTCGCCAGTTCTGCATGCGAGCCATGTCGCGTCGCGATGACTACGGCGTCCACATCTCGATCCTGAATCACGCTGAGCTCATCGGCCGCGACCCGGGCGAAACCCGAGTTACGTCTCGCGGCTTCGGCTGAAGGACCCGCACCCCCGCCAACGAGCTCGAGGCGAGCGCCGGCCTCGACAAATGCGGGGACAAGCACATTCTTCGCAAACCCTCCCGGGCCAATAAGACCTATTCGCGGGGCCTGTGCAGACGACACGCGAAGAGGAAGCGGCGGCACGCGAGCCTCGGCAGGGCCGGCGGCCTCCGATCCTGCGGCTTCCGGGTAGGAGAACAGAACTGCCCCCCATCGCCGCTCGGAGGGTTCGCCGCGGAGCCGGTCATAGGTGCGTGCTGCATCCTCGACCTGCACGACTTCGGAAATCAACGGTTCGAGGTCGAGTAGCCCGCGTGCCTGCAAGTCGAGGACGCACTCCATGTTCCTGTGCTGTGTCCAGCGGACGAATCCAATCGGATAGTCCAGACCCCGTTCCTCGTACTCGACGTCGTAGCGCCCTGGCCCGTACGAGCGTGAAACTCGAAAGGACAACTCTTTCTGGTAGAGCGAGGAGCGGGGGAGCTCCACCGGCACATCTCCAACGAGAACGAGTCTTCCGCGATCGCGCACGATCTCGGTCGCCAGGAGCAGAGGATCGTTCGAAGCGCTGGCAGCGGTGATAAGGACCGCGTCAACGCCGTCGGGAGAAGCCTCGAGTACGCGCTCAGCCGATCGTTCGCTAGTAGAAAAACCATGATCGGCGCCGCCCGCGAGGGCATCCTCCACCCGTCTACCGTCTACGTCAATTGCATAGACGTCGGCGCCTGCTGATCGCAGGAGGCGGCACGCGATCTGGCCGACGAGGCCGCAGCCGATGACCGCTACTCGGTCGCCAATCGCGACCTCCCCAAGCCTGACTCCATGAAGAGCGATTGCAGCAATCGTCGTAAGCGAAGCGTTCCGTAACGGCACCGACGGAGGGACGTGCGCGCAGAGATTCGCGGGCACACAAACAATCTCTGCGTGGTTCGCGAATCCGGCGCCCCCGCAGGCCACCCTGTCTCCTGGCGCGAGACCTCGGACCGCGGAGCCGACGCGGAGGACGTGGCCCGCGGAGCTGTAGCCAACAGGAACCTCCTCGGCTAGTTTTCGCTGAATCGCTGAGCGTGTCTTGCGAATCCCTTCGTTGCGGGCCAGCCGTACGACGTCGCGCACTAGATCAGGGCGTTCCCTTGCGCGCATAACCACCGACTTGTTGGATTCGGTAACTCGGCTCCTCTCGGTCCCCGAGCTGACTGCCGAGAATGCGTTGCGAACGATCACCGCGCCACGGGGACACCGGGGCTCCGGCACTTCACGTACGACGATGAGGCCGCGTCGACTCTGGAGTACCTGCTTCATGCGATGACCCCTATCGATCCATCAGGCTCGAACTGAAATGCAGTTCGGCGCCGTTTTGCGGCAACGGTCCCTCGGAATCTCAACCCCATGAGAACCCGATCGCTAGTGAGGCATGGACATAGACGTCCGCACATTTGCATGGTCGTTCACTCTTATTATCCCGTCGGCGAGCCGCGCGCCGAACGTGAGGCGGTAGCAGCAGCAGATGCAAGCTATACGGTAGATGTCATCTGCCTGCGGAGGCCACACGAGCTGGCCGTGGAGAAAACCGAAGGCATCACCTCGATCCGGCTACCTGTTCAGCACGTTCGCGGTGTTAGCGCGGTCCGCTCAATTAGCGAGTACATAGGTTTCACCGTGCGTGCGACGGTCGCCGTGCTGAAGTTGCATCGGCAGCGGAAGATCGACATCGTCTACGTTCATGCGCCGCCAGACTTTCTGATCGCCGCGGCACTGATTCCCCGATTCCTCGGAGCCTGTGTTGTCCTCGATATTCACGACCTGTCGCCCGACATGTTCCATGCACGCTTCGGGGGCCGCCGGTTCGCTCATCCAGTCGAGCGCACTCTCCGCCTTGTCGAGCGCGCGGCGTGCGCTCTTGCACACCGCGTAGTTACCGTCCATGAGCCCTACCGCGAGGAACTTGTGGAGCACGGGGTTCCGCGGAGCAAGATCGCAGTTGTGATGAATGCTCCGGATACGGAAGCCATTAATGACGCGAGGGCTGCCGCAGCCGCGGAGGCGGATCATGGCCGATTCGTCGTGTCGTACCACGGGACAATTACGCACTGGTATGGCGTGGACCTGATCATCGAAGCTGTCGCGCGCCTCCGTGAGCGTGTACCAGACATCCGAGCTGTCATCCTCGGTGAAGGAGATGCGCTGCCGGCGGTGGAGCAGCTCGCGAGCAGACTCGCAGTCGATAGGCAAATCGAGTTCCAAAAAGGGTTTGTTTCGCACGAAGAGGCACTGCGTCGGGTAGCTAGCGCAAGTTGCGGCGTCATCCCCAACCGCCGCTCGCAGCTCAATCGGTTCGCGCTCTCGTCTAAGTTGCTCGACTATGTGCTCCTGGGCGTTCCGGTCGTCGTTGCGAGGCTCGAGACACTCGCAGCGCATTTCTCCCCCGAGGAGGTGACATTCTTCGAAGGTGACGACGCGGAATCGCTCGCCGAGGCAATCGCATGGGTGGCAGAGCATCCGACGGACGCGCGTGAGAAGGCGGAACGGGCACGACGTCGCGCAGAGGAATATTCATGGGCGAAAAGTCGCGCCCGCCTACTAGAGGCACTCACCTGCCGCGACTCCTAACGCTGACTCGAGGCGCCGTCGGAGCGGCCTTGAGTCGCGGGCCGGGCTACGAGCCTCAGCCAGTGGGCCTCAATACCCGCCATGACCGCGTCTCCGGGTACTACCTGGATCTACGTCGAAAGGCTGCGGCTGAACTCCGGCCCAGAGTAACCGGCCGCGGCGAAATGATCCTGCCGGGCCCTACTGCAACAGCGCAGAGGGCGCTTGGCCTACATGAAGCCTGGTTGATGGGTGATCAGAAGGCTTTCGAAGGGTTCCTGGAAGAGGCCCAACGCCTCCGTGACCGGGCGATCGAGGTAGGGACTTCACTTCTGTGGCAGTACGACGTCGATGTCCCAAAATTTCGCCAACGTGCACCTTGGTACTCCTGTATGGCTCAGGGACAGGCGGCGTCGGCGTTCGTACGAGCACACATCGCTACGAAGCAAGAGTACTGGGCTGAAGCGGCCCTCGCCGCTGTCCACCCGCTTGTGGTCGACGGCGAACGGCTAGGACTCGTCACTGCAACTCCGTACGGGCCGGCTCTCGAGGAGGCGACAACGAATCCTCCCAGTCGAATCCTGAATGGGTGGATCTTCGGACTCTGGGGACTCTGGGACGTCGCGATCGGACTCACCGACGCGCACTGCCGAGGACTCTTCAATGCCAGCACGGAAGCTCTCGCGCAAATGCTCGCTGCCTACGACGTCGGCTGGTGGACGCGGTATAGCTTGTTCCCACCTGTCGCGCCGGACCTCGCTAAGCCCTTCTACCACACACTGCATGTCGCGCAGATATCGGCCTTGTTCTCGCTGACTGGGATAGCCGACTTCGGGGATTACGCTGAGAGGTGGAGGGCTTACGATCGCTTCAGGAACCGAGCACGTGCGGTGGCGTCAAAGGCTTCATCGGTCTTAGGCGAGTTCCGGCGCGAGCGAGCGGGAACGATTGCATAGCCGAGGCTCACAGGACATTCTCGACGAGCACCCACCATGAGCACTGGAGCTCGGCTGCGGATCCCATAGCGGTCCGACACCCACCCTTCGGACACGATTAGCTCGCCCGATTCGATGCTGGCGAACGAAATCGTTGCGTACACGTCTCCGCGACGAGCTTCGTAGGCCGTGTCCCCAACGCGCCGGAGCACGGTACCCGGAGCGAAATGCACGAAGGATTCCAGGGTGTGCGTTCCACCACCGACAACCTCGTCGTCAATGAGCAACTCGCCATTCGCGGCGCCGAGTGCGAACCGCCGCCGATGCACGACTGGGGTGTGGAGACGGCGATAGCCGTCATGCGACCCGGTGAGCTCGAGCAGATCACCGCTGAGATCGAACGCCTCGACCACGGGCCGCGCGAACCGGCGAAGCTCGAAGACCCGAGTTGGCTCAATTGGATTTATTTCAGCGCCGTCGACTACCAGTGCGTTGTGTGCGCGTGTCGAGCGGTGAGCGTTGCGGGCGTCGACATCGAACGTGTAGGCATACGTCCCCGAATCCACAACGAGCGGCACGCCGTCAATCGAGAACTCGTACGAGAGCGCGTCGTTGTGTGAGTGCCCACCCGATCCGTTCTGGCCAACGTCTCCACAGCGGACGACCACGTGCACCCGCCTTGCGTGGAGAACGTACAAACCGCCGTCGGGAAATGCTGCGGACAGCGGCGAGGGCGGAACGCCGAGCCCGGCTGCGTGTCGCCACGCCTCGATCCCAAAGGTCCAAGCGACCTCAGGGTGAGGGAGACCCTTAATCATACTTCGCTCGCCGAGCTGGGCGGCCGAAAGCCACAGGAGATTGTCGTGCGTGGGGGGTCGCCCGAACCCCTCGGGAAGGATTCGGCCGCTGTCCTGGTCGCCAAAGAGCGGCACACGCCCGTTTGGGTGTCGAATGGTGGCTGACACCTGGATCATCCGGCGGAGGCGACCGTCGAATTCGCCCGAGAATGGCATTCCTGCCCACTCGGCGACGCGCCGGGCGATCAGCAGCATCTCGAGGACGAGGCCGTGGTAGGAGACAGATGCCTCGAAGCTGACACCGTCGGCGTGAACTTGCCTCCCTATCTCCCGCTCGAATTCGCTGTGCGCAAACTCCGACCAACGCGACGCCGCTGGATCTCCGCGAAGAACGCACCCCAGCGTTAGCAATCCCAACAAATCGCCGACATAGTGGTTGCTCCGGAGATACGGAGTTCCCTCGAGGTTCGCCTCGATGTGATGGGCATGCCATCTGAGGGAAGCTATGAGCTCTGCTCGAAGGCCTGGCTCGAGTTCGCGTTCCCCTTCAAGTGTTGCGACAGCCCAAACGAGATTTACGGCTCGAATTGCCACTTCCATTGGATTGGTCCAATTGATCCCCATCCCTGGAGGATTCTGTTCGAGCCATGCTCTCAGCTGCCGTTCCAGCTCTGTCGCGTAGCGCTCCTCTTCGAATAAACGAGTCGCGCGAGCCAACGTCACCAGGTGATGGCTGCGCGAGAGCTCCCACGGCACCTTTGCATCGCTCGGGTCGTCTAGCCGGGTCACCTCCACGTCTTTGTAGAAGCGAACCGGCCATCGATAGCCGCTCTTGAAGTCCCGATGCCAGTCGATCTCCGGACCGAGTTCGACGAGCCCTGAGCCGAGCAGATCGACACGGTGAGCTAAGAGATGCTCTGCTTGCTCGCGTAAGAGCGCAGCCGCCGGGCGCAGGGGCGTCGGAAGGTCTCGCATTTGGGGTATTGCGATTTGGGGTAGGCGCAGATCGACTCGAGCGGTGGGCAATGGAGAGGCGTAGAGGCGACGGAGCTTGCGCCTACGCCGGCCGCGTGACGCGAGGAACATGAATGTCTGCGCGAGTGCGATCGGGTGAGGACCGACTAAGCGTGCGATACGTGTGAGTCGCTCGGCGTTGGATCGGAGCGTGGCCACTTTCCGGTAGGTCAACGTCGCGCGAGCCGCTGAGCATCCTCGACCGCTTCAACATACTGCTGCGTCTCAGCTGCCTCCCACACGGCTCGCCACGCGGCATCGAATTCCCAATCAGAGGTCGCCGAGCTGACCTCGAGGGCCGCGATCAGAGCGTTCACCGAAGGATCACACCGAATCCCGATCTTGAACTTCGCCGCAACCTCCGCCGGCTCGCCGCCGCAGAAGAAGATCAAGGGCTTCCTGTGTCTAATCGCCTCGTACAGCGTGTTCGGGCAAGCGATGCCACTGTAAGGATGTCCTGGATCCAGGCCGTAGTAGATCGCTCGCGTCTGTTCGAACAAGGTCACGACGTCCGAGCGCCAGGCAAGGTAGTCGAGGTTCGGCAGCTCAGCGGCCGCGCGGTCAACATCGTCTGCGCCTCGACCGCGTCCAGCGATCGCAATTCGGAGGTCCGGCCGGAGCCGGGCGAGCTCTACGAGGAGGTCCGGGCGCCGGCTGTCCGCGATTGTGCCAGCATGAACGATATCCCATTTCGGGGGTTCGAGCCCTTCAGCAGCCGCGTCGCGGCGACCGAGATTCGGCAAGACGATAGGCGCCTTTGATGCGACGCCCTGCCAACGACGCGTACGGGAGCGACCGGGAACCACGATGGCCGCCGCCTTTCGGGCAAAGCGATTCTCGACCAAGGTCACAATCCGCAGCAGCCACTGCGGATACCTCGCGGCCTCCATCCGCGCATACTCCTCATGCGCGTCATAGACGAAGGGCAAACGCACTCTGCGAGCGAGCGCCCAGCCCAGGGGCAGGAGGTGGACGTCGTGGACAACAATGACCGAAGTGTCCTCGAGGAGTTGATCATGTCGACGCCATACGGAGAGCCCGAACCGCACCATTGCAACGAGTGAACGCCATCCACCGCCGCTCGGGGCCGGCACCGCGACCCGTACTACCTCGGGCCGTTGAGGTGTTCCGTCGGGCGGGCGAGGTTCGGAGCGCCGGTCCCACGCGATGATCCGCGTGACAATTCCTGCCTCCTCCAATAGCTTTGCTTCGAAGGCAACACGGGGGTCAGGTCCGTAGTGATTGTCGAGCAACATCGCGACCTGCCCGAGTCTGCGCGAAAGTGGCTGCGACTCGGCTTGCCCTTCGAGTGACCTTGTCAATGAACCGGCTGATTCATCACCAAGCCCCTTGCGGCGCCAAAATCTGGCTCCTCGCGGTTGAACTCCGGCCTTCTTGGGCGTCAGCTCGCCACCAATCGGCTGTGTTTCCGCATGTCCGGCGGGCATGTGCCGTAAGATCGTGTGCTTCCGATTGCCGCAGAAGCTTCGCAGCCGCCACATGCATAAAACCGCGCCGCGCTTCTTGGGAGTATTGGCCGTGTGCGTCCTGATCATGGTCACGTTTGGGTCGAGCGTCCGAGCCACACGGCCCGCCCGGCCATGGTGGTCCCGGACATTCGAGCCTCCCGAGACCCTGCCGCAACGGTATCCATTCTGCTGCGGCAGGTATTGGGACACGCTGCTGTTGTCATCGACGTCGACAGGCACAATCGTCGCCGACCCAGTGAACCGAAGGAACCATGTTTTCGCGGCCCAGGTCGGCCCGAACAACGGAGGCGATTACGCCGATTGGTCGCTGCTCACACAGAATGCGCTGACGTCTCACGGCAGCGGTGGGCGCTCGGTCTGGATCCGGTTGCGCCTTTATTTTCCCCGGGGCTTCAAGCCAAGCGGGTACACCGCGGGGCAGATCGATAGCGAATGGAATTGGTTGACGGAATTCCATGAGGCAGCAGGATGGGTGGACAAGTGTGCGAGCGAAAACCCGGCGACGGTCGCGCTCGGAATCCTCAATAGTCATCAAACGAGAGCGAACTACCTTTTTCGACTCCACCTGCTCGGAGGAGTTCAGACTACGTCCAACTGCAAGCCCATCGAGCGGCGCATTGACGGCCCGCGGGTTCAGCTGGGCCACTGGTACTCGCTCCTGGAACACATCGTCTTCTCGCCGTCTCGCGACGGGCTGGTTCAGATTTGGATCGATGGCCGCAGGATGGTCAACATTCACTTCCCGACTGTCTATCGGCATCCGGACGGAGGCGTCGGACAGTACTACTTCAATTTCGGCTATTACCGCCTCCGCGGCTCCTGGACGGCAAAGGTCTTGTACGACAACGTCGCCGAAGGTCCGACCCGAGGTTCAATTTCGCCGGGCGGGAATAGGCGACGCCGATGACTTAAAGGCGAGCTCCGCCGACTTGCGGCGTAGCACTGTCACCTGGCATTTATCCTTATGAACCCGGTGGCGACTGATTTCCACCGAACCGGAATCTCCACCGACGATGTGGTAATTCGAGGCCGCTCGTGGGTCTTCACGATCGACTTTGAGGCGTTCGACCCCACGCAGATCGAGATCTGGGTCAAAGCGATGGATCATTGGTCCGACATCACCTTGCGAGGGGGATGGAAGTCGTCCATATTTATCGCGCTTGAGGACGTCATCAGGCTAAAGGCGGAGCGGCCTGAGGCGTACCCTCGATTCTTGGAGGCGACCCGGAGAATGGCATCTGCCGGCGCAACCTTCTATCCGCACAACCATGGTGTATTCGACGAAAGCACAGGTCTTCAAGCCGAGCACCGCCCGCAACGAATCCCTAATTATCCAAAGCGGGCCAGCATGTTCTTTGATGTCGTTCATCGCCACGGCCTGGACATCCGAGAATGGATGGGCCGTATCGCCTCGCACTTCGACGATTTCCTTATCGGAGCTGGGCTTCCGCGGCCCACCCAGCCCGCGTTCCGCGCCGGCGGCTGGGATCATGGCGTGACCGCGAATGACCTAAAAGCGTTTGTAGAGGGCTTAGCAGCTGCTGGGTTCGCCTGGGACAGCAGCGCGTCGTCGGGAATCTACGGAACGCGCAGCTGGCGAATCGGAGCACCGTACGGCCACAATGTCTTTGGACTAGATCCGACCGTGGTAGAAGCTGCCTGTTGCTGGTCAGTTGATGGATTGGGACGACTCGGCCAACCCCGAACGGTGAAGGCACTAGTAGGGCTTGCTCGTCAGTCGCGCCTTTGGCGCCACCATCCTGGCGTCTTCGTCACGGTGCTTCATTTCGAGAATCTCGTGCGTCCTAACCGTGCCACGAACATGCCTGAGATAACTCGACGTATCGAGTCCCTCTTCTCAAAGCTCAATATAGTTCGAAGTGCTCTCCGAATTCAGAGCACCAATTTTGATGACATCTCTGTCGGTCGCAGCTGAACGTTCAGTCTACAACTTGTCGATCTTGCAGAGGGTAGAGACAAGACACAATGTCGCTGTCGCCAGCGGCCATTGCAGGATGCTGTTCGGGAGCGATTACGGCCGAGCCTCACGTAATCGAACTAGATTGCCGAATGAACATCCCTCGCCTCCGCTATCGCAGTGGTCCGCCTGGTCGTTTACTTCGTTGCTAATTTCGAAGGCGGCGCTTGCCCGCCATGGGACTCGCCGTTCAGCGTCCCGGCACCTCGCTGAACACGCAGTGCGAGCCGCTCAACTGACAAATCCCACAGGACGGTCGCGTTCGTAGGTGTCTCAACGGAGGGTCAGGGCGCGAAACCGACGCTCGCGGCGGTCGGCCCCCAAGCAGCGAGTGCGAAGTCCTCAAATGAAGTCGCTTGAAGATCCTGGCGCCTGTAATTGAGAATCCCGAAGTCGGGGTGGTCCGGGCCGCCAGAACCGACGGCGACGGTCGGCGTCGATAGGTTCTCAGCGATCTTCTGACCGTCGAGATACCAGGTGAAGGAGCCGGTACTGTCGCCAGCCCACTTGATCCTGATGACCGAGTCATACCAATGGTCGTACTTCAACGATCCGGCCGGTAGGGGATCGTAGGCGACCAGGGTTGAGGGGACTCCATTCGAGTCCACCTGACCGGCGCGAAGCTGGTAGAAGGGCCGGCAGCCGGTTACCGGGGTCGTTGAGCTGCAACGAACGCCGATGAACGAGTTGTAAGCTCCCGTGTTCTGGGGAGTTGAACAGCCAGAGCAAACGTGCCACTCCTCGGCAAAGTTCCAGTCTCCGGTCGTCGGGAAAAACTGACCGGACGGAAACCGGAACATGACGCGGTACCACGTCTCTTCGCCCACATTCGTATGCGGAGCCGGGGATCCTGTGTTATCGGCGAAGTGCGGCGTCCAGAGAGCATTGATGACGCCCGACCCCGTCGGCTGAGGATTTAGACCGCTCAACCCCAGGCGAAGGAACTGACCGGCAACCGGACTCTGGCCGCTTGACAGATATGTATAGGTTGGATTGATCGAGCCAGGGTCGCAATATTTCCACGTCTGCCCGGCGCCGCACCCGAGTGCGCTCGCCTTCCAGCAAGCGTAGTAGCCCGAACCGCAATCCGCGGAGCTAGACGACGTACCGCTACCGACAGGACTACTCGCTGTGACGACGGATGTCGCTGCGGACGCAGCTGTCCCAGACCCGACCGAGTTGCTTGCCGTGACGGACGAGCGCACCGTCGATCCGACGTCGGCCGCCGCTAGCACGTAACTCGCGGCCGTCGCGCCGGAGATCGGTGCGCATGATGCACCGCTCACGTCGCATCGTTGCCACTGATAGCTGTACGTCATCGGAGTCGTTCCGCTCCATGAGCCGGTCGAGGTGGTCAGGCTCTGGTTCTGTTGCGCCGTTCCGCTCACTGCCGGCAGAGAGTTGTCGGACGGCGGAACGTAACTCGGTGGCGGCGGACTGGGCGGCGGACTGGCGGCCGGTGCAACGACGGCCGTCTGCGCCGACGTTGCCGCCGTCGAGCCGTTCCGGTTCGAGGCGGTCACGATCACACGCAGCGTGCTGCCGCTGTCGGCAGTCGAAAGGGTTTTCGCTGACCCCGTCGCGCCGCTGATGGCGCTGCAGCCCGCGCCGGTCGAGCCACACCGAAGCCACTGGTACGCGAACTTCAAGCCCTTCCCGCTCCACGTGCCGGTGCTCGACGTCAGCGTGTTCGGCACTACGACGGTGCCGCTGATCGAGGGCAGTGTCTGGTCCTTGGGAAGCTGCTGCCCGGGTGCATTCGATCGTCCGGAGGCGCCTCCACTTGCGACGATGAGGGTAACGGCAGCCGCTGCCAGGGCGGCTGTGATGCGGCGGCTCATCACCCCTCTTCCCTCGGATGGCGCACGCTGCGTTGTAACCCTCGAATGAGGGAGGCAGGAGAAGGTTTTTTTGTCTTTTTTCAGGAATTGAGCAGTTTCTTGTTGCGGGAGAAACAGGCACTAGTCTCAGTTGCAGCACACCATCAAGGAGCGCTTCCTTCCGACATCAGCGAGACGGCACCCCGCGGGTCTGCCTCCGCGGCCAGCTTCACGACATGGGCGGCCAGCGCGCCGGCGTCGACGGCGCGGCCACGCAGGGCCTGTTTGTACATCGCGGGCGAACGGCTATAACCCCAGGGGTTACGCTTCGGAGTCATTCCCAAAACGGCATGCTGGAAGGCCTGCGCGTCCCGTTCGTGGATCTAGGGCCTGTAAGCGCTGCGGTCAAGGATCGGGT
>JGI10216J12902_102919682_pt1 | contig 19830 bp, 15 predicted proteins | sample KanNatreferecore_FD_12902 | JGI IMG/M metagenome (IMG submission 12902)
GCGGTTTTTCCGAGCCGCTGCTCCGGTTGTGGCTCGGCCCCGCTTTCTCCGAGATGAGTCCGCTGCTTTTCCTGATGGCTTCGCACCTTTCCATCAACATGGCCATCAACCCGCTGCTTGGCCTGCAAATCACAACCAACCGCATGAAGGTGCCGGGTGTCTTTACTCTCGTCGTCGGCGTGGCCAATCTGGGACTGGCGCTCTTGCTCGCCGGGCCGATGCAGTGGGGTCTGTATGGTATCGCCGCAGCGGGCGCGATCATGATGACTTTTAAGCATGCGTTGTTTACTCCGCTCTACGCCGCGCATGTTTTGGGCAGGCCCTCTTCCACCTTCCTGCGCGAGATGACGCCCATCCTGCTCGTGACCGCCGCCACGGTCCTGCTCGGGCGCGCCGCAACCTGGGCCTGGGAGATTGGTGGTTGGGGAGATTTGATCCTCATCGCGCTCGGATTTTCGGCTCTGTACTGTGCCGGCGTTTATGGCTTCGTCTTGAGCCCGGCGGAACGCCAGATGTTGAGGAGAGTTTTGAGAAGGCATCGAGAATGACGATCACCAGAGCACCGGGCAACGATCAGACAATTGAAGGAGGATACGGCCCACACAATCCGGCGGCTCAGGACCGCGACCAGATCGTTTGCGAATGTTTGCGACCCGCGCGTCCTGGTGCTTGGGTTGATTTTCAATCGCGCTGTTTCCTCGCCCTCCGAACGCGAATATTACCGGCCCTGTCAGTACGCCGCCCATTGGGAACCAGAGGAGATCAGACGTGCGACTGGACTGGCGGGCAAGGCCGTAAGCACTGCGGAATAGTTTCAGCATGAAGGTTTGACATGCGCTATGTGCAACTCGATTCCCTCCGCGGCGTGGCGGCCTGTGCCGTTGTGCTTTGCCATGCCACCAATGTTCTTCCGGGGGTTTACGACGATCCCGATCAATTGTGGTGGCTGACGCAGACACCGTTGGGGCTACTACGAGCGGGGCACGCGGCCGTGATCTTCTTCTTTGTTCTCAGTGGTTTTGTGCTGGCGTTGCCTTTCTTGGAGGGGCCTGTGTCCTATCCGTCCTTTTTAGCGCGGCGCATTTGCCGCATCTGGATTCCTTACGCCACCGCCATGGTCGTGGCCGTGTGTTGCGCAATTTGCTTCTATCCCAACGAAGTGCCAGGATTGAGTCGCTGGGCTAACCGCTCACTCGCGTTACCCGACGCTTCGTTGATAGCGGATCATCTCCTGCTGGTGGGAACCTTCCCTAACGGCACGTATAACCCAGTTGTTTGGTCTTTGGTGCATGAGATGCGGATCTCATTGGTCTTCCCGGTTCTGGTACTTGTACTGCGACTCGGGGCTTGGTGGCGTGTCCTGGGCGCCGCGGTGGCACTTTCGGTTGCCTCGCTAGTTGTCGAAAGGCTTCCAATCGGGGCGGACTCGAACGATTTGCTGATGACGCTGCACTATGCAGGACTGTTTGTGCTCGGCATGGTTCTCGCGCGGGACATGCCGAAAATACAAGCATGCTACGCCCGTTTTCCAGTTTGGACGAAGGCATTGCTATGGCTGTTTGCGTTCGTCTGCTACGGCCATCAGGCGTGGATATTCTCCGGCTCCAGGCTACAGCACGTTCCACTCTATCGGGACGGTTTGATCGCGGTGGGGGTATCCCTCTTTATTATCTTTGCGCTTTCGCCATCGCGGCTCTCTGCCTGGTTGCAAGGGAGACCCTTCGTTTTCCTGGGGCAAATATCCTACAGTGTGTATCTTTTTCATGCGGTGATCCTCTTGTCGCTGGTGCACTCATTTTTTGGAAGAGTGCCCCTGGGTCTGCTCTGGATTGCAACTGTTCTGTTGACCATCGGCATTGCGACGCTCGCCTACCACCTAATAGAAGTTCCTTCGATTCGGTTGGGCAGAGTTTTTCGTTTTGGGCAGAAATTGGCGAACACTCAACTCGTCAGGCATTCGAATGGTGGGGAACGAACCACTGGAACCTCTACTGTCGGTTAAGGCCTGCTGCATTGAGAACTTCTGATGCGCGCTGAAGCAGCCACGATAAAGGCAAGTCGTCCGGGTATCTTCCAGGTCCTCAGGAGCGGATATCCTTGAAGGATTCGGTCGTGCGGTTTCGAAACTAACCTAAAGAATCCGACCTGGTTCGGCCGGCAAACCGTCTTACGAAAGAGAGGTTCGATGTACATCTTCAAGTCGCGTTTTCTCACTCGAGGAGAAATCTGGTACGATGACAAACCGGGTGATACGCGCTCCGTGGACTGGATACTCTATCAACAGCGCTCGCGTCCGGTGCCGGGCGCCAAGTGGAGATACTTCCATAATTACTACGTTGATTTAACTCAAAGTACCGAGCAACTGACGCAGGGACTGCGCAAGGATACGGCCTACAAAATCCGGCGCGCCCGTGACCGCGACCAAATTATTTGTGAATGTTGTGATCCACGCGATCCCGCGGTCCTGGATCGTTTCGAGGAAATGTACAATCCGTTTGCGGCAGCCAGGGGATTGAGTCGTCTGGACCGAGCTCAGACGGATAGCATGGCAGCCGCAGGCGCTCTGGATCTGTCCGTAGCCAGGGATTCGAACGGCAACGCGCTGGTTTACCATGCGAATCATCGCGATCAATGCCGGGCTACCCAAATGCAATCGCCTTCGCTTTACTGGAAGCTCTCCGACAGCGCGGCGCGAAACCTGATTGGCCGGGCCAACCGCTCTCTCATCTGGAATGACATGCTGCGCTACAAGAAACAGGGTTTGAAGTGCTTTGACTTCGGTGGTTGGTATCCTGGAACTACCGATCAAGCGCTGCTCAAGATCAACGAATTCAAAAGAGGATTCGGCGGACAGGTCGTGCGCGAATACCAGTGCGAACAAATCCTGACGCTCAAGGGCTTGTTGGTGCTCACTATCGCCAGACTGTTGAAGCAGGCCAAGCTCCTTCGCTCTGGTTCAGACGCGCCAGTCGCGCCGCCGCAGCCCGTGGAAGTTCAGCAACCCGCCGCCTTGATGTTGAGGAACGGAGTGCCAGAGTGATGGGGTTCGTTTCAATACTCCATTTCTTTCATGAGCGCCGCGCAATATCTCCTCCGATTTGATGATATCTGCCCGACCATGAATTGGAGGGTGTGGGCGGAGATCGAATCAGTTCTGGTCCAGCGCCGACTGAGGCCGCTCCTGGCGGTGGTCCCGGACAACCGCGATCCGGATCTGCAAGTGGACTCTCCGGCCGAGGATTTTTGGGACCGGGCGCGCGCCTGGCAGGAACGGGGTTGGACGATTGCCCTGCACGGATTCCAGCACCGCTACGTAACCCGGAACGCGGGCCTCGTCGCCGTCAGAAAGAAGAGCGAGTTTGCCGGTCTTTTACCGGACGTGCAGCGGGAGAAGCTGGTGCAAGCAATGGAAATCTTCCGGCGCGAAGGGATCACGCCCCGCGTCTGGATTGCGCCGGGCAATACGTTCGACGCGACCACAGTTGCCCTGCTGCCCGAAGTGGGAATCCGCATCATTTGCGACGGCTATTTCCGTTTTCCGCATATCTGTCCGCTCACCGCATCCCTCTCCTCATCGAACAGGGAGAAGGGTTGGATGACCTGGGTGCCCCAGCAACTATATCACTTCCGTCCGGCGCCGGCGGGCGTGTGGACGGTTTGTTATCATCACAATCAATGGAGCGCGGCACAGATGAGGAAGTTCCGCCAGGATGTAGAAGACTTCGGTGCGGACATCACGTCGCTTGAGGGCATCCTCGATCGGCGCGCCCTGCGGGAAAGCAAATGGTCGGCCTGGCTTTGCACCCATCCGCGTCTGTCCCGCTTTCTGATTCGTGCGGAATTGAAACTCTGGAGTTGGTGGAGTGCCGGACGAAAACGACTCCCCTACGCAAACATGAAACCGGTTCAGTTATCGAGGTAAAAGCTCCTATGTGCGGCATTGCTGGATTTTTTGAGCCTTCGCGGAATTGTAGCGTGGACGACTGCGAGCAGATCGCCCGGAGGATGGCCACCAGACTCGCGCATCGCGGGCCTGACGACGAAGGGAGTTGGGCGGATCCGGAAGCGGGTGTGGGGTTGGGGCATCGACGTCTGGCGATTCTGGACCTCAGCGCCGAGGGGCATCAACCGATGCACTCTGCCGATGGCCGTTATGTGCTGGTGTTCAATGGAGAGATTTACAATTTCCAACAGTTGCGGCACGAGTTGGAGAAGAACGGTCACAGTTTCCGCGGGCATTCCGATACCGAAGTAATGCTGGCAGCCTTTAGCCAATGGGGATTTCTGCCGGCGCTGGGGCGATTCGTTGGCATGTTTGCCCTCGCGTTGTGGGACCGGACGGCAGGCCGGTTGCACCTGGCCCGCGATCGAGCTGGCGAAAAGCCGTTGTACTACGGGTGGGCCGGACACGCGCTGGTTTTCGGTTCGGAATTGAAAGCGCTCCAAGCCCATCCCGCGTGGCGCGCCGGAATCGACCGCCATGCGCTGGCGCTTCTGGCTCGGTATGGATACATCCCCGCGCCGCACTGCATCTATGAGAACACTTATAAGTTGCCCCCGGGGTGTGCGCTGACATTGACGCGGCGCGATCGGAAAACAGCCGTCCCGGCGCCGTACTGGTCGGCTCAATCCGTGGCTGAGGCGGGAGCGGCTCATCCCTTTGATGGCAGCGATCAGGAGGCGACGGATCGGTTGATTGCTTTGTTGCAGCAGTCGGTGGCGCAGCAGATGGTCGCGGATGTGCCCGTGGGCGCCTTCCTTTCAGGGGGAATCGATTCCTCCCTCGTGGTCGCGATCATGCAAGCGCAGAGCCGGCGTCCCATCAGGACCTTCAGCATCGGATTCCCGCAGGAGAACCTTAACGAGGCCCGTTTCGCCAAAGCCGTAGCCCGGCGCCTCGGGACCTACCATACTGAATTGTATGTCCAGCCCGGGAATCTGGGACAGATCATTCACCAGTTACCGCGCATCTATGATGAACCTTTCGCCGATCCTTCCCAGGTTCCGACCGCGATTTTGTGCCGATTGGCGGGCGAGCACGTAAAGGTCAGCTTGTCCGGGGACGGCGGGGACGAATTGTTTGGAGGGTACCATCGTTATCGGGAAGCCCAGTCGCGTTGGGAGGTAATCTCCGGGATTCCCGGGCGCTTTGAACTTGCCCGCCACTTGAAGCGCGTTTCCCGGGTCGGATTGAATATGCGAATTGCCTCCGGTCCGTTCAGGCGGATGTTAAGCCGCGTCTCGAATCTATCGGACGTTCTATCGGGATCAACGGACCGTTCGCTCTACCAACTGCTGATGAGCCCGAACCGGGAAGCTCATCTGTGGCTGAAGGATGCCAAAGAAACAGAGACTCAACACGACGCGCTTCCAGGCTGGGGGCGGTTTCCAGAACTCTTGCAACGGATGATGTGCCTGGACCTGGTTTCGTACCTTCCGGACGACATTCTTGTGAAAGTGGATCGGGCGGCCATGTCGGTCGGCCTGGAAACGCGCATTCCGCTGCTGGATCATCGAGTCATTGAATTTGCCTGGAGTCTGCCGTCTTCGTTCAAGCAACGGCGAAACAGGGGCAAATGGTTGTTGCGGCAAATCCTCCATCAGTACATTCCGCCTGCCTTGGTGGATCGCCCCAAGAGGGGCTTTGGCGCCCCGATTGCCGAATGGCTGCGCGGTCCGTTGCGCGATTGGGCGGGGGACCTGCTGGGAGAGACTCGGCTGCGGCAGGAGGGATTTTTCGAACCGCGGGTGATACAAGAGAAATGGCGCGAACACCTCGCCGCCAGGCGCGATTGGGCGTACGGACTCTGGCCCGTTCTGATGTTTCAAGCCTGGTTGGATCACCAGAAGGTTGTGCCGCACCATACGGAAGCGGCTCCTTCGATTACCGCAAGAGAGAGGACTGAGGCCGTCGTATGCAAGTAAGCCTCCCCGTCGAGACCTGCCCGCAGCGGGACTGGAGAACATCGCCGGTCGTTCGCCCCGATTCCGGGGCGCCCGCTGCCGATGCCTTGCGACCGAATTCTCTCGTGCGTTGCGCGTTTTATCTGTCGGTGTTCTCCATTCCCTTTACTCAGCTCTATTTGCCCGGCACGGGTGGGAGAATCGGCATTATCAGACTGGTCCAGGCGTTGATCCTTGGCGCCATCCTCTCGCAACCACGAGTCTGCCTCCGGCTGGTTCCCATCGCGATCTTCTGGTTTCTGGCTTATTGCGGCGTGCGCATCCTTGCCGGGGTATGCTTCACTCCTGAGTTCTCAACCCTTTGGTGGCCGAGCACTCTTCATTGGCTTCAGTTCTCGCTCCCCTGGGTTTGGATGATGTTCAATGTGCTGCAATTCCCCAACCTCAACCGCCAGGGTCTGTGGGCGCTGGTTTGGGGCTGCTCTCTTTGTGCCTTGCTCCACATCGCGGGCATTGGGGTGGTCGATGTAGATAAGGGGATCCAAGGACGTTCGACTGTCTTCGGCGAAAACGCGAACGTGGTCGGAACCACCTACGCCATCGCTGCGATCACACTGATCGGACTCGGCATGCTCAAAGACGTGAGACTGCACCAGCGGCTTGTGCTTCTCGCGTTGATCGCGGTCGTCGGAGCGGGCATGGCAAAGACAGGCTCGCGCACGGCCATTCTGACCCTGATCATGGGAGTCGCCGTGCTGTTCGGCCTGGGCGGATCATTCGGATCGCGGATCAAGCGGTTTGCCTGCCTGGTGCTGATGGGCGCCGTTCTGGCGGGTGTCGCCTGGCAAATCCCGACTGTGATGAAGCGTTTTGGAAGTCTGGATTCGTCCAGGATTAAGGAGCAGGAAGGACGGGTTCGCATGGCCCCGGTGCTGTGGGAGATGTTCCTCAGGAGCCCGATCTACGGGTCAGGACCGGACGGCTACCAGTTTGAATTGACCCGGCGAACCATGCCCTATCATTTCAAGGAACAGCGGATGATTGCCGCTCACAACCTGGCTTTGTTGCTGTTGGTCGAGACCGGCATCATTGGTTTTCTGCTTTTTGGGGCGGGACTTAAATCCGGTTTGGTGTCGGCCTGGAGAGCGCGGCTTAAGCCCTGCGGGCCGCTGCCGCTGGCCCTCATTCTGCCGCTCGTCATCGGGGGTGTCACTGTAAGTGATCCCAGTCACCTGCTGATTTTTTGGTTCGCCATGGCCTATGCCCTGGCTGGTCCGACCTTAACTTGAGTGATGAGGTTGATCATCCAAGCAGACAAAATCTGACAGTCATGAGTACTCGTTCGCGACGCCTGCGGCTCGCCCTGGTTGCCTCCAGCCTAAGGTTGGGGGGGGCCGAAAAGCAGACCGTTTACATTACCCGGGCGTTGCTGGATGCCGGAGTGGACGTCCGTTTCTTTTACCTGGGCGGCGGCGGCCACTACGAGGCTGTTTTGCGTGAAATGGGAGTGCCTTTGCGCCAGATTTACATTCCAAACAAACCTTGGAAAATCCTCGTTACGTTGATGGGGGCTTTGTGCCGGTTGCGACCCGACATAGTAATGGTGAATCAGTTTGGCGACCTTCATTACGGGGCCACGGCCGGGCGTCTTTGCAATGCGCTGACACTGGGAGGCGTGAGAAGTGACGGTTGGTATGAACTCCGCTCGCATGGCAGTTTGAGCCGGCTCCTGCTGCGCCTGGCACACGGCTTCGTCGCGAATTCCCGTCGTGCCAGGCAAACCTTGGCGTCCCAAGGAGTCATGGCGCAGAAGATAGAAGTCCTGCCGAACGTGATTGATCTGCGAGATTTTGATTCTCGTAGTGCGCTGCCGTTCGCCGATGCCGCGGCTTCGGATCGCGTCATCGCGGCCGCGGTTGGCAGTCTGCATTCGTGCAAACGCTTCGATCGGTTTCTGGAGGCGCTGGCGCTGGCACGCCGCAGCGAACCGGCGCTGGCTGGTGTCATCGCGGGGGCCGATTGCGGGGACCGAGCGGCGCTGGCGGAACGGGCGAATGCATTGGGTCTGAGGCCGCCGGATCTCATCTTCCTTGGCGAGTGTGATAGAATTCCAGCCTTGCTGGCTCGGTCCGCGTTGCTCGCTCTCACTTCAGATTATGAGGGATTCCCGAATGTCATTCTCGAGGCGATGGCCGCTCGCCTTCCGGTCATCACCACCCCGGCCGGCGATGCCAGCCTGGTCGTGCAACATGAGAAAACCGGCTATGTCGTGGACGGGGAGGACATTCAGGGAATGGCTGCGTTGATGGTCCGTCTTGCTCGCACACCATCGATGCGAATGACCTTGGGGGAAGCGGGTCGCAAACGTGTTGAGGAAGAGTATAACTATGAATCCTTGTGGGATCGCCTTATAGGCATATTCCGCATTTTTGCCCGCCAACAACGCAGATCTTCATTGCTCGAATTATTGGAATACGGTTTTCCCACAAGGAAAATTGAGGCGCTCTCCGGAGAATTGCTCCTTGAAGGGCCGATGGCGTAATCCGCGCCTGGTTGGCGATACCGGCGCGTAAATCGGCAACTGACGTTATGCGAAACCTTTCCAGTCTGAAGCCTTGCTTCCTCGCTGGCACGTTGACCTCTGGAGGTGCGGAGCGCCAGCTTTTTTATATCTTGCAGGCGCTCTGCCAGGCGGGAGCCTCTCCCCGATTGGTGTCGCTGGATCGGGGCGAATTCTGGCAGGAAAAGATCAAGGCGCTTGGAGTTTCCGTCGCCTGCATCGATGGTTCGCCCTCGCGTCTGAGTCGGCTGTTGCGCGTGTTGAAAGAAGTGCGGAATGACCCTCCCGATATGTTGCAGAGCCAACATTTTTACACGAATGCATATGCCGCTCTGACGGCGCGTCTTCTGCGAGTGAGCGGGATCGGCGCGATGCGCAACAACGGACAAAGCGAAACGAGAGCATGCGGATCCGTTGGAGGCTGGCTGAACCTGCGCTTGCCCGAGATGATCGCCGCGAACTCGAGGTCGGCCATGGACTACGCCGTCTCCCGCGGCGTCCCCGCGGCGCGGCTCTATTTCCTGCCGAACGTCGTAGATACAGAGTGGTTCCAGAGGGCGGAGGGTGGAGGGCGGAACACCGGGGAACCGCTCACGCTGATCGCCCCGGGACGTCTGGTAAGACAGAAACGCCTGGATCGGTTCATTTCGATATTGGGCCGTTTGCAAAGGAACTTCGATGTGGACGTGAGAGGGTTGATCGTTGGATCAGGACGCCAGAACGAGGACCTTCGTCCAGAGTTGGAACAACAGGCCATGAGTCTCGGTTTGTTTCCGGATGTCATTCAATTCCGGGGTGGTGTCGCTGACATGCGTTCGGTCTACCATGAGTCCGCGGTTTGCGTCCTTACCTCGGACTTCGAAGGGACACCCAACGTGCTGTTGGAAGCCATGGCCTCGGGTCTGCCCGTGGTGGCCGCCAACGTGGGCGGAGTCCCGGAGATTGTGCGGCACGGGCGGACAGGATTTCTACTCGATCCGAACGACCTCGAAGGATTCGTCGCAGTTCTGGCTGAACTGTTGAAGAATCCTGAACTCAGAACGAAAATGGGCCGGCGCGCCCGGGTCTATGTGGAGGAGAACCACAGCCTTCAGCGGCTTCCCGCGTATTTGAGCGGCCTTTACCAGTTGGCCTCGCGAAAGCGGCTTCAGGCGACCACCCGGTTGTCCCAAAGCACCTCGATCTGACCCGTGTATTTGCCAACCACGTTCAGCCCCGAAAACTGATCTGCCACGAACGCGCATGAGAATAGCGTTAATGACATCGGACGCCGCCTGGGCCGGCTATTTCATCCGAAGGTGGCGGAGCCGGTTGAGTACCCAAGGGATCGAAATCGGGTGTGTCGTGGTTGACGAGAACCTGACGAGAGGAGCCGGGCTTCTCAGCCACATGCTATCGGTTGCCAGACGACAATCAAAAGTGGCGAGGTGTTCACTGCCCGTCGCGCTCGTGAGGCTGGTCGTCTTCCGATTATGGTCGAACCTCGGTCGCCCGAAGGAAGCTGTCACGGACGACGGCTTTTCCGAGGCCGTTCCAAGCTTCCGAGTTCCATCGCTCAATTCCGCGGAGGCGGTGCACGCGGTGCGCGCGTGTTGTTCCGACGTAAGCTGTCTGTTGGGCGGCAGGATTCTGACCAGGAACACGATTCAGGAACTCGACCACATGATTTTGAATGGCCACTCATCAGATCCCAGATTCGTGAGAGGCCGGCCTCCGGTGTTTTGGGAGGTGTTGAATGAGGACCGGGATATTTGCCTGACCGTACACCAGGCGGTTGAAAAACTGGATGCGGGTCCGATTTACGGACAACGGTTGCAGGAGATCATCTATTGCGGCGGACTGGGAGCCACTATGGGAGCCACCATGAAACTGGCGCGGGTCAGGATGACGGATCTTTTTGCCGAGGTTTTGATCGGGATTCACGCTCATACCATCAGGCCAATTGAATTCAGTCCCGGACCCGTGCGCACGGTTCCCCGGATCTCAGAATTGGTGCGCGCCGAAATTCTTTGCCGAAGACGAAGCAAGGGAATCCGGCCGTCTCTCGCAGGCGACTTGTCCGCACACGGGACTTCAGATGTTTGAATCAGCTACATCCTTTTTGTTGGCGATGGTCAAGCAGGCGAAGCGCGGGGGTGTGATCATCAACGAGCACACCCTCACGACAGAGCAGGCGCGCCGGCATGTCGAAGTGCTCGGACGCTGGTTTGACTTCATCCACCTGGATGAACTGCCGCGCCGGCTGGCGCGAACGGGCCGGCGGCCGTTTTGCCTTTTGACGTTTGATGATGGCAAACTCAGCAATGCCACCGAGACCGCGCCGGAGTTGGGACGCCTCGGAGTACCGGCGGTGTTTTACGTCACGACTGAGTTTCTCACGAGTGGCACACCGCTTTGGTTTGATCGCCAGAAGGCGCTGGTGCGCAAACTCGGCCATTGTCCGACGGGCCTGGAATTGGAAACACTTAAACAACTCCCCTTCGCAGCACTGAACGAACGATTGGATCGAGCCTGGGCTCAATTTGGAGTCAGTCCGGAAATGGCATCAGAGGACGTTCGGCCTATGTCCTGGGAAGACGTGCGGAGCTTGAGCCGCCGTGGCTTCACTATCGGTGCTCACGGCCTGACGCACGCGATTCTTCCTCGTGAGACGAAGGCGAGAGCCGTTGCCGAGATCGAAAAGAGCCTTGCACGAGTCAGTTCAGAATTGGGGATTCGGTGTCAAACCTTCGCCTTTCCGAACGGCAACTATAACTCCGAGTTGACGGAGCACACCCTGCGCTGCGGGGTCACCACCGTGATGACGACGGAGCCGATGTGGACGGATGCGTGCTCCTCATTCAGTCGGCTCCCGCGCGTTCAACTTTTTGGAGGATTCACTCCCGCTCAAATCGAACTCAAAGTCGCGCTGGCAGCGATGACGGGAGTGCTGGCAAACCCGGACGGGAGCGGCAGGGCCTACCGGTCCGTTGCAAAACGGAACCGCAAAATGAAAAGAGAGGAACTCATATCCTGTGCGGAATTTCCGGTGTCCTCCACTTGACAGAACAGATTGCGATCCCGTTGGCCAGGAAAGAGCGGTGGCAAATGCCGGGAATGCTTACCGAGGAGACTCCGGTTGATTTGAATGAAATTGAAAGGGTGATTTAACATGCTATTTAACAGCTACGTTTTCTGGGCCTTTTTTGCGCTCGTCCTGCTTTTGTACCGCTGGTTGCCGCATCGCGGGCAGAATTGGATGCTCCTGGTGGCGAGTTACGTTTTCTACGGCGCTTGGGACTGGCGTTTCCTGTCGCTCGTTCTGTTTTCGACGTGCATGGATTATTTGCTGGCGATCCAGATCGGGAAGCAAAAGGAGGCGCGGCGGCGGAAGTTACTGCTGGGCATCTCCTGCTGCACCAGTCTTGGCCTGTTGGGATTTTTCAAGTATTTCAACTTTTTCGCGGACGAACTGACCGACCTGTTGGCGGCGATCGGGTTGGAGTTTATGGGGCCGACGATGGACATCGTCCTGCCGGTCGGCATCTCCTTCTACACCTTTCAGACCATGAGCTACACGATCGACGTGTACCGTGGCAGGGCGCAACCCGTTACCAATCTCCTCGATTTCGCTTTGTTTGTGGCGTTCTTTCCTCAGTTGGTGGCGGGCCCCATCGAAAGGTCAACCGCCCTGATTCCTCAAATCACCAGTCCGAGAACCGTGCGGGCGTCGGATTTCAGCGAGGGCCTCTGGCTGATTCTGTGGGGGCTGTTCAAGAAGGTGGTGATCGCCGACAACATGGCAATGATCGTGAACGGTTTATTTACCGAGAACCCGCAGGTGTTGACCGGACCGGAGTGTTGGGTTGCAGTCTATGCGTTCGCTTTGCAGATCTACGGTGATTTTTCGGGTTACTCGGCAATCGCCCGCGGCGTGGCGCGCTGGATGGGCTTTCACCTGACCTCGAACTTTCTGTTTCCCTATTTCTCGGCCACCCCAAGTGAATTTTGGAGCCGTTGGCATATCAGCCTCTCGTCCTGGTTGCGGGACTACTTGTACATTCCATTGGGTGGCAATCGCTCCGGGGTGTTGAAAACATGCCGCAATCTCCTGTTGACGATGTTGCTGGGCGGGCTTTGGCACGGGGCTGCGTGGGGGTTCATTGTGTGGGGGCTGGTACATGGGTTGTTGCTGGTCGGATATCGACTGGGCGAGGGACGGCTGTGGAGCCGTTACGGAACGCCCGCGGCAGCGTCACTGGGCCTTTGGCGCCTTCCGTTGGCCCTGATTCTCTTCCATGTGGTCTGTGTGGGTTGGTTGTTTTTCCGCGCTGACGGAATCGGCCAGGCCGGGACCATGCTCGTCAAGATGTTCACGGATTTTCAAGGAAGCACGCTTGCACTCTTCGGAATAGGCAGCATCGTTTTTTTCGGTCTGCCCATCATGTTGCTGGAGTTCTGGCTGTTTCTCCGCAACGACGATCTGCTGCCGGCCAGGCAACACTGGGCTCTGCGCTCCCTGGTCTATTCGCATTTTGCCTTCATGTTGTTAACGTTTGCTCCGTCTCAGCACTATGAATTCATCTACTTCCAGTTTTAACAGTGAAGTGAAGGTCATTCTGTCGACCTTGCTGATCCTCGTCATTGGTGACCTGGCGCTTCGCTGGGCCGAGGTGAACCTGTCCATTGATGTCCGTCATATTCGCTCTTTTCCTGAGATCACCCGCAAGCTGTCTCATGAGCCAGCTCCGAGGGTCGTGTTTCTCGGCAATTCACTCACGCGTTATGGCGTGGATCCCGATGTGTGGGCGTCGGCAATGAAGGAGCTCAAGGCGCCCGCAGGGTCTGTGGCGAAACTGGTGCCGGACGATACAACGATGCCGGATTGGTATTACGTGGCGCTAAACAGTTTAATCCGGCCAGGCAATCAGCCTGATGTGGTGATCCTCGGATTCACTTTGAACCAGTTGACGGACGAGCGAGTCGAAGCCGGCCGGCTAGGCGCCTATTTTTGTGACTTTGGCAATGTGGGCGAGTTGTTTGCGAAGGACTTGAAGGGCTTCGCGCCGAAGGTTGATTTCCTGATGGGCCGGCTGTGTCGACTGTATGGGGTCCGCGACCAAGTAAGAGCCCGCTTCGGGGACAAATTCATACCGGGGTACCAGGAGGGTGTCCGGCACTTGAACGAAGTCCAGCGTCGCGAAGCGCCGCCCAAAAAGCATCAGACAGCAGCCGGCCAAGCACGTTCGTATCAACTGCTGGATCGCGCCCTGGCCTTGTGGCGCGCTCGGGGTATCGAAGTTGTACTCGTGGCGATGCCCATACCCTCCAATTATGAAATTGATCAGGTGGTGGTCGGGAAGGCGCAATCGGCAGGCGTGAGGCTGATTGATGCACGCCAACTGCCCGCACTGACCCGGGAGGATTTCCCCGATGGTTATCATATGGGACCGAAGGCCGCGAAGATCTACACCAGGTACGTCGCGGAAAGAATGGCCGAGACTCTCAGGGAAAACGTTCGCTGGGGTGGCATGACCGCCCGTGCGAACTGAAGGAACATAACTGAATTATGATTTCATCCGCTTCCAATCCTCTGGTTTCGATTGTGCTGCCCTGCCGGAATGAGCAGGGCTACATCCAGGCCTGCCTGCAATCCGCGCTCCATCAGGAGCCGCCGGACGGTGGCTTGGAAATCATCGTCGCGGATGGAATGTCCACGGATGGCACGCGCGAGTACTTGGAGCAGTTGGCCAAAGAGCATCCTCAAATCCGCGTCCTCGACAATCCGGGGCGCATTGTGTCCACCGGTCTGAACGCCGCCATCCGCGCCGCCCGCGGCGACATCATCGTTCGGATGGATGCACACACGATCTATGCACACGACTATGTGCGGCAATGCTTGGCGGTCATGGACGAAGTCGGAGCCGACAATGTCGGCGGGCCGATGCAAACGACTGCCTCGACATTCATGGAAAGGGCGATTCGCGCGGTGTTTCATTCGGCCTTCGCCGTGGGCGGAGCGCGCTCGCATCAGGCCGATTACGAAGGTTTTGCCGACACGGTGATTTATGGTTGCTGGAAGAAGAGCGTTTTCGAGCGCGTCGGCTATTTCGACGAAGAACTGGTCCGCAACCAGGATGACGAATACAACCTCCGCCTCACCCGTGCCGGAGGTAAGATCTATCAGTCCCCGCGGATTCGCAGTTGGTACCATGTGCGAGGCTCGCTGAAGGCGCTCTTCCGCCAGTACATGCAATATGGTTACTGGAAGGCTCTGGTCATTCGAAAACACCATGCTCCCGCTTCCTTCCGGCATCTCGTCCCTGGAGTCTTCGTCGGCGGTCTCTGCCTGCTGGCGGCTTTGGGATTGTTCTGGTCTCCGGCGTTGTGGGGAGCCGGCGGCCTGGCGGCTCTCTATGCTGCCGCGGCGCTGGTGTTATCTCTAGTCACCGCGGCCCGCACGCAATGGGCATTGTTCCCCGTCCTGCCCGTGGTCGTTTGGTGCTTTCACTTCGGCTATGGCTATGGATTCCTGCGCGGCGTCCTGGATTTGGTGCTCCTCCGCAACGCGCCCGATACGCCGTTCGTCCAATTAACCAGAGAACAACGCCCGAAACCGGGCGAGGCCCAGTCGTGAATCGTTCCTGTTCGTAATCGGGAATGCGGTGATTGAGTACGGCAGGAGAATGCCCATGCAAGTCCACTCGGAAGTTGATCGCCTGAAGTTGGTCTACCAGGAATATGGCGAACGCGGCTGGGGCAAAACGAAGTGGTCGGTCACCAACCGGGGCAATACCGCCATCCGGAGGGAACGCGAGCGGAAGCTGGAGCAATTGCTGCAACGCACGGGCCTTCTCCCGCTGGGTCACATGCGTATTCTGGATGTGGGCTGTGGCACGGGCGAAACGCTGGCTGGCTTCGAAGCGCGGGGCGCCAAATCGGATAACCTTTTCGGCGTGGATTTGCTCGCCGATCGCATCCGCCGCGCAAGAGAGAATTTTCCGGCAATGACGTTTCAAGAAGCCAATGCCGAGGCACTGCCGTTCGCGAATGGTTTTTTTGATTTGGTCGCCGTGTTTACGGTGTTCACTTCAATTCTTGATCCCCGGATGGCGCGTAATCTCAGTCGCGAGATCAATCGGGTCCTGCGTTCCCGCGGGGCGGTGATCTGGTATGACTTTCGAATGAATAACCCGTTCAATCCGCATGTGCGTGGCATCTCACGCAACGAAATTCACAACTTGTTTCCCGGGTTTCATTCACGGCTGATCTCGATCACTCTGTTGCCTCCATTGGCGCGGCGATGGGGTCCTCTGACGGAGCTGCTCTACCCTTGCTTGGCGTCTTTGCCTTTCCTGAGAAGCCATTATCTAGGGCTCCTGGTAAAACCCTGAACGAAAGCCAGGAGCTGTCTCTCCGATTTATGCACTCGATTCCCTTTTACAAGCCCAGTATTGGCGAACCGGAAATCAACGAGGTGGTGGATTGTTTGCGATCCGGTTGGCTGACCACCGGGCCCAAGACCAAACAATTCGAGACGGAATTCGCCGGCTACATGCGGCGCACGCACGCCGTCGCGGTCAATTCCTGCACCGCCGCGCTGCACCTGGCGCTGGAGGCGGTCGGGTTGAAAGCCGGCCAGATGGTCGTTGTGCCGACGATGACGTTTGCGGCCACGGCGGAAGTAGTCCGTTATTTCAATGCCACGCCGCTATTGGTCGATTGCCGGTCGGAAGACCTGAACCTCGACGTCGCCGATGCCGCCGAGCGAATCGAAACGGCCCTGGCGCGAGGCGAAGACGTCGCGGCAATCATTCCCGTCCATTACGGCGGACAGATCGGCGACATGGCCGGCGTCGCCGCGCTGGCCAGACGTTACGATTTGAAAATCATCGAGGACGCGGCACACTGCTGCCCCGCCTATTACCGCGACGATGCAAATTCGCCATGGAAGACCGTCGGAACTGAAGCTGATGTCAGTTGCTTTTCCTTTTACGCGAACAAAACGATCACGACCGGAGAGGGAGGAATGGCTTGCACGGAGTCCCACGAACTCGCCGATCGGATGCGGATCATGTCCCTGCACGGCATCTCGCGCGACGCGTGGAAGCGCTACACCGCCGAAGGATCATGGTATTACGAGATCGTTGCGCCGGGTTACAAATACAATCTCGCCGACACGGCCGCCGCCATTGGATTGCATCAACTCCGCAAAGCGGATTGGATGCGTGAAAAGCGCGCGCATCGGACGCGACTGTACACGGAGTTGCTGGGCGACGTGGACGAACTGATCCTGCCTAAGGAGTTGGCGAATCGCATTCATTCCTGGCATCTCTACCCTGTCCGCTTGCGGTTGGATCACTTGGGTACCGATCGCGCGGAGGTGATTTCCGAAATGAAAAAGGCCGGTATTGGCACCAGCGTGCATTGGCTGCCCCTCCACATGCATCCTTATTATCGCGAAAAGTTCGGCTACGAAGCATCCGACTGCCCCTGTGCCGCGGCGATTTATCCCGAGCTCGTGAGCCTGCCTCTTTACCCGGATATGACGGCCGAGGAAGTGGAGTATGTCTGCCGGACCCTCAAAGAAATCATCAACCGCTCGCGCGGGGCGCTCCGGAGATCGGGCGTTACAGCACCACCGAAAAAGCAAATGGCGGTATCGCGATAGATCGCATTTCTGAGCGAGACTCTGCCATTGGCGAGCTCCATTGCAACCTCCCAAGCCCAATGAATCATTCGCCGCAGCAGACAAGCGCATTCCGAATCCGACGGGAAGCGGGCGTGCCGCCCTGCGAGACCGTAATGGTCCCGTCTTTTGCCGCCGTGGCCAAACGCCTGTACGATATTGTCTTTTCCTTTGTTGGTCTGGTGGTGCTAAGCCCGCTATTCCTGCTGGTTGCCGCGCTGATAAGAATTGCCGATGGCGAAGCGGTGTTTTACCGGCAAATCCGGGTCGGTCTTGAGGGGCGGCCATTTCGCATCTGCAAATTCCGCACCATGGTTCCCGCCGCGGATCAGGCCGGGCCAGCCGTCACGAAAGACGGTGATGCCCGCATCCTGTGGATAGGCCGGATTTTGAGGAAGACCAAGCTTGATGAGTTGCCCCAGCTTTGGAACGTGTTGAAGGGCGAAATGAGCCTGGTCGGGCCGCGCCCGGAAGTGCCCCGCTACGTCGAGCATTACACTCCGGAACAGCGCGCGATTCTGAACTCCAAGCCCGGCATCACCGATCTGGCGTCGCTGTATTTTCGCGACGAAGAGACGCTGCTGAGACACGCGAGCAACGTGGAGGAGTTTTATGTTCAACATTGCGTTCCGCGAAAGCTGAAGCTGAATCAGGAATACGCTGCGCGCGCAAACCTGTTGAGTGACACCTGGATCATCCTGCAAACCGTCTGTCCCTACTGGGTCGGCGTGCTCGCCACGTGCGGGATTCTGCTGGGGGCCTCTTTTGGGCTCTCGTACGGACTCATCTACGATTTCGTTCTGCCCGCTAGATCCGCGCTTCAGTTTTGCCGCGAGCTTGCGCTGGTCCTAACGTTGCAGCTCGGGTGTTTGCTGTGGCGCAAACAATGCCAGGGCTTGCTCAGCTACTTCAGCTTTCCCGAGTTGCGGCAGATCGCCACGGCGCTGGGCGTGGCTGCCGTCGGGTTGCTCGCCCTGTGGGCCGCCGGCGCCGGAACCCCTCCGCGGAACGTCATTCTCGTCGATTTTCTCGTGTCGGTTGCTTTGCTCGGTGGCATTCGTGCCTTGCTGCGAATGTGGCGCGAGGGCTCGGCGGGAGAGAAAGGCGCGTCGGTCGATCCGCCGGCGCGGGTGGGCATCATCGGGGCAGGAAGCACGGGCGCCCAACTCGCGCGGGAACTGACAGTCGGAAAGAGGTTCGGCCGAATCGTCGTCGCTTTCTTTGACGACGACTTTCAGAAATGGCAGAGGCGTATCCACGAAGTACCCGTGGTCGGAATGCCTGAGTGTCTGCTCGAGGGTTGGACGGAAAAACTCGACGAGGTGGTCATCGCCATGCCGGACGCCCCGGCGGATCGAATCCGCGAAATCGATCAACTGCTCCGCAAGACCAGCTTGAAATTCTATACGGCCTCCTGTTCCACGCGATTTTGGGACCGGCAGCAGACAGCGTGAGCCGACGCCAGCCCGTCGTTACGTCGCTGCCATTCGAACTATTCAACCGGGATGTCATCTGCTATGAGCCTTACTCGCATCAGCCTTGTCCTGTCCTACACTGTCGCGCTCCTCGGCAGTCTTTGGTTGGGGTATCAACTTCGATTCGATTTTGCGGTGCCCGACGGGACCGCACGCACGTTTCTGTTCGTGTTCCCCTGGGTTATCACTTTCAAACTTCTTTGTCTCTGGCGTTTTCGCCAATTCGAGGTGTTTTTGGGCTACTTCAGCTTACCGGATTTTTCGCGCTTGTTCTGGGTCTTGTTCACCACGAGCCTCATCGTGTTCGGGATCTCCACTCATCTGGGCTCCGATTACGCGCCGCCCCGGAGCGTCGTTCTGGCCGACTTCAGTTTCTCGCTCCTGGCGTTGCCCGCCATCCGGCTGGCGTTCCGCCAGGTGCGCGCCCGCGCCGCTGACCGCGCGGCAGGCCCTCCCCGGCAACGCGCGCGCCGTGCGGGAATCATCGGCGCGGGTCTGGTTGGCACGGCGCTGGCGCAAGAATTCGCCACACGGCGTGACCTCGGCTTGCAAGCGGTCGCGTTCTTCGACGACGATCGGACGAAATGGGGAAAGCGCGTGCATAATGTCCCCGTGGTCGGTGCGGCGGATATCTTGCTGAACGACAAAATGGATTTGGAATTGGAGGAAGTCATCATTGCCATGCCGAGTGCGCCGGCCAGACGCGTGGCGGAAATTGTTAAGACATTGCAGGCGCTCAAGATCAAATTCAGCACCGTGCCGTCCATCTACGAACTCACCACCGGCCAGGCCAAAGTCAGCCAATTGCGGTGTGTGGACGCGCAGGAGTTGCTGGGCCGGGAGCAGGTGCAACTCGCGACCAATGACATTCAGCACCTGCTTCAGAATCGAGTCGTGATGGTGACAGGCGCGGGCGGGAGCATCGGCAGCGAATTATGCCGCCAGATTGCCTCCTATTCACCGCGCGCGTTGTTGCTGGTGGAACAGTCCGAAGTGCAGTTGTTTCAGATCGAACAAGAGTTGATTGACTCCGGCTACGGCAAGCTGCTCGTTCCGCTGGTCGCAAACGTCCGGGACGAGTCGCGACTCGAGCATATTTTTCAGCGATATCAACCGGACTCTGTTTTCCATGCGGCGGCGCACAAGCACGTGCCCATGATGGAATCGCAACCGGGGGAGGCCATCAAAAACAACGCCCTCGGAACCCTGCGGCTTGCGGAAAC
>JGI10216J12902_101440797_pt1 | contig 19788 bp, 16 predicted proteins | sample KanNatreferecore_FD_12902 | JGI IMG/M metagenome (IMG submission 12902)
ACCACTTCACGAGTTCCGGAGTGAAGATCTTGCATGGCGGACACCATTCGGCGGAATAGTAGATGGCGATGTGCCTGGCGTTCGCGAGGGGCGCGTCGTCGAAGGTAGTAACTTCTTTCCCGTTGAAGGCGACGAGGTCCCCCTTGAGGCTTGGGGCAATGGCTTCCGCGAGGAGCGAGGGAGCCAGGGTGCCGAGGCAAAGCATACCGAGAATGAGCTTTTTCATGGCGAGAGAAGGAACGTAGGGCCCGGCTGGGTGTGAGCAAGAGGCGAAATTACAGAGCTTGAGCGCACGGCCATCGCCGAGAGGCGTGTGAAAGCCGGTGAGGAGTCTCTGCCGCTAGTCACCTAGCTCGACGTTCCAGTAGGCGAAGTCGATAAAGTGCCGCCAGGAGTCATGGACCTTGGCGTCAAAGGTAATATGCAGGAACGGACGCCACTTCGGGCGCGCGGGTCTGCGGAGGAGCTTCATGCCGGCCTCGCGAGGGAGCCGATTGCCCTTGCGCGTGTTGCAGGGGATGCACGAGCACACGATGTTTTCCCAGGTCGTCGCGCCTCCGCGGTCGCGGGGGATCACATGGTCGAGGTTGAGATCCTTCTTGTCGAAATGCTTCCCGCAGTACTGGCAGGTGTTCTTGTCGCGCTCGAAGATGTTGTGCCGGGTGAACTTCACCTCCTTGCGCGGCATGCGATCGAACAGGAGCAGGACAATCACACGCGGGATGCGAATCTTGAAGGCGATGGAGTGAACCATATCGCCCTCGGGATCCGGAGCTTCACGGGAGAAGTCGCGCCAGCTGGCGAAGTCATGGGTGAAGAAGTTTTCGCCGTCCGCGTACACGACTTGAGCATGGCCAGCGCAAAGAAGACTAAAGGCCCGTCGCACGGAGCAGACGTTTATCGCCTGCCACAAGCGGTTCAGTACGAGCACTTGGCGATCGAGAACTTGAACCATAAGCCGGGAGATCCGGGGTTGAAGGCGGGCGGAAACTAGTGGGTTGACAAGTATCTGTCAAATCGTGTGCGAGGTCTCTTTGTCACGATGGTTCGACGGGATTTCTGCTGTCGTACGGCGAACTCGGAAGTTAAAGGGCAGGCATCCGGTTATGTCTAAGCGACCGCTCCTTTCCTTGCTGCTAGCCCCGCTCCTGGTCTCGGCTTCGGCACAGTTTTATGCGCCCGAGACGGAATATCATGATATCGCTCAACGGACATTCCCCGTGGAAGCGGCCCGGGTGCTCGCGTGGCATCGCGGAGCCAACGGGCAGCCCCCGTTGGCGGAGGTGACCTACGAGGTGTCGATCACTCCTGCGCGTGAAACCGTGTGGAAGATCCAGTGGCTTGACGCTTCGAAGAAGACAGTCCGCGAAAGGGAGGTGCGCTATCCGGAGACGCAATTGGTAAGTGGCGCGGATCATTATCGAAGTGTGTTTTCGCAACTGGCGGGCGATGACTGGAGGTTCAGTCCAGCATCGCCGGACAATGCGCAGACCACATTCTGGCAGGGAGCAGAGTTGGCGGGGCTGTCGCGCCTCGAAGCAATCGCGGCTGCGGGCAAGGTGTTGGTGGAGAAACCAAAGATGTCGCGTCCGGCGGATGCGACGCGACTCGCGGGAATTCTGACGCATGGCGCGCTTCCGATCGTTGGTACGCAACTCACTATCGATAGCATGATGCTGAGCCGGGCTGCGGCGTGGCTCTGCCTCGCAGAAAGCATGAGCCGGGAGAAATATGAGGCGCAATGGTGCCCGCTAATTTTCCTGACGGGCCGGGAGAATCAGGCGCGAGCATGCTGGGCGGAACTTCCGGCGAGAACTTCTGCTAAACGTAATTCTGCGGATCGCTTTTGGGATTTGATGCTGCGTAAGCCGGGCGCGCGAGACTTCTTCCTGTTTGCGGCGAGACCAGAGAACAAAGCTTTCGCGATGCCGGTGTTCTCGTACCTGAACCGAATGGACGATTCGTGGTCGTCGACCGTGGTGCCCGTTATCCGCACCGTTCTGGATGATAGAATGCAAGCGCGCGCCTTTGATTACATGCCATCGATCACGTCACGAGGCGGAGTTGATGGGGGACATCTGGGATCAGATGCTCCGGGCAAATTCCTGGCAGCGTGGGAGCGAACCCTCGCTGAGTTTCAACCGGCCAGCGGCGACTTTGCTGGCTATCGCGATGACCTTGCGAAGGCTCGGACGGCGATCATGCCGGGCGAACAAGCGACCGTTGCGCTCAAGCGTCTTGGTCCGGTGATCAATCGCGGTTTGGACGACGGTATTGGTTCGTTGACTCCCGTGGCGGCTGTGACGTCACGCGATCTGTTGATCTGCGGATGGGAATCCGCCGGCGTACAGTTCACCTACTTGCATTCCTTCCTCGATGACAAGTTGGGCTCGCCCGAGGGGGCAAAGAGTGTTGCTGCCACAGCGTTCGCCTCAATCAAGGGAGCTGAAGCGTTCTTTGGTGAAGTCAAAGACATGCCTGCTGCGCCGCTCCCTGACTTGGGGCGTTTGCAGTTCGTGGGGACGAGCAGCATCCAGTTTCGATTGGGGACAAAGTATCCGAATTGGCAGGCAGCGGCGGATAAGACACTCCGTTTGACCTGGCTTTGGAAAGCAGGCGCGGTCGAGTCGATTGAGAACCTTTTCCGCAAGGGAATCCCAGCGGAGGAGCAGAAAGCCAGGATCGAGCGATTGATCAGCGAGGGAGGACCGTTGACGACCAGCCGACTCGCCCTTGAATTCAAGGACTATCGCTTTCCCACCGCACTTCGGCAGATGGGAATGAGGGAACGCCTGATCGAGCAACTGCCGTGGGCGGTCCAACCCGTCATCTCCGGGACGATGTCGGGGTTGCCGGAATCAGGAGAGTTTTTGAAATGCGCTCAAACACTGGAGAAGCTGACTTGGGAAAACGGCGTGGCGATGCGGCCAACGGTCGTCTTCTATAGCTACCTGCGACTCAACGCGCTCGATGCGGCCCGTCGTTTTTACGATCAGGTCGTCACCTACGAGAACGATCAGGTTCGGCTCTCGAACACCCTCGGACCCATGCGCTTTGCATTGGCGTGGTGGGAGTCAGACGACAAGGGGATGAAGCAGGCGCTGAAGGACAGTTCCACCTACAGCTGGTCCGATCTCAATCTGCAGGCGACATACGCATTGCACCAGGGCGACCTCTCCGCGGCTGGCGCAATTCTTGACGCCATCGCGGATCGTTATCCAAACAGCGCGCAGGAATCCAAGGCCCTCAGGGATTACCTCCCGCTCATTGCTGCGCTGAAGGATTCAACTCATCCGGATTACGTCCGGGCGCTGGACAGCTTTCCGTATCACGGTAGCTGGAACTGGACACAATGGATTCTCGCCAGGCAGGCGAAGCTGTCGAAGGCGGACACAATTCGCTTCCTCGGCGGGGCCAATGCGATTGAAGCAAATCAGGGATTCGTTGCGTTCCTCAATGGCGACCGGGAAGGTCTGTTAAAGCGCGCCAACGCCGATTGGAAAGAGCGCTTCCGCTGCACCGCAGTATTTCATGCGTTAATGTACAACGAGATGGCGGAGATCCAGTCTCACCCGGAGATCCCTGATTTGAAGCCGCCCGGCGCGAAACCGCTGACTGAACTGGTCGAGAACGCGACGAATTCTGCAGGGGAAGAGATCACGGCGGCGGCGGACTTCTCGAAGTACAAAACTGCCGAGGAGTTCCGGGCAGCGCTGGAACGACTGCGGGAAATGCCGCAACGTTCCGCAGACTCCCCGGAAGACCGCATGCGGCAGATTCGCGCGTGGTTGCAGTCGCAGCGCATAGCGGCGGATGCGTTTATCAAGGCGTACCCAAACGATCCACATCGTCACGCGGCCCGGCTCATGGCGATCGATGCCTCACTGCAATTGTCCCGACTCGGAGAGCGGGGTGCGTCGATGCCGGATCGAAATGAGCTGGAGGCGATCATTTCTGCGGCGGACGCGGACCAGGCCGCGAAAGGCGAGGCCGAGTTTTTTAAGCTCATGTCGGACTCCGACGCGGTGAGCTTCTCCTCGCCGCACACGGTGCCGCCATTCCAACAAGCATTGAGCGCATACCTGGAGAAGTATCCCAACCACACACGATCTCCCTACGTCGCTTCGATGCTGATGCAGATTCTTTCGAATTTCGAAACGCCGAGCACGCAACCTTTGCTCAAGAAGATGGCGGCCCATCCGAACGAGCAAATCGCCATGCAGGCGAAATCGATCCTTCAACAGCGGCAGCTCATGCTCGATCTAAAGAAAAAGCCGCTCGAGCTTAAGTTCACTGCCATCGACGGGAAGCAGGTCGATGTCGTGAAGCTGCGAGGGAAGGTCGTGTTGATCGACTTTTGGGCGAGCTGGTGTGGCCCCTGCATGGCGGATGCCCCGTCCGTGGTTGCCGTATACAAAAAGTTGCGCGATCGGGGATTCGAGATCATCGGGGTCAGCCTCGATGACGATAAGACGGCCATGGAAGCGGCCGTCAGAAGTACCGGCATGACCTGGCCGCAGGCCTTTGATGGCAAGGGGTGGCAGGCCGCGATTGCCCAGCGATTTGGGGTACGGGCGATTCCGTCGACGTGGCTTTTCGACAAGAAAGGGAAGCTACGGGAACACGGTTTGAGGGGGGCGGAGTTGGAAAGCAGAATTGAGAATCTGCTTCAGGAGAAGTGAACAGGGGCTTCAGGAATTGTTACCGCGGAGGCAGTTGGGCATGCTTCTTGCGACTCCTGCCGGGAGGAAGACCAACCCAACCAAACAATGAAACTCGCTCTCCTCGCCCTTAGCACCTCGCTCCTCTTTGTCGGATGCGCCGGTGTGCGTGTCGCTGAAACTCAAGTTGCCAGCGGCGCTGTTAATCCTCGCTCAATCTACATCCGCCCGTTCGACGTTAGCGCGACCGAGTACAAAGGTCGTCATCGTGGAGGCTGGGGCGAACAACCCATCCGCCAATCATTGGCTGGTCGAAATTTTGCCAACTCTCTAAAGGAAGAGCTCGAGAAGCTCGCTCCTGCGATGGTTATCGAGGGGGATGAACGCCCGGTCGAAGGCTGGCTGGTTGAAGGCTCCATTGACGTGGCGGACAATGGTCATGGCGGTGGACGCGGATTCTTTCCTTTTGGAAGACTAGGCTTGGGCCAGAGCGAGGTTCGCATTCATGTCCGCATCCGCGATATGGGCGGCGACTATGTTGCCACCGATAAGAATTATGGCCCCGTCGGCAAGCGCGGCAGCGTCATTTATGAGTTTGACCTCGCCGGCGGTAGCCGCCTGAGCGGTCATGGTGGCCAGATCTATGCGCCGGGCACCGGTGACGCCGAACCTTTCGATTTCAAGAACGCCGCGGAACGCGTGATGATGGCGCTTTCTACGGATCCGCATCGCTACGGGATCCGGACGTCGCCTGTCATCCGCTAACACCGTGGTCTTCCGCGCGGCTGATTGCCGCGCGGAACGCCCTTTCTGGTGGTTGATTGGACCAACAAAAGGAGGGCGGGACTTTAGCCGGGAGGGCTTTGCCAGTGAGCAAAGCGCCCGGTGAAAGTCCCGCCCTCCTGATTTTTTGTTACGACTGGGTGGCAAAGAGGTTTCCTCTCGTCACTTTGCGTGGGGATGCAAAGAGTGAGCTGTGTGAAGCCATTCTCCGCCTCCCATTTCCTGAGCCGGGAACTCTCGTGGCTGGAATTCAATCAGCGGGTGCTCAATGAGGCCCTCGATTCCCGGAATCCCCTGCTGGAGAGGGTGAAATTCTTCTGCATCACGAGTTCAAACCTGGATGAGTTCTTCGAGGTGCGGGTGGCCGGCTTAAAGCAGCAGATTGAATCGGAGATCGTTGAACGGAGCATCGACGGGCGAACCGCATCGGAAACGTACCGCGCGATCCAAAAGAGAGTTCGCGCGATGGTTGATCAGCAATACACGCTTTGGAGGGGAGAATTGAGGCCGGCGCTCGCGAAAAACGGCATCGTGTTTCATGAGCCGGCGAATCTCACGGGCCGCGACCGGGAGTTTATCGAGGACTACTACCAGACGCAGGTTCGACCGGTACTGACGCCGCTGGGGATTGATCCCGCACATCCGTTTCCTCAATTGCTGAACAAGTCGCTGAACATCGTGGCGTCACTTGAACTCGAGCGTGACGGTGAGACGGAGCGGCGACTGGGCGTAGTGCAGGTGCCGCGCGTACTGCCGCGACTCGTCTGGCTGCCGCGCGAGGACGAAAGCCACGAGTATGTCTTTCTCGGTTCGCTCATTGGAACGCATCTGCAGGACTTGTTCCCCGGCACGCGCATCCTCGGCTGGTGGCACTTTCGTGTGACGCGAAACGGCGAGCTGTACATTGACGAAGAAGACTCGGGCAATCTCCTCAAGGCCGTGGAGCAGGAGCTGCACAATCGGCGTCGCGGCGCTGCCGTGAGAGTCGAAATCGATCATGACGTATCTCCTGAGATCACCAACTACCTGCTGGAGACGCTGGAGCTGTCGAACGACGACCTCTATTTGATAGACGGTCCGCTGAATCCCACGCGATTGATGGCCATCTATGAGGGCGATCATTCGCCGGAGCTCCGAGACAAACCATTCGTAGCTCCAATCGGCGCGGCGTTCCGCGGCGTGTCGGATTTGTTTTCGGTGATTCGCCAGCGCGACGTGTTGCTGCATCACCCCTACGAAAGTTACGCGAGTGTGGTGGACTTCCTCGAGCAGGCGGCGGCGGATCCGCATGTGCTCGCAATCAAGCAGACGCTCTATCGCACGGGTGGCGACGCGCGAATCGTCGGTGCGCTCATGAACGCGGTGCGAAACGGCAAGCAGGTAACGGCCGTGACCGAACTGAAGGCGCGCTTCGATGAGGCCAATAACATCCTTTGGGCACGTCGGTTGGAAGAAGCGGGTGTCCATGTGATCTACGGGATCGTGAACCACAAGGTGCATGCGAAGATCGCCCTCGTAGTCCGGCGCGACGACGATGGATTGCGCCGTTACGTGCATCTTTCGACAGGCAACTACAACCCATCGACCGCGCGGCTTTACACGGACCTTTCGTTGTTCACCGCAAATCCGGACTTTGGCGAAGACGCGACGAACCTTTTCAATTTGTTGACGGGTCTTGGGCAATTCCAAGGTGCACGCAAATTTCTCATCGCGCCATTCACCGTGCACGCCAGCATGATGCGATACATCGAGCGAGAGATCACCAATGCGAAGGCGAAAAAACCAGCGCGGATCATCGCAAAAATGAATGCGTTGGTTGATCGAGAAGTAATCGAGGCGCTTTACCGGGCGAGCCAGAGCGGCGTGAAGATCGATTTGATCATTCGCGGGATCTGCTGTCTTCGACCTGGGATCAAAGGAGTAAGCGAGAATATTTCGGTCCGCTCGATCGTGGGTCGATTCCTCGAGCACGCGCGCATCATTTGCTTCGAGAATGGCGGCGACCCTCAAGTGTTCGTGGGCAGCGCCGACTGGATGCCGCGCAACTTTTTCCGACGAATCGAAACGGTATTTCCAATTGAAGACCCCGCATTGCGCCGTCGAATCATGACGCAAATCCTCGATGTGCAACTCGCCGACAACATCAAGGCGAGCGCGTTGGAACAGGAAGGGAGTTATCAACGATCCCCGAAGTCGAAAGGGGAGTCTCCGCGCGCGAGCCAGGATGAATTTATGGCGCTTGCGCTGGGGGAAGCGAAGCTGCGGCGACGCCAGCGCGCACAACGCGAGGAAACCCCGCGCCTCGAAGTATTGAAGGCTCCCACGACCCTTTAAGGCGCTCGGGAACCCCTCCCTTGCTGTGTGACCGCTCCCGACTAAACTACGCGCTCATATTGATAGCAACGATGCGTACTCCATTTCTCGCCGCCATTCTCTCCGCTGTCGCCGTTCTACCGCTTCCAGCCGCGGAAACCGTGGCGTACGTCATTTCTGACAACACGACCGGCATGGTGCTGGCCGCGACTGGCCAAACGAAGAAGCTGCCAGTGGGCAGCCTGACCAAAGTGGCGACGGCCATGGTGGTTTATGATTGGGCCGAGGCGACGAAATCCGATCTCGGGCAGATGGCTACGGTGCCGGACTCGGTGGCGAGCCTCGGATCACAGCCCGGGGTTGGCTTCGTTCCGGGGGATCGCTGTTCGGTGCGCGATCTCCTTTACGCGGCGCTCCTTCAAAGCGACAACGTGGCTGCGGAGACCCTGGCGGATCATGTCGGCCGTGCGCTCGACGGGACCGGCCGGGCGGGTTTTCTCAAGCAAATGAACGCACTCGCGCGCACGCTTGTGATGGACCGCACGAAATTCACTAATCCGCACGGGCTCGATTCGACGGAACGCTCGGCACCGTACTCTACTGCGGAAGACCTGGCGAAGCTCGCAGCGTACGCCATGAAGAATCCTGGTTTCCGGTTCGTCGTTTCGCAGAAAGAGCGAAAAATTACTTACATCTCCGCGACGGGCGAGGAATCCCAGTATCTCCTGCGGAATACCAATGAACTCGTCGGCGTGAACAGTATCGATGGCGTGAAGACTGGCCAGACCCGCAAAGCCGGTGGCTGCGTCATCATCTCGAGCGCAAAGCCGCCGATCAGTGTGCAGAACGGTGAGCAGGTCGTGGTCACCCCGCGCCGTTTGAACGTCGTGGTGCTCGGGAGCAACGATCGATTCGGTGCCGCGAGCGGACTTCTCCAGCGTGGGTGGCAGATCTATGATCAATGGGCAGCCGCCGGTCGGCCTGCAAAATGGAAGGCTCCCCGCTAGGCCCCGCGATTGATTCCTTCCGTCCGGCTTTGATTTTTCATCAGGGGTCGCACAGGATGAGGAATTCATGATGATCAAACGCATCGGAGTTCTCACTAGCGGCGGTGATTGTCCCGGTCTGAATGCTGTATTGCGTGGCGTTGTGCGCGCCGCAGCCAACCGGGGCTGGGAAGTCATTGGATTTCACGATGGCTACGAGGGCCTTCTCCCCGAGCCTCAGTACGAGATTCTCGATACGAAGCGTTGCGCTGGTATCATGCAGCTCGGTGGAACGATTCTGGGGACGACCAATCGCGGACATTTCATCGCGAAGGTGGGGGAGGGAAACCGAATCGAACTCGATCCGGAAATCGTCGCCAAAGCCAGGCAGACCATTGAGAGCCTGGGAGTCGGCGCCCTCATAGCGATCGGCGGCGACGGCTCACTGACCACCGCGCTGCAATTGCAGGAAGCGGGGATTCCGATGATCGGGGTGCCCAAGACCATCGATAATGACCTCGAAGCGACTGCGATGACTTTCGGTTTCGACAGCGCGGTAGCCTGCGTAGCCGACGCGCTCGATCGACTGCACACTACGGCGTCTTCGCACAAACGCGTAATGGTCATTGAGGTGATGGGCCGCCATGCCGGTTGGATCGCCCTCTACGGCGGGCTCGCCGGGGGCGCCGACATTATTTTGATCCCGGAGATTCCATTTTCCTACGAGAAGGTGGCCGCCAGCGTGCGGCAACGGTCAGCCGAGGGGTGCCTGAGCACCATGGTGGTTGTCGCCGAAGGCGCCCACGCGCGGGATCGGGCCGAAATCTACCGAAAGTCCGGGCCCGGTGAATATAAGCTGGGTGGTGTCGGCGAGCAGGTCGCGGCGGAGATCGCGGAGCGAACAGAAAAGGAGACGCGCTGCTGCGTTCTCGGCCACCTCCAGCGGGGAGGGGCGCCCACAACACTGGATCGCATCTTAGGCACCCGTTTCGGAGTGCATGCCGTGGAGCTGATTGCCGAGGGGCGTTTTGGGGAGATGGTAAGCTACCAGAACTATCAGGTGCTCGGCGTACCGATCTCGCATGCTGTCCACAAGACGAAGCGCGTGCCGTCTGACAGCCAAATGGTCGCTACGTGCCGCGCCGTCGGAATTTCATTCGGGGACTAAGGGCAGAAACGCGCGGTTGATTGAATTGCCATGCGCCCATGGTTAATTGCCGCCAACGATGTCACCGCTGGTCCCAATCGCCTTCGCAGAGGTTGATCCCGAGCACGCCGGAGGAGATGTGGCTGCTTTCCTGTCACAACACTCGTGGCCCTTCCACGCGCGGAGCACACTCACGCTGGAAGAAGCGAGGCAGATCAAGCTTGGTCCGTCCGATCAAGTGCGCGCCTATTGGATTAGGGAAAGAACATGCAATGTTGGATTGGTTCGGATTTTTGACCTGCAGGATGTTGAGCGAGGGAGCGCGTTGTTCGACCTCAGGGTTGCTAACCAATGCCGCGGCCGCGGGATCGGCCGGGCCACCGTCTCCTGGTTAGTTGATATGCTCTTTTCCGAGTACCCTGCCTTGCATCGCATCGAAGCGACTACGCGCATTGATAATCTCGCCATGCGGCGAGTTCTGGAGTTCAATGGATTCGTGCTGGAAGGTCGGCTCCGCGAAACATGGCCCAGTGATGACGGGATTCGGCATGACACGGCTCTCTATGGGCGCCTTCGCAGCGACAGTGCTGAATCCTGCTGATTTGGCTGCCCCATACGAATCAGACGAAGACTGCGTTTTCCCATGGTCAAACGTTCGCGTTAGTCATTTCATCTTTAGTTCCCACGATGAATCCGCATTCCTTTCTGGCCTGCCTCACTTTCGCTATCATTCCGGCTGGCTGGTGTGCTGAGGCGAAAGAACTATCCGATTCAGATCGTGCGGCGTTGTTGGAACGGGCGCAGACGATCCAGCGCGCCTTTGATGCCGGTGATGCTGATGCAATTATCCGATATACCCACCCGGCGATCTTGAAGTTTTTCCCGTCGCGAGAGCAATTTGAGGCCACGACCCGTGAAGCGATCAAAATGATGGAGGGAAAGGTCGTGGTCGAAAAGAACGAGTGGGGCGTCCCAACGGCAGTTTACCCAAGTGGAATGGATGAGGTTGCGTTCGTGCCCAAAACCACCGTCGTGCGAATTGGCGATAAGCGAGCTCGCGGCGTCGGATTCCTGATTGCGGCGCGTCAGCAAGGGTCCGGCGATTGGTTCTTTCTCGACTCGGCCAGTCTGCGGAAGGATCCCTCGCTGCTCTGGAAACTGTTTCCTGATTTACCCAAGGATGTGAAGACTCCGGAGAACACGATGGAGCTCCTCAAGTAGGAATCCCATCCGGAACCCGAAGGCTAAATAGCAAGCGCAGCCTGATCCCCGGGGTTAAGATGCGAGGACAGTTGAGGAGGGGCGGAACAACAAAAAGCCACTGCGAGATGGTGGCGGAGATCTCGCATCTCCTTCATTCGACGAAATTCGCTTACAATCGGCCCGACATTCAGTTCATCTCGCCCCGGGCGGCATGGGAACCTTGACGACGCCGTTGTAATGGGCGCGCAGATGGGGCGTGTCGTTCCAGACCTCACGACTGCCACCATGACGACCCGCATCTTCCTCATTCGCCACGGAGCCACCACCCTTTCTGCTGAAGATCGATTTGCCGGAGCGACCGACGTACCGCTATCCGACGAAGGACGGGGACAAGTGCGCCGGCTCGCGGCCCGGTTGAGCGACGATGGGATTACCGCCGTTTACGCATCGCCACTTGGGAGGACGATGGAAACAGCGAGCATTCTCGCGGAACCACATGGACTGGACGTTCAGACGCGCGATGGTCTGCGCGAGATTTCTCATGGGCATTGGGAGCAAATGACGCGGAAAGAAGTGGAGCAGAAATACCCGGAGGAGGCTGCTGCGTGGGAAGAGGATCCATACACGTTCGCTCCGGTCGGGGGAGAGAGTGGCCTGATGGTGACTGCACGTGCGTTGCCGGTGCTCGTGGACATTGTGAAAGGAAACCCGGGCGGACGCGTGCTGGTCGTCTCGCACAAGGCGACCATCCGCCTGTTGCTGAGTTCGCTGCTTGGTTTCGACCCCCGACGATATCGCGACAATCTCGACCAGAATCCCGCTGCGCTAAACATCGTCGATTTCAAGGGGCCGGTGCGAGCCCGCTTAACCCTCTTCAACGATACATCACACTATGACAAGGAAGGGCTCGCCATACCTGCGGTACCAGGCGCCCGGCTGTCGAAATGGTGGGAAGCGAAATAGCTCGACGGCGGCTTATTCGACGGCGGTCGTCTCGATCTTCAAGGCCGTGGCAAGTGTATTGAGGGAGCCCTGCGGAGGCCGCAAAATCACTTTGATGCGAACCGGAGTAACAGGATTCCCAGTCGGCGGTACTGCCGCCGTGAACGTGCCGTCTCCATTTTCGATGACGCGATCGAGCGGCACACGAATCCATTTGGTGCCGACCTTATACTGCACGGCGATGTCAATCTCGCGTCGCTCGACTGCGGATGAACGATAAGTGACCGATCGATCCCCGGTGAATCCTGGTACCGGTCCGGTCAACGCAAAAGGGAGGTTCCCGGCATCAGAGACTGCCGGCGCTGTGTTGAAGGCGTACTCCATGAGGTTTGGCATTCGGTCGAGATCAGGATCCTTCAGGAGCCCGCGAAGTGCCTCCGGCACGACCGCTTCCTGATTGGTTATCCAATCCCGATAGGGCTCTCGCGGATTGATCTTGAGCAGATTCAAGGCTTCGGCGTGCGTGATCTGCGGAATGCGCGCGTCGTAATTGGTATTGAATGCCTTGAGGAAGACTCGTGCGATCTCGATCTGAAGTGCGGTATTGGGATGAAAACCATCCCGGCTGAAAAGCGCGTGCGGGTCATTGTCATCATCCAACCCCGGATCGAACTGGACCGCTCCATAGTAGAATGGCTCCCCATCGACCAGGCCCTTGGTGGAAGCGTAGATATCGGCAAGCGCAACGTTCTCGCTTGCCACCAATTCAGCGATGTCGGCGTTGATCTCTTCTGTGGCCAGAGTCACTCGCAATCGTTTCTCCGGATTAGTGTGGCCGGCGATGATGTCTGGAGCTGCGCCGAGATCCGGAAGATTCCCAACGACGATCTCGATGTCGGAGTTTTGATCCTGCACGTGACGAATGATTTCGCGCAGGTCGTCGATCAATCCGTCCTTGAGCGTATCGATGACGCTGTTGCGTGCTGCATCGTTGTCCTCGTCGTAGATTGTGCCGTACTTCGAGCGAATATCGTTGGCGCCAAGCCAGATGACGACGCGACGAGTACGGGCGCGAAGCTGACTATCGAGGGTAAGTCGGAAGGCATAGAAGAGGGGATTCGAGCCGAGGCTCGCCGTCATAAAATCCTCGTATTGGGAAGCCTTGGCGCCCGGCACGGCCCAGTTGCGCTCGTAGCCGCTGAGGCGGGGCGGTCCCCAGGGACTGCGAAGGTTTCGCCACTCTCCAAACTCGAAGAAAAATCCACGCAGCCGGCCAAGCACTTCCACCCAACTCATGGATTCCCATTCGCCAGCAGGGTCGGTTACCTTGGCATAATCCGTCGCTTCCACGCTGAATCCCTGGATGGGGTAACTATTGGAGTTGTCCGATCCGAGATACTCGTATTCGGCCGTCAGGCTGTCGCCCAGCGTGACGATTGAGTCACCGCGAATCGAAGGAATTCCAAGGACGAGGGATATCACCGCCGCGTAGCTCACCAAAACACGGCGGCGAATAAGGGAGGGAAAGGTCACCCGGCTCACGGGTGAATAATTAACGCGAAGTATTCGACTGGCTAGTGCGTTCGATCAATTCCTCCTGAGCAGTCGCCTGGCGTTCGCTGATTTCTTCCAGCTTGGTTATCAGGGCGCCGTATTCTTCGATCACCGGTTCGCGATCGAAATTCACTACGCCATCCGCAGCCTTCCACGAGCCCCACTCACGATCGAGAACACTGAGCATCCGCAACATGGTTCCGACAAGCTCGGTGTCGCAGTTTCGGATTGTTCGATTGAGGTCCAGGTTGGCCGACTTGAGATAGCCGGCGAGGAATTGATCTCGCATGCGCGTGGGTACCCCTTCCTTTTCGAGTTCCACCCGGGCGCGCGACTCCATGCCATCGAGCATGCGTGCCAGTCCGTCATTTGCTTCACCAAACTTCTTTACGACGACGACCCGGCTGGCGATGGCCTCGCGGGAATCCATCGTTTCCGGCTTTACGAAACCGGCAGCCTGCAACTCTTTGGACGCCGACTCATAAGCCGAGAGCGCTGGAGTCATCGATTGGAGCAGGCGTTGGGCAACGCGCAGTCCCTGTCGATCCGCACCGCCCGCACTTTCAGCGGCGCTGCCGACCGATTCGCTGAACTTTGACAATCGGTCCGTCACCCCGTCCACCGTTCCACTCTCCATGGATTCTCTTGTCGCGTCCCTGAGTTGACGTCCCTCGGCGTCGAGAGCCGCGAGGCGTGCACGCCGTTCCTTCTGAGTGGTGATCGCGGTGCCGATGAATTTCCCGCCGAAATACACGCTCGCCACGCCCGCGAATACGACGCCGACGAGTCCTATGATCACGACGAGCCATAGCTTGGATGATTTACGGGGTTCGGTCGGCAGCGTCATGCGCCTAGCTATGGCGCAGATCGAACCGCTCGTGCAAGAGTTCGCTCATTTTGGCGGCGAGTTCCTTGCTGCCCAGCCGATCGAGCACCTCGTCGAGGAAGCCGTGGACGATCAGGCGCTGGGAATCCTTCAGCGGGATGCCGCGAGACAGGAGGTAGAACACCTCTTCCTCATCGATCTGGCCGCTGGTCGCGCCATGCGTGCATCGGACGTCGTCGGCTTCAATCTCGAGCCCCGGCATCGAGCTCGCTTCGGCTTCGTCGCTCAGCAATAGGTTGCGCACCTTTTGATAGGCATCGGTCTTATGGGCGCCAGGTGAAACGCGGATGAGACCGGAGAAAATGGTGCGAGCCGAATCATCGAGCGCATTCTTGTAGAGCAGGTCGCTCGAGGTATTTGGCGCCTCGTGAATCTGGAACGTGCGTTGATCGATCTCCTGGGCCCGTTCCGCGATCGTTACCGCGAGCATATCGCTCCGGCCGCCCGGCGCCCGCAGATGACTGACGCTTTCCGTGCGAACGTGCTCACCGCCGAGGTTCAAGGTCAGCGCCTTCGCCGAGGCATCGCGGCCCACCACGGTGGAATTGATCTGCACCGCGAAGGTTTTCTCACTCCAGGACTGGGCGCACACATACGTGACTTGCGCGCCGTCGCCAACCCAGAGGTCGTTCACGCCGCAGGCAAATCCCCGGGCACCAACCGCGGTGCTTTCAAAATGATCGACGACCGTAACCTTCGACATCGCCTCAGCCACGATCAGCGTGTGGGGGAAGCATGAGCCGCCGTCGCCGTGCAACCAGTGAAATGCCTCGACCGGCACATCAATTTCGACCCCGCGAGGGATGTAGAGAAACGAGCCGGCGCGCACTTGTGATGCGTGCAGCGCCGCGAACTTCGTGCCGCCGAGAATCGCTTCCTCGCGCATGAAATATTTGCGCACGAGGTCACCATGCTCTGCCAGTGCCTGCTCGAGCGGCAGCCACCTCACGCCCTGTTGGCGCAGCTTGTCGCTGAGAACTTCATGCGTCAGCAACTGATCGTTGCCAAACACGATGCGACCACCCGTGCGGAGCAGTCGCTTCGAGCGTGAAATCAAATCTTCGCGTGTCGCGTCGTCGATCGGGAGGGGCGGGGAATAGGACGACAGATCGAGTGCCTTGACGTTCGAAAAACGCCAGCGCTCATCCGTGCGCACTGGCATCGGGAGCGATTGGAATTTTTCCCAGGCGGCCTCCTGTTGGCCGGTGGCGGGACCGGCGTCGAGGAGGCGCGCGGCGGTATCGATATTAGGTGTAGCTTCGATTTCCAAAACTGCGGTCGTCATAGGCTCAACCAACGGATCCTTCCATTTCCAAATCGATTAATCGCTTCAGCTCGACACTGTATTCCATCGGGAATTGACGTACGAGATCGTTCACGAATCCGTTTACCGAGAGACTCATGGCCTGTGCTTCGGTAAGGCCGCGGGACATCATGTAAAAGATCTGCTCTTCGCTGATTTGTGAGACGCTGGCCTCATGCTGGCAGGAGTTGCCAGTGCCGCGGACAGTGATCGCGGGATAGGTATCCGTGCGGCTCTCAGAGTTAATTAGCAGCGCGTCGCATTCCGTGTTATTCTTGCAGCCCTTGAGGTGTTTCGGCACGTGGACCAGGCCGCGATAAGTCGCGCGGCCCCCGCCGACGCTAATGCTCTTCGACACGATATTTGAAGTCGTCTCGTCGGCGGCATGAATCATCTTCGCGCCCGTGTCCTGGTGCTGGCCATCGCTGGCGAGAGCGATCGAGATGACTTCGCCGCGAGCCTTGCGTCCCTTGAGGACTACCCCCGGGTATTTCATCGTGAGACGGCTGCCAATATTGCAGTCGATCCACTTCACTTCCGCTTCCTCGTGTGCAACGGCGCGCTTGGTCACGAGATTGAAAACATTGGCCGACCAATTCTGCACGGTGACGTACTGAATCTTGGCGCCCTTGAGTGCGACGAGTTCCACCACCGCACTGTGCAGCGTGGCGGTTTCGAACTTCGGAGCCGTGCAGCCTTCCATGTACATCACTTCGCTGCCTTCGTCGGCGATGATGAGCGTGCGCTCAAATTGCCCGAAATTCTCTGCGTTAATGCGGAAGTACGCCTGCAACGGGTGCTTCACCTTCACCCCCGGCGGGACGTAGATGAACGACCCACCGCTGAAAACCGCGCTATTCAGCGCGCTGAACTTGTTATCTCCCGTCGGGATCACTTTGCCGAACCATTTCCGGAAAATTTCCGGGTGATTCTTCAAGCCATCGGTCGAGCCGACGAAGATCACACCTTGCTCACCGACAGCCGCTTTGATGTTGGAATAGACGGCCTCCGAGTCGAACTGCGCTTCGACGCCTGCGAGGAACTTTCGCTCCTGCTCGGGTATGCCGAGGCGTTCAAACGTCTTCTTCATGTCGTCGGGAACATCGTCCCAGGAACGCGTGGGTTTTTGCCCGCTCGACAGGTAATAGCGGATATTCTCGAAGACGATATTCTCGAGGTCCTTCGACGCCCAGTGCGTCGGCATTGGCTTCGCGAGGAATGTATCGAGGGCCTTGTGGCGGAATTCCCGGATCCAATCCGGCTCGCCCTTGACGTCCACGATGTAATCGATCGTGTCGTGCGTCAGGCCGACGCCGGCATCAAATCGGTGCTTAACGTCGTAGCTGAAATTGCCGAGCGTGCGATCGATTTCCAGTTGCTGGGCCGGATCCAAAGTTTCGGTGGTCATGGCAGTTTCTTTCTTTGCGCGAACCGCATGGGCGGCGCGCTTCGTTAGGCGTTTACCAGCTCCTCTTTCAGCCAGTCGTAGCCTTTGGCTTCGAGTTCCAGCGCAAGATCCTTCGTGCCGGTGAGGACGATGCGTCCATCAATCATGACGTGGACGACATCCGGTACGATGTAATCGAGGAGGCGCTGATAGTGAGTGATCACAAGAAAACCGACATCCGGGCCGCGTTGCGCGTTCACGCCAGCGGAGACGATCTTCAATGCATCGATGTCGAGACCGGAATCGGTCTCATCGAGAATGGCGTACTGCGGCCTGAGCATCGCCATCTGCAGGATCTCGTTGCGCTTCTTTTCACCGCCCGAGAATCCTTCATTTACCGAGCGCGCGGTGAATTGCCGCGACATCTCGAGCTTGTCCATTTCGGCGTAGAGCTGCTGGTAGAAGTCTGTCGCTTCCAGCTCCTCGCCTTCGGGCAGGCGCGCCTGCAAGGCCGCGCGGATGAAGTTCGCATTCGAGACCCCGGGAATCTCCATCGGGTACTGAAATGCCAGGAAAAGCCCGGCGCGGGCTCGTGCATCGGCCTCCATTTCGAGAATGCTCTTTCCATCGAGCAGCACATCGCCGCTGGTAATCGTGTAGCTCGGATGACCGCCGATGGCTTTGCTCAGCGTCGATTTGCCCGAGCCGTTCGGTCCCATGATGGCATGCACTTCACCCTTCGGTACAGTCAGCGTGAATCCGCGAATGATCTCTTTGTCCCCGATGGAAACGTGAAGGTCTTTAATTTCGAGTGCGTTCATGATTTCGATGTCTTTTTCGTCCGCGCACATCGGGGGCAGACGCCGCGGAAAGCCACCTCGTGGCCGGTAATGGAAAGGTTTTCAGGCAACGTCCAGATGTCCTCCGGGTGGCGGCGTGCGCGCAGCGGCAGGTCGATTACCGTGCCGCAGGATTCGCAGTGAAAATGAGCATGCTCTTCCAGGTTCGGGCAGTAGCGGGCTGGGCCGCGATCCAACTGCACCGTCTTCACCAGCCCGCAGGCCGAAAGCGTGTCCAGGCAGTTGTAAACGGTCGCCAGCGAGATGGCCGGCATCTTGCCGCGCACCAGCGTGAAAACGTCCACTGCGGTCGGATGATTCCGTTCCCCGACCAGCGCCTCATACACCGCGCGGCGCTGCTCCGTCATCCGGAGCCCGGCACCGTGAATCGTCTCATCTGCCGTGGAGCGCGGCGGGACGGGTTTGGAATTGGCGCTTGGGCGCGGTTTCATGGGCTTCGTTTGCATACGCCCCGCCAGACCCTTATCAAGAATTATTCCAAATAAAGTTAACCTTTTACATTTCGGTTGCCCGACGCCGGGGTGTGCCTCACTTTCGCGACCTTTTTCCTCCGTTAAAATGATCATCGTCACCAAATCCGACGCCACCGAAGAGCAGATTCAGCACATTGTTGAACGCATTGTGGAGTGGGGCTTTAAAGCAGACATCAGCCGCGGCGCGATTCGGACAGTGATCGGGGTCATCGGGCCGGAGGACAACATCCGCGAGAAGCCCATCGCCGCCATCCCCGGAGTCGAATCCGTAACGCCCGTGCTCAAACCCTACAAACTCGTATCTCGCGAATTCCGCGGCGGAAATGACTCCATCGTAAAGATCGGCGGCACGGCGATCGGCGGTAACGAAGTCGTCTTCATGAGCGGCCCTTGCTCGGTGGAAAGCCGCGAGCAAATCACGTCCATTGCCAGGGACGTAAAGGCGGCCGGGGCGAAGGTTCTCCGCGGCGGCGCTTTTAAGCCTCGCACCTCACCCTACACCTTCCAGGGACTCGGCGTGGAAGGCCTCAAGCTGCTGGCCGAAGCTCGTGAGGTGACTGGGCTCCCTGTGATCACCGAGATCATGGACACGAAGGATCTCGAGGTGATCGAAAAGTATGCGGACTGCCTCCAGGTGGGCGCTCGCAACATGCAGAACTTCTCCCTCCTCAAGGAAGTCGGCCGCAGCAAGCTGCCCGTGATGCTCAAGCGCGGAATGAGCGCCACGATCAAAGACTTGCTAATGAGCGCTGAGTACATCCTCAGTGAAGGGAACTTCAATGTGCTCCTCTGCGAACGCGGAATTCGGACGTTCGAAACGTACACTCGCAACACGTTGGACCTGAATGCGGTGCCGATCTTGAAAAAGGAGACGCACTTGCCGGTGGTAGTCGATCCCACTCACGGCATCGGCCTCCGCGAACACGTGGCCTCCATGGCCATCGCTGCCGTGGCCGCAGGCGCGGACGCCGTGATGGTCGAGGTCCACAATTCTCCGGAACTCGCGAAGAGCGACGGGGAACAGGCGCTGCTTCCCGATGAGTTCACCGACCTGATCCGCCGAGTGAAGGCGGTAGCGTCAGCCGTGGGGCGGGGCTTTTAAAGCAAGACGACGCCCAAGGTAAACGGAGACGAGAATTCAGGATGCTGGGTTCTTCGGTATCCGCGGAACAGGAGCCGACCCTTTTCGAGCCAGGAGTTTTGCGGCTGTCGCCATGGGGATAAAGCCCAGGGCTCATCTCCTCCTTTTCTTGTCGGAAACCTGGCCGTTCCCGTGAAAGGCTTTCCGAA
>JGI10216J12902_100307990_pt1 | contig 19740 bp, 19 predicted proteins | sample KanNatreferecore_FD_12902 | JGI IMG/M metagenome (IMG submission 12902)
TGGACGCCGGCTCGTGCAACGGCTGCGAAGTCGAAATCAACGGCCTCAACAGCCCGGTTTACGACATGGAACGCTTCGGTATTCACTTTGTCGCCTCTCCGCGTCATGCTGACATGCTTCTCGTGACCGGCCCCGTCACGCGCAACATGGAACTCGCGCTCAAGAAAACCTACGACGCCACTCCGGGGCCGCGCTTGGTCGTTGCCGTCGGTGCGTGCGGCTGCAGCGGCGGCATCTTCGGCCAGAACTACGCCAGTCTCGGCGGCGTCGATAAAGTCATTCCGGTGGATGTTTACATCCCCGGCTGTCCGCCCAATCCACACGCTCTGCTGCATGGCATCCTGTTGGCGATAGGACGATTATCCAGGACCTGACGTCTGCCTTGTCCCTCTCAGTTAATCGCACTCAGGCTCTGCTTTTCTATCCTGGCAAAGCCAAAGCGGAAGCGTTCCTCGTCGGGCTTGATTCCGAGCGCAGCACAAATGCGCTTCGACGCGAGCATTCCGGCGGAGGTCTTGATCATCTTGTCGAAGTCGGGGTTCGGCAGATTGAGTCCTTCGTGTTTGATCGCGCGAATTCTGACGCCGCGTTCGAGCAGTTCCGTGATGAACTCTTCGCACGCAACCGAATCATCGGTGCCGTAATGATTCACTGGCACGCGGTCGTGCCGATCGGAGTATTCGATGGTGTATTTCGGGATCATAGGCTTTCCACAGGTTTGAGGTTTATCGAAGACGGAATGGAGTGACGCACCTTTTGCATCCAGCGCTGAAAAATATGTTTGGCCGATGGCACTGCTTCGTTGGGCGGGACGAATTCGCGCACGGTATCGGGCCGGGGCAGCCATGGGGGTGTCAATTGCCGCCCGGCGGTGAGAAGGCCCACGGGACGAACGAAACTGTCCAGCTTTACGGCCAGCGAGCCGGTCGCTTCGTTGTAATTGGCCTCGACAGTGGCGCAAACTTCATCCCAGCCCTCTTCCAATTCCAGCAGTTCCACGATCTCGCTGAGTGAAATGACCTTTCTCATAGCCACCCAGACAGTCCACCGGCCGGCCGCGAAAGGCTTCGCAACAATTGGGAAAGGCTAACCGGATTTTGTGGGCGACGGCGCCGCGTCCGGTTATCATCCCTCAACTCGTTGCCGTGAATCGCAGTGCATCCGCAAGTTGTCGATGTTGTAGCCAGCGGCCATCACTCTTGCGGCGCGGTGATGTGGATTGCCGGGGTGTTGATCTGGTCCTGTGTTGTCTTGCCCAAGGTCTCGCGGATAGAAACCGGATGAGCCCCTACTTGGCAGCCGCCTGTATGTCCCGATGAAGCACCTCTTGCACGCGGCGTTGAACTTCGTAGGGCGTCCACAGGTTACTCTTCCAAACGTGGACGAGTTTGCCGTCTGGACCGATCAACACGGTGCGGAGGTCGTGGTTGATGAGGCCGCCCGTCGACTCGTGGACGAGGCCAAACAGCCCGGTGACAGTTTCAATCTGTTCTCGGCTGCCACTTCCGAACGTCCAGCTTTGTGGGTCCTTGCTCCATCGAGTGGAGTAGCCCTTCATCACCTCCGGGTTGTCAAATGCAGGATCGATGCTGACGCTGATCAGATGGAACCGGGCGGGAAACTCCTTCTGCAGTCGCTCCTGCAAGGAAGCAAAGTTCTTCGACATGAGCGGACAGAAATTCGGCAGCGGGCAGCGTGTGTAGATGAAGGTCAACAGCACCGCTTTACCCCGTTGATCGCGCAGACGCACCGTTTGGCCGTTCTGGTCCACGAGCGTGAAATCCAGCACCGTTTCACCGGCCTGCACGCGCTGTAATTCCCTCAGGGAAGCAGCAGCCGAACCGGCTTCAGCAGCGGGCGAGCTTTCGGAAATCCTGTCCAACCGGCTGATCCACGAATCGTCTTCGGTCACGACAAGCTGGAAGGCGATGTCGTCTCCGACCTTCAAACCACGCAGAAGGGCAGCATCTCTCACAGTGAGCGGCATCGTCATCGCCGCCATGTAACCGGGAATCTCCTCGTGGGCGATCCGGACGGTCCGGTCGTCCTCTTCGAATCCGCGAATCTGTCCGCGCACCTCGAAGCGTTGATTCGGCGCCGCGGCGGCCGGGCGCTGCCCTCTGCGATGAATCGCCGCCGCAGTGAGCGCGGCGATCAGCGTGAACGCCGCCAATGCGAGGAGAGAGCACTTGAGCACTTTCATAAATCCATTTGCTTGAGCCGCCGGGCGCCGATACCCAGCGTGAATGCGAGCCAGAGCAACCCGGACAAGACCGCACCCAGGACCGGCTTCGCAACACCGAGCGCGGTGGGCAGGTTGATCACGCGAAAGAGATCCACCGGGTTGAGCCAAAGCCAGGCACTGGAAGCCGACGACGCTCTTGGCGCGGCGGCAGCATGGGTCGGGGCCGCCGAGTCGAACGCGCTGTGGACGTCGGCGAGACTATTTACATGCGTGGCATCGCAAATGAGTTCGATTTCCTGCGCGGCATTGACTGATTGAGTCGAGACGATGACCCCGAGGGCAATCAGATCGAACACGAACACCGCCGCGCACCAGGCCAGCAGCGCCAGCACGAGCGCCTGAATCCGGCTGCGGCAAATTGTCGAAACCAGGAGGCCCACAGCGCAGAAGACGATGCCCAGGGCCAGTCCCGAAACCGCGAGGCGAGCGAATGAGGCGAGGGCGCTGGTGCCGGCTGCAAGGCCGATGACGGTCCCCGCGATCACGAATCCGAGCACGAGCGGCAGCGCGACCGTCAGGCAGCCACCCAGAAACTTTCCCAACAGGAGTCTGAATCGGCTCACGCCGCCGGCCAGAACCAGATTGAGCGTCCTATCTTCGCGCTCGCGGACGATGAGATCATGCCCGACGAGCACCGCGAGCAACGGCACCAGGTATTGAACCAGGTTAAGCAGGCTGACGGTGGTTCGTTCGTAGCCTTGAACGCCAATGCGGCCCATCTGCACAAGCCCGAACAGGCTGGTAAGTCCGATCGCGCCGAGCCACACCAGCGCGCAGGCGATGACCCAGCCGTTCCGCAGCCGGTCGCGAAGTTCTTTTGTGGCAACAATGGCAATCTGCCGGAAGCCGAGGTAGCGAGCCTCACGTGTCATCTTCGCGTGGAAGGTCAGAGCCTCCTCACGTCGGCTGCCACAAATAGTGGAGATGGGCCAGTCAGCGATCATGCGAATACCTCTTCGAGCTTCGTTCGCTGACGGTCGCGAGCGATCGCGTGGTAGATTGTTTCCAGTGATTCCTCCGTTCCAAACTGTTCGCGCAATGCCTCAATCGAGCCTTGCGCCGCGAGCTTGCCCTCCAACAACACGGCGACGTGCGTCGCCAGCGGTTCGATGGCAGACATCGTATGTGTCGAGATCAACATCGTCGCCCCGCGTTCGCGCTCCTGGCGGAGGATGCCTTGCAAGCCTTCCAACAGGGCGGGGTCGAGTCCGTTGAATGGTTCGTCCAGGATCAGCAACTCCGGCCGGCCGCAAAGCGCGATGGCGAGGCCAAGCCGTTGCAGCATCCCTTTTGAAAGCTGACGGACCTTGCGGTCCCGCACATGATAAAGGCCGACGCGCCTGAGTTGGTATTCCAATTCCGCTGAAGGCTGGTTCTTGAGACCCGCAAAAAAGAGTCCGTTTTCGAGAACGCTGCTGTGGGAATAGAGGGCGACGCGCTCCGGCATGTAGCCGATCACCGTGCGTTCCGTGTCGCCGATGGGCTTGCCGTGCCAGAGAATCGTTCCGTAAGTCGGTGGCGTCAATCCGAGCAGGCAGCCGAAGAGAGTGGATTTCCCCGCGCCGTTCGGTCCCAGTAACGCGAGCACAGCACAGCGCTCGACCGGCAATTCGACTCCGTCAAGCGCGCACACCGAACCGTAGCGTTTCGACAGTCCCGTGATTTGGAGCGATGCGTTCATCTTTTGTTAGTCGCAACGGAAGTTGGTCGCATCAGCGGCGCCAGGTCGGTCACACCGGGCGTATCCATCAGCGGCAACAACTCCTCGCCTTTGCGCAGCAACGCCACAGCCGGACTGAGAACCAACGCCCGCGCCGCAGGATGCCGTTCCACGATGTAGCCGAACACATCGGTCTCGTGATACGGAGTGTCGCCGATGCCATCATGGTTGCGGTCGCTTCCGGTATAGTCGCCCCAGAAGTTGCCGACGCCCTTCTCGGAAAACTGGTTCGAGGCGAGCCGGCCGCGCTCGACCTCATCCGATGGCTGCCAGACTTGATCGGTGTTCCGGATGAACACGTTTGCGACAAACACGTTCTGCTCCGAGACGTTGCTGAGATAAAGACCGATGTCGTTCGTGGCGATGACGTTTCCCTCGAAGCGATTCTGATTGGCCTGTTGCACGAAAAAGCCGCGATTCTGTCCAGCCACGATGTTGTGCATGATGCGGGAGTTGTCCACTTGCTTGAGGACCATTCCGTGACGCCGATTGGCGAACACAAGATTGCCTTCCACGAGTGATTGGCGGCTGAACATCAACGTCGCGCCGACCGCGTTGCGGGTCAGTGAATTCGTCAGCAGCCGGTTCTGATGCGAATACATGTAGTGAATCCCGAAACGCGTATCCCAAACCCGATTGCCGGCGATGAGATTATCGTCAGCGTAGGAGAAATACATGCCGTCGCGTTTGTCGTGAATGACGTTGTCGAGAATCCGATTGCGCTTTGTTTTCCAAAGGTGAATTCCATTACCACGTTTGGCAGAAGCAACGTTTGTGCTGCCGAGAATTTCGCTTCGTTCGATCACGCAGTCACCCACGCCACGGACGTAGATGCCGAAAGCGTCGTTCTCGATGCGACAATCGCGCACGGTCGCGTGCGGGGCCGTGATCATGATGCCCGAGTCGAACGTATTGAGGTCACCACCGGAGTTACGGATCACGAGTCCGCGAACTTCCGCGTCTGGTGCTGCGATGGTCAACGGTGTGCCCGAACCATCAGCGTCAATGACCGGCGCGTTCGTGCCCAGCAGGCGGATGGATTTGGCGATGACCACACGCTCGTGAAAGACGCCCGGCCCTTGCACAAGAATTGTGTCTCCATCCTCCGCCGTATTGATCGCGCGACCAATTGAATCTGTCGCTGGGAGAATCGCGGCCAGTGCAACAACTGAGGACGACAGAAATATTGCCAGCGCGAGTTTCACAGTTTTGCGAGCGCAGGGTCTGGATTGCTCCCCAGCGCCGAAAGCACGGTAAACACGACCGAGTTGATGACGCGGGTGCGGTCAAATGCGATCAGCAGGGCGACTGTGATCATGACGGTAGCGCCGGTCCATTGCAGGCCGCGCGTGAGCCACGGGCGATGCACGAATTGCCACGACCAGTTGCCCACGGCCACGGCGATAAGCGCCATCGGAATCGCCAACGCCAGCGAGTACGTGCCGAGGATCAACGCGCCCCAATACCATGTCGAAGTGCCGACGAAAATAAGCAGCGGATACAGGATCGCGCCGCCCATACAGGTGAGGCAACTGACGGATAGGCCCAGCCCGGCGCAAAATGAATTTGCCGCCGTGATGTTGCCAGGTTGCCGCAAACTCAACCCCGGCGCGCGAATGACTGCAGCGTGCTTTGGCGAAACCAACCCGACGACGGCGGCGATGACCATGCGAAACTTGCGTCCGAGTTGAGCCAGCCAGACAAAGCATTGTCCGCCGCGCTTCAGCACGCCGACGGATTTCAGCGCAAAATAAATCAGGAACGCAGCACCAAGCCAGTTGGCATATCGCGTCCATGAACCGAAGCCCGGACCGTGATTGGCGTGCGCCGCCTTTTCGCCGGGAGCGGCCATGGTCATTGAATCGTTCATTGAGGTCTGCGGAACGCCGCAGAAAACTTCTTTGAGCGATGCGCCGGCCTGGAGCTTGGACTGCATCCCGAGCAGCTGTTGGCCCATCATCGCGACGGTCGCGCCGCTGGCCATGTAGAGGATGGTGAATCCGGCGACGAACGCCGCGAGGTTACGCAGGATGCGTCCGCGCACTTCGAGTGGCATGCGCGCCCCGCGTTCGGCGATGGCTGCAGAGCTGACCACGCCCGCGATGATGCCGGTGTAATAACTTGTCAATTCGATGGCGCACGGGCTGAGGATCACCATCAACGCGCCGATTACACCGAGCGCGAGCATGAGCGTACTGGCCAGCGTGCGCGTTGGTGCGGGTTCGATGACTGGAAGTTTCCATTCAAAGCTGCGCTCGGCGGTTTTGCCCACGCCATTCACGACGAGGCGGAAGTGGCCGCGCTTTGCCGCGAAGATCGGCTGGCCGGAATTGTCCACCAGCGGGAAGACGAGCAGATACATGTTGTGATGCTCGCTCAACACAACCGGCGTGCCGAGAGAGGGGAAGCGGTCGCCATTGCTGTCCTCGACGAGAACCTTCCCGCGCAAGTCGAGATCGGCAATCGTGCCGACGTGAGTATTGATGCCGATGAGAAACGGCTGCGCGCGGCCTTCCCATTGCTGGAGATAGGGTCCAAGTTTGACGCGCCTGATGAATTCGGGCGTGGCGTAAGTTGCATCCAGATACACATCCGAGAGCGCAACGCGCGACGCGTCGCTCTGGCGGGCGGTAGCCGGACTGCCGGACTGAAGTTTCGGCACGATGTAAATGCCGACCACGAAGACCGCGAGCAGCAGTGCGAAGCCGGAGATGAAAAGGATGCGGGTGGCTTTCATGCTCTATCAAGTTCAAGTAGCAGCCGACGTGAGGAGGCTCACTTCCGGTCTTGAATTCAGAGCCTCGTTACCTCGGCTGCTACGTGTTCTGCTCAACCAGGCTGCGCCGAGTTGCAACGCGAGCGCCCCGCCAATCAGCCAAGCGCCCAAAGAGAAACGCGAACTGACGGTGAATTGAGCAATCTTTGTTGTACCCAGGAACGGCGGAGTGAAATCCTTCATGCCGACGAGAATCGTCTTCTGGTCGCGCTTATGGCCGATGTCGTGCATTTGCGACATCGCTTGAACGGCGGCCACCGCAAGCGCCGTGGCCAGCACGCAACTCACGAGCGTCAGCGCACGAGGCCGCGCCGTGCCGCGCAAAAAGCTCGCGGCAGCACCGAGCGCCGCGCCCGCAATCAAAACCATCGGCAGCCATTTGAATTGAGGCAGAGTCGGTGGAACGTGGACGCCGATGTACTGGTTCAGCACGGTCAATTCCCTCAGGTCGCCCCGATATGAATTCGGATGGACGGCAACCTTGAGCGCTTCTTCGTCGCGGTATTGCGGAGCTTCGAGGCGCATCTGCCAGAGCGGGAGCTTGAGGCTGACGAGAAGCAACGCGGCGGCGCACAAGCCAGCCAGGGGTGTGAGGACGCCACGCTTAAGCGGCTTACTCATACACGTTTCCTTTCTGCGTCGCTCTGCGAGCTTTGTCTTCCTTCGCGAGCGGGCCAAGATATTCGTTCAAAGGAACGCCCTGCGGTTTCACCAGCAGACGGCCGCGCATTTCGAGATGTAACGCGGAACAGAACCACGTGCAGTAATACCAGTAAGTGCCCGGCTTGCCCGCGACAAACGCGGTCTCAGAGGTTTGGCCGGGATCAACGGCGAGGTTGATGCCCATGCGGGAGAACGCGATTCCGTGTGTCATGTCGCGCACGGTCTCGACGTTCGTCAGGTGCAGCTTGATCTCGTCGCCTTCATGCACTTCGAATTGCTCGGGCACGAACTTCGACCGGATGCAGGTCATGTAAACGTCCACCTTGTTGCCGTTGCGCACGACCTTTTCTTCGCCGAGCTTCACTGCGGTCGGCTGTAACTCGTGGGTCTGGACGACGATGTTCTCCAAAACTTTCCGGTGAATCATCACCGCGTCGTGCGGTTCGGGCAGCGACGGGAACGCGGCCACGACGCGCATTTTCTCGCCGGAGATGTCAACGAGTTCCTGGGACTCCGGCATGCCTGGTCCGACCGGCAGGAACATGCCCTTGCTAAGTTTGTTGAGCGAAATAAGCCAGTCGCCGCTCGGATAACTTGTGTCCGCGCCGGCGGCCTTGGTGTGGCCGACGTTGTAATGCACGTCCACGCGGTCAATGATGTAATCCGTCCCGCCCTTGACGGCCTTCTCAATGTTCCACTTCACGATTTGCGAATCCACGAACAGCGACGTGTAAGCGTTACCGCGTCCGTCGAACGTGGTGTGGAGCGGGCCGAGACCGACTTCAGGCTCGGCCACGACCTTGAGCGTCTTCGCGTCAATGATCGTGACGGTGGGCGAAAGTTTGCCACTCGCGAGAACGTATTTCCCGTCGGGCGTGACGTTGCAGCCGTGCGGATTTTTCGGAACAGGAATCAGCGTCAGCACACCGGAAACTTTCTCGTATTCGATGACAGGCACGCCGTTGATCTTTGTGAACCTGCCCTCGGCGAGCGCCTTTTCGGCGAGCGGCACGTCAATGGCGCCCACGGCATCGCGGTCGCGCTCGATCATGCCTTCGGAAGACATCGCGTTCTCGGTGTTGTACATCGTGACGAAAACGTATCGGCCATCCTTGCCGGAGCTGGCGATGTCCGCGTTGCCGACGAAGCTGACCTGAAACTTTGTCTCCAAGGTCTGCGCATCAAGGAAGGCGATCACCGAGCGATATTTTTCGGCATCGGTGGAATTGCCGGCGGCGTCCGTCTCCAATTCACCGTTGACGAAAACGTATTTGCACGAGGGCAAATACGCCGCGAGGCCGTGCGCGCCCTGGATGTTGGGAACGAGTTTGATCTCGGCCGTTTCGAATGTGCGCAGATCAACCTTCGCGACGCGGTCGTTGCCCTTGTCGTTGATCCAAAGCCAGTGGCCGTCGTAGCGTCCATCGGTCTGACTCAGGACTGGATGATGTGTGTCACCCCACATCGGGCCAGTGGCGGCCAGGCGCTTGTAGGATTCCGATCCAGGATTGTTGGCGTAGCCGACACCCGCGCGCGGCTCGAAGATCGCAATTTCCTTGATGAGACGGCAGGACGGAATGCCATAGACGAACGCGCTGCCGCTCTGCCCGCCGCTGAGAATGGCGTAATACTCATCGAGCTTGCCCGGCGCGACGTAAACCTGCTGGGCGGCAGAGGCGGCTTGCGCCGCGGCCTTCTGTTGTTTGGCGGTGGAGTCGGAGTTGCAGCCGGCGAACGTAAGCGGCGTCAAGAGCGCCAGTGCGAAGCCAAGATGCCGCATGCGGTTCCCCCTCACCCGGCCTCCGGCCGCCCTCTCCCCCGGGCGGGGAGAGGGCGGGGTGAGGGGGTGCATGGGCAGGGAGGAACAGAGAGTTGTGAAGGACTGATTGGGTTTCATGGCGGTAAATTATTTCCAATTATTCGAGTGAAGCGGTCTGTTTGGCTTTGTCGTCCTCCACGATGAACGTGCCGTTCATGAGCGGATGCAACTTTTCGGTCGAACACTGCGTCGAGCAGTAGTAAATGAACTTGCCCGTGCGATCGGCGCGGAACTTCGCGGTCTTGGGCGCGCCTACCATCGCGCCATTCAAGAACACGGCCTCGTCGTAACTGCTGATCGCGAAGCCGTGACCGACGCCCAGCCCGTTGTCGGTCGGCTCGAAAGTGATCTCGACGATCTGCCCCTTCTTCACGCGGATAACCTCGGGATCGTATTTCCACGCGCGCTCGGTCAGCTGGATGCGCACGTCTGGTTCCCCGAGTTGCTCGCGCGCCAGAAAGTTTCGCGATTCTCGCACCACGACAGCCGGCGCTGCCGGTTTGACGAATGTTTCGACGTAGTAGGCCAGCATCCACGCGTCCTGCTCGGGGATCGCGCCGTCGTAACCCACCATCGGTGTGCCGTTGAAGCCCGTCAGGATGGTGCGCACGATGTCCTTCGTCGAATAGCCCGATTTGAATGCACCGGGTCTCGCGAAGTCTCGCGGATTGAGCTTTGTCTGGCTGTCGTCGACGAGGCTCACGGCCGACGGCCCGTCGCCGTGGCCCGACTCGCCGTGGCAGGAAATGCAAGCCATCCTAGTGTAGAGCGTTTTGCCCGCGGCCAGCGCGGCCTGGTTGCGCGCGGGCGGAGGTCCGAAACTGGCGATCGCCTTACGGTCTTCGTTAACGTCAGCGAAACGCGGCGAGAATGTTTTCAGATATTCAACCACTGCCCAGCGGTCATTCTCGTTGAGAATGTGCTTCCACGGCGGCATCGGCGTACCCGGCATACCCAGCGATACGGAGCGAAACAAATCCACATCGGTTGGCAGTTTGCCTGACGGCGTGGAGCGCAGGCGATAATTGGCTTGGACGAAATCGCGCGGCTTCGGCAACAGGAACGCAGCAGCATCACCCTTACCATCGCCGTTCACACCGTGACACGCCGCGCAGTTCTGCGCGTAAACGGATTTGCCATGCTCGATGAGGTGCGCGGTCACCTCCGGCTTTGGCGGGACGGGCAGGTCGGAGAAAGTGAGTTTGACGGCTTCGCCAGCCGTGGAGGCTTCTTTGACGCGCGTGTCCGAGTCCGTCCGGCTTTGTCGTTGACCGCAACCCGTGGCGATCGCCATCAGAATGATGGCCATCGGCAGGGCAGCCATACTCCTGTGCTCGTTGCGGGTCTTTCCCGTGACTTTGAGGATCGATGAGACGCACTCCGAGAGCCGCTCACGTTCCTCGGGCCTCTGCGCGGGCGCGCGCTCGTTTCGCGTCGAACTCGAAACTGCTTCCACGCCTTGTTTTGACCGGCTGTGTTTGTCGGCAGATAGTGTCATATCGGAGCCAAGAATCGGTGATCCACCCCAAACGCGATACACGCTTTTTGCTGGAATCTAGGCAATTCTTGCCCGGTTCGTGGTAGCAGATCCGCGTGAAGGCATTGCTTTGAGGCTCCGATTCGCTTGCCATGATTCCTCTGCCAACGTGATGTTGAATTAGCGGAGAGATTTTCACCACGGATTACGCGGATCTTTTGTTTTTATCGATGCCCATCCGCGGCATCCGTAGCCTATTTAAACCGCCGTCAGCCGGTAATCGCCTCGAATTCCCTTGCGTCAAATGCCTGAAGCGTTTCCGTGCGGACGTTGCCCAATGCAGCGAGCTGTGCCAGGCACCGCAGGACCTTTTTCTCGTCTCCACTCAGGACGAGCACGCCGTCAAAAGCGCCGGCGGTCCAGAGTTGAGACTCAACGGTGACGCCGGCCTTTGCGGCGGTTTTCCTGAACGCGAGGCCACGATCGGGGGACTTCTTGATGTTGCGCACGCCCTGGTCCGTAAGACGAATCAACGTGACATATCGAGCCATAGTTTTCCTTTTGGTTTGAGTTAGAACACCTCCGACTTGAGCCCCGTGACCTCTCGCACGTGCCGGGCGATGCGCGAGAGTGTTTTCAACGGCAGATGCCCGCACTCCGAATGAGACGCCGGACGGGTCGCCGAGTAAATCTGCACCAGTGAAATTTGCGACCCTGCCTCCCTCAGCTCGCGCAATCGCTGCGCGTACTGTTCGATTTCCTCCACCGGCGGCTCCTCGCCATTCAGCAGGGGGAACAGGCTTTGGATGATCACCGGGTGATGCCGGCTTACGAAAAGAATGTTCGCCAGAACCTTGTCCAGCGAACAACCGGGGCGGTTCACTTTGTCCATGTAAGCCTGTGTGCCGGCGTCGAGCTTGGCCCAGATTTCGTCCTGTTGGGTGAAGAATTTCAACCCGCGTTGCACTTCCGGCAAATCCAGCCCGGTCGCATTGGTGATCAGCACGACTTTGAAAAAGGGAAACATGCCCACGGCGCGCACGTGCATCACCGCGAGAACGGCCTCAACGAAGTTCGGACAAAGCGTCGGCTCGCCGTCGCCACTCAGAGAGACATGGCGCAACCGGAGGAGTTCCGCCGGCACGTTGCTATAACCGGCGATGTCGCGAAGCCGGCCGGCGTGCGCCAGAGCGAGCGTCTGTCGCAGTTCTTCGGCCATGACAGCCGAGTCCAGTTCTTCCTCGCGGGCCGGCAAAATGCGATTCACTTCGCAATAACCACAGTCGAAGTTGCACCGCTTGTCCGGATTCATGTTCACGCCGATGGACAGCCCGCGCGCTCTCGCGGATACCACCGCGTAAACAAAACGGTTGTTGAGGAATTCGCGAGGGCAGCCAAAAGCGGTCTCCGGCGAGCAAATCCGCCGTGAAGGGAATGCTCGCAGGAGAAGCGGTTGGGCGAGATCGGTAGTCATAAAAACCGGCATGCCGGCAGGCATTCAGTTTGAAACGAATTCGCGTTCATGCTCGCGCACCACCAACACCGGGCAGGGCGCCAGCCGCACGATGTTTTCCGCCACGCTGCCCAGAAAGACATGTTTCAGTCCGGTGCGGCCATGCGTCGAGAGGAGGATCAGGTCCGATTCCGTCTCCCGGGCCGCGGTTACGATTTCCTGGACCGGAGGACCGCCGCGCACCAGGGTCTTGACGGGAACGAATTCATCAACCTCCTCCAGGACCAGTTTGGCCAGTTGCTGCCCGGCGGATTCCCGCAGTTCCTTTTCCGCGCGCGCAAAGTCGTATCCGCCGGAAAACTCTCCGCCCGGAAAGTAGTTCGATTGCACCACATGCACCAGGGTCAGTGTTGCGTTGAACTGCCTGGCGAAAGGGATCGCGTATTGCAATGCCTTCTTCGAGCAGGTGGAAAAATCGATTGGCACGAGAATGTTCTTCAACTTGAACGGGGTTTTCTCTGCGGCGCCGAAACACTCGCTGCGTCCAATCAACAGATCATCGGCCGGGCCGCTCTCCACGAGCACATTGCCGGACTTTTTGGCGCGTTTTATTTTCATAAGTTTCCTTTCGGCTTTGAGGTTGGATTCCGGGTTCAAATAAAATCACGTTCCTGTTGCCGCACAATCAGCACCGGACACGGCGCGTGGCGGACGACGCTCTCGGCAGTGCTGCCCAACAAGGTATGGTCGAGCCCGACATGGCCGTGCGTGGCAAGGATGATAAGGTTTACGTCGAGTTCTTTCGCGGCCTTTACTATTTCGTCGAATGCCTTTCCACTTCGGACCGTCGTCTGGCACCTGCTTGATGCTTGCGCCTGCCGTCTGCGCAGAGTCTCGAGTCGAGTCCGGCACCGTTTCACCAGGTATTCGTCCGGGCCGATTCCGCGAACTTCGCCATAGCCATAGTCGGCGGACCATGGGATTGCCTCGACCACGTGCAATAGAATGATCGCCGCGTTGAACTGCCGGGCGAACGCCTGCGCGTAGGCGATGGCTTTCTTTGACGACTCGGAAAAGTCCACAGGCACCAGAACGGATTTCAATTTCAGCGAGGCCGATGCCGGAACTTCCGCGGCGTGGCTTCGGGAACCGGAGAGTCGCGCGGCTGTCCGCCCTCGCGGTCGTTTGCCGTTTGCCATCAGCTTTCTCGTTCTCATAAGCAAATCTGTCCCGGTTTTCTGAAAGCAATCTGGTGGAGATTGGAAGTCCGCACCACACCCGCCTTGGCATTGACTGGACATTTCTTGGTGGCACACGAAACGAGCCGCGCTTGGCTGGAAAATGTTTGTCGAAACTCCGCCCGGCCTTCCTTTTGTCTGAGCCCTCGTCGTCGTTGTTCGATTCAGATCAAAACCTCATCGACGAGCCGGCGCGGTGTGGGGCGCACGTCCGGGCCGAAACCCAGGCGGAGAATCAATTGCGGAAAACCGGCATGCCCGATTGTGTGCGGAAGGTTCTGGCGGAGCGCGGCAATCTCGATCGGCTGATTCAGAAATGACGCCCAGACATCCTCGATGCGCGCGCGCAACAACACGCGGGCCAATGCTTGTCCGGTGGCGAGCCACTCGCGCGGAGCGTCACCGTTGGTTCCCAGCACCGCCAGCACCGGCGAACCGGTGGCCAGTTCACGGTTTTTGGCCGCTTGTCCTTCACCCATGTCAAACGTGCGGACGACCAGCGGCCCGGCATACGACATCAGATCATCCACCCCCTGGGCGTACCCGGGGATGCCGTCGCGGCTGGCGGTCCGGTTCGCGTGCACCCAGGCGGCCAGCTCAAGCCGAAATCGTTTGCTGGCCCATTGTCTTCGGTCCGCCTCCGCGACGAGATCAGCCAAGGCGTAACGCGCCTGTTCGCTTCGGAGGATTTGCAGATGGGCGCCTTCCTTGGCCGCGGCCTTCTCCAGCGCGGCGAGCAGCGGCTCCGGCACCGGATCGTCGCTGAACGGCTGGCGGTTGGTCCGCCGTTTCGTGATGGCGTGGAAGAGCAGATTATCTTCGACACACCTTTCGGCCTGGAGTCCCAGGCAGACCCGCGCGAGGAGATCGGGATCACCCTTATCGGGAAGAATCTCCACCTTGCCAAGATAACCAAAATGCCTCATCGCGATGCGCAAGTGGCAAAGGGCCGCGCCGCAACTGATAATCAGTTCGCGGTCGTCCGGATCCGCGATGCGACACGCTCGAGTGCGATCGGCGTAGAGTTCGGCTTCGTCACCGCGTAGTCGGAACAACCAGGGCTGGGTGTTGTGGCTGGAAGGCGCAAGGACGGCATAGCTCAGCAGGAACTCCAGTTTTTCGGCCTCAGCGCCAAAGTGGGGAAAGTCATCGGCCGAAACATTCCAGGCATCAAGTCTAAGGTCGGTTTTCATAGGTTGGCCCTGGTTGACACACGCACGATTTCCACAGAACAAGGCGCCCGAGTCGCGACTGCCGTCGCCAGGCTTCCCAGAAACAGACGACGACCATGCTGCAATCCGTGGGCGCCCACAAAGAGGCAGTCGGCTTTCCATTTGTGCGCTTTCTTCAGCAATATCTTCTTTGGTTCACCTTCAAAGATATGCGTCTCAACGGCCAGGCCGCCCTGTCGCAACTCGCCGCCCAGGCGATCAACCACCCGGCTGATCCAATCGCTGGCATCCTGAAAATGCTGTTGCGCCCGGCGATCCGCGGCGAGACCCGGCCAGGCCGTCAAGGTTTGCATCCGCGTATCGATGACGGATATCAGGCTGAATCTGGCGTCCGCGGGCCACCGGCGCCTGGCCACTTCGCGCGCCGCGTTTTCGGAGTCACTGGAGCCGTCCACGCCGATCATGATGCTCAGTTCCTTCCTCCTGGTCCCCACACAGAGGCGCGCGACTCGGACGGAACAGTGCGCTTCCGCCATGGCCCTGTGAGCAACGCTTCCCAGGAATACCCGCTCCAACGCCGAGTGGCTGTGCGCGCCCACAACCACCAGATCCGCGCTCCAATCGTGCGCTTTCTGGACGACGGCCCAGGAGGGCGAATCCCCGCAAGCAAGCGGCGTCACCTCCCATTTCGGAAACAGCTCCCGGATACGACCGGCCCCTCTTTCGGCCACAACACGGGCCTCGGACACAGCCTGGAATGCGCGATCGCGCGCTTTCCTGACAGCTTCGGGAAAAAGTTGCGGCGCTGGCGAGCCGTTCGACAATGCGGGAGGCATCCAAACATCGGCCACGCACATCACAGCCGCTTCCAATTGGTTTGGCAAACCAGCGTAGCACAAGTCATCGATCGCGGCTTCGGCGGATGGAGAACCATCGTAGGCAATCAGGATTCTCTTCACGTCGGGAAGATGCCCCGTGCCTCCAATTGCCGCCGCACCGCGTTTGCGAAACGCTCACCGCTTTTTGCCCGGTCGCCGGCAGGCCTGTCTGCGCCACCGCTCCGCTATTTCACCTCGTGGAGCGTCATCTGCCCTTTGCGCGTGAAGTCGATGGATTCACCCAGGATGCGCGCGGCTTCCTGCGGGGCGTGAAAACCCATCGAGTTCTCGGCTTCGATGAAATCGAGATAGAATTGCGCTTTGCGCTGGTAATCCTGAGCGGCGGAAAGTTGAACGTCCGTCTTGCCGGCGGCTTTGGCGGCTTTGATGTCCTTGATGAGGTCCATTAAAGCGTCCATCGCAAGGTTGCGCATCCTGAACGTCCGCTCCTGGATGGTCTGAACACGAGATCTGAGTTCCTCCTCCGGCCATTTGTGGCAGGTTTGGCAGGCGCGGTTAATATTCAGAAGCGGACTGCGCACGTGGTGGTCGCTGATCTTATGGGCGCCGACCCGTTTGTAAGGCATGTGGCAGTCGGCACAGGCCACACCCGAGCGGGCATGGATGCCCTGGCTCCACAGCTCGAACTCCGGATGCTGTGCCTTCAGCGTCGGAGCGCCAGTCTCGGCGTGAACCCAGTCTTTGTGCTGCGCCTCGTCGTAGTAAGCGAGCATGTTCTCGACTTTCAAGCCCTTCGCCCAGGGATAAACCAGCCGTTTCTCCTGGCCTTTGAAGTAGTATTCGACGTGACATTGCGCGCAAACGAAGGCGCGCATTTCCTGCCGCGTGGCCATCTTGTTGACATCGTAACCGGCCACGCCCTGACTCGCTTTGAACGCGCGGATGCCTTCGATGAAACCTGGCCGGGTCACGCGCAGTTGCATCGTGTCCGACTCGTGACAATCCACGCAGGTAACCGGATGCGTCACCAGCTTGCGCGCTTCGGCGTAAGTCATCTGATTCATCTGTTCGAATCCTTTGATGAGGTCGCCCCCGCCGAGCTTCTTGTAGGGAACGTAAACCGACGCATGACAATGCATGCAGGTGCCTGGCTGTTTCACGGCCTGCTGGCGTTCGGTGAAGGTCTGATCGTCGAGCATGTAGGCGTGGCCGCGATCTTCCCGGAAGTCGCGCGCGAACGCATAGCCGGCCCACAGGGTCTTCAGCCGGGGATCTTCTTCGAGGCGTGACTGGGCAACGATGGAGCGCGGATCCGCCTGCGTGGGCGTGCGCGGAACCGCGTCGCTGCCGCCGTAGCGTGTGCGGACCTGGTCCACGGTGCGCTTGTAATCGTCGTACTGCAGCGGGAAGTTCTTCGCCCAAACCTCCGCGTCTTCGAGGTCGTCGTTCAATTCGACCACGCGATAGAAGGGATTTTTGCCTTCCTGCTTTCGTTCCAGAATATTCACGAGCAACGCCATGCCGCCGCCGGCGGCAAGTGCCGCGACCGTCACAGTGGCGACGAATCGTACCAAATGCTTTTCGCGGCGGGGTCCGGCGGAACTTTGGGTCGGTTGCTCAGGCATAATGGTCCTTTCCAGCTCTTCACTTGGGATGGCCGACTTCGCGATGGCAACGCACACACGACATTTTCTCTTCCGTGCCGTGCACGCCCTCGATGGCTTCTACAATGTCGTGATGACACTTGCGGCAGGCGTTTTCCGTGACCCGGCGATTGCGTGGTTTGATGCGCAGCGGCTCCGGGTAATCGCCGGTGGTGAAGGCAAACGAGTGCCAGAATCCGTTGTCGGCCTTGGTCGCATACTTACCGACGAGGTTCGCGGGCGTGTGGCAGTCGTTACAGGTGGCAACGGAGCGATGACTTGACTTGATCCAGCCATCGTAATGCTCCTGCATCACGTGGCAATTGGCGCAAGCCGCCGGGTTGTTGGTGAGGTAAGAGCCACCCTTGGCGTACAGGAAGGTGTAGCCCATCACGCCCATCGCCAATCCGATGGCTGCGCCTGCGGACGCACCTTTAATGGCGCTGATTTTCATTCCACGACGAGCTGGTTCTGCGTGCCCGATTACCCAGCCCGCGTGGCACTCAGCCTACTCGTTTATGCCCCAGCGTGGAACAGAATCTTGGCGCTGGATCATTTGATACAGAACCGACGTGACGGCTGAAGCCCGCTCGTCGGTTTTATCCAGACGCCCGGGTTTGGGTTGAGCGAGCAGCTTCGGAGGATGGACGGTCCATCCGATCCATTTCGGCGCCGAACTCGACGCAACAGGGCTTGAAGTCAAGGTGTTCATAGTAGTTGGAACCTCATCAGGGCCGCGTCCGCCGGCTCCACGTAGTTTGGCAAATGCCCGCCCTTTCTTGCTCTCCGCCAGAATTGAATTGAATTGCAGCCGTCAGGCGCCAACATGAGTGCGCTCTGGCTGCGGACCAACCTTCGACGTCAGAGCGCAGATGAGTGACAGTCGATCGTCGTTTTCGTTCCGCCCAAAGCTGGCGGAAACACTTAAAGGCTATTCCCGCCCGGACTTTATCTCCGACCTCACCGCCGGGCTCACCGTCGGCCTGGTCGCGTTGCCCCTCGCGATGGCGTTGGCGATTGCGTCCGGTCTCAAGCCGGAGATCGGCATCTTTACCGCCGTCGTCGCCGGTTTTCTGATCTCCGTGTTGGGAGGCTCGAGAGTTCAGATCGGCGGTCCAGCCGGCGCCTTCATCCCGATCCTGGCCCCCATCGTCGCCTTGCACGGCCCGGAGGGACTCGTGGTTTGCTCGCTCATCGCGGGACTGATCCTCGTCGGGATGGGTGTTGCCGGCATGGGTTCGCTCATCAAATTCGTCCCCTACCCTGTCGTCACCGGCTTCACCAGCGGCATCGCCATCATCATCCTCAGCACGCAAATCAACGACTTCTTCGGCCTGAACATGAAACTGCCCGCAGACTTCGTGGGCAAACTGGAGCGACTCTCCGCGCAGTTCGCGCCGAATTGGCCGACCGTCGTGCTCTCGCTCGCCTGCGTCATCTTTCTGTTCGGGTGGACCCGGTACCTGGGGCGGCGTCTGCCGGCGTCCATCCTCGTCATCATTTTGAGCGCCGCGGCCGTGTCAGTGTTCGGTCTCGACGAACGTTTTGGCATTCAAACCCTGGGCACCCAATTCGGCGGCATCCCGCAGAGCCTCCCTGTGCCCCACTGGCCTGGCCTGCCCTTCGCGGAATGGCGAACGCTGCTCGACGAAGCCTTCACCATCGCTGTGCTCGGCGCCATTGAATCCCTCCTCTGCGCGGTCGTCGCCGACGGCATGATCGACGACCGGCACGATTCCAACCAGGAACTGATGGGGCAAGGCATTGCCAACATCGCATCCGCGTTTTTCGGCGGGATGCCGGCCACGGGCGTGATCGCGCGCACGGCGACCAACGTTCGCAGCGGCGCGCGCACGCCGGTCGCGGGAATCATCCATGCCGTCGCACTGTTGCTGATCCTTCTGTTGGCCGCGCCGCTGGCCAAAGACATTCCCCTTGCCGCCCTCAGCGCCGTGCTGGTGCTGGTGGCGCTGCGCATGGGCGAATGGCATCAATTCAGGCGCTTGCGCCACTGGCCTAAGAGCGATATGGCGGTGTTCGCCTGCGCGTTTGTGCTCACCATCGTCGCCGACCTGCCTCTCGCGGTCGGCGCCTCGCTGCTGCTCGCCGCAGCACTGCTGATGAAACGACTTTCGGACACGACTCAGGTCACGGCCGACGAGGAAGTGACGCATGCCAGCGATCCGGCGCAAAGCGCCCGGGCGAAGGTGATTCCCGACGGGGTGATGGTCTTCCGCGTGTTCGGCGCTTTCTTCTTCGGGGCGGTGGACAAACTGGAATCCGCGTTGCGCCGCATGGGCCAGGAACCGGACGTGCTGATCCTGCGCATGCGCGACGTGCTCGCCCTCGACGCCACGGCTCTCGAGGCGTTGGAAGACCTGCGCGAAAAACTGCACAAGAAGAAAAAGCACCTCGTCCTGTGCGGTCCGCATGCGCAACCGCTGTTCGCGCTCGAACGGTCCGGCTTCATCGAGCGCATGGGAAGCGACAATCTCTGCGGCGACATGGATACCTCGCTGGCGCGGGCCAGGGAATTGCTGGGCCTAAACTCCTCTCCGAACACAGGCGAAACAAAATCATCGGACGCGGTCCAAACAGGCGCCAAGCCGTAACGATGGAGAAGCAGAAAACCGCAGATAGACGCAGATGAACGCAGCGCGTTACGCCGCAACTAAAGGCGCGCGGCCTTGCAGGC
>JGI10216J12902_101523750_pt1 | contig 19728 bp, 26 predicted proteins | sample KanNatreferecore_FD_12902 | JGI IMG/M metagenome (IMG submission 12902)
TGGCCGTTTGTCGCTTCCCATTGCTGTTCGAATTGAAGCCGCAATAGGTCGCGGACGCGGTTCGTATGCGGATGCACTCCAAACGTAAACAGCTCCGACTTCACCAGCGAGTGACCACCGACGTAGAGCCGCAGTTGCCCATCGGTGCCCGGCATCAGCGGCTTAGGTCCATTCTGTCCCGTCGGATCGCTGCCGGTTGTCAACTGATCCCAAAGCAGATCGGTCAGGGTGGCACCTTGCGGCGTGTAGTCCATCGCGGACTGCCACGCCGACTGTATCCCGGCTGTAACGGGCGTCTCGGACATGTGAAACGACGTGGCCAGTGCTGTTCCGCCCGGCGACTGTCGGCACGTCGCGAAGGCGAATCCCTGCGGAGCGCCGCCTGCCGTGCCCTGCGCCGGTAGTGGCCGCAGATCGACGCCGCCAACAGAAGAAAACGGTAATCGCCAGTATGGGCGATTCGCCTGCGTCGTGTCCCACACATATGGCGTCAACTCGTAGCGGTAGGGCATGACCCCCGATTGGAGTCCGACGCGAAGCCCGTAGCTACGAGTTCGTGGCATTTGCTACTTCACCAGGATTGAAGAGCCAAAAAAGACAGGATCATCGGCCGCAACAGTTGACTTGGCCCTGACCCGCAATATTTTTTCGCCGCTCAGTGCCACATTGAACGTCGCCGACAGAACCTTGATGCCGGTCGCGCCGGCGTCGTCAATCACGCCGACTTGAGTGCTGTCTGTGTCATTCCACAACTGCCACGATTGCGTGCCGCTGCCGATCTTGTTCACGCGCACGTCGAGTTTCAGTTGCGTGACGCCAGTGAAGTCGATGCGGATAAGCCCCAATCCCTGACTCGCCGGGATTCCGTCGTAACTCGCGGTAAGATTGGTGAGCGTGATCATGTTCGAACCTTCAAGGCCGTGATACAATCCTTCTTGCGGTCACTGACGCCCGCCCCCTGACTTGGATGACGCTGCACACGAGCTAGCCGGGTGCAGCTATCAGCAGACGAGTAAAGAGCGGGCCTCCCTTCTAACGAATCAAGCGCCCCTGGAATATGTCGGCATCAGGCAATCCGTGCGAAGCAAGCCGGTCACACCGAGCCGCGTCGCTTCGGCGAGCAATGCGTCCTCAACGCGATTCGAGTATTGGGCGAGCGCCGTGATGTCGATGCCGATGGCGAGCCCGTTGCCGTCGGCTCCGAAACTTGTCAAGACGCCGCCCGGAACGCCAGTACCAGCGAACACGACTTCGGCGCGCAAGATCAAGTCGTTCTGCGTGGCCCCGATGTCCACGTCCTTGTAGCAGAGCACAATTGCCTTAGCCATTTGCGTTCTCCCTCGCGTCCAAGATGTCTTCCAACTCGAACTTCGGAATCGGCCCGACCAATGCCTCCTGGCCGGGGATCTTCAGATAAAACTCGTCGTCCAGAATCACGATGCCAAGTCCTTCGCGAGCGGGCGTGACACTGGGGCCAGCCATCGAGGCGTCATCCCGAATACCGTCACGCACCGGGCTCGACACTTCACGCATATCTCAAGAGTCCCGTACTGTTTGCTTCCTTTGCCCGCCATCCACAGCGGATGCGGTGGCCCTGGGGCATGATCGCAGAGCTTCCAATGCGGCTGTAGATTGCCAACCCTTGCTCCCCCGCGTGTCCGTGTCACACCGAGTTTGCGAAGCCGCTTTAGCACCGACAGTTCTTTGCAGCCCATTTCCTCCGCGACTTCCCGCCCTGTCCGACCACTTTCGTATAGCTCACGCATCCGTGTGATTTCGGCGTCGGTGAACGGTTGGCGTCTCATAACGGGAACAAATACCCAATCGCCTGCGCCGCCACGATGGAAGCGCCAGACGTTCCAATCGTGAAGGCAAGCCCGACCGTTGCGCCGGCGGGGATGTCCGCGACTTGGACAGCGGCCCCTGAGAACCCGACGGTAGCGCTCGCCGCTTGTACCGCGACTTGAGCCATGACCGGGACCGTCGAAGTCCACGTCGGTAAGGCCGTTGAGGCAAGCACATTGATCCTGACAATGGCCGGCGAAGTCGTCACTGAATTCTGCACGACTGCATTCATCACGAGAATGCGTAGCGTTTTACCGGCTGGGACGACATAACTCGTCGTCCCAGCGACAGGGGCCGACATTCCTATGTACAAGTTGAACGGCATTGTCGTGCCGCTGATGCCGACCGAAGTAGACGTGAGGATGATGAGGACGTTGGTACGGCCGACATCAAGGGCCGCGACAGAACCGCCTGTCGCCAGCGTAACAATCTGCGTCCCCAAAATCGTGCTGATGCTGGCGACGTTCTGGATCGTCCCGGTGACCGGGAGAGTGCCCAATAGCGTCGCCAGTGTTCCCCCGGTTGCTAGCGTTACCACCGCCGTGGAGACGATATTGACAGATCCCGTGATCGAATGACCGACTAGCCCGCTGACGGCGATTTGCTGCGTTGGATTCAGCCACACGGGGACGCCGGTGACGGAGACGGACGCCGCGGTCGTCACCGGGACGATGTTCAACAGGCTGACCGTGCCACTGACAACAGCCGACACAGATGCGCCTTGCTGGATCGTGACTGAAGCACCGCCGTTGATCGTGACTGTACCGCTAACAACTGCTGAGACGCTAAGGCCGGGAACGACGCTTACAATCTGCGTTCCGAGGATCGTCGCGATGGTACTGACAACGCTGAGCGTCTGCGTCGGCGCTAACCACATCAACTGGCCCGTTTGTGCCGCTTGCGTCGTCGTAACGCTACCGCCGCCTGCGCCACCGGCGACAATAGCCACATTGACCGTCGAAAGGACCGTGACGACGGTATTGAGTTGGTTGATCGTCCCGGTTACGGGGATTGTTCCAGAGACGGATACCGTGCCGGATGCCTGAGCAACGATTGAGACGCCTGGAACAATCGCCACGGTTCCGGTCACAGCCGCCGTGACCGAAGCGCCTGCTTTTACCGCAACAATAATCCCCGTTGACGATGCCGCCGGAATCGCCGTCGTGGTGATGTCGACTGCACTAACGGACACATTGAGAATGCCGCCAGCGGCATTTGCGACTTGAACTGTCCCCGATACGACGTTCGCGCCTTGCTGGCGAACGACCAAACCAACAGCATCCGCGGCCGGCGCGTCCGTCGTTGCTTGAATTGCGGTCGTTGCCCCCGCATTGCCGCCGACGAGCTTCACTTGCTGGAATGCGGACGTGCCGACAATATCGACGGCGACGCCGACGCCGACAGCACTCGTCTGGACTACAGCAACGGTTACAGCCACGGAATGCTACCCGCAATGAGTACCCGCCAGGATCGCCGACGATGATAATACCAACTCGCCGGACACGAATTCCATGCGCCCGCCAAGTTGGTTCAATAACTCTAATTCCGCTTCTAAATCTGGTGTTAGATTGCCACGGTATTCAGATCCCTTGACGTAGACGTGAGGGTGAATCGCGGCGATCAGCTCGCAAGCCTCATCATTGATAACCGCAGCGTCAACGCATCGAAGAGCGCCAATAATACCGGCGCGAATGATGGCAGGCATGAATGGCCGCTTGACGCCGTTGGGCTTCTGTTTGTAATCGCTGACGATTCGGTCGCTGGCGACACCAACGATGAGGACATTGCCGAACTCTCTTGCCTTTTCTAAGTGTTCAACGTGGCCGAGATGCAAAGGATCGAAGCACCCACTGGCAAGGACAATCGTTGCTCCATCGCTTCGCCACCCCGATGCGGCGAGAGTCAATTCCTTGACAGACAGAACCGTCCTTCTCTTGTCGCTCATGTGGGTGTCCGGGTATGGGCCGGATTATGGGTCGAGACAATCCAAGTCTGAACCAAGCCAAACAACAAAACCAACGACGCCACCAAAGAAAGCGCCGAGGCCGTCGCCAAATGCGGCTCCGATTAGCATGCCAGCGATGATTGAGAACGCGGCGCAAGTCATACAAACTCAATGTGTGGCGGTGCCGGTGTTAGTGGCAATTCAATTCTCTTTTCTTGGTACTCGTAGAGAAACTTGTTGACCGAATCTTGCAAACACAATGCGCCGCAGGAATCCTGTGGATTAAATTGGTCGCTGCCGAGATACTTCATGATCTCGTCGTATCTGTCGCTTGCCCATATGTCTTTGAATCGCTGAGTAACAATCGACCCCATATGGAATTTTTTGAATCGCTCATTGAAATGGAATCCGCAATTAGCCACGAGCCCGCTGCCGCTCACTTGCATGATGAATGCAGAACCGAGGCAGCGTGTATATGGTCGCTTTCCTTCACTGTTGATCTTGTCCCATTTCGCTGAGATGCGAACGCCAGCACGTTTTCCGATTGCTTCCGCTTCCTCAAGATCGGCCTTCAGCGCGGCGTATTTGCTGTAGTCCACGCCAAGTGTTCCAAACGCATCATCGGCGCAGTGTTTCAAAACACCATACGTCGGAGCAAGATCGGCCACGAGGCGAGCAAACGGAAGAATTTGATCGCCGTCTTTAGGGTCCAACACCAACTGCATGTTCACCGTCACCGCGAGGCCGTCGCGATTCACAATCTCCATCGCATCGCGGATGTTTTGCACCACGTCATCGTAATACGATTGGGGAACCCCCATGATCTCCGCGTATCGTTTCTTTTCGCCTGCGGAGAAGTTGAAACGCAAATAGGACAAGTGAGGCAGTACTCGCTCTAGCACAGGCTTCGTCAGCTTGTGCCCGTTGCTGCCTGCGCCAACTTTCAACCCGACGCTTGCGGCGTGTTCAACGGCATCGGCATACCACGGCACGACGGTCGATTCCCCATCGCTAATAAAACTGACGCCTTTCACGCCAATCTCTGCGGCGTCAGAGAGGAAGTCGAGGAAGTTTTGCTTGCTAATCTTCCCTTCGCTCTCATTGGCTTGCAACTGAGCGTAGCAGAAGTGGCAAGCGTACTGGCATGCGCGCGTCATGGCGCAGTCGATCGTCACGGGCGCAATCTTCTCGCCGCGTTCCCATGCGGCGATGCGCTCCTTGTGCCACCCGACGCGAGTCCCATCGATGATGAGTCGTTCAACAAACTCCGGCAATGCAGCACTCATGGCGACGACCTCAGCAAATAAGACGACGACGGCTTAATCACAAATTCCCATCGGCAGAACTGGTCGTGATGCTCGTTGCTAACGCCAATGTGGCCGGAGCACCACGGACAATCCATGTTCTCCGATTTGCACGCATCATGAGCTTCGATAATCATCTCGACTAGCGAATCCTCACTCATGGCTTCCCCAGCAACACAGACAAGTAACTGTAATGGACGCAAATACTATCATCTTCGATTTCAGGAGCACCCACCGGCTCGTGCGCCGCCGTCAGTTGCGAATCGAGGACGACGAATCCGATCGATTCGATTTCGCTCAGGATCTCCGCTGGCTTGTAAACACGATGCACATTGCCATAGACCACCGAAGCCCTTAACTGGTCGCTGCATGGTCCGAGACATATAGCGGCCCGTCCACCGCTCTTGAGAACCCGGTAAATCTCCTTCAACATCAACAAGTCGCCGTTGGGCTTGATCGGGTCGCCGTACCTACCCAAGCCCGCATGGCACGTGACGCACGTAGACGAGACTGCATCATAAAAGCCATCCCCGCTCGGCAGGGCCGTGGCATCGGCGACGATGGACCTTCCGACTTCTTCCGGCGCTTCACGGCAATCGACATACGCGGTCCCCCATCCGTTCGCCTGAATCTTCCACAATTCAGGGATCGGCGAGCCGATTACTAAACACTTTTTACGTTCCGTGCATCCTTCTATTCGTCCGCTTCCAAGCATCCGCTCCGCGAACTCCGACGCCACACCGTACCATGCGGCATCGCTCATTGCCCACCGTTCATCGGTAGTGTCAATGATGTCCGTGCCGACGATTGGCATACGCTCGGCTATTGGAAGCGTAGCGGTCACGAATCGCTCCAAATCTCTATCCCGTCCCGAACTATTCTGAACGGCCTAATCGAATGAGGTTTGCATTCGATTACATCACCGACTTCCAAAGCGATCGGAGAGTATGCGACTGGCATTGCATTAATTGCTGGAACAAGTTTTCCGGTTTCCTTGCTAACCATGAGCATTGTCGCAGTCACAACCGACTGCCCGACAACGAATTTTATCACCGTGTCTAAAGTGGTCACAGATTGTCCCTCTGCTCCGGCGTTCGAATGCTCATCACAGTAAAGACGCCACCCGCCGCGACCATTGCTAACAAGCTCCCTCGTCGTCGGTTCCCGGTTGCATCCTTCGATAAAACAACGTCTCATAGGCTTTCGCGCTGTTCGGCCGTCATATCCCGCCGCCGTTTAAGGTCATCGTCCATTGTGATTTTGAACACTTCCGCTTTGACACCCAATTCCTCTCTCAAATATCTCTCCAGCTTCAAAAGAGCACGGCCCTGGACATCACTGCTGATGCCAGGGCCGAAGGTGACGATGACGTGATGGGAAGGTATCTGAGATTCGTTTAGCGAAAGTTTGGACATTGAAAAAAGTATATCAATGCTTTTCCGCCTTCGCCAATTCTTTCGCCTCTTTTTTGTGCTCGGCTTCGACTGCTTTTTTATTGCCGGTTGCTACAGCGAAATGCTCCGCACATTCGCCGTCTAGAACGATCGCCGCGCCGCTGTCGAGGCACACTGTTACTTTGTCGCCATTCCAGCGTGCCGAACACACATGATCCAAGTTGATTGAATCGCAACCCGTATGAATGAAGTTCGCCATTTTAGTATTGACCCTTTTGACCGCCGATGATGACACACAGCGGAACAGCCGCGGTCGTGCCCGTGATCGTCCCGCTGAATCGGACAAACCGCTCTTTGCGCTGGAACGATACGACTTGTACGCCGTGAGCGCCGGTCGTAGAGGTCACTGTTGAGAACGCCGTGACATTGGTAAACGACGCGGCGGTCGTGCTCGGTGACTCTTGGATGTTGCCGATGAAGACGGTTTCCGTGCCAGTGACAATGCCGACCGCCATCTCGGCGAAGCACTGATTATTGGGACACGTCAGCAAGTCGATCGCTGGCGACGTGATGGATGTTGCCACAGCGATCGTCGGCTGAATGGCCGTAGCCACATGAAGGACTTTGATGTCATTGAGTTTCGAACTGATGGCTAGGCCCTCCTAAACGCTGAGACGCAAGGCATCTCAGTAAAACAAAAAGACACTTGGGACTAACCACCCGTCATCTAAAATGACGAAGGCGGCCCCGACTGATACTCGGGAACCGCCCTCTAAACACAACACGCTAACGGGAGCGCGTCATGCCTGAGTTTGATTCTACTACCGAGTACCGACCAATCCCCAACTTCCCCGGCTATATGGCCGGTTCTGATGGCTCAATTTGGAGTAATCGAGCAAAAGGCATGGCTGCTCGATACGTCCTGACAACCAGTCGATGGCGTAAACTCAAGCCGTCTTTCTGCCAAGGCTACGACCATTACACGCTGGTTGTTGATCGCGTAAAACTCAATTGTCTCGCCCATATTCTCGTCCTGACTACTTTCGTCGGTCCGCCAAGCGATGGTCAAGAATGTCGTCACTTAGATGGTAATCGCGGCAACAACCGTCTCGACAACCTCGCATGGGGAACACGCCTCGAAAACAACCAAGACAAAATCGCTCACGGTAAGTCTCTTCCAGGCGAGCAATGTAACAAATCAAAGCTCACTAACGTCCAAGTCCTTTTGATTCGAAAACTCGCATCCGAAGGCCATTCAGGAATCTCACTCGCCAGAAAATTCAACGTGTCAAACAACTCAATCTGTCGAATCATCCGACGAGAAACTTGGCGACACCTACCATCCATTACGACAGCGTGATCGAATCCGCGAAGACGAAGGACGAGGCATGCCGCGGGCCAGCGTCAATGTGCTGAATGCAACGCAGGCGGGTCTGGTCGTTGGTCATCTGCGTATCGCCGACGTTGCTGGACAAGAACTCCAACACACCAAACCTCGCCGTGATCCAGTCGGGGAAGTAGCCGAGAATCACATACGTCTGTGAACCGTTTCCGCGTGTCGCGGACACCTGCGTCGAGCGAACGACCGGCGTCCCGTCGAGCTGATATTGCTGACGCTCTTGCAGCGAACGTGTAATCGAAGCGAGGTAAGGACCTTCGTTGTCGGCTGCGGAGACGGCTGCGGCGCGACGGTTGCGGATCTTCGCCCACAATTGCCGACGCATGATCCAGGCAGTTGGCTCGCCAGCCGTGTCCGGCATAACCGCTTCCATCTCGGCCGCGTCACTAATCTGGAATAGATTGGAAGTAACGGTGTAGGCCAGGAGCGTATCGGTGCCAGTCGTCCACGTTGCGGCCGACGGGAAAGTAATCAGGCCCTTAATCTGCGTGCCACCCGTGCCTTCCAGCATGGCTAAGTCCGCTTTGAGGGCCGCGACCTTCGCCATATCGCCGCGGACCATCGCTTCCGCCGTGATGCTGCCGAAGCGAATCAGTTCATTGTTGAGGTCAACTAGGATGCCAAGTTTCTTGGCTTGCAGATCGAGATAGCCCGTGGCTGGCGTGGATTCCGTGATTGTCGCTGCTTCGCCAACCCAGTAGGCGGTCGTCACATTGGTCAACTTCGGGTATTGCATCCGACCATTGGCAGGCAAACCGACTTCCGTTGCTCCGGCTCGTGCGAACACTTCCAGATTGCGTTGAATGTCAACCAACTCCATCAGCGTCGGAAAGCCGACCAAGACACCACCGGCGTTCTCGTCGGTCGTCCCGAGGTCCTTCTGTCGCAAACCCATCTTCCGAGCGATCCACTGTGCCTCAAGCGGATCGACGCCACTCGCATTCGCAACCATCTTTTGCTTGAGTTCAGTGACGGTACGTTGCTCTTCCGATGTCCCCATTGGCAGGCAGCGGGTGTCGTAGGGGATGACCATGCTGCGACCGTTTTGATTCGGTTGCGGTCGCCAGCCGTGCTCGAAGTAGCTTGCCTTCAGCTTTTCATGCACGTCCAATTCGTACTTGACCTTTTCCTTGTCCACTAAGCCTGCCATGAAACCGGCGGCACGAAGGACGCTGTAGCCTTCGCTGTCTCGTGGGATAGCACCACTGATCCCATAGGGTCCAGCCGCCCCAAGGCCAGCCGGATATTGTGGTACGGCGTGCTTCTCTTTGAATTCGGCGATTTCGCGGCGTTGGATTTTCTGTTCTTCCTGAACGTCGCTGACGCCTTTTTTGACTTCTTGGACCATTTCCAAGACTTCCGCGACTGCTGATTTGCCTGCGAGTGACGACATTGAATGACTCTCGTTAGTACGCGGAAGTACCGCATTCGTGAGAGTCCATTAGGTTGTGGGTATGGGGCGGGTAAAAGACGTGAGGCGGCTAGGCTGTCAAGCGAAAAGTGTTAGGATTTTTTCAGTATGAGAGACTGGAGTTGGAAAGCGGATTTTCCAAACACCGCATCCAAGTCTGGATTGTGGCGGATGTTCGTTTTTGGCTTCTTCTTTTCCTCAGGCGGCTCATTCATAAAATCATCAAGCGTGGTATTCGATCGCAGTTCCTCAGATGGTTTTGCATTCGGCGACTGATTGATCAAATCTCCAAAATGCTGCGTCAATCCAGCAATTATTCCTTCGCCCATCAATTTGTGATAGTCGGCCCCTGGTTTGCCTTGTCTAGCTCCAGCGTATTGATGGGCATGCCGCATCGCGGCAACAAATCGCTTTGCGGCTTCTGGATGCGTATGTAGTCCTGACTGCTTGAGTCGATCCCACGCCTGACCGATGTAAGTTGGTTTTTTCCCGCCCAAGCCACGCTCGCCAGATGGTACATCGCCGGTTCGCTTAATCGTATCTTCAATGTGCTCCCATAAAGAATCAGCAACGCCTTGACCCATGCCGGAAATTGCTTGCTGAATACCTTTGCCGCCGCCTGATGATCCTTGTTGGGCGCTTGATTGAGATGGCTTAGAGGCGGATGCTGGCTTTTGGCTTGATGCCAGCGACGAAGCCGCTGGCTTACTCCGTTCCGCGACCGTCGGTAATCCGAACGGATCGGACGCCTTGCCTGTTTTGGCCTCGCTCTCTTTCTTCGCTTGCGCCTCGTCGCTGAAATGCTGCGCGTGAATGCGATTGGCGAGATTGACGCTGAGCGTCAACTCCCGCGTCTGCTTCGGCGTCAATGGCGTACCGCCTTGTGCCTGCCGTCGCAGGATGCCGGCGCGCCCCATCAACCAGATGAAATGCTCGCGGGCCTCAGCCTCATTCTTCGGACTGCCGATGTTCTCCGGTGGATGCCCTGTCCCCGGCATGGATGGCGTATTCTTGCCCGGCAATGACGGCGGGTGTGCCACCTTACCGAATCGCGGATTGTACTTCCGACCCGGCGGCTGTGCTGGCTTGCCTGACGGCTTCGCCTTCGGTAATGGCGGCGGCTTCGATCCAGACGATCGACTCCCGCCAGACCTGCTCCCGCCGCCGCTGGCGAATTGACCACGATTGCCCGGTTGGCCGCGCCGGTGCTTGGATTCTTCCCAGCGTCCACCACGGGCAAGATGCGAGATCGCGGCATGTAGGATGGATGCGCCGAAGCCGCGGCGAGCTTTGGTGACGAGGCCGGGGAGGGCAAACGTCACCGCCTTGATTTCTCTCACATCTTTCATCTCGCGCCGTCGATTCGCATGCTCTTTCAACGCCCGTGCCGCTAGTTTGGTTTTCTTGACGATGTGCGTCAAATGCTCGCGGTTCTCATCGATGTGAGCCTGTGTGAAATCGTCTTCACCTTCGCCAGTCGGCTGCACTGCTTCTAACTTCTCCAACGCATTCTTCGCGGCAATGTGCATATCGCGGATTTGCTCGAATCGTTCGCTTGGCGTGCCGTCCGAGTTGTATTCCACACCGAGGCCGTCTAGTTCGTAATAGGATTCTTCAAATTCCTGATACGGATCTTCATCCTCGACGCCATCAGGAACCCACGCGACGATTTGATTGGAATGATCTTCATGCGCCGACCGTGCGTGCTCGTTGGCCTCTTCGCTATGCCGATCGGCATGCGCCCGCAACTCCTCGTGCGCCTCTCGCCGTGCCCGCTTCGCGGCGTCGATTTGTGCCCGAAGCGCCGCCAATCGCTCGTTATGCGGCTGTAGTTGCGGCTGCTTACTCTCGCCTTGCTTTCCGGGTGACGACGAGAATTTCCCCGAATCGCGGGGATGCTTCGACTCGTCGAAAGTCTTCTCGATCATCGACGGCAAGCGAAACATATCTCACCGCCGACGAGTTAAATTCGATGTTGGCGTGATGCCGTGCGTGAGCACCTTTGCTGGCTCTGGCGCTTCCGGCTTCACTTCTGGCGGCTTTTCCTCCGGTGGTGGTAATTTTCCACCACCGGACGGAGTTTGAGCAGCAACTAGTTCCTTTTCCGCCTTTGGCGGCGGCTCGGATGGCTTGCGACTCGCCAACTGCATCAATCTCTGTTCGCATTCCTTGGCGTGCTTCCGCTTCTCGTCCACAGCCTGTCCAGCGCGTTGCAGTTCGTTGCCGAGACGAGTCACGACCGCCTCAGCGTCTTTGAGTGCAACTACGGCACTCGACAGATTCCGTGCGGCGGTCAGGATTTCGGCGTCAGTTGCCATTCATCGGCTCCAATGGTTCGCGTCGAATAATGCCGTGCCAGAGTTTTTTCATTCGACGGGCGGATTTCGATCCAGTCCGCCGAGTCCAATCCCAATTGATGTTTCTAATGCGACGGCAACGGCCACGCTTGGCTTTTGGTCGCATTACACCGCCACCTTTTCACGTCGCACGCTATCGATCGCCGACTTGGCACTCGCCAATTCGTTCTTGATCGTCTCCCAATCAAGCGGCTCGTCTTCCGGCACCGCGACCATCTTGACGTGCTCCAAATCGGCCGCGATCCGCTTCGATGCGGCCCGAATCCGATGCGGCAACTGAGCATCGCGGGCTTGCGTACGCATGAATTCGACGGCTTTCTTGATGATTATGGCATCTTCTTCGGCCACGGCCCGCTGTTGCCGCGCCCAGTATGCATCCCACTCGTCAAGGGCCTTCTGTCGCCATTCGGTCATCATGCCTTCGTTGATGTCCTCGCTCAGCCCACCAGGAACGCCGGGCTGATCGGGGAAGTCGCTGATATGCCCGGCATGCCCTTTCTGACAGACTTCAAGGGCCTTGCCGAACAGGGCGATACAACGCCGTGCGTCAGTCTTCGTACGGTCGTTCTCTTGGACGGGCAAAAGCTCTTTGGCGAGTCCCATCATCTTGAGCGCCGCCCCAGCCATCGCGTGATAGAACTGCGTCGATGGCGTGAGTGCAACCGACTCCGTTTCAAGCGGCTCGTCGAGCAAATCAGTCGCCAGGTTCGTTTCGAGGTCATCGTCGTCGCTCTTGGTTTTCTCAAAGCCGCTCGTGGCAATGGCTCGCTTTGCCGGCACATACGGGAGCAACATATCCTTTAGCTCCGGTAGCAGCGATTCGCCGCCGAAACCCTTTTCAACGGCAATGACCAGTGCGTCGGGATTCATCCCAATCGGGCAATGGGAGATCTCAAGGAGTTTCCACTGGTTGTAAATGAACGCCGGTTGGCCATCGGAAGCTTTAATCTTGTGGACGGCATTCGGAACAGTGAAAAACCCCGGCGATACCCCCCTCAACGCCCCGGATTCGACCAGCCGGAACACTTGCATCGCCATCTTGGACGACTGATCGAAGTAGTTCGTGGCCTCAATCCGGTCTTCGTAGCTCTTCAGCGTGTAGCTGCCGCTCGGATCGCGGGATTGAGCTATACCGGGCAAGTCCTTGCGATGGTTCAAGAGCACAATCGGATTGCGCTTGTGGTCGCGCGTATCGCAGCCCTTGGCGATGAGGATGTCACGTTCGCGGTCCATGACCTCTGTCGAAACGACGACGCGGACGGCCATTTTCGCGCCGTCCGGCTTGATTTCGGCGTCTGGAACCAAATAGGCGAGCGAATCGTCATCGAGTTTCTTGACGCGCCAAAGGGTATTGTCGAGCGGCATTGCGGCCTCAGCTTAGGATTGTGCTTCTGTTGTCGTGGCGAAATGGGGCGGGTCGGAATCAGTCGATGTTGTCACAATTGACAATCGACACGCTGGCCTGATTTGCAATAACCACTACTTTCTTTTCACCGAATGCTTCGGACAAGTCACGTTTAGCTTGTTCGACAACCTCATTAGAAGCATTCGGAAGTGAAACAACGATAACCTGATCGATTTTTGTCGCCGTCATTTGTGTACTCCGTTCTTACTAAACCCATTGAGTTTAAACACCTTCTCGATTCTATTCTTACCCGGCGCGTCCGCCATCACCGGATTCGAGATACCCGTGTCGGTATCCGTCGCCACATCATCCCCGACGAACGACGAGTAAGGATCATCGCCATCCATGCCAGGAATGCCGGTATCCGGGGAACCGAGGCCGGGCACCATCGACTGTAGAAGCACCTGCGGTATGTCCGCAATGGGATCTTGGAGCGGCGACAATTCCAAGTGCCCGCGGTACTCGTTGGCACTCACCACTCCTGCCTGGAAACCCGCCGCAATGTTCGTCGTCTTTTGCAAGTTCAGCGTCGGGTCGTCCATCGTCCGCGCCGTCGTCTCGATGCGGAAGTCCTCTCCCCAAATCTGCTGCCATCGGTTGGTGAAAGCGCCATCGAAGAGCGCAAGGTCAGGGTTGACTGAGAACTCCATCGTGCATTTGGCCGCAACCGCCGCTTCGCTGTAGTTGCCGACCGGAGCGCCGATCATGACGGGAGAAAGCCCCTGGATGTTGAGTACGCTTTCCTTGTTCTGCTGCCGTCCTTGCACGTAGTCCAGTTCGCTAGGGCCGCTCATCATCTGCTGAACGGTCAGACCCAGCATGGCGAGCACCTTGCCCGCGTTGTTCGACCCCGCTTTGAACGTCTCGATTTCCGTCATCAGCCGGTCGAGCATCTCTTTGGTGACAGACTGCCCATTCCGCGGGTCGATGTTGAATACCAAGGACGGCTTGACGCTATTAACGAAACTGGCCCACGTCGCCGTGTCCGTTTGCTCCATGATGTCGATGATCTGCGAGCAGGCGCTCAGAGGGCTTGTCCCCTCGCCGGGATAGAGTGGATTCGGCCAGCGGATATCCAACATCTGCTCGTGCGGGATCGTGTACGTTGACGTAGTTGGAGATGTAATCCCCTGCGTGAACGTGTTAAACACCGGCGTTACCTGATACCACCCCAATGGATTATTGCCATTCGGGGCCATCGGTCTGACCCACCCCCTTGGAATCACCCAAAGATGTTCCGGCTCGCCGAATTGGTTTGGGACTTCCCAAATGTAGCAAGAACCTGTTAATCGCAACTGGCAGGCGTATTGGTAACGGAATACAGCACCGCTGGTGAGCGGATTCGGTCGCTCTAGCTTCAATGCGGCCGGATGGTCGGGAATGGGCGTTTCCCGTTCCGCTGGCGTGTCTGGTGTTCTTGACTTCTGACGCCACTGGCGAAGTTGGTAAGCGAGTTGCGTGAGTGCCTTCGGCCTGCCGAACGGTGCTGCCGCATCTAAATACTGCGATTCGCTCGTGTCGTAGACACAAACCTTCGCTTGGGCGCACTGTTGAGCAATCTTGTGGACACCAACGTAAATCCAGCTTACGAAGTGCCGTAGCTCTTCCAGGTGGTCACTGATCCACCAGCCGGGTGTGGCCCCCGACAGCCACGCCTGCTGTAGGACGTTTGGAGTTGGCGGCGGGGCTTGTTGCGCCGGCTTGCGGCGACGAATGGCTTTGGTTTTCAGCTTGGGTTTGGTCTTGCGTGGCATATATGCCAGTAGACGCTACCGAAGGGGCGAACTGCCTTGCATGTTCGTCACAGTACAAGTCATCACGAAATCCATGCGGACTTATTGCCATTGTTGCCACATGCCTACATCCAGGCCATTCGCAAAGCCAGTTGTGATTATTTGCAACACGTTTCATGCTCGCCATTCTATCGCGTCTCGATGACCTTGAAGAAGAAATTGATTCCAGCCTGCCGCAGCCATCCTATCACATACCTCAATGCGTCCGCTCTATGGAAAGTCTCTTTATCGGAAATGTCGTTGAGGATGTTGCCAGCGTCGTCAATCTCGCGGCTGTACGTGTCCAAGTCGTCAATCAGTCGCTCGCAATTGGACGTTACAAATAACTGATCCGTCTGGATCATCCCGTAGACGCGGATAATGCCAACCTCAACGTCCGGCTGATCTGGCGGATTGACCGGGTAGCCATCGTCGGCGAATTGGATTCGCCAGTTACCTTCGCTCTTCGATCCACCGACAGCCGCCAATGGCAATTTCGACTCGCCGCGCTTCAACTCGATAATGTGGTCAGCGATCTTCTTAGATTCGTCAGGCGAGTATTCACGATAGACACACAGCCTTCCAGACGGTTTGCCGTTCTCGTCCAACTCTTCGGCCACAAACACCGCAGCAAAATTCGGACTGCCGAAATCCAGGCCAACATACCGCGGCCACTCGGCAGGCGGATTGAACGGCGGGACGACGTGACCAATGACGCCGTGCTCGTCTGGACCGATCCATCCGCGCCAACAATCGTACACAGCGCCGGCCGGGCGTGTGAACCGGCCACGGTATCGCATATCGAATCGCCATCGCGGTAGGACGAGTTTTTGCCTTTCCCATTCTTCTTTTGGGAAAGCTGGATTCATGATCGATTCGTAACTGACCGAATCGTAACCGCTGTCGGCTGGGTTCCTTGGCAATCCATCGCGATAGGCTCGCCTATTCCTATCGGCCCGGTCGTAAACATCCGTCTTGAGCCAGTTGTGTTCGTAAGGCGTAGATGTGAATAGGACGCGACCCTGATTGATCGCAAGACGACTCTGAATTGCCTCCCACGATGTTTGCTTGAAGCTCTTCTGGCCTGCCTCATCGAGCCATGCGGCCTTTGCCGTTAAGGATTCGAGCGAATCGGGATTCTCCGCGTAGCCGAAGATGATGCGTGTCGGCTCGTATGGCAAGTGCGGCCAGATTCGCGCATGGCCTTCTTCCGAGATGCGAAACTCGTTACCGACCAGCGATCCGAGTTTGAGTAGCGTTCCGAAGAACCGATTGAGAGTCGGGATTGCTTGCTTTTCGAGTAGCCGAAATGTCGGCGCGACGAGAATGTAATTGCCCGGTCCGCGCTCCTGCATCTGCTCAAGTAACCACGGCGGACCGAGAGCCGTTTTGCCGGATTGAGCGCCGGACAGGACGAGAACGAATCGCGCTTTTGATCTTCTTGCTTTGTCCTGACCTTCGTGCAACCAAACGTCAGGAATGCCGTCTTTGCCAATCGTGATGAATTGGCCGCTAGGACTTGGCCCCTTCCGCCATCGGAACAGTGGCGGCGGCTTCTTCAACTTCCGCCGGATCATCTCCGAGAGAATCGTTTCCGGTGGCGCGAGCTGCGATTCGAGCAAGGACGCTGATCTCATCATCTGTTAGTTTACTCAAGTCCCATCCACCAACCGAACCAGACAACTTGAGCTTGTCGGTAAACATGCCTACGTGCTTACCAATTAACTCAAGTGCCCTGTTGACGACATTGCCTTCGTAAACGTACTCACCAGTCGGGTTTCCTTCGCGATCCGTGACAGGCACAGAAGTGCTCGCACGTTTGACATTGCGAACGAGACGCTTTAGCACCCAATCGGCATTAATCTTTGTCCGCGACGATCTTTCCGCCATTGCCTTGGAAATAGCATCTTGAATGTACGGTTTTGACAAGTTTTGCGAGCCAATTTGACGCGCGCTCTCTTCGCTGTATCCGGCCCTTAATGCCGCTTGCGTCGCGTTTAGATCAACAATGAATTCTTGGACAAATCGTTGCTGACGTGGTGATAAGTCACTCATCGTATCGCCAGCCCACCGGCCCCATACCCGCCGCGTTTGCCGTAGCGTGTGTAAGTACGTTGTTTCTGCGCCGCGGTGATCGGCCGTCTCGCATGCCGTATGCGTTTGATTTCCGCTGCCGATCGCCAAGCGTCACGTATCTTCGTCCCCGGCCACAGCCCTCTACCCTTGACCTGACTCGACGGCCCTGGCCCACGGATTTCGTAATAAGCGAAACGTCCTTTGCTCGACGACTCCACCATGTCCACGAAGTCCGCGATTGATCGATTCGGATATTGCCACGTCTCACCGCTCACGAACTCAACTGTGATAACCCCAGTCTGCGCCTTGCCACCTTGACCATCGCTGTCACGGTCCATCCGCATTCGATTGACGTTCGTTGAGTTTGGGTAGTGATCGATCTCGAATACTTGACCGGCCGCGCGTGTGACATCGCGAGTTGCGACTTTGCCTAAGACTCGTCTCGGATCAAACTGCGATGGCGTGGCGTATGGGTTCGGACGTGACGGCAACGGCGGCGGAACGGCTCGACTTGGCAGTGGTGGCGGGATGGATGCCATACCGTCGATTCTGCGCCCATATGGGGGCGAATCGTAATACAATGGCGATCAATGCCCGACTCGTTGCTATTGCTGTTCATCGCCGAATCGCCACAAGACGATGTTCTTTGGAACCTACTCGCAGCCCAATACGCGGACGATGACAAGTTTGAACTCGCCGAGTTTATCCGAAGAGATTACGACATGATCCGCAGGCTGTTGGTTGGTAGTTACGGTGACATAGTTGGCATTCGGAATGAGGCGAAGAAGGTCGGACCTGACGCCGTGGCTCTTATCGACCGGATGACGCCACTCCTTCGGCGCCAGAAAACTCGTCTGCTCCAAAACGTACCACCATTACCCAAACGTTAAAGGACCATGCAAACAGTCTGCAATTCCCCTTGTAGCTCTCGCCGTTCATGGGAAGACGGCGGCGGCGTCAGCGACGATGGACGCCCGAATGAAATCCCCGAGCCGAAACTATTCCAGCCAGTCGCCACATCCACACCACCCGGACCTAATAAGACCTCAATCCTTGAGCTTCGTCACCGCGTCAAAGCATCCCTCTGGCATCCTGCCGATCGAACGACGCAGATTGATTACGTGCGAAATCTGACGTTGCTCGGAGAGTCGCTTAGGGAAGCGGCATTAGCGGAGCGTGGCATTCGTTGGAGTGCTGACGGTGTGAAGCTCGTGCCTGGGGAAAAGGCTGGTGATCCGCCGCGGTGGCGTGCTCAAATTTGGGACCCTTCGGCCAACGGTGGCAAGGGTGGCCATATTCATCTTGGCTATGCCGATGAGCGTGGCGATGCGATTGACTTGGTTACGAAGTGGTATCGCAAATACTGCGGCCTAGATGCCCGCACGGAATCACCGGCGTGGTTCCGTGAATTGCTGTTCGATGCGATGCACGTTCAAGGCAATGCGAGCGAAGAGGCGGGTGGGTTGAATTGGGATCTGGACAACTAGCTAATGATGCGAGCTAGGCTGATTCCTGGAGAAATAATCAGCCAAACCAATGATGCAATCTCATCTCGCCAATCACCTTCCCATTCGCAGGCGAGTGCTGTTTTCGTTATCATCGCGTTTTCTCCGGCACCCACCCGGCCATCTTACACCCCTTGCACGCCTCGCCGCCGCACTTCTCGCACACCGCATACGGCGTTGCCGCTTCTAGACCGTCGCGAACAAATTCAATCAATGACATCAACTCATCGGCAGCCGAACTGACCCCGGCCGGCAAGTGTGGCCAAGCGTGATGTCTGCCGATCGCCTTGCCAACTACTTTTATCTTTTGCTCCGCATCGTTCAACTCAGCAACACACTGGCCAATCCACGGATCATTGAACACTTTGGCGAGATGGCGGGGAAGCGTCCTTCCCAGCTTGTCCTTCCCCTGCTCATCTCTAAGCCGCGAGAATTCAGAGTAGGCAGTGTCCGTGTCGTGATGTGTGGTGAGCTTTTCAGCGACCGGGGCAAACCGCGAATCCCGTTCCGCGGCCTCGAAGATCTCCTGGCGTTTTTTAAACTCTTGATACACCGGATCAATCGGCTGATTGTCTTGGCTGACTTGTTCCGCGAGGTCGATGTAGCGTTCGGGATATTGTTGCGCCTCATCGATAACAGCCTGAGCCTTCTCCAATGTCCGACCAGACATCCCGACCGCTTCGCCGATCTTATCTCTAGTCTTTGACCGCTCTTCGTTCTGCTTGCCGCCGACTTTGCCTTCGCCTTTCTTCGCCTGTGTCGCCGCTTTCCGCTTTGCCGCTTCTGGATTCTCAATCTCTTCAAGTCGTCTCGCCAATTCCAACTGCTCCGCTCGTGTCAACGCCACCCTACACCCTGGACAATTCTCGTCACGCTCGGCACGTAATGCCTTAATCGCGTCATCGAATGTCGGACTGATAAACGCCCGCAGCGATTTCCACCCGAGCCGCTTCGCTGCTGCTAGGCGTCTCCTGCCTGCGATCATCTCATAGCGGCTATTGAGGACGATTTCTTGGAGTTGACCGAGCGTCCGCATGGAATCGATGAGCACCGACAATTCAGCATCAGTCCCGCGATGTGATGAGGCGGACTTGATTAGGGAAATGTCGATAGTAGCTTTTTCCATGAATACAGATTGTATTAGGTTTATCTGATACGTTCCACTATGCGGCGTCGTCGCTCATCGCTTCGCCTCCATCATTTCCCTGTACGCCGTCTTGTCAATCTGCACGGTCACGTAATCCAATCGCGGATCGTCCCCGTCCGGCTCGGAGATTTCTCTGAAGAGCGCTTTCAGGCGCAGGCACTCGTCGGC
>JGI10216J12902_100690837_pt1 | contig 19727 bp, 14 predicted proteins | sample KanNatreferecore_FD_12902 | JGI IMG/M metagenome (IMG submission 12902)
TCGAACCGCCCGGTGCGGACCCGCATGCCGGGTGGTGTGGCAGGGGAGCGGCCTATGAAGGCCGTCCCCTATGCCGATTCAGTTGAGTCCTATGTTCAGATCGACCACTTCAACGTTCTCTCGGTCCCTAGCGGTGATGTAGACATTGCCGCTGGTTGCCCCTTGTGGGATAGGCAGGGTTTCGGTGAAGTTGACCTGACCTTTGACGCACGGGATCAGCTTGTAATACACCGGAAGCACGTTCCAGTTGATTTGAGCGATGAATGAGCCGCTGGCATCGGTGCACTGGAAGGTGACGTTGTACTTTGCCGATCGGGCACTGCCGATATCGATTGTCGCGATGACTCTGGGCGTTGGGTCTGCAATCAAGGATTGCTTGGTCTGCGTACTGGAGCCAATCGCGGCTTGCTGAGTATGAATGTTGAAGAACGGCTTATAGGCGACTTCGTCCTTGGACATTTTGTAGGCAATGAGCGGCCCGGCTTGAGAGACCGGTTGTCCGTGGGTCGTCAAGACTCCCAGCATGGCGTTGCGATTGGCCTTGGTGACCGACAGGGTGGAATCCCAAACGACATAATCGATTTTTTTGCGCTCGAGCAGGTTCAAAACATCTTCTTGGGTTTTGATCTCGTCATATTCTTCGCGTTGCTTTGGCGCGTACCAGTTCACATAGATCGGCTTGCCCAACAGTGTTGCGCCGAGCGTTGCGTTAGGGTCGTAAAGCACTGAAGGGTTGTTGGCGCCTTTACTGATAAAGGCGGTCAGGGACTTGGAGGGGGCAATGGTTTCAGTCAGTGCGAGCTTGCCCTGTGAGGTGTAGGCAAGTTGTGCGGGGCTGGAGAAAAACCAAGTCACACCCGGCAGGAAAAACAGGTTTGTGACAATAAAGAAACCAAACACACACTGCATCGCCAAATTGAAGATTCTGGATGAGTTGGCAGTCTTGTAAAGCAGGGCGCCCACGATAACGCTCGCCAATGGAACGACGGGAAACAGGTAGCGCCAATATTGTGATGCAGCAAACATGGCGAGGCCAAAGCCCAGGGTTGGCAAAATCATGCTGACTTTGGAGGGGATCTTCAGGCTTTTGTTGAAGATCAGCGCAAGCAGTCCGAAGGGCAGCAGATAGAGGTACTGGAACCCTGCTACGAAATCGCCCGATTCGTAGTAAGCACTGGTGTTGTAAAAGATCGACCAGAAGCTTTCGAACGAAAACCCCTTTTGATAAAGAGGGTCGGAAAAGTTACGGATTGCAAAGTACGGGGATTTGAAAATTTCGTTGTACAGGGGAAAGAGCGGGTTTCCGGAGACGTACCACGAATAGAAATACGACTGCAGCGCGGTGGCAGTCAGAATGACCAGCAGCAGAATATACAGGGCTGGGCGAAAGGCTCTCGGGTCCTGCTGGAAACTGATTTTTTCGCGCAGCAAGATGGGCACATAGGCCGCGACAAAGGTGAAGCCCAAGACCATCCCCGGAAGCTTGGTAGCGGCACACAATGCCGCTGCCGCCAGCACCGCCAGCGACCTGCTGTTGGAATAGGTGGTCTTTTCCTCGAGCAGTACTTTCACGCCCAGCGTTGCCAGAAGAGCGAGAAATAACTCGGTTTGCAGGGTGGTCAGCAGGTTGGAAAGTATCGGTGTGCTGCAGAACAGCAGTAGCACAAGGGCTTTATCAATCGACCGGTCAAGGAAACTGGAAGAGACTATCCAGATTGCCCGCAGGAGTATCACAAGCATCGCAATGTTCAGTGCGCCTCTTGCGTCCGAGGAGGCGGCCAAGGAAATGATGGTGTGCAGCAGGTCAATGGCGAACGGCGCTACAGACCAGATCTGATGTTCGATATCAAAGCTGTAGAAGTGAAACTGAGTCAGCTCTGTCCACAGACGAAGATGCAGGACGTTGTCATCGAATCCAACGGACGGGAAAAAACTGAATCTGGCGATGTAGCCAATCACCAGTGTCAGCACTACGACGATCGCGTAGTTCGCCGTCTGGAGGCTGGTCAGGGCCGCGTGGGCATTGCTGCTGAGCGAATTGAGGATCGTGCCTCGTTGTGTCCGGCTTATCAGCAGGAACGGTACAACCAATATGGCGAGGTAAGACAGTTGATAGTTGACCGGGAAGTGAATGAGGGCACTGAATAGGCAGATGTAGATGGCCAGGCCGACCAATAGCGCACGATCAAACAGCGCCACTGAAAAGTCTTCGGTCGATACCTTGTGCAAGGCCAGTCGGCCCAGCAGGTAGGATGACGCAATATAGTAGACAGTGGTCAGTGTGCTCGCGATGCCAATACCGATTGCAAGGTAAATGAGTAGTACCGAGATCAGTAACTGGCGCGCTCGATTGGGCATTACTGATTTGAAGAGTGCCGAAAGCGCGATGACGCCAACGGTCCAGAGTGCGGCGTCAAGCAGCAGCGAGGTGTTCCAGTACAAGGGCGGGGCAACAGCGTAATGCGCCACCAGGTAGGGAATGCTCAGTGACAGTAATACCAGCGCTGCTAAAGCAAGCTTCGGGAAGGATTGCGCGATTTTAGACATCGGAAAATGCCAGTGCCTCATGGGGGGCTTAACGTGTTCGTGCAGTCCGACGCCATGTTCTCGCAAGGAAAAAGGGCAGTCGGACTGACAGCGTGATTTCTTTGTTTTGCCGATCAGCGCCAGAAGCGCATGGTCAAGTGGAAAGGTCGCTTGGGGACGGAAGATACGTCATGCCCGATAAAAGCCAGGATCAATTGAAAGCCAATAATGATGGGCAGTGCTGCGAGCATGACCGTTCCCGCTGGCGTCGAAACGCCCGATGAGGCAGACGAAATCCAGTGGCTGATGCCGTAGAAGGTGCCGGTCAACAGCATGACAAAGCCCAGCGGAAGTTCGATGGACGCGAGCGACATATTTCGCAGGTAGTAGTTGTAGAAAATGCGCTTGGAAAAATTTCTGGCGTGTTTGACCAGGAACTCACCGACGATTTTTGAAATCTTCAGGTTGCTTTCTTCGTCGCCATACTTTGCGTCCATCGGAATGTCGATAACGACAGCGCGCAGTGTATTGAGCCTGAACAGAATGTCGGTTTCGAAGAAATAGCGGTTGCTGATCTTGTTGAACGGCAAGTGTTTGGCAACGTCGCGATGGATTGCAGTGAAACCGTTGGTAGGGTCAAACAAGTCCCAGTAACCGGAAGACAGTTTGGTCATGAATGACAGAACCGCATTTCCGAACAGGCGCATTTTGGGCATTGCATGTATTTCTTCAAGGTCGAAGAAACGATTGCCTTTGGTGTAGTCCGCTTCGCCATTTAGAATCGGCGCAACAAATTGGCGGATCAACTTCGGGTCCATCTGGCCGTCGCCATCAACTTTGACAATAACGGCCATGTCATCTTTGATGGCAGCGCTATAACCATTCATGACCGCACCCCCTACGCCAAGATTGACCGGGTTGTGCAGGACAGTTACTCGCTCGTCATTGCAGTTTTCTTTAACGTAGTCACCAGTGTTTTGCGGGCAGCAATCATCAACAACATAGATGCGATCAACTTCGGAGCCGATATTGGTAATAACGTCCAGAATTTGATTCTTTACTTTAAAGCAGGGGATAACCACCGCAACTTTTTGTTGTGTTGCCACTTGAAACTCCTGTTCGCCTACGACGTGACAATAAAATGCCCTGCCTAAATTTGGCAGGCATTGTAGTCTTTTCGCCGTTGAAGGTCACTGACTTTGACGGCGTGGCCGGGAGGTTGAGAGGCCGGAAACGCTCTGCTCTTGGGCTGGATGGCAGAGGGCTGCCGCTTTGGCGCAAGAGCGGGCGTCGGACTCGACAGCGACGCCAAACGCCTTCAATTATTGCGGAGCACTCTTGTGCAGACTATCGTTACAGGAGGGGGAGACATCGAAGTCCCGTGTGTGAATGCAACGCGTTTTATGCTAGCATTCCGGGTTCATAAAATTTATAGCGAAGCTGTCATGGTCGTCGAATTTCCGGAGTTTTTGAAGCAGGGAGAGCACTCTCCAGACGTTATAATTGTAGGCTCGGGTCTTGCTGCGTTTGCCGCCGCTTATACTTTGGAGTCTCGGGGTATTCCATGTACCTTGTTTGAGTCTGGTGCCGGGCCAGGGCAGAAAGAATGGAAAATTACTTCCGAAACCATTGCAATGGCCGATTACGGTGTTTCGGAAAGTTATGCCCAACTTCATATTCGACGTGAGCCAGGCGGTGCCTCCAGTGTATGGGGTGGCTGGTGTACGACGCTTCGCGGTTTTAACTTCTCTCGAAAAGATCTTGCAGGCTATCCAGCCTGGCCAATCGACAAAAACGAACTCTTGCCTTTCTATCGCAAGGCCATTGACTGGCTTCAGATTGATGGTGGTGAGCGCGCGCTGGCTGATGATGTGCTGATCTCCGAGAAAACCCAGTTGGTGGCGAAGCCTTTTGGTTTTTCTCCGCCGACCCGTTACGAAACCACCCTCAAAGAGCACGTGGCGGCGTCCACGCTGATCAAGCTGGTGACCAATGCGACAGTCGACTCCTTTGAGGCGAAGAATGGCAAAGTCGAGAGTTTGGTCTTCAAGACGCCGGAAGGCCTTAAAAAGATCAAGTGCTCCAAGGAAGTCATTCTCGCCGGCGGCGCAGTGGGTAACGCGCGTGTTTTGGCTCGCTCGAAGAAAAGCTTGCAGTTGGCAGATAAAACAGCAGCCTTTGTGGGTAATCATTTCTATGAGCACCCGCATTGCTACTCCATCGGCAAGGTCCTCTTTGCTCCGGAAACGGCTGCATTGATCGATAAGCAGGAGTACTGGTCGCGGACTTTCGTGTCCATTGCCCCAACCACCCAGTACCTGGAGAAACATGGCCTCACTGATTTCAACTTTCAGTTGGTCAAGTTCTATGCGGACCGGTTGACGCCAAGCGAGCTTGAAGTCGCTAATAACTATCGCGCCATTCATGGTGTCGAGCCCCAGTTCTACCAGTGCATCCTGGGTATGGAGCAAATGGCCGTTGCGAGTAACTCGGTTCTGGACGCCGATGTTGTCTCTGGCAAGAACGATGGTCATTTGAAGCTTGATCTTGATCCTCAGACAGTCATCGTCAGCGCAGCCAAGAAATGGCTGGCAACGCAGTGCATGCAGATCTGGAGCGAGCCGGAAAAACCTGCTCCGGTTCAGGCGGTCGGCCACCTGCACGGTACAACGCGCATGGCAGCGAATAAGGATGAAGGTGTCGTGGACAAAAACTGCCGGGTGTTTGGCGTAGAGAATCTTTATGTGGCGGGGAGTTCAGTGTTCCCGACAGGGGGATTCAGTAACCCGACCATGACAATTGTCGCGTTGGCAAAACGTTTGGGCGAGCATGTACAGGGGGGCGTGTAATGACCACTCGACGTCAGTTTCTGGCTTTGGTTCCAGCCTGCCTTGCGGTTTCTGCTTGCTCGTTCGACAGCGATTCGTGCGACAGCAAGCAGCAAAAAGCGATGGAGACCGTGTTTGCCTACATTCGCAATAACCTGAAGCCGGTCAGCGGTCTGCTGCCGTTTGCCAAGGATTTTGCGGTTACCGATACCATTTCAGCGATTTACCAGAAGGTGAATGGGAAGGAGGTCGCTGATGACGCAGCGGTCAAGAAGCTTCTTTCCGAATCCATGGTGGATGATGCGAATTCGGGCCGGTTCGTGACTTATAAAAACTTCACGGTGACGCAGACTGAAGTGTTTATCACATTGGTGGCCGGTGGGGCGGTTTCGAGCTCTACGCTTAGCGGCATCAGTAACGGATGCCCCAAGCAAGCTTGATGAGTGAAAAAATGACCGGCCTTCAGGTCGGTCATTCGTTTCAGGGGGCAAGGTTTTTCTGTTTGATGAACGGTATGTTGGAAAAGCGTCTGTGCCAGCTGTTTTCAGCGCGGAACTGTTCGATTTCATCCCTGACGGCTTTGTACATCAGCGCTTGATCGACATGCTCGCTCAAGGCGTTGTTTTCTGAAGTCAGAAAAACACCCTTTTCACCCGAGCGAAACGTCATTTCACCAAAGTCTGTCGAAATGACAGGCAAGCCCAGCGCCTTGAACTCGTAGTACTTGATCGGGTCCACGGACGCCGTCAGTGGCGTTTTCAGAAATGGAATCAGCGCCACATCGAACTCCAGCATCGAATTCAATGCCTGCTGATGGCTGCACGCCGGCAGCAGCTCGATATTCTCCGGAATGGCGAATTGCGGGGCGTTGAACAGCGGCCCGATCAATCGAACGGTGTCGTGCGGGCGAGCCTTTGCCAGGGTGATGATCCACTGCCAGTCGAACCAGGCGCCGATCGTGCCCACGTACCCCAGAATGCGACCTTGGTCTCGTGACGCGGTCATCTTCGGCTGGGGAAGCAGTTCGGCATCCAGGGCATTGGGGATGACGTGAATGTCCGAACGAACACTCGCCCACTTATGCTTGAGCACGGTCGATGACACGATCAGGTGGGTAACCTGTCGCGCGATGGTCTGCTCACGACGTCCCATGGCGTGTTTTGACCAGCCTTTATAGAAAGAAGGAAAGTCATCCATGGCGTCATACACGGACTCGATGTCGGGCAGCGCCTTCATGAGTTCGAGAGCAAATACCGTCGGCTTGCCAATGACCAGCAGGGTGTCGGGCTGCGTAGCGAACGCCTTGATTTTCGCCAGCGCAGCCTTCCAGATCAATGTGCCGTTGATCATACCGGAGCCGGGCAGTGGCTCAATGGGCAAGGCCCCCGGTTTGAGCAGCGTCAGCCAGGACTCGTCGCGATCTTCCTCGGTACGGTCACTGACCGACCTTTTCTTGAGGTCGGAAAGCGACGGAAACCTGCTTGGATAGGGCTCGACCCACAACACCTTGTCGCCGGTGACTTCATGAAACCAGCGCACGAATTTCTGCGGGCGCTGGGCAAAACTGTTCCACGGAACCGGCGACAGATAAATCAGCGGCATTAAGCGAAGTGCTCTTTCAGAAGCGCCACGATACGCTCTGCGCCCTTGCCGTCACCGTAAGGGGAAATGCCTCGCGCTACTGCCTTGTAGGCGGCCGGGTCGTCGAGAAGGATTTGAGCTTCATTGACAATCTTGTCGTAGTTGGGGCCGACCAGTTTGACGACACCCATTTCAACGGCTTCCGGACGCTCGGTCTCGTCGCGCAGTACCAGTACCGGCTTGGCCAGTGCAGGTGCTTCTTCCTGAACGCCACCGGAGTCGCTGATGATCAGGTAGGCGCGCTTCATGGCGGCGATGAACGGTGCGTAATCCAGTGGGTCGCACAACTTGATGTTGGCGCAATCGCCCAGCAACTCGATCGCCACGTCCTTTACGTTCGGGTTCGGGTGAACCGGGTAGAGAACCTGAACGTCCGGATTCTTTTCAGCGATGGTTCTCAGCGCGCGGCAGATGTTGCGGAACGGTTCGCCGAAGTTCTCGCGACGGTGCGAAGTCACCAGGATCAGGCGCTTGTCTTCAAACAGTTCAATGCCGATTTCCAGCTCTTTGGAAGCGGTCATCAGCAGGGCGTCGATCACAGTGTTGCCGGTGACTGTGATGTCGCTGTCGGCAATGCCTTCCTTGAGCAGGTTCTGGCGGGAGCTTTCGGTCGGGGCGAAGTGCCAGCGGGTCAGGCGACCTGCGATAACGCGGTTGGCTTCTTCCGGGAACGGGTTCTGAATGTCCCAGGTGCGCAAACCGGCTTCAACGTGACCGAACGGAATGCGATGGTAAAAGCAGGCCAGCGACATGGTCATGACGGTGGTGGTGTCACCTTGCGCCAGGACGACGTCCGGTTTTTCGGCGAGCAGGACCTTGTCCAGCTCCAGCAGCAGCCGGGCGGTGAGCGTTGTCAGTGCCTGGTTTGGTTGCATGATGTCGAGGTCGAAATCCGGCGTGATGCCGAAAAAGTTCAGGACCTGATCCAGCATGTTCCGGTGTTGCGCGGTCGCCAGGACTTTAACGTCCGCCCATGGCTGTTGCTTCAGCGCCAGAATCACCGGCGCCATCTTGATCGCTTCCGGGCGTGTGCCGACCGTGCAGATAATTTTGACTTTCATAATTCAACTTCCTCATTCAACCATTGCAGTACGGCATCGGGTTTTTTGAGCACTCGCTCGCCATCAGGAGCCGATGCCGACAGTCACATTCCCTGGCGGGTTGCCTTGAAGCCTTGTGGCAATCCGCTCACATTCGGCTTATTGCCTTAGCGTTTGTCTTTCTTGTAGGCGTGGGGTATCCACTCGCCCCACTTGGCCTCATAGGTGGCCTTATTCTGATCGAACAATGCCTGGCGTTCAGTGCTGCGCATCTTGTTGAACGATGCTGACAAGTGGTGATGGATAAACACGTCTTCAGCACAGTTGATCGTCAGGCCCAGTTGTTCGACGCGACGGCAATAGTCGTCGTCTTCAAAAAAGCCACGACCAAACGCTTCGTCCAGTGGACCGATGCGCTCGTAGGTATCCCGACGGAACATGACGCAGAAGAAGGCGGCTGTGTACAGCTCTTGAACTTTGCCTATGTGACTGCGCGTGTATTTCCCCGCTTCGATGAGCATCTCGTCCATCGAGTTGTAACTGATCTGGATCTTCGCTTCGTTACCGATGTTGTTGGTAACCGGGCCCAGAATGCCGATGCCGGGATTGCGCTGCATATGGCGATACAGCGTCCGTACCCAGCCTGGGGTGACGAAGGTGTCGTTGTTGAGCAGTACGAGGAATTCGCCGTCTGCGATGGCCAGGCCCTGGTTGTTGCCGGCCGCGAAACCGCGGTTGTCGTCGTTCAGGATAAGCTTGCGATCCGGACCCTGGGCCGCCCATTCCATCAGGTAGGCAGGGGAGCCGTCGGCCGACGCGTTATCGACCACGATGACTTCCATATTGTGGTGATTGGTGTGCGCCTGCAGGCTGGCAAGGCAGGCCTTGGTCAGCTCCAGGTTGTTGTAGGTGACGACAATCACGCTGACGCGAGGGAGTGTGCGCTCGTTTTCGATCCGGTGGATCAATTGCTCGGCGCGGTGCCCCCAGGTCTGGTTGCGGGCGAATGCCTGACGCTGTTCGATTTCGATTGCGCTCGAAGGCGCAGCGAGGGTGTTGCGTACGGCATTGATGAAATCTTCCTGAGTGGCCGCAGCCTGCACCAGGTTTTCGAATTGTTTGATTTCAGGCAGATCCACCGATACGACAGATTTGCCGGCGCTCAGGTATTCGTAGACTTTGACCGGGTTGGTGGCCAATGTCAGCGGGATGACCTGGAACGGGAGCAGGCACACGTCGAAGGCGTGCAGGTATTTTGGCAGTTCGCTGTAGGCGACTTCGCCGGTAAACACCACGTTTTCATACTGAGCCAGTCTGGCTGCAGCGCCTACCGTGTCGGCACCAATCATCAGGACCGTGCAGTCGGGGAAGGCTTCTGCAAGTGCGGCCAGCAGTTCCAGGTCGAACCATTCGGCGATTGCGCCGTAGTAGCCGATGATTTGGCGACCGTTCGGATCAACATAAACGTTGGCCGGTTTGTTGGCGAAGTGCGCAAACTCGCCGGCGTTCCTGATAAGGACGCGGCTGGAGGTGTACTTGGAAACGATCTCGTCCAGCCAGGTCGAAGTGGTGACCGTGATGTCGGCATTGCGCATCAGTGCGCGCTCGATCGACAGCACTTCCTCGGAAACGTTGCCGAAGCCTTCATGGTGGTCCATGCAGTCGTACACGACTTCGCTGTCCGGCAGGGCCGCCGCGGTTTCATACCAGAACGGATGCTGAACAACCGAAACCAGTTGACGGGAGTTGGCCCAGTTCAATACCTGGCCAATCGAACCCTTGAGCTGGTCGGCAATGTCTACGCCAGGCGGGTTGTTGTAGATCACCGGCGCGCCCTTGGCGTAAAGGTTGACCTGGAACAGGCGACCGGCGCTGTCGAGTTGCTCGATATTGAAGCCGCCGCGTGGATCATCTACCAGGTTGACCGATACATAAAAAACACGACGACCGGCGCCGGCCAGTGCCTGAGCAAGTTGCTGCGGACGCTGGTGGCGGAAGTGCCAGTCGATCACGCCCCAGAAAATGTAATCGGGCAGATCCGGTTGCTGCGCCGCAGGGATGAGTAACGGCAGGTCAAAACCGCCGTTAGCCAGCATCTGGCCTTTCAGAGCGGACATCGGACCGCGAACGAGCCCGGTGTAGGCCTTGCGGATAGCCGTTTTCACGGCTTCCGGCAAAGGCAGGCGGTTGAACACGCTGCGCAGCTTGTTCTTGATCGCACGCTTGTCGCTCGGATGCAGGCCGTTACGGGTGGCGCGAACGAAGAACCGCAAAGGCTGGGTGAGTTTCCACGAGTGACTGTTCATCACTTCGTCGTATCGAGCCTTGTAAGCGTTGAGGTTCTCCAGGTAAACGTCGCGGTCTTCCAGGGTCTTGTGCAACAGCTTCTCGCGGTCGACCAGTCGGGCCGTCGCTTCTTCCAGCGCTGCGTTGGCTTCAATCGCCTGCTTGCGGGCTTCGGCCAGGCGAACCTTGAAGTTGTCCGCGAGGGCCGTGTCCGACTCGATATGCAGGTCGCTCAGGGCCAGGCTGTCGCCTTCCTGCAGTTGCGCAACATTCGAATAGGCGAGGAGGATCTGCTCGCCCGCCCAATAGTTGGGCTGATGGCTGGACGTATCGAAGATGCTGCTGTGGGTCAGCACCCAGTTGCCAAACACGGCCGGCGTATTTTCAAGCTGGAAGGAATAGAAATGTTCTTCGATCAGATCCTGTTCGCGGAATGGCAGCAGCAGGACGATGTGTTTCCTGGCCTTGGTCGCGACAGTTTTCAGAACGTCCCAAGGCTTCTCGAAGTGTTCCAGGGTGTTCGAGGAGAACAGGATGTCCCACTGCGGCGCATCGCTGTTACCCAGGAAGTCGTCACACAGAAACTTGCAGTCCGGATAGGCGCGGGTTGCCTTTTCAATGGCTTCTGAGGAGAAGTCGATACCGGTGAGTTGTGGCAGGCCAAGTTTCTTTGCCAGATTGGCGGTGCCATCGCCTTGGGCGCAGCCCCAGTCGCACACGCTCAAGTCTTTCGCCGTAATCTCATCGGCCAGCCACTTGGGAAAATGCTCGGCGGCGATATCGCTGAAGAAGATACTTTGTTCGCGACCGAAGTTCTCTTCCCAGTCGTTGGAAAAGCGATAGTCCCAATAGGTTTTGGAGTTCACTTCACCAGTGGTCGTGGGGGTATCAGACGGCTTTTTCATGGTGTAGGTACTCCTTGACCAGAATCATTTTTTTGAACTTTGATAGACAGTTTGGGCATGAACAACCCGGACAGGTTGCTGGTGAAGGAGGACGAAAAATACTGCGCTCCTTCCATGTATTCGTAGTAATGAATCGCTGCCGACGAGCGGTTCTCAATGGCCGCCACCAGCAGGTAATCCCCGGAGCGCAATGGGTTCTCGAGATCGAAGCTGACCTCTTGAGGCTCGAGGGAATCGGTGAAGGTGTAACCTTCATTCCAGGTGCTGCCAACGATCAGGTCGCTGCCCGCCAGGTTCTTCAAGGAGAACGACACCGCCAGTCCGTCGAGTGTCTTGAGCAGGTGGCTGTTGAAGCGAATCTTCACGCTCATTTTTTCATGATCGTTGAAGAGGTTCTTCTTGAGGCCGTTCACATCATAAAGACCGGCATCTTCAATAATCCCGATGTGCGATCCCCAGTGGTTGATAGGCTGGTTCGAGCTGTGCGATTCGCTACCCGAAGGCGTCTTGCCGGCATTGGGTGTTTTGTTGAACAGGTGTTCGGTGTACTGGGCGGTAATCGGGAACACATCGCCGAGGCCGCGTACGGTGCCTTTGTCCAGCCACAGCGCGCGGTCACAGAGCGAGCGTACTGCCGCGACGTCATGGGACACGAACAGAATGCTCACGCCGGATTCTTTCATGTGTTTGATGCGATCCAGGCATTTGGCCTGGAACCGCGCATCGCCCACCGAAAGCGCCTCATCCACGACCAGAATGCTTGGGTTGGTGTGCACGGCAACGGAAAACGCCAGACGCACATACATGCCAGAAGAATAGGTCTTGACGGGTTGGTCGATAAAATCGCCGATTTCCGCAAATTCCTCGATGGCGGCGTATTGCGCGTCGATTTCCTCGCGCGTCAGGCCAAGAATCGCAGCATTAAGGTAGACGTTTTCCTTGCCGGTGAACTCGGGGTTGAACCCCGCGCCGAGTTCCAGCAAGGCTGCTACGCGTCCTCGCACCTCAATGCTGCCGGAGCTTGGATTCAAGGTGCCGCAGAGCAATTGCAGGAATGTCGATTTGCCTGAGCCGTTGCTGCCGATGATGCCCACGGTTTCGCCGGGCTGCACTTCCAGCGAGGCGTTTTTAAGGGCCCAGAATTCGCTGTAGTACTTGCGGTCGCCGGGCATCATCATTTGCAGCAGGCGTTTATGCGGTTTGTCATACACCTCATAACACTTGCTCAGGTTGTCAATTTTAATGACCGCGTCAGAGCACATCGGCAAACCCCTTGCGTGTCTTTTGGAACCAGGCGAATCCGAGCCAGGCGAGGAGGGTGCCAAAAATCAACATGATTCCCCATGCGGTAAAGTCGGGCATCTGACCGAACACGAGCACATTACGGCTCTGTTCAATGATGGAGGCCAGCGGGTTGATTCTTATCCAGAACTGGTACTTTTCGGGAAGCACGGTAATTGGAAAGAACACGGCTGACATAAACAGCAGTACGGTCGAAAACATGGCGGTGATTTGGCTGATATCGCGCAAATAGACGCCCAGGGAAGCAAACAGCCAACTCAGGCCCATAATGCCCAGCAGCAAAGGCAGAACAACAATGGGCAACAATAGCGCCGTGGCGGGAATGCTATGGTTGATCAGAAGCTGCGCCAGTAATAGAACGATCAAACTGATGGCAGCATGAAACAGCGCAGAGGTAAAAGCAACCCAGGGAAGTACTTCGAGTGGAAATACAACTTTCTTCACGTAACTGACGTTCGAAGTAATCAGCGTGGGGGAGCGGTTGATACACTCGGCAAAGAATCCGTGTATGAACAGACCGACGAACAAAATAATGGCGAAGTCAGTTTTACTTTCGTCAACTCCCGTACCCCAGCGAGCCTTGAAAACGACAGAAAATACAAACGTGTAAATGACGAGCATGAGTATCGGGTTGAAAAAAGACCACGACAAACCCAAGGCAGAACCGCGATAACGACCGAGAACTTCGCGCTTGCTTAGTTGGAGGATCAGACGCTTGTTTCGCCAGAAACTTTTAACCATTTCAAAGGGATGTGCTGAAAAATTTTGCATCAGTGATTTGGCTCGACTGCTTTTTCTGGGGGCTTGACTGGAAACGTCATTTGAATCAAGGAGGGAATAATCCATTTCGGGGCTGAACACTTGGCTTGCCCGCCAGTGTCTTGCTCATACTTTTCCATGCATTTTCGCCTTGCTAAATAAGTGCCACCAAGATATGGCATTGCGATATCGGTCACTGCGATTCCCGGTAGCGACTGCATCGCGCATAGTATCTTATCGGGCCATGCTTTTTCACTAGGAAACGCTCCCTTTTTGCCGCTTGGGCGCCGGTTGTCGGGTTTCTCCGGCTAGAATGATGGCGAGTGGCCTGTGTTTTCCGTCTGGCTGTATGCTGGAGGTCCCAGAGAGTGACTTTCTGGGGAGAAATCCTTCATAGGGTTTCATCCACTTTACAAATAGTGATCTTTTGTCGGCCTAAACGGCTTGCAGAGGATTTTTTGGTTAGCGATAGGTTTGCAATTCCGTACAATGAAAAATCGGTACAGCCAGGGGGCCATAGACGGCCGGGTATTTATGGATAAATTTCGAGTTTTTCTGCTAGGTCTGCCGCGTAGACAAAAGCGTTTGATTCAGGTCGCGACCGACGGGATTCTCGTGTGGTTCGCGCTATGGCTGGCTTTCATCGTGCGCCTGGGCATTGATGACATGTACAACCCCTTGCGCGTGCATTTCTGGTTGTTTATCTGTGCCCCCGTGATTGCCATCCCCTTGTTTATTCGTTTCGGCATGTACCGTGCCGTCATGCGTTATTTCGGCAACGACGCGCTGATCGCCATCATCAAGGCTGTCAGTCTTTCGTCATTGATCCTCGCCCTGGTCGTCTATTGGTATAGCAATCACGAGGCGGTCGTTCCCCGCTCGATCATTTTCAACTACTGGTGGCTGAGCCTGGTGATCATTGGGGGCCTGCGCTTGTGCATGCGTCAATACTTCATGGGTGACTGGTTCACCGCCGCCCAGCACGTCCCATTCACCAGTCGCGATGACGGCCTGACCAAGGTCGCCATCTATGGCGCCGGTGTAGCCGGCAATCAGTTGGTGGCGGCACTGCGCATGGGCCGGGTGATGCGGCCGGTAGCATTCATTGACGACGATTCGAGCATCTCGGATCGCTCGATTTCCGGGCTGCAGGTTTACAAGCCCAAGCATATCCAGCAGATGATCGACGAGACGGGCGCTCAGGAGATCCTGCTGGCTTTGCCGTCTTCCACCCGTGCGCGGCGCAGGGAGATTCTCAATTTTCTCGAAGGTCTTCCGCTTCACGTGCGCAGCGTGCCTAACTTCACCGATCTTGCCAGTGGGCGGGTGAAGGTCGAAGACATTCAGGAAGTCGACATCGCCGACTTGCTGGGGCGCGACGCCGTACCCGCGCAACCGGATCTGCTTCAGCGCTGCATCACGGGCCAGACTGTCTTGGTGACCGGCGCGGGGGGCTCGATCGGTTCCGAGTTGTGTCGTCAGATCTTTGCGCTGCAGCCCACCACGCTGCTGTTGTTCGACCATAGCGAGTTCAATCTCTACAGCATCCTGAACGAGCTGGAGAATAGAATCTCGCGCGAGTCGCTCTCCGTACGCCTGCTGCCGATCCTGGGGTCCATTCGCCATCAGGACAAATTGCTGGACATGATGAAGACCTGGAAAGTCGATACGGTCTATCACGCAGCGGCTTACAAGCACGTGCCGATGGTCGAGCACAATATTGCCGAAGGCGTGTTGAACAATGTCATTGGTACGCTCAACACCGCCCAGGCTGCGTTGCAGGCAGGTGTTGCCAACTTCGTGCTGATCTCGACCGACAAGGCTGTTCGCCCCACCAATGTGATGGGCAGCACCAAACGGCTGGCCGAATTGACGTTGCAGGCCCTGAGCCGGGAAATCGCTCCCGTGCTGTTTGGTGAACGCTCGAATGTCTCTCGCGTCAACAAGACCCGCTTCACCATGGTTCGTTTTGGCAATGTGCTGGGGTCTTCCGGTTCGGTCATTCCACTGTTCCACAGCCAAATCAAATCGGGCGGGCCGCTGACGGTTACGCACCCCAAGATCACTCGTTACTTCATGACCATCCCCGAAGCAGCCCAACTGGTGATCCAGGCAGGCTCCATGGGGCAGGGCGGCGAAGTCTTCGTCCTCGACATGGGCGAGCCGGTCAAGATTGTCGAACTGGCAGAGAAAATGATTCACCTGTCAGGGTTGAGCATCTGTTCAGAAAAAAACCTGCACGGTGACATTTCGATCGAATTCACCGGTCTCAGGCCTGGAGAGAAGCTGTACGAAGAGTTGTTGATCGGTGACAACGTCGCCGCGACGTCTCACCCCATGATCATGAGTGCCAAGGAAGATCACCTGCCGTGGGACGTGCTGAAAGCGCGCCTAACCGAACTGCTGAAGGCGGTCGAGGATGACGATTATTCCCGCGTACGCCAGCTGCTTCGCGAAACGGTAAATGGCTACTCACCTGATGGCGAGATCGTTGACTGGATCTATCAGCAGCGCCGCCTCGAGCCCTGATTGTTTCACATCTTGTAACGCTCGTTTTTTTGACAGTGCTCCATCATCGCCTAAGTTTGGAGGGCGGCTCAGGAAAGCCGCTTATTCAAAATCGATGTCATGGAGTGTCACGAATGAAAACTGGCTATTTTTACTCTTTGGTTTTTGCCTTGCTGACCAGCGCGTCCATCGCGGTGGTAGCGGCTCCCGCAGCCCCTGTGCAAAAGTCCGAAGTCGCCGCTGTCATACCAGCACCGGCGCAAGGGAACGTCGTCAGGGTTGATCTGAACAGCGCAGACGCAGCGACGTTGCAGCGTGAACTGGCCGGTATAGGGGAAGCGAAAGCGAAGGCGATTGTTGCATATCGTGAGAGTAATGGGCCGTTCTCTTCGGCGGACGAGCTGTTGGAAGTGAAGGGGATTGGCAAGGCGATTCTGGACAGGAACCGTGAAAAAATCGAAGTGAACTGAGTGCACGGTTAATCCGCATCACTGAATAGGTAACACCCGATTAAAAGCCCGGTTCTGAAAAGACCGGGCTTTTAATCTTTGATGTACACAGGCCATGTGGGGATCTTTGAACACTTCTCCAATGCTGTCATTTTCCCGCAGCAACATCGGCGATCCAAGAGTGGGAATATGATAAAGTGCCCGACAATTTACCAAGTTTGCTGAATTGATATCTGGCACATGGAACGATAAATGGCCGCACAACAGAATACTGTCGATTTCGACTGCAATATTTGTGACACGCACAATATTTCTGAAATTTCCAGCCTGACTCGGGAAACGGCGTCCTGCAGTCATTGCGGTTCTACGGTCAGAATGCGCTCCATCGTCCAGGTGCTGACCACCGAGCTGTTCGGCAAAAGCCTGGCGGTCTCGCAGATCGATCCACCCCGTCCCGATCTGGTTGGAATCGGCATGAGTTGCTGGGATGGATATGTCGCGCCACTGTCCCATTGTGTGGCCTACAAGAATACCTACTATCACCAGGAGCCCCGCGTCGATATCACCAACATCGACCCAGCCATGGTCGGGACACTGGACTTCATCGTGTCGAGTGATGTTTTCGAACATGTAGAGTCGCCAGTAGACCGGGCATTTGTTAACGCGCGTCGTCTGCTCAAACCGGGCGGAGTGTTTATCCTGACCGTGCCTTATTTCCACCCGGGGCAGCCAGGTGTCATTACCACCGAGAATTTTCCGGATATTTACAAGTGGGAGATAACCGAGAGCGAACTTGGCCCACTGTTGAAAAACACCAAGAAGAACGGCGAGATTCAGTACTTCTATGATCTGGTCTACCACGGTGGTCCAGGCTCGACGCTGGAGATGCGACGCTTCTCCGAATGGTCGGTGATTGAAGAACTGAAGAATGCCGGTTTTGATGAAATCACGGTTTATCGTGATGCAGAACCTGAGCATGGCATTTACTGGCCACTGATGCATTCGGCGCCGATATCGGCACGGGTGACGGAGTCTGCCGGTTGGCGCTTTCAGAAAAAGAAACCGCGTGTCATCTTTCGTTAGTCCCTGATCCAGGGTTAACGCACCAATAAAATGGCCGATGCATTGCATCGGCCATTTTTATTGGAATCAAGAATAGTCAGCGCTGGATCAAGCGGTTTCAATGGCTGACGGATGCTTGGCTGCCAAACGTTTCCTGCGCCAGATGGCCCGGTATTTTTCGATTGGTTTTTCGATCACATGCACCACAAAAATGGAACCGACAATGATCGAGACGAAGTAGCTCATTGGCGTCGCTTCAAACCACCCCAGCCATCTGACGATGATGGTGATAGGAATGTGGGTGATATAGATCGGATAGGACAAGTCACCAAACCATTGGTCGAGACGGCTGTTTCTGGTTTTATCGAAGATCGGCCTGCAAAGAACGGTCAGCGCGAAGAAGGACAGCGTCAGGCCTAGAGGCAGGATGGAGCATGCCAGAATGGTCGCGAGGATGGCTGCATAAGATGCCACTCCCACTGCAAGGTTTTTGGAAAGAACCTTCGGCAACCAGTAAGCCATGACGCCTAGGCCGAAGTAGAAAGAGGGGCCTGGGAAATAAAGATCGGTTCTCACCGGGAACGGCAATGCGGAGCTGAAGTTTTTTGTCAAAAACAGATAAACGACGCCAATCGAAAAGTAAATCACGGAGCGTTTAAGACTTCTGACAATAAACGGCGCCACCAGATAAAACATGATTTCAATGGAAAGCGTCCAGACCGGAATATTCAGGATAGTGGAGGCCCCATTGTGTGCCGGATCAATGCCGTACTCCGAAAACTTGATGTGCCCATCAACGGCGCTCATGTGAAGTAACAGGTCGCTGCCCAGCATGAAGGTATTGGAGAACAACGCCACAACTTTCATGAAGAAGGGCATTTGCATAATGAGATTGAACGTGTATTCGAACATACCGGCGGGTATGAGTATCAGGATCGAAAACAAATAAGCTGGCCAGAGCCTGAGCGCTCGCCCCAGGTAAAATTCAAAATTGTCATTCGCTGATTTATACCGTTCATTCAAGCCCAAAGTTATATAAAAACCCGACATGATGAAAAACGAGTACACCGCAAAACCAGCGGGGACCGTCGGTATCCACGCAATCGAACCAATATGCGAAAACATTACCGATAAAGCGAGGAACAGTCTTAGCGGGCCCATACGGCTCCTTCGTCGGTATCACGTCATCGTATCCATGCACTGGGTGACGGATGGTTCAGATGGCAAAAAAATAGGCGGCGATGGTAGTCCAAACCCGCAAATGTGTCATTAGGAATACAAGCTGACTGCCCCACCTGGGCTTGCAATGCATTGGAAGTGCCGCGTCGTACGAAATGCCACTGATCGGCTCAAGAAAAATTACGGCTATCATATGGTCGTTCGATTATGCCTATAATAATTCCACGTCCTAAGCTCTCAATGGCGCGAGTCATTCCTTTCTCATGCATTCCAGGAGTATCGCTATGAATTCTGCCCGGTCTCGCGGTGTGGCCCTTGTTACCGGTGCATCGTCCGGTATTGGCGCTGTTTATGCCGAGCGTTTGGCCGCGCGGGGTTTCGATGTGTTGCTGGTGGCCCGTGATCAAGAACGCCTTGAGTCTGCTGCCGGTAAATTGCGTGAAGCGTATGGCGTGCAGGTCGAGGTGCTGAAGGCTGACCTCACGCAAAAGGATGACGTGCTCAAGCTTGAACAGCGTCTGCGTGGTGATTCGAGCATCAGCCTGCTGGTGAACAATGCCGGAGTGGCTGCCGATGGTTTGCTGGCCAACGCGGATCCAGACCAACTGGAGCGTATGATTCAGCTCAACGTCACCGCCGTCACACGTCTGGCCGCGGCTGCCGCAGCCGGTTTCACCAAAGCCGGGCGCGGCACGATCATCAACATTGCGTCGGTTGTCGCCCTTTTTCCAGAACGTTTCAACGCCACCTACAGTGCCAGCAAAGCGTATGTGCTGAGCCTGACACAATCGCTCAACGCCGAACTTGATGGGACGAACGTCAAAGTGCAAGCCGTGCTGCCCGGTGTCACTCGCACGGAAATCTGGGAGCGCTCCGGTATTGATGCCAGTGCTATTCCAGCCGAAATGGTCATGGAAGCCGGGGAAATGGTAGATGCCGCATTGGCCGGCCTGGACCAGGGAGAGCTAGTGACCATCCCGTCGTTGCCGGATGCGGGTGAATGGCAAGCGTTTGTCGCAGCACGCCTTGTCATGGCGCCGAACCTGTCCCGTCGCGCAGCGGCTAATCGGTACAAGTGAACAACTTCCTACAGGAGATCAGGATGAATCAACGTCGAGTTGTGGTCACGGGCATGGGCCTGGTGTCGCCGTTGGGTAGTGGCGTCGAAGCGGTTTGGGCACGTTTGTTGGCCGGGCGTTCCGGGTTGCGGGCGTTGCCGGACGAGGTGGTTGCCGATCTGCC
>JGI10216J12902_100398752_pt1 | contig 19711 bp, 18 predicted proteins | sample KanNatreferecore_FD_12902 | JGI IMG/M metagenome (IMG submission 12902)
GTGGGAGCAGACGACACAAAACAGGTGTCGTACGTCTTTACCCCGGCAGCGGATCTGGCCGCGGGCCAGTATACCCTGATGGTGGGCGCAGAGAACAAAGACGTCGCGGTCTTGAAGGCAGTCCGCGTCAACGTGGTATAAATACGGCGCCCGCGCAGTCACACCAATAATGTCCGGCGACTATCCGATCGTCGTTAACGAAGAGGGCATCAAGATAAAGGAAGAGAAGATGGAGACGGAGAAACTGTACCACTGCGTCTTTGACGGCAAGGTGTTTATCTTTTTCAAAGATGACTTTGGCTCGCTCAACTGCTACGAGATAAGCGACCCCGACGCGGTAAAAGAGGTACAGGAAAATCCGTCAGACATTGAAAACATTTTGAAAAAACGCGCCGATGCCTGATCATTCGTCGATAAACATTATATGCCACCGTGCTCAATACGCTGCACAATTGTCTACCAGCACCAACACAAGCAGGCCACCAAAGGCGAGCAACGAAATTTTTATCGGCAAAAAGCCGCTCATGGTGTACGTGACTGCAACGTTGGTGCAGCTGGCAAACGAGCCGACGGTCATCATAAAGGCAAGGGGCAAGAGCATCACGCGCGCGGTCGATGTCGCGCAGATAATAATAAAGAGGATGAACACCATCGGCTACAAGATCGGCCCGATAAAGCTCGGCTCGGAGCAGGTGACGTCTGAAGACGGCAAGGTTAGGAACGTTTCTACAATTGAAGTCCCGATATTAAGGACCAACTAGTTTTACAGCGCGCTTGCCAGAAACTGCACGCCATAGTATGCAAGCAAAGCAGCAAGCCCGTACATCAGCAGCCTGTAATACTTTCTCTGCAATACAGAGCCACCCCTTGAAGCGAGGAACGCGGTGGCGGTCAGCCACGCATAGTCCATCCACACGTGCAGGGCAAAAAGCAGCGCAACTCCTGCCACGGCGCCGAATGCGGCCGAGTCGGAGACCAGCTTTATTCCGACTGTGAGCCACCACAGTAGGAAAAACGGGTTGAGCGCAGTCAGCGCAACGCCTATCGCAAACGAACCCTTTTTGGCCGCGATAAAAGTCCGCTCTTTTTTTCTTGCCACTGCAAAGACCTGCATGCCGGCAAAGCCCAGTATGGCGGCGCCGCCCACCCAGGCTATAGCCCTTGCATTTTCCGATACAAACGCCGACGCGGAAAAGAGGTCAGCGGCTATTGCAGCAATCACTTCAATTTCAACCAGCGCGTGCCCGTGCGCCACCCTGACGCCGGACATTGCGCCCTGCTTTGCGCCGTAGAGCATGTTGGCCACAAACAACGGGCCGGGCGCAAGGACGCCGGAGGCTGACACTGCCACCACCTCGGCCGCAAACTCGGCTAGCTCCACCGCCACTCTTGAGCAGGCGTGGATATTAACCTCAATGCAAAAATACGACAGCGCCGAGATCATGCCATGGTCGACACCATCCGCACGCTCAAACTGCTTGGGAAATGGTCGGCAAACAGGGCGGTCGGCAGGCGCAGGCCTGTGATAGCAGTCTTTAGCATGACTCACTATTGCAACTTTTACTGCCCGATGTGCCCGTTTGGCGATGCGGACAAGGAAGGCCAAGTCCAGCTGGCCCGGCGCAACGACCTCACGACAGAGCAGTGGAAACTAGTCTTTGACAAGGTCGCCAGGCACTGCGTCTGGGCGATTATAGAGGGCGGCGAGCCGACGAGCAGGCCGGACTTTATGGAGCTTGTAAAATACCTGCACGGGATAAAGATGCCGGTAACGCTGATCACCAACTGCTCGCTGCTGCATGCAATCGACCTTGACGAGCTGAAAAAATACATACAATTCGTGACGTGCAGCATTGACTCGATCTTTGAGGAACCCTACTGCAAGGTCCGCGGTGTCACGCCCCAGATGTACCGCAGGGTGATGGATAACCTCCGCCTTTTGAGCAAGCACAGCGTGCCACACTATTTCAACAGCGTGATCACGAAATACAACACCCAAGAGTTCATCGACGGGACGTATTTCGAGCGCGCAAAAGAGCTAGGGGCAAACGCCGTGTCATTTACGTTCGTGGAAGACAGGTCGGACGTTGACTATTCGCTATTGCCGGACAGGCAGACAATGACAGATGTTTGCAATAGCATCCTTGAGCACATAAAGAGCGGGAAAAGCCCGCAGGTGATGATACCTCCGGAATATTTCCAACAGATAGTCGACCACGGGCGTGGACTGTTTGACGAATGCGGCGTATGGAAGAGCATCTTTGTCAATGGAAACGGTACTGTAATGGTTCCATGTTGGAAATTTAACAGTCCAGATAATACTTACAGCCTGCTGGAACATTCTGTTGAAGAGATCTGGGATGCCCCGCAATGGGACATTGCCCGCACGTGCCATGACTGCGAGGTGCTCGGCTGCATCTGGTACTCGTCGCAGCCCGTGTCGGCGTTTGCAAAGGACTACATGCGCGGCCTCGGCAAGATGATAAGTCAAAAGAGCCCCGAACTGGCAGAGGCTGTCTGACACAACCCTCATAACGGCATTTCCAGCCAATTTCTTTGCTTGAAGGTGTACGATATGGAGGCCGACGGGCTGCGCCGCGGTGTATATGCAAAGGCAACGGCTTTACAGGACTCTATTGCCGTGGACCGATAAAAAGTTCAGAGGTCTAGGCATAGCGCAGGGCATACGGGGTTGCGCACAGGCAAGGCCGCGGCCCTTCCTCCATGCACTTTGTAGCAAAGGTAGGTTCAACTTTTACAAAAAGTCGGGCTTTGAGTCGGCATACTCAAAGCAAATATGCCTGCTTCCGAGGCCCAAGGCTTGAAGATATATTAAGCAGATTCAAATCCCAGACAGTCATGCGTAGAAAGGTCAAGGTCGCAGTCGCCGGCGTAGGCAACTGCGCTTCTGCTCTCGTGCAAGGGACGCGCTATTACCGCGAAAATCCGGACGCAAAAAAGCAGGAAAGCGACTGGATCGGTCTGACGGCCTACAACCTCGGGGGGCTGGAGCCGTCAGACATCGAGTTTGTCGCGGCCTTTGACGTCAACGCAAAAAAAGTCGGCAAGGACCTTTCAGAAGCGATATTTGAAAAGCCAAACAATACCATAAAAATAATCAAGGACATGGATGCGATGGGCGTCAAGGTCCAGAAAGGCGAGGTGCACGACGGCATAGGCCGCCACCTTGCGCAAAAGATCAAGATAGCCGACGGCCAGCCTGTGAACGTCACGCAGGTATTGAAAGACACCGGCGCGGAGATGCTTCTCAACTATTTGCCGGTGGGGAGCAGGCGTGGCTCTCAATACTATGCAGAGACATGCCTTGACGCGGGCTGTGCGTTTGTAAACGCGATTCCCGTCTTCATTGCATCCACGCCAAAGTGGCAGCAGGCCTTTGCAGGGCGAGGCCTTGCATGCGCCGGCGACGACGTGATGAGCCAGTTGGGGGCAACTGTCGTCCACAAGACGCTTGTAAAGCTGTTCGTAGACAGGGGCGTCAAGATCAATGAGACTTATCAGTTGAACATTGGAGGCGACATGGACTTTTACAACATGCTCGACGAGGAGCGCCTCGAGGACAAGCGCATCAGCAAGACTTCTGCCGTCGCGGCGATGGCACCTTACGAGATCCCGATGAGGATAGGGCCGTCTGACTTTGTCAACTTTCTCGAAAACGACAAGATCTGCTACATCTCTATAAAGGGCCAGTACTTTGGCGGCATCCCGGTGGAACTTGACTTGAAGTTAAAGGTGGTCGACGCGTACAACAGCGCAGGCGTCATGATAGACGCGGCGAGGTGCGCCAAGATAGCCATCGACAGGGGCGTGTCCGGCCCCCTTGAGAGCATCTCGGCCTACTGCTTCAAGCACCCCCCGGTCCAGATGCCATATTCCACGGCAAAGGCCAATTTCCTCGAGTTCGTCGGGGGCAAGCGGGAAAGATAGCTGCTAAAATATAATTCACAAAAAGAGTATGCAAATCGACCCTAGTACACATATTTAACCGCAGATCGAATCTCAACCCTGAGCCACTTGGTCCACATTAAAAAGCTCGAGGTGTACGGCTTCAAGTCGTTTGGCTTCCGCAACACAGTCGTGCAGTTTGAAAAGGGCCTTGTCGCGATAACTGGCCCAAACGGCTCTGGCAAAAGCAACATCCTCGACGCCATCATGTTTGCCATTGGCGAGAATAGCCCCAAGGCCATGAGGGTTGACAAGTTCCAGTCGCTTTTTCACGACGCGCAGAACCCAAGCCACAGGCTTATACGGGTAAGCGTCAGCTTTGACAATCTAGACAGGGGCATACCGATGGACGAGGACACGGTTACGCTTACGCGCGAAATGGAAGGCCAGACCGGCGAGTCCCAGTATTTGCTGAACGGCAGAAAGGTGTCCAAGGCGGCCATAATGGAGCTACTGGAAGTGGTGCTGTCGGCTCCAAACAAGCTCAACATCGTCCAGCAGGGCATGATAACCAGGATTTCCGAGCTCAACTCTGAGGAGAGGCGCAAGATCATTGAAGACATTGTAGGCTTGTCATATTTTGACGAGAAAAAGGCCGAGGCGTTAAAGCAGCTCGACGAGGCCGACCGCAGGCTCGAAGTCGCTTTTGCCCGCATGGGCGAGATCCGAAAGCGCATAGACGAGCTTGAGGCGGAGCGCAACGACCAGCTGCGCTACGAGCAGATCGGATCAGAGTTAAAGCGATTCAAGGCGGTGCAGGTGTCAAACAACATCCGCAATGTGAGGGGTAAGCTGGCAATGAGCACGCAGATCCTCGACAGCAACAACCAGCGCTCGTCTCAACTTGCCCGGCAGATAGACGAGTTGAGGCAAGAGATAGAAGCTCGCGAGACTGAAAAGGCAAAATTCATGGAAGAAGTCGACGTCGCCAACAAGGCCAAGGCGCAGGTCGCCACCAGAATTACGGCTGCAGTACTAGAGTCAGAAAGGGCCAAGGCGATGCTTGGCGAGTCGCAGCGCAGGATAACAGACATCGAACGGAGGCTGCCGCAGATAGAGTCCGGCAAGCAGGCAATAATCCTGCGCTCAGATAACATGAAGGCAGACGTCGACCGGCTGCGCTCGTCGATAGCGCAAAAAAAAGAGGGTATTGCCGAGCTCAAGTCAAGGCTCGAAGGCATCAATTCGGAAATCGAGCGAATAACAGGCGTCATCTCCCGCTATACCGGCGCCAGGCAGAAACTCGAGGGCAGGGCGAAACGACTGTCGTCGCTGAAAAGCTTGATAGAGCTTGCGGCGGCAAGGACGGAGGAAAAGGCCAAGACAAACGCGTACAAAAAGGGCGCAGACGAATCGGCGAAGGCTGCGCTCCAGAAGGAAGTGGACGGCGCCAGAATAAAGATTGCAGAGCTTGATCAGGCATCGCGGGCAGACGGGGAGCGCCTGCGCCAGGTGATCGAGTCGATCAGCAGCCTGTGCGATGCCAAGACCGGCCTTGAGCGCGAGCTTGCCGGCTCGGCGGCGCTGGTCTCAAAGGCGGGCACGATGGCGACTAAATTCGAAGAGAGGGCAAGCGTCGCCAAGCACGCCATGAACGAGGATTTTGCCATCGCCGAGCTGACAAAGGAAAAGGACAGGTTCGGCATAAAGGGCATAGTCCACGACCTTGTGACGTGGGACGAGAACTATGAGCGCTGCGTGCTTGCGGCAGGCTCGGAGTGGATGAAGGCGTTTGTGGTAGACGACGTCAAGTCGATGATAGCCATCGCGGCGTATGCCAAGGAGAAAAAGCTGCCCCGCCTGCGCATAATCCCACTTGACATCGTGAGCCGCTACAAGCCATATCCCGCCAAGGACGCGATGAAGGACATAAATGTCGTAGGAAGCCTAGCAGACTTTTGCCATTCTGACTATGAAAAGCTGCCGGCGTTCCTGTTCTCTGACGTTCTCGTGGTCAAAAACTCGTCTTCTGCGTACATGCTTGCAAGGCAGGGCTACAGGGCAGTATCTGTCGAAGGCGAGCTGTTCGAGCCGGAGGGCGGATCTATGGCGCTTGACTTTGGATCACGCTTTTCCGACCTAACAAAGGCCATAATTCTCGGCGACTCGGTCGAGGGCCTGCGCGACATGCTCGGCAAGCTGAACAAGATGGTTGAGAAAAAGAACCTGCAGCTGAGAGAGACGACAGACAGGCTGGCTTCAGCAGAGTCGGAAAAGATGAAGCTAGAGATGGGAATCGCAAGCGGCGAAAGCAGGCTCGCGTCGGAATCAGAGACAGCGAGGTCAAAGGAAAAGGCGCTTGCCGAGATCTCTGCCACGGGTCAGGCGCTCCAGTCAGAGGCAGACGCGCTGGCGCTTGACACTGAGAGGCAAAAGCGCAGGCTCGCGCTCATCGCCCCGACGATTGCCAAGATATCGGCCAGGCTGCAGAGCATCGACGAGTCTGCCGCCAAAGCCGAGCTGGCAGGCAAAAACGTGGAGCGGAACCAAATAGTCAGGCAGTCCGACTCGCTCAACGCCGAGATAAACCAGTTCACCCAGTCCCTGAGCGGCATAGAAGGCAAGTTCGAGTTTGACCAGCGCCAGCTGGACGACATGGACGACGAGCGCGAGAGGCTGTCGCTGGAACTTGAGCAGCGCAAAAAGCAGGCCGGCGACATGCAGTCCAAGTCGCAATCGCTTGAAACCGAGCTAAAGGCGCTCAGGGAGCAGGAGCAGCAGATTATCGACTCGTCTGGCAACTCGTACAGCGTGCTCCAGGATTACGAGCGCAAGATAAAGGCCGTTTCAGAAGAAGAGCGCAGGCTGTCCAGGGAAAACAACATACTGGAGCGCGAGTCGGCGCTCCTCAGAAAGGACGTGGCAGACCTGACTGGGCACGAGTCGCGCCTGACAAACGACCTGGCGTGGCTCGGCTACAAGGCGCTGCTAGAGCCTATGGACGTGGAGCTGGCCATAAGAGAGCTAGATGTAGAGTACGAGTCGGTCAAGCTCAGGATGAACCTGCGCGCGGACGAGGCGTACGTCCAAGTGATGGAAGGATACAGGGGCATGTCGAGCAGGCGCAATCAGCTGGAGACAGAGCGCAACTCTATCGTTTCGTTCATCGAGCAGATAGTAAAGGAGAAGAAAGAGATGTTCATGGACGCATACACAAAGGTCGACGAGGACATCCGCAATACCTTTTCCCGGCTCACCGGAGGCTCGGCGCGCCTAGAGCTTGAAAACGCCGATGACGTGTTTGCCGGCGGCGTGATGCTGCTGGTCGCGTTTCCCGGCAAGGTCGCCCGCGAGTCGACTGCCCTGTCTGGCGGCGAAAAGACCATCACCGCGACGGTATTCCTTCTCGCGCTGCAGTCGCTGAAACCGTCGCCTTTCTACCTGATGGACGAGGTGGACGCGCACCTTGACGCGCAGAACACAGAGCGCCTGTCAAAGATCCTTACAGAGAGGTCCCAGAACAGCCAGATAATCATGGTGACACTGAAGGACTCGACAGTGGCCAAGGCGACACTGATCTATGGCGTCTACCCGCGGCAGGGCGTGTCGCAGGTAGTGAAATATCGCAATCCCGGCCAGGTGCCCCTTGCCCAGATTAACAGCAGTGGTAGTAGTACCGCTGAGGGCAGCTAGGAAAAAAGATTCGCGCCGCTTAGAGCTGGTCTAGAGACCACTTTGTCATGCAGGAAGTGCATTCATAGATTTCTTTGCCTACGTCCCCGGAAACTTTGAACTTTACTATGGTCGTGCACTTGGGGCACTTGCCATCGGTCATGCGGGCCCTGCTCATAGGACGGGCCGTTGATTTTCTTCTTCTGCTCCCCATATAACACCAGCATGGAAACGGCACCGTTTTATATATTTCCCCGTTGCAAATTTTATATTGCTTCATTTAGAGTATAAAGCAGTGCTTCTGCCAGAGAGCTGTTCAGTCAAGGTTGACAGCGTTGGGTGCGAGCTGCCTCCCACCTTTGTCGTTTCCATACAGTCCAAAGATGGCGAGTACATGGTAGCAGTGGTGTGCGACGACCATAGGGACGGCCTGGAAAAGAGGCTTGTCGACATGCAAAAGGCCGGCAGCGTCCCGACAGGCAGGGTCCATTTCCAGCCTGTCAAGATGGTGACCACCGACTGCGTCGCAGGTATTGAAGAGGACTATGTCGACATTGAGCTAAAACGGGGCTCAAATTCCGACAGAAAGCTATAGTTCAGGCCAGATTTGCAAACATTGCCTAGCTATTTTTTCCCGTTATGCTATGCATAGCAACGCCTGCAACTGGTATAAAAGAACAATTATTTTTTCCAGTTTCCACTGGAAACGCACACACTAGGTCCTGTCGTCGTCTCGCACGGCCCAGGGAAACCACCTGCCAAGCAGCTTGCCCCAGTCCAGTTTTAGCGTAAAATAGAGTATCATGCCCATCACGGCGACGCTTGCGGATCCGATGATTACGAGGGTGGTATAGTCAGTCGCGCTAGAAATCACGTCCTCGGCTATCGGCCTGCCAAGGAAGATGGTGCCCCACACTATTGCCTCAGTCATCGCCATCTTGCCGGCAAATGTCGCAAGCGCAAACTTCCAGGGGCTGTAACGGGCAAGACCGAGTGGGATGTAGACGATGTCGTCCGGTATTGGCGTCGCCGAGGCAAGGAACGCGCCGGGCCAGCCGTACCTGCTCACTAGCCTCTGCAGGGGCAGCATGCGCTTTTTGGTGGTGGTGCTGAGCGCCTTGCGGCCGTAGTAGCTTGCGAAAAATATTATCGTCTTGGCGATAACTGAGCCGAGGGCGCTTGCAAGCGCGATAAGGTGCGGGTCAAACTTGTCAGAAAGCGCGGCCGCCAGGATGACCGGGAAATACGGGACCGGCACAAAGACGACGAGGCTCCCGAGGAAACTGATGAGAAAGATGCTCAGGTACCCGAGCTCGTCACTGAAGGGGAACAGGTCTTCAAGGCCGACCAAGTGTGTGACTAGCTCGCTTTTAATCCCATATTATTAGTATGCCCTTCCAAACATGGCAACTTTTTTCGCAGGCTGGCCGCAGTAGACGCATTTTTTTTCAGTCATGCCAGCCTGGTCAAACGGGATGACGCGGATGTCTGCGCCGGTCTCTTCTTTTATCTTGAGCTCGCATTCCAGGGCGCCGCACCAGCCAGAGCGGGCAAAGCCTCCCTTTTCAACCGCGGCCTGAAATTCGCCATAGCTTGCCGGCGCTGCGACATAGCCGTCAAGGAGGTTTTTGGCCCTTGCAAACAGGTCCGCCTGCAGCCTGTCAAGCAAGGCGTTTGCAGTTTCTACCATACTGGCACGCTCGACCTGCGCCTTTTCGCGGTTGTCCCGCCTCACAAACTCGACCTGGCCCTTTTCCATGTCGCGGGCGCCGATGTTTATCCTCAGAGGGACGCCCTTCATCTCCCACTCGTTAAACTTCCAGCCGGACGTATACTCGTCGCGGTCGTCCACGTGCACCCGGACTCCGGCCTGCCGCAATTCTGCCGCAACCCCGTGCGCGGCCTCTTTGACCGGTTGCGCGTCCTTGTCCTTGTGTATCGGGACTATTACCACCTGCACCGGCGCTATGCGGGGCGGGATTATCAGCCCCTTGTCGTCGCCGTGGACCATGATCAGGACCCCAATCAGGCGCCACGACACCCCCCACGACGTCTGCCACGCAAGGTGCTCCTTGGTGTCCTTGCCCAAGTACTTTATCCCAAACGGCTTGGCAAAGTTCTGCGCAAGGTGGTGCGACGTGCCCATCTGGAGCGCCTTGCCGTCGGCCATCATGCCTTCAAGCGTCGTCGTGTATTTTGCGCCGACAAACTTTTCCTTGTCGCTCTTGAACCCCCTGACCGCGGGGACCGCGATGTATTCTTCTATCAGCTGCCTGTAGATTTCGAGTATGGCCATCACCTCCTGCTCGGCCTCTTCTTCGGTGGCGTGGACGGTGTGGCCCTCCTGCCACAAAAACTCGGACGTGCGGACAAAGGGCTTTGTCGCCTTGATCTCGGCGCGCAGCGCCGTGTTCCAGAAATTTATCTTGAGCGGCAGGTCGCGGTAGCTTGTTATCCACTTTGCAAACATGGAATATGCGAGCGTCTCAGACGTTGGGCGCAGCGCGAGCTTTTCGCCGATCTCGTTGTTGCCAGCCTTGGTCACCCAGAACACTTCGGGCGTAAAGCCGGCAAAGTGGTCCTCCTCCCTCGCAAGCAGGCTTTCAGGAATGAGGACGGGAAGAAAGCCGTTCTGGTGCCCAGTCTCTTTGAATTTTTTATCTAAAATGTCGCGGATGGACTCCCATATCGCATAACCGTATGGTTTTAACACGATGAACCCCTTGATGGGCGCATAGTCGGCAAGGCCGGCCTTTAGCACAACTTGAGTGTACCACTCTGAAAAGTCATCAGCCTTTTTGGTAGATATGCCGGCGCCTTCTCGGGAGCTCAAACAACTGCAGACAACGGGTGAGGGTTTATGAATTTTTGTCTAGAGCGGCTCGCCCTTGCAGTAGACCTTGCCCATGACGCGGCTGTGAAAGTTCCGGCAGACGTAGCACTGCACGAACGCGATCTCTTGCTTCAGGACGGGGCAGTCGACCTGCTCCTGCTTCATGCGCTTTAGCATCTTGGGGCTCACGCCTTTCAGTTTCAGCTTGCCCTTTTCGTCCATCATGCCGACGCTCTGCAGCTCTTTTTTCGCCTCGTCCGTGAGCTTGGGCGCTTTTTCAACAGGGTTTATTGGCACAAGGTGCTTGATACCTTCAGGAAGGGGCTCGCTCATGGCCGGCAATTCGCAACGGAGGTATATGACCCTTTTTGTCAATAGTCGGTTATCCTAGTCTGAGACCGGAGTGTCCTGTAAAGCCGGCTGTGCGCCAGGATGTCAGAGCGCGACTGCGACATCGTCGAGCAGGCAAACGCAAGGGCCGCGTCGATGCCGTCAAACGTCCTGCCCGGCTTTTTCATGGCCTCGCGCACGCCCTCCCTTATCTGCCACACGCCGACTGGCATGACGTATTCAGGGTGTATCTCCCGCAGGACCAGCACCGACGCCTTTCTCCTCCTGCGCGACAGGTGCTCGGCGACTGCAAGCCGGGCGGAAAAGTACGCACCGGCGATGCTCGGGTAGTGGTCAAGCCCGCGAGCGTCTTCATAGTCGGCGCCGACTGCCATCTTGCCGTCGCCTGCGTACCACGACTCGATCATTTCAAAGCTCCATACGCTGTCAGGCATCATGACGACTGAATAATAGTTGCCAAGGTGCGAATACTGCCGGACTTCAAACAGGTCAATGCTGCTGTTGGCGCTTGCGTCATTCTCTTTTACAAGCCGGCTCGAGATCATGTCGTCGGCCGCCGTGATGCTCCAGCGCGTGGGCACCAGCTTTCTGTTCTTTTTCAGCCCCAGCATCCCAACTGATAGCACCTTGTGGATGCTGCCCGAGTCCACGCCTTTTTTGTAGAGCTCTACCACCGCGTCTGACGCCTTCAGGTCGCCGTCATAGAACGCGCTTTCGATGCGCTGGTCGGCAGAAAGCGACGACGCCTTGAAGGTCTTTATCGGCGCGGCAGGGCCAAACGGCGCCGACTCGGTGTTCAGGCGCAGCTCCCGCTCAAGGTCCGTGTCTGCCAAGGGCTTTTTTTCAAACGTCGCCTCGCTCTCGGCTGGCCTGTCCGACATCGCAAGCTCTTGCAGGCTCTCGACGTAGCGGCCTGTCACGTCGCGCGCGTTCACGCTTGCCACTCCCCGGACAAGTGACAGGCGAAATCCTACAATCTCTTCTAGGCTCTTGCCGACCCACATCTCGGTCCTGTCCATTATCGCAGTGTCGCCGTGCGCAGGCGGAATCATTGGCCCTATCCTGACTTTGGGATAGCCGTAGCGCCCCACAAAGACAGAGGGCGGGCTCGCGCCGTCGAGCGTGTCCATCAACAGCTTTGCAGAATTGGCCATGAGGTATTGCAGCCAGTTCTGCTCCAGGCGGCGCTTGATATCTGCCGGCGTTGACACGGGATAACGACGCACATACGTTGCTTATTTGTTTAAAGTTTAATTTTTCGCACATGCCATACCAGGGTATGAGCGAGCAGGAAGAGTTTGCGGGCAAGATGCTTTCAATTCTGAACGATGGAATGCTGTGCTTGATGGTAAGCATAGGCCACAAGACCAGGCTTTTTGACGCAATGTCGGCCATGCCGCCGGCCACCAGCGCAGAGATTGCCATGGCGGCAAGACTGAACGAGCGCTATGTCCGCGAGTGGCTCGGCGCAATGGTGACAGGCAGGATAGTGGATTACGACCATCCATCCGGCAAGTATCGCCTTCCGCCAGAGCAGGCAGCGTGCCTGACTCGCGCGGCAGGCATCGACAACCTCGCAGTGTTTACCCAGTACATCGCGCTCCTAGGAGACGTGGAAGACAGGATAGTAAACTGCTTTAGAAAGGGGGGCGGCGTGCCTTATTCTGCCTATCCCAAATTCCAAGAATTGCAGGCAGAAGAGACTGCCCGCGTCTTTGACGCAAGATTGGTGGGTGAGATCCTGCCGCTTGCCCCCGGCCTCGTCAGCAGGTTGGAGCAGGGAATAGACGTCCTTGACGTCGGCTGCGGCACAGGCCACGCAATAAACCTGATGGCAAAGGCGTTCCCAAAGAGCAGGTTCTGGGGCTATGACTTTTCAAGAGAGGCCACAGGCATTGGAAGGAAAGAGGCGAAAAGAATGCGGCTGAAAAACGCCAGTTTCAAGGCCGTGGATGCGGCAAAGATGGTCGATAAGGAAAGGTTTGACCTTGTGACCGCGTTTGACACGATACACGACCAGGCCCGGCCCGACAGGGTATTGAAAGCGATCAACAGGGCGCTCCGCAAAGGCGGCACGTTTCTGATGCAAGACATTGCAGGGTCCAGCAACATGCATGAAAATATTGGCGCCCCTCTGGCGCCGGCCATCTATACGATTTCCACGATGCACTGCATGACGGTGTCACTTGCGTACAGGGGCATGGGGCTTGGCACCGCGTGGGGCGAGCAAAAGGCAAAGGAGATGCTTGCAGAGGCAGGGTTTGGCCCGGTGCAGGTCAGCCAGGTGGACGGAGACATATTCAACTACTATTACGTCACCGGGCGCGAATGATTTATAGCATTAGCGCCACACTCACCAGCGTCAAGATGGATCCGGTAGACAAGGCAGTCCTCGCTTCATTTTTTGCAAGCGCCCTTGACCCCCCAATTGCGCCTTACGATCGGTTCAGGTCCAGGCTTGCAGTCAATAAAGAGTTCTTTGACGAAAAGGTGGCGCAGCTGGGCAAAAAAGGCCTTGTCGAGAATGAAAAGCTGACGTTCCTTGGCCGCGACGCCATCAAGGTAGTCCTCGTGGGAGGCGTCTTTGACCTCATACACCCCGGCCACATCCACACGCTAAAGGCCGCAAAGGAGGCCGGCGACGTGCTTGTCGTCATAATCGCAAGGACGGCTACCGCGCAAAAGATCAAAAAAGACAGAAAGATATACCACGACGAAGGCCTGCGAAAGGAGCTGGTGTCGTCTCTGAATTTCGTCGACCTGGTGCTCATCGGCAGGGAAGGCACGCTCTATGACACCGTCGAGTATGTCAAGCCGGACGTTATAGCGCTCGGCTATGACCAGGCCCACAGCGAAAAGGACGTGGCTGAAAACTGTAAAAAGCGCAACCTCAACGTGCAGGTGGTAAGGCTTTCGACGCCGATACCGGGGTCAAAGAGCTCCAAGATAAAAGAAGAGCTTGGCGACGCCATTTATGGCATCTGAACGTGCACCTGCACCTTTACCCCATCGCCGTTCTTTATCCCGGCCGCATCTTTTATCGACATCGGCGCGATGACTTCGAGCATGCTGTCGTCATAGTGCGTGCGCTCCAGCACCAGCACGGCGGCGTTGTCCACTTTGCCGTTTATCGTGGCGCGGTAGCACTTTACCCACCCGTACGTACGTGTGCCGTCGCCAAAGCCGTCAACGAATATCGAGGGGTGGCTGCCGAGCTCGCGCCGGGCGTTCATGAAAAGCTGATCAGTCAGCCGGATGTTGAGCGTCCCGGGGTACGGCTCGTAACCCAGTTTTTCCTTGAACTGCTTTCTGTAGCCCTCAAGTGACATGTAGTAGGCGCCCTCCCCCATGCCCGAGACGACGCTGCCCTCAAAGTCGATGACCGCGGGAGCTGACTCGATTGCCGACTTTAGCGACGCAAACAGGCTCTGTATCTCAGAATAGCCCTTGTCAGTGATGCGCACCGCGAACTTTTGTCCCCGGCGCGCCCGCTCGATGTAGCCGGAAGTTTCAAGGTCCAAAAGATGCTTTGAGGCGGCCTGCTGCGACCGGGCGATGTCCTTGCCAAGGTCCGAAGTGGTCACTTCGATAAAATTGTTGCGCGCTCCCTTTGACAGGAGCTGCACCATAGTCAGTATGTGTTGGAGTTTTATTTCTGGCATTTAGTTCGAGATGCCCACGTCTCCAAAGGTCCTGACCTTGACTTCGGCTGACTTTTTCACGTCGGTCGTCCTGTGCCCGACGATGTACTCGATGCCTGCCTTGCCCGCCGCGTCGACGAGCCTCTGGGTGACGATGCCGTCGATGACAAGGTACTTGGCCCCTTCTGCAGAGTCGAGCCTCTTTATCACTTCTGACACCGGCACTTTGAGCAGGTGCTTCATAGAGCCATCCAGTATCACGGCCTCGAGCGTCTCGTTTATCTGCGGGTAGACGTCCCGGATTGCCGTCAGGACCTCTGGCGCGTCGTTTGCTGCCGCCGCAGACGGGCCGCTTGGAGCTGATGGCGCCGGCTCTGCGGTTGCAGCGGCCGCCGCTGTCGGCGCGGCAGCGTATGACTCTTGGTGCGGGTCGCGCGGCTGGTAGTCGTTGTTGCGGTCGCGGTCACGATAATCCCTGTCGCGCCCGCGGTATCCGCCGCGGTCGCGGTAGCCACCCCTGTCGCGCCCGCGGTATCCGCCGCGGTCGTTGTCGCGGTAGCCACCCCTGTCGCGTCCATGGCCTCGGTCTTCCTGCATCGGCGCAGGCGGCTGCTCTTCAGGCTTGACCTCTGACGAGTACGCGTCTTTCAATATCTCTGATATCTCTAGCGGCGTGCATTCTTCCACTTCCCTGCCAGTCGGAGCCCTCAGCACCTTGTCTATCTTGACGACGCCTGCCAGCTCTTTCAGTATGAGGTCGCCTGCCCTGTCGCCGTCAAGGAAGGCTATCACCTTCTTGCCCTCTGACAGCTTTACGACAGTCTCGTCTATCCTGGCGCCCTCGATGGCTATCGCGTTGTCATAGCCGGCCCTCAGCAGGTTGATGACGTCCGCCCTGCCTTCGACCAGTATAATCCACTCTGAATCGAAAACGCCTGTCCCGCACGCCAGCTGGGCCTTGCCGTAAGAGGTCAGCTTGCCGGGCTTGCTTGCGTCATAGACATCCTTGAGCATCTCTTCGCCTTCGCTGATAGTCTTTGTCGCCCAGTCTTGCACTATCTTTTTGGCCCTGTCGACGATGACCTTTTTCTTTATTGCGCGAATGTCGTCAATGCCCATGAGCTGGAACTTGGCCTGGAAGGGGCCGACCTTGTCGATGCTCTCTATCGCCGCGGCAATGAGCGCGGCCGTCGAGATGTCGGTGCTCATAGGTATGAGCGCGTCGCCCTTTGCAGAGCTTCCCTTTGTTTCCACGTTTACTTCAATTCTTCCAACCTTTGAGACTTTTTGCAGCTCGTTGAGGTTCATTTCGGGTCCAAGGAGGCCTTCGGTCTGTCCAAAAATAGCGCCGATTATGTCAGCCTTCTCGACCAAACCATCAACTTCAAACTTTAACTTAACATGATATTTTACGATTCCTGTGCTAGGCAATTTTTCTTTGATACCTCGTAATTCGTTGGTTCGTTACCGAATGAAATTCTTGCTTGCTTGAATATAAGTGCTTTTGTACGCGTTGAGGCGCGTCATGTGTAGAAGTAGAGGTCCTTGCGGCCCCCGGTCACCCCGGACAATGGGGCGGCGTATATGACAAGGTCCTCCACGTGCCTCACCTTGCCGTTTGTTATCCGGGCGAGACTGTGCTTGTAAAAGAGGTTAACGCTGTTGCGCCTAGACTGCAACTGCGCTACAAGCCGGCTGGTAAGGTATTTGCCCGTCCTGTCCATGTCAAGGAGCAGGATTATCTTTTTGTCGGTGTGGGAGTGAGAGTCTACAAAGTCGGCTACGCCCTTGAAATTGTGGAAGACGGCAGGGATGCCGGTAAAGCCTATGCTCGACAATGCTTTTGCATCTCGCTTTCCCTCCACTACGACAACAGAGCCCTTTTCAGACTCTTCGTTGAGCATCCCTACAAAACCGCGCAGTTTCTCAATCACGTGCTCGTCAGAGGATGACTGGTAGCCCATCGGGCACCTGTAATGTACGCGAGAACGATTTAACAGTTTTGGAATAAATACCGCCACAAAGATGACACCATGGTTGAAAAAGGTCCTTTCAGTGCAAAATATTGCCTGCGAGAGCCTTGGCACGCTTGAGGACCTGCTAGAGGCAGACGGCTTTACAATAGAAACCGTCAACGCGCAGACTGACAGAATTCCAGACGCGGCCGGCTACTCTGCAGTTATCATCCTCGGCGGCCCAATGGCAGTGTATGACGATTTTCCTTATTTGCAAAAAGAACAAGAGATGGTACGCGGCGCCGTCAAAAACGACATACCGGTGTTAGGCATCTGCCTCGGCTCGCAGCTGATAGCGCAGGCGATGGGCGGGCGGGTCTATAAGGGTGCCAAAAAAGAGCTAGGATGGCACGCGGTCTCGCCGACAAGCGAGGGCGAAAAGGGCCTCTTTGCAGGTGCAGGCAAGACGATTAGGGTGTTTCAGTGGCACGGCGACACGTACGACCTGCCGCCAAATGCAACGGTGTTCGCCCGCTCTGACCTCTACCCTCAAGCGTTCAAAATAGGGAGCGCGATAGGCGTCCAGTTTCACCTCGAGGTCGATGAACCCCTTATTAAATTGTGGATGAAGGAGTACGAGTCAGAAGTCAGAGCCGAAAAAGTAAGCGATAAAGACATTCTGCCCAGACCTGGCGACCTTGAAAAGCTCGCAAAAAGCTGTCAGCTTGCCTACAGGAACTTCGCAAGGATGGTTAGGTAACTTTAAAAGAAGCTTGAGAAGCTTTTTCTCTCGAACACATATGGCCGGTCAAAAGGTCCAAAAGATTTTTGACGACGTTTTTGCAACCAAGGAAAAAGTAATCACTGAGGAGTTGGCTAAACAGGTTTTGACAGAATACGGCGTCAAGGTGCCGCCCTACGCGCTCGTGACAAGCGAGGCAGAGGCGGAAAGCAAGGCAAGAGAGATAGGCTTTCCGCTCGTGGCCAAGATAGTGTCGCCAGAGATCTTGCACAAGACCGACGTCAAGGGAGTCAAGGTGGGCCTGCAGAACGAAGCGCAGGTCAAGGAGGCGTTTTCCGACATGCACGGCAGGCTGTCCAAGCAGTACAGCACTGTAAAGGGTGTATTGCTTGAAAAGATGGTCCCATCCGGCGCCGAGCTCATCGTCGGCCTGCAGAACGACCCACAGTTTGGCCCTATAATCATGGCAGGCATCGGAGGCATCTATACCGAAATTTTCAAAGACGTCACATTCCGGGTGCTCCCGATAACAAAACAGGACTCACTTGCGATGGTCGAGGAGCTGAAAGGCAAAAAGATCCTCGAGGGTTTCCGCGGCGCGGCCCCGGTCGACAAGAACATGATAGCCGACGCGCTGGTCAGCATCGGCAACCTGGGCACAGAGATGGCACACATGTACGAGAGCATCGACTTTAACCCCGTCATATTCTACGAAAAGAGCTATTTTGTGGTCGACGCCAAGATAATCCTGCGCCAGCAGGCAGACCAGGGCGCGATTTCAAAGTCGCAGCCCGACTCGACCAGCATGGACCTCTTCTTCAATCCCAAGTCCGTCGCGCTCATCGGCGCGTCGCCAGAGGCCGGCAAGGTCGGCAACTCGGTGCTGGAGAGCCTTAAGCGCTACAAAGGCAAGATATTTCCGGTAAACGCCAAGGGCTACTCGGACATCATGGGCATCAAGGCGTACAAGAGCATCGACGACATCCCTGAAAACGTCGACCTTGTGATAGTGACGGTGGACCTGAAATTCGTGCCGGAACTTTTGAAACAGGCAGCCAAGAAGGGCAACCACAACTTTGTCGTGATATCGGGCGGAGGTAAGGAATTGGGCGGCGAGCGCGCCGCCATAGAGGCCGAAGTAAAGAGGCTGTCGCAGGAGCTAAAGATCAGGATTATCGGCCCCAACTGCATCGGCATGTTCAACGGCGCCAACAGGCTCGACTGCGCATTCCAGGGCGAGAAGAGGATGGTCAGGCCAAAAGACGGCAACGTCGCGTTCCTCTCACAGTCCGGCACCGTCGGCATCGCGTTCATGGAAAGCTCTGACGCGTTTGGCATGAGCAAGATGATATCCTACGGCAACAGGTCAGACGTAGACGAGGCGGACATGATCTGGTACCTTTCTGAAGACCCCAAGACCAAGGTCATTGGCCTCTACGTCGAGGGCCTTGGTGATGGCAGGAAATTCATGAACGCTGCCAAGAAGGTCATCACTGAAAGAAAGAAGCCGATTGTAGTGTTTAAAAACGGCAGGTCGGCGCGCGGCGCAAAGCAGGCCGCGTCGCACACCGGCTCGCTTGGCGGCTCGTTTGGCGTGGTCAAAGGCGCCATGGAGCAGGCCGGCATCATCTCTGTCGACTCGTACGAAGAGCTGACAGGCGCGCTAAAGGCGCTGAACTGGCAGCCGACACCCAAGGGCAACCGCGTGGCCCTCGTCACAAACGGCGCAGGCCCCATCATTGCAGCCATCGACAACTTTGAGCGCCTCGGCCTGCGGGTCGCCGAACTATCAGAGCAGACGAAAAAGTCGTTCAAGGACCACTACCCTGCGACGTACGTCATCGGCAATCCCTGCGACATCACCGGCTCTGCCAACGCAGACGACTATAGGTTCGCAATCCAGGCGTTCATGGACGACCCCAACGTCGACATCGTTATGCCGTGGTTCGTCTTCCAGGACGACCCGCTGGAGGAGACAATAGTCGAAATCCTGGCGTCGATAAACAAGCAGGGCAAAAAGCCGATGATAATAGGCGCCATGGGAGGCCCGTTCACGAAGGACATCTCAAAGAGAATTGAAGACGGCAACGTGCCTGTCTACCACTCGGTAATAGAGTGGGTGACTGCGGCAGGCGCGCTGGCAAAGTGGGCCAAGGTATCCGGCGGCAAATAAGGGCCGGTCCCTTTTCCTTTTCTTTAAATTAGCTTTTGCAATAACCTTCACCGTTGGAAAACTCGGCTCTGGAGACGAGGCGGGCGTTTGGCATCCTGTTTGTCGCGGTGTCTGCCGCGGTGGGCGCAGGCGCGGTGCTGTCAGAACTTGCGTTTCTCAATAATGCTCCACTCTACTATTATGTGATAATATGGCTCGGCAGCTTTGGCGGAGCGTTTGGGGTCGCGGGCCCGAGATTCCGCAGGGCGGCGCCGGCGATACGCGCAAGGATGAAAAACAGCGTCAAGTGGCCTACAGCCGCAAAGGCTGTGAACGGGATTTCGTGGGCCGGCCCGTTTCTGCTCATTGCTGCATTTCCGGCCATGTACCAGTATCTCATACTGCTAGGCATTGGCCTGGGCAACCTGACGACGTACCTCATGATGAAAAAATACAGCG
>JGI10216J12902_105368886_pt1 | contig 19653 bp, 16 predicted proteins | sample KanNatreferecore_FD_12902 | JGI IMG/M metagenome (IMG submission 12902)
TTTTCACCGGAGGGTGTGGCCGCCATGGTCGGCGTCGGACGGCCCGGAGCTACCTCACGACGACCCCACGTAGAAGAACGACATGGCCATGATCAGATAGGCCCCGAGGAGCTGGGCCCCTTCGAGCCAGTTGCTCTCCCCGTCACGAGAGATCAGGGCGACCAGGAAGGTGGACAGCGCCACGGCCACGATCTCGAAGGACGTGAACACGAAGTCCATGGGGTGGCCGACCGCCAGGCTGATGAACACGAGCACCGGCGCCACGAAGAGCGCTACCTGCACCGACGACCCGATGGCGATCTCCAGGGTCACGTCGGTCTTGTCCTTCAGGGCGAACATCACCGCGGAGCTGTGCTCGGCCGCGTTGCCGATGATCGGCACGATGATCAAACCGACGAAGAACTTGGAGAGTCCCAGGTCGGCGAGCGCCGGCTCGAGCGACCCCACCAGGATCTCCGACTCCAGCGCCACCAGCGCCGTCACACCCACGAGCGTGAGCACCGACTGCCGGACCGACCACTCGGCTCGCTCTTGCTCGCTGGGCGTCCTGAACAGGTGCTCGTGCGTCACCATCGTGAACGTCAGGGCCGCCGCGTAGAGGGCCATGAGCACCACCGCCACGACGGCACTGACGGTCTCTCGCTCGATGAACTCGTGGCTGCCGGTGGTCAGGACGAAGAGAGCCGGCATGACCAGGCCGGTCACGGCCAGGGCCAGGGACGACGCGTGGACGCCCGCGGCTTCGGCGTTGTACCGAAGGTGCTTGTGGCGGATCCCGCCCGCCAGGAAGGACACTCCCAGCACCAGCAGCAGGTTGCCGATGATCGATCCGGTGAGCGACGCCTTCACCACGTCCAGCTCGTCGTCGAGGATCAGGAAGATCGCGATGATCAGCTCCGCGACGTTCCCGAACGTGGCGTTCAGCAGGCCGCCCAACCGCGGGCCGGCGTGCAAGGCCAGCTGATCCGTGGACCGGCCGATCAGCCCTGCGAGCGGCAGGATGGCCAGCGCCGATGTGACGAACGTGGCCAGCTCGTTGTGCAGCACGAGGTCGCTGACGAGGGACACGGGAACCAGCACCAGGAGCCATTCCAGTCGCGGCCTCGGCACGGTGGAAGCCTAGTGGAGCGGGCGTTCCGGGTTTGACACGGCCGGGACATCTCGCGAAGAATCCGTGCACGTGCCGAGCGACTGTCGCCCGCGCCCTTCCATGGACGAGGGGTTCGGCCCGGGGGCGGAGCACTCTCCACCGGGAGGGGGTATCCATGAAGATTCGCTCTGTCCTGGCAGCGGCGTTCGCCGTCGCCATCATCGCCGCGGCCCCGGGAGCCAGCGGCTCGATGCGGCCGTTCGACGCCCGCACACAGCATCGCGCGGAGGCCCGAGTACCGAAGGGGTTCATCCCCGCGGTGGCCCTCCGATCCCCGGTGGGGCGGTACTACGTGGTCATGAAGACCCCGGCTGTGGCCCAGCGGATGGGAGCAGCGCGATCGGCTGGCCGGTCGTTCGCCGGCGCCTCCCAGAAGCAGGCCAGGGCTCAGGCACTCGCCTCCCAGACGTCGGCCATCGGCCAGGCCAGGTCCCTGGGCGGAAAGGTCGTGTACCGCTACGGCACGCTGATCAACGCGTTCTCCGCCGTACTCTCTCCGGCAGCCGCAGAGCGACTCGCTTCACGCTCAGATGTGGCCTCCGTGCAGCCGGTCTCGATCGTCAAGCTCGAGAACTCGACGAGCGTGCCGTTCATCGGCGCGCCAAAGGTGTGGCAGAAGTTCGGGGCACAGGGCCAGGGGATGACCCTCGCGCTCGTGGACACCGGCATCGACTACACGCACAAGGACTTCGGCGGCTCGGGCGACCCGGCCGACTACGCGAACAACGACCCCAATTTCGTCGAGCCGGGAACGTTCCCCACACAGAAGGTCATCGGCGGGTACGACTTCGTCGGGTCGAACTACGACGTCCTGGACGACGACCCCACGAACGACATCCCACGCCCGGACTTCGACCCCCTGGACCGTGACGGGCACGGCACGCACACCGGCGGAACGTGCTGCGGCATCGGCGTGCCCGGCACGGTGGGCGCCGGCGTTGCGCCGAAAGTGAAGATCCTCTCCTACAAGGTGTGGGACGTGGGCAACTCCACCGACGACGTGCTGGTGGCGGCCTACGAGCGGTCCGTGGACCCGAACCAGGACGGCAACACCGGTGACCACGCCGACGTGCTGTCCTTCTCCGGCGGGGTGGACTACGGGACCCTCAACTCGGTGGAGGCCGTCGCCGCCCAGCGGGTGGTGGATGTGGGCACCGTGTTCGTGGCCTCCGCCGGGAACTCCGGGAACCAGCCGTCGGGCGGTTCCGCGTACATCACCGGCACGCCGGCCAACGCTCGCGGCGTGGTCTCGGTGGCGGCCTCTATCGACCAGTTCAACGCGCTCCAGCTCGAGATCAACAGCAGCAGCTCCCCCATCACGCTCCCTGACAACGGGATCATGGTCCACCAGGACTGGTCGGCGGACCTGCCTGCCGGCGGCATCACCGCGGACCTGTTCGACGGGAACTCGGTCGACCCCGTGGCCGACCCGACCGACCCACAGCCATCCGACCGGCAGTTCTGCACTGCGTTGCCGCCGAACTCGCTGACCGGGAGGACCGTCCTGGTCTACAAGGGCGCGACCGGCGCCGGCGACTGCGGCGGCTCGACCAAGGTGTTCAACGCGCAGAACGCCGGCGCCACCGCCGTGGTCCTCATCTCGCTGTTCGGCGGGCTGCCCTTCGGCCTGGGGCCGAGCGGCGAGACCATCACCATCCCGGCCGTCATGATCTCCGGGAACGATGGCGCGGCCATCGTCGACGTGCTGAGCCCCGGCGGCGTCTTCAACTCGGGGACAGTCAATGCCACGCTGCACGACGTGGAGTCGCCGGTCCCCGGGTTCGCCGACGCAATGACGGACTTCACGTCGGAAGGCCCGGCCCGGCTCACCAACGACCTGAAGCCGGACATCTCCGCGCCGGGGTTCGACATCACGTCGGCTGGCGTCGGCACCGGCACCGGCTCGTCCATCCTGTCGGGGACGTCGATGGCGGCGCCGCACGTATCCGGCTCGGCCGTGCTGCTCCGACAGATCCATCCCACGTGGACGCCGGCGCAGATCAAGGCTCTGCTGATGAACCAGGCCACCCGCAACATGAAGAACAACGACCTGTCGGCCCCGGTCCCGGCCACCGTGATGGGAGCCGGACGGGTGCGGGTGTTCCAGTCGGCCACGGCCACGTCGCTGGCCACGCCTGGCAGCCTGTCGTTCGGGCTGCGGTACGCCACCGGCGTGCAGAACCTCGTTCGCACCTTCTCGGTGAAGAACTTCGACAAGGCGGGGCACGACTACTCGGTGTCCGGCAATGTGCGGTACTCCGACTTCCCGGCCGGCGTCGCCGCCATCACGATTTCGCTCGACGGCACGTCCTTCGCCGGATCGAAGAGCTTCCACCTGAACAAGGGCCAGAGCCGACCGGTGTTCGCGCGGCTCAGGCTGAACCCGAACGTGATCGACGAGGAACTGCAGGAGCAGGGCTGGTTCTACTTCCACCCCAACGTGGATGGGACCATCACCATCAACCAGTCCATCAAGTCCAAGGACACGTTGGCCGTGGCCTGGCACGTCGCCCCGCTCGCGGCTTCGGCCAACGGGCTGGACCAGACCTCGCTGGACCTGACCGGTGGTCCGGCCACCATGAGGCTGACCACCCCGCAAGCTGCGGGCACCTCCCACGGGGACCTGTACCTCCTCGGGGCGACGGACCCGGTGAACAGCACCGGCGAGGAGGACGTGGTGGCCATCGGCGCGCGCTCCTTTACCGGGAGCACGATCGACGGCGTGCCCGAGGGTCTCCCGACCGGCGTTGAGCCGCACTTCGGTCTGACGTGGCAGCAGTTCCTGACCAACGCCGACGAGCCCACCGAGCCGATCGAGTTCGTGGTGCAGGGAGCCGGGGTCCGCAACACGACCGAGACGCTCGAAATCGACGTCAAGGTGGATGTGGGAGCCGACGGGGTGTTCGCAGATCCCGCGATCCAAGCCGACTTCCTGGTCGTGAAGCCACCGGGTCCAGGCGGCAACGTCGTGGTGTACGACCTCTCGCTGCCCGACCCGTTCAACAACCCGGTGGCGGACTACTTCGCGGACTACTCCGTGTACAACACGAACCTGACCGGGTTGCCGGTGGACGCCCAGGCGCTGGGGCTCTCCGACGGAACGCCAACCCTCTCGTACCAGGCCACGGCGTGCACCGGCCGGTTCTCCGGCGACGTCCCCGGTCAGTTCTGCGACACGGCGGGCGGCTTCGACTCGGCAACCGGCACGTACACGGCGCAGCTGAACGCTACCCAACCTGCCCTGAACATCTCGCCGCTCGTGTGCCAGGGGTTCTTCGGCGGTGGCGCCTGTATCGCGGGGAACCCGATCACCGTCTCGACCGGCTCGGCGGCACAGGGCGACAACCCGTCGATCCTGGCGGTGTTCCCGAACAACGCCCCATCGAGGACTCCGACCGTCGTCACGACCCAGACGTAAGCCGGAGGGGACCACGAAGAGGGGACGGCGCCACCGGGCGCCGTCCCCTCTTGGGTTCTCGATAGTCTGTCTCAGACTACTGGCCGGCGTTCGCGCCGGCCAGTGCTTCTTGCAACACGTCCCAGGCCAGGACGGCGCACTTGATGCGAATCGGGTACTTGACCACGCCCTTCAGCGCGACCAGGTCGCCGAACTCGTCCTCAGCGGGGTCCTTCTCGCCGGCCATCATGCCCCGGAAGTCGGCGGCAAGCCCCAGCGCGTCGTCGACCCCCTTGCCCTTCACCGCCTCGGTGAGCATGGAGGCGGACGCCTGCGAGATTGAGCACCCCTGGCCCTGAAAGGCCACGTCGGCCACCATCTTGTCGGAGACGTGGGCGAAGACCGTGATCTCGTCCCCGCACAGGGGGTTGTTCTGTGACGACGACACCTCGGCCTCCGGCATGGGCCGTTTGTTCCTCGGGTTCTTGTAGTGGTCGAGGATGACTTCCTTGTAGAGATCGTCGAGCGACACTCAGTGCACCTCCGCGAGCCCCGGTCCAGATGTCGACGCTGGCAGTCTACTCAAACGCCGAAGATCCCCCGAGCCCGCTCGAGCGCCACGATCAGGGCATCCACCTCATCGCGCGTGTTGTAGACGTAGAACGACGCCCTGGCGGTCGCCGGCACCCCCAGCCGGCGCATCAGGATCTGCGCGCAGTGATGCCCGGCCCGGATGGCCACGCCCTCCTGGTCCAGGACCTGCGCCAGGTCATGCGGGTGGATGCCGTGGTACCAGAACGACACCTCCGCGCCTCGATCGCTCGTCTCGTGCGGCCCGAACACGGTCGCGCCGGCATCCAGCAGGCGCCCGATTGCGTACCCCGCCAGGTCCTCCTCGTGCGCCCGAACGGCGTCCATGCCGATGCCTTGCAGGTACTCGACCGCCGCGGCCAGGCCGATCTCCTCCGCGATGTTCATCGTCCCGGCCTCGAACTTCCAGGGCGGGTCCTTCCACGTCGCGCGGTCCTCGTACACCTCGCGGATCATCTCGCCGCCGCCCAGGAACGGATCCATGTCCTCCAACAGGCGCCGCTTCGCGTAGAGGCCGCCCGACGCCGTCGGCCCGAGCATTTTGTGGCCCGAGATGGTCAGGAAGTCGCAGTCCAGCTCATCGACTTCCACCGGCGCGTGGGGCACCAGCTGCGCGGCGTCCACCAGGACAACCGCGCCGACGGCATGCGCTGCGTCGGCGACCCTCCGGAGGGGCGGCACGGTTCCCAGCACGTTCGACATGCCGGAGAGCGCGACGACCCTCGTCTTCGGCCCGAGCAGTGACTCCCATGCCTCGATGTCGATCCTGCCCTCCTCCGTGATCGGCGCGTAGCGCAACACGGCACCCCGGTCCCGAGCTGCCAGCTGCCACGGAATGATGTTCGAGTGATGCTCCATCTCCGAGAGGAGGACCTCGTCGCCCTCGGACAGGAACTTCCGGCCCCACCCGTACGCGACCAGGTTGATCGCCTCGGTGGTCCCCCGGTTGAACACGATGCAGGCCGAGTCCTTCGCGCCCACGAACGCAGCGAGCTTCGCTCGGGCATCCTCGTATGCGGCGGTGGCCTCTTCGGCAAGCGTGTGCACCGAGCGGTGGATGTTCGCGTTGTGATTCTCGTAGTAGTCGGTGACGGCGTCGATGACCTGGCGCGGCTTCTGGCTGGTGGCCGCGCTGTCGAGGTACACGAGGGGCTTTCCGTGGATCTGGCGTTCGAGGATCGGGAAGTCCTTCCGGACCCGCTCGACGTCCAGCGGGCTCCCGCCTCGCTCCTCCATCATGGCCATCGGCCTCACCATCCTCGCAACCGCTCTCAACCAGCCTACGCTTCTGTGCCCTCCTCGCCGGCGGCCTCCTCGGACAGGCCGAGCTCCTGGCGGATGCCTTCGTAGCCCTTCGCCTCGAGCTCCTGGGCGAGCTCCGGGCCCCCCGACTGCACGATCCGCCCGCCCATCATCACGTGCACGTGATCCGGCGTGATGTAGTTCAGGATCCGCTGGTAGTGGGTGATGACCAGCATCCCGATCCCAGGGCCGCGCAGCTTGTCCAGGCCGCCGGCCACCGCCTTCAGCGAGTCGATGTCCAGCCCAGAGTCCGTTTCGTCCAGGATGGCCATCTCCGGCTCGAGCACGGCCAGCTGCAGCACCTCGTTCTTCTTCTTCTCGCCGCCGGAGAACCCCTGGTTCACGTATCGGCTGACCATCGAGTCGTCCACGTCGAGGAGATTCATCTTCTCCTTCATGTGCTTGCGGAACGCCAGGGCGGAGATCTCCTCCCCCTTTGTCGCCTTGTACGCGGTCCGCAGGAAGTTGACCACCGAGACGCCTGGCACCTCGGTCGGGTACTGGAACGCCAGGAACAGCCCGAGCTGGGCGCGCCGGTCGGGCGTCAGCTTGAGGATGTCCTCATCCTTGAACCGGACCTCCCCGGCAGTCACCACGTACCCGGGCCGGCCGAGCAGCACGTTGGCCAGCGTGGACTTGCCCGACCCGTTCGGTCCCATCAGCGCGTGTGTCTCGCCCTGTCGGACCGTGAGGTCGATCCCCTTGAGGATCTCCTTGCCCTCGACCGTCGCGTGAAGCCCTCGGATCTCCAGCGTGGCCGTCGTCGTCATCGTGTCCGTCATGTCAGTCGTTCACCTCGATCAGGATGTCGTCGCCCTCCACCTTCACCGGGTACGCCCGGACCGGCATCGTGGCCGGCAGCGAGCGAGGTCGCCCGGTGTTGAGGTCGAAGGTCGAGCCGTGCTTCGGGCACTCGATGGTCTCGAAGTCCGGGTCCACTTCGCCCTCGTCGAGCCAGGAGTGAGCGTGGGAGCAGATCGCATCCAGGGCGCGAAACCCCTCCTCGCCCAAGTTGGCCACCGCGACCTCGGCGCCGTCGACCTGGAACCGCCGCGCCTCGCCCTCTGGGACGTCGGCCGTGGAGCACACCTTGACCAGGGCCATCAGGTCCCACGCTCCAGCTCCGCCTCGATGGCGCGCTCGATGCCGCCGCGGACCTCCGCCAGCTCGATCCGGTCGAGGACCTCCCGGAAGAACCCGAACACGATGAGCCGCTCCGCCTCGTCGGCGGGGATGCCTCGGGTCTGCAGATAGAACAGCTCGTCCTCGTCCACCGGGCCGACGCTGGCCGCGTGGCCGCAGCGCACGGGATCGTTCGAGAGGATCTCCAGGTTCGGAACGGAGTGGGCCTTGGCCGTCTCCGACAGCAGGACGTTGCGGTTGGTCTGGTACGCGTCGCACAGGTGGGCCCCCTGCTGGATGATCACCGTGCCGGTGTAGATGGCCCTGCTGGATCCCTTCAGCGCCCCCTTGTACAGCAGGTTGCTCGACGTGTTGGACCCGACATGGTCCTGGATCGAGCGGTGGTCGATGTGCTGGTCCCCGCTGCCGAAGTACACACCGAGCAGCTCACTCGACCCACCATCGCCCGCCAGCATGCTCTCCACCTCCGCCCTGGCCAGGCTGGCCCCGAACGCCACGCCGAGCGACCGAACCTCGGCATCGCGACCGACGTACGCCCGCTGCACCGCGAGGTGGGTGATCCCCTCGCCCCACTCCTGCAGCGCCACGTACCGGATCCGGGAGCTGGGGCCGGCATGGATCTCGACGATCGCGTCCGACAGGCCGTTCTCGAGATCCGGCGACGCGTATCGGTCGATGTAGGTCAGCTCCGCTCCCTCCTCCAACACGATCACGGTGTGAGGGAAGAGGGCCAGCTCATCGCGATCCATGTACGTGAGCGTCTGCACCGGCGCCTCGACCCGCACGCCCGCCGGGACGTACACGAACGCCCCGCCCGTTCGGAACGCCGCGTGGAGTGCGGTGAACTTGCTGCGCTCGGGTGGCACGAGGTCGTGGATGCGACCCTTCAGCAGCTCGGCATGTTCGGCCGCGGCGCGGTCGATGGAGGTGAGCAGAACGCCCTGGCCGGCGACGGCATCGTCGAGATGCGCGAACACCACGGATGAGTTGTGCTGGATGGCCAAGCCGGCCCGGTCTCCCACGTCACCGGCTGCCTCGAGGATGTCGGGGCGGATGTCATCGACGCCTGCCACGTCGGGCTGGGGCGCATGAGGAACGAACCGGTCGAGATCGAGGTCATGGAGGTCCGTGTAGCGCCATTCCTCGGTCTCCGGTGACGGCATGGCCATCCGCTCGAACAGGTCGAACGCCGGTCCCCGCGAGCCCGCGAGCGAGCCATCGCCGTCACGGCGGACGATCTCGTCGATCCACTCTCTGGTGAACCCGGTCGTGGGACGTTCGGACACTCCATCTCCTCGGCTCAGTCGCGTGTCGCGCGCACCCGGGCCTTACGTGCGGGCCAACCTCCGGGGTGCGGTGCTCGGTATCGAGTCTATCCGCCCACAGGCCCCAAAGTCTATCTGTGCAGTCGGAATTAGAACATGGCTCAGCCGGCGCTGATCAGCGCCACGGCCGCACCGGCCATCAGCAGGCCGGCCACCTGCATCCTGCTCCACCGCTCGTCCAGCATCAGCCTGGCGAAGATGATGGTCACCGCCGGGTACAGCGAGGTCAACACGGCCGCGACGGCCAGCTCTCCGGTTCCCGTGGCGGCCAGGAAGAACAGGCTCGCGGCGCCGCCCGTGAGCCCGGCCATTGCCCCGTAGGGAACGGCAGCGCGCCGCCCGCCATCTCGCCCGCTCATCCGGAGGCCCACCGGGATGACGATCGACACCGCCACGAGCTGGGACGCCACGAGCGGCCAGGCCCCCGCTCCCGTTCCCCCCCGGTCCAGCGCGACGAAAAAGAGGCCGAAGGCGGCGCCAGCGGCGAGGCCCTCGATCACGCCTGCCGATCTGGCAGATTCCGATCGATGCTGGGCGGAGACCAGCAGGATGGCCGGGATGGCCAGCGTGATGCCCACCGCCTCGACGGGCGACATGCGCTCGCCGAGGCCCAGACCCACCAGCGCTGGGATCAGCGCCGCCAGCACGCCCGACAGGGGTGCGACGATACTCATCTGGCCCATGGCCAGGCCCCGATAGAGAGCGATGGTTCCGAAGGCGCTCCCCAGCCCGCTCACCGCCCCCCACGCCAGCGACCGGGCGGTCGGGCGCGATCCGTGGAACAGGGCCAGCGCCAGCAGCGTGGCAAGCAGCGCGAACGGCTGCCCGGCGACGAGCACGGCTCCGACCGAAGTCCGCCGCCCGCCAACGCCGGCCACGAAGTCCGATACCCCGAAGCCGAGCGCCGACAGCAGCCCGAACAGGATCGCCACGACGTCCATCCTGCCCCATGCCTCCGCATGGAGCAGCCGGCATCGACCTCGCCTCCTCCGGTGGCGCCGGCTGACCGGGGCGATGCTTCGATTCCAGGACACGACGTCACAGATCCGGGTTCGGGGAGCGCTGCTGCTCCTGATCGTGCTCACGGTTGCTGCCATCAACCTGAAGCTGGACGGGATCCTGGGGGCCCTTCTGGCCGGGGCCATGCTGTCCACCATCGACCGCGACCGCGATGCCGACTTCGGGAACTTCCGGCTGAAGCTGGACGCGATCGGTTACGGCGTAATCGTGCCGGTCTTCTTCATCTCGAGCGGCATCGGCTTCGACGGGAAGCTGCTGTTCTCCAGCCCCACCGCCCTCGCCCGCGTCCCGATGTTCCTCGCGCTGCTGCTGGTCGTCCGGGGGGTGCCAATCCTGCTCCTCGACCGGGACCTGGGGCGTCGCCTGGCCTTCGCGGCGGCGCTGCTCGAGTCGACGTCGCTGAGCTTCATCGTGGTCGCAACGACCCTCGGCCTCGAGCTCGGCCAGATCACGCGAGTGAACGCCACGGCGCTCGTGGCGGCCGGCATGATGTCGGCGCTGGTGTTTCCCGCGCTGGCCGGGGCGTATCTCCGCGCCGACCGGGCCGCGGCAGCGACCGGCGCCCAGGTGATCGGTCCCGAAGCGGCCGGGACGCGCTCTAGGCCGTAGGAAGTCGACGGCGGTGGGAGGAATTGGCCGTCATCGACTCGCCGCCCGGCCTCGCCCGAAAGAGGTCGCGGAGGACGCCAATCTCGGCCCCGTGGTGCAGGTCGTGGTTGATCATCGTCCAGAGGATCCGCCACGCCGGCCACTCATCGCCCCAGTTCGTCATCACGGTTCGATCGAGATCGGCGTCGTGCAGCGAGGCGAGATCGCGAACGAGGAGGGCCTGACCGTCCTCCAGCGCCACGATGGCATCGGCCGCGGTGTGCGGCGAGTCCAGGTCGGGCCACGTGAGCGTGGCTTCGCCGAAGGCGTATTCGTGATACATCAGCTTGCACTCGGCGACGTGGACCAGTCGCCACGCGATGGTCGTGAATGGCGAGGGCTCGGGATCCGGCCACTGGTAGTCGGCGGCCCACCGTCCTCCTTCATGTTGGCGGACGGTCCAGCACCCGGGCACCGGCTCCCACCAGAACTCCTCGTCGGTGAGCCCTTCGACCCGGCTCCGGATCATCTCGTACGCCTCGGTGACTTGCGCGGAGAGCAGGTCCGTCAGGCCTCGCATCGCATGGTCATACACGATTGGACGGATCCATGCTTCCGTCAGTCTCGCGACTCGAGATCCTCGTCGCACAGGTGGTCACCTGCCACCGGCGTCACCGCGCGGCGATCGGCCTGCCCACGGTGAGCGCGTCTCGAAGGTCGGGCTCGAGCGAGCGGTAAGCGGCGTCGGGTTCGATCCCCATCGCGTCGAGCACCTTGCTGAAGAAGCAGCGGGCGGCGGCTGCCAGCGCTACGTCGAGGATCTCGAGGTCGGAGAGCCCCACACTGCGCAGCTCGTCGATGTACTCGGCCGTGATCGACGTGGCGTCCGCCGCTACGCGCTCGGCGAAATCCATGGCGGCGACGTCGGCCTCGCTCAGCCCGGCCGCGTGTTGGTCGACAGCGATGTTCCGCACGGTCTCCGCGTCGAACAGCCGATCGCGCAGGACTTTGCCATGGGCGAGGCAGCAGTAGCTGGAACGCAGTTGCCGCGCGGCGGCCAGTGTGGCGAGCTCGTACCGCTGCAACCCCATCGCGGCCTTGATGCTGCCGCTCAGCGCCCGCCAGGCGTCGAGCACCTCCGGGCGCTGCACGAAGACCTTTGTCAGGTTCCAGACGTAGCCGTCGTCTCGAAGATCCTCGTCGTACCGCTCCGCGACCCGGCCCTCCGCAGCTTCTTCGGTCGTCGTCTCGATGAACGTCACGGCAGCCTCCTTGGTCCGTTTGGCCCCGAGCAGGGGATCGCCAGCGTCAGCCGGACGTCGGCGGAAACCGGCTTGTGGCCGGCGGCGACCGTAGACTCCCTGACATGTCCGGTGCGCAGGCTCGAAAGACTGTGACCGTCCTGTTCTGCGACGTCACCGGGTCCACCGCCCTGGGCGAGCAGCTCGATCCGGAGTCGCTCCGGGAAGTCATCCAGCGCTACTTCACCGAGATGCGAACCGTGATCGAACGCCACGGCGGAACGGTTGAGAAGTTCATCGGAGACGCGGTCATGGCAGTGTTCGGCGTGCCGAAGGTTCACGAGGACGATGCGCTGCGCGCCGTCCGGGCGGCGGCAGACATGCAGGCCGCGCTGGAGACGTTGAACCAGGAGCTGGAGACGCGGTGGGGAACCCGGATCCAGGCCAGGATCGGGGTGAACACCGGCGAGGTGGTCGCCACCGACCAGCAGGCCGGTGAATCGTTCGTCTCCGGGGACCCCGTCAACGTGGCGGCCCGCCTGGAGCAAGCCGCCGAGCCCGGCGAGATCCTGATAGGCGAGTCCACGCATCGGCTGGTCGGTGCCGCGGTCATCGCTCAACTACTCGAGCCGCTTCCGGTGAAGGGCAAGGCGGAATCCCTCTTCGCCTACCGACTGGTGGTGGTGGAACCCGGCGCGGAGATCCTCCCCCGGCGATTCGATTCTCCCCTAGTGGGCAGGGCCAGTGAGCTGAATGCGATCAGGGCGGCGTTCGAGGACGCGGTCTCGACCTCGACCTGCCGGCTGGTCACCGTCGTCGGGCATGCCGGCGTGGGTAAGTCCCGGCTCATCCTCGAGGCACTCGTGTCGTTGGGCGATCGAGCGCACGTGCTCCAGGGCCGGTGTCTCCCGTATGGCGAGGGCATCACGTTCTGGCCGATCGTCGAAGCCATCCGGGAAGCGACCGGCCTCGACGGGGCGACCTCGGTGGAAGATGAGCGGCGGAGGGTCGCCGCCATGCTCCCTGTCGACGAGGACCCGATCGTCGCCGACCGCCTGGTGGCCATCAGCGGCCTCAGCCAGTCCGCAGGCACGATCCAGGAGACCTTCTGGGCCGTCCGGCGATGGCTGGACCACCTGGCGGCCGACCGCCCGCTGTTCGTGGTGTTCGACGACATCCAATGGGCGGAGCCGACCTTCCTCGACCTCGTCGAGTACCTGGCGACGTTCTCCACCGGCCGACCCATGCTGGTGATGTGCATCGCCCGCCCCGAGCTCTTCGACGTCCGACCGACCTGGGGTGAGGATCGAGTGATCATTCGTCTGGCCCCGCTCGATCCCGACGAGAGCGTCCGCATGGTCGGGAATCTCCTGGGCAGCGCGGCCGGGGTAGGCGACGTGGAGCGCCGGGTCGTCGACGCATCCGGCGGCAACCCCCTGTTCCTCGAGGAGATGCTCCGGATGCTGACGGAGGACGGCGTGCTCGTTCGCCAGGGAGAGGCGTGGGTGGCTCGGGGCGACGTCTCCCATGTCGCTGCGCCCGCGACCGTCCAGGCCGTGATCGCTGCCCGGCTCGATCGATTGGACCGCTCCGAGCAGGCCGTCCTGCAGCGGGCGTCCGTGGTCGGGGAGGAGTTCTGGTGGGCCGCCGTGGCCGACCTGTCGGACGACGCCGATCCCGTCGGGGTGGGCCGCAGCCTCCAGGCGCTGGTGCGCAAGGACCTCATCCGCCCTGGCCCGTCGGCGTTCGCGGGTGAGGACGGGTTTCGTTTCGGCCATCTCCTGATCCGCGACGTGGCCTACGAGTCGATCCCCAAGGTTGCGCGTGCCCGCTTCCACGCCCGGTTCGCGGACTGGGTCGAGCGGCGCACCGGCGATCGCGCCGTCGAGTACGAGGAGATCGTCGGGTATCACGCCGAGCGGGCCTATCAGTACCTGGTGGAGCTGGGCCCGGCGGACGAGCAAGCGACGGCTCTGGCCGCCCTGGCAGCCCAACGGCTGTCCTCCGCGGGGCTTCGCAGCTTCGACCGGGGAGACCTCTCGGGCGCGGCTAACCTCCTCTCGCGAGCGGTCGCTCTGCTCTCCACCGATGATCCTGAACGATTGGCCCTCCTGCAATCGCTCGGCGTGGCCTTGGCCGAGTCGGGCCGCCTGAACGAGGGAGAAACGGTCTTCGACGAGGCCATCGCCGGGGGACGCGCCACGGGCGATCGACGCGTGGAGCTGCGAGCCACCATTCGACGGCAGTTCCTCTGGATGCTGATGCATGCCGAAGCCACCCACGACGAGGCGGTGGCGGAGGCCGAGCGGGCCATCCCCGCGCTCGAGGAGCTGAAGGACGACACGGGACTCGCGGAAGCTCTGCGACTGACCGGGATCGTCGACTTCTGGGCCGGTCGGTGCCAGGAGTCGTTGGCCGTGCTGGAGCGCTCGGTCGAGCACGCTCGCCGGGCCGGAGATCGCCGCCTCGAGCTCGACGTGAAGCACTGGATGGGCATGGCCATGCGTGAGGGCCCCACGCCGGCAGGCGAGGCGATCGATCGGATCCATGGGCTCCTCCGAGGCCACGAGGACGATCCGACCTTCCGCAGCCAAACGCGTCGCTTCCTGGCCGTCCTGGAGGCGATGCGGGGGAATTTCGACGAAGCTCGGGCGCTGCTCGCCGAGGGGACGAACCTGGCACGCGAACTCGGCCTGACCGTTGAGATCGGTGCAGGGTTCCTGAGGGACCTCGGGTACGTGGCGCTGCTGGAGAACGACCCGGTCGAGTCGGAGGAGGCTCTTCGAGGGTCATTTGAGACCCTGGAGAGAATCGGTGATACCGGTCATCTGTCGAGCGTGGCATCGGATCTTGCGCTCGTACTGATGGAGAGTCCGGGCCGTGAGACTGAAGCGCTCGCCATCACGGACGCCACCGAGGCGTGGTTGATCGCCGACGACATGGACGCCCAGGTGCGGTGGGAGGCCGCACGGGCACGGGCCCACATTCGCCTGGGGCAGACGGCCGAGGCCGAGCGACTGGCCCGTGCATCCGTCGATCGAGCCTGGGGGACGGACTATTGGGACCTGCGGGGAGTGTCCCTGAGGGCCTTGGCCGATGTGCTTCGGCGATCCGGTCGGTCGGAGGAGGCGGCGCAGGCGCTTCGGAGAGCCGCCGAGACGTACGAGACCAAGGGCAACGTCGTGGCCGCTGCCGCCGTGCGTGAGGCCCTGGGCGAGCTGGAGGCCGGGGCGAGAGCACCAGGCGCTTGAGCGAATCGGTCACTGGCGTTTTTCGAGATGGCTCGTCTATGATCCGCGCCACCATGGCGACGAGCTCACCCGATCTGACGCCGGTCGGATGGGATCGGGCGGCCGCGCACTACAACCGGACGATCCCGGAGTTCACCGGCCAGTACGCGAGAGAAGCGATTCGCATCGCCGGCATCGGGCCGGGAGAGCGGGTCCTGGACGTGGCGACCGGACCCGGGACGGCGGCGCTGCTCGCCGCCGAGGTCGGCGCGGACGTCGTGGCCACCGACTTCTCACCGGCCATGATCGAAGCGCTCAGGGCGCGGATTGCGTCCGCGGGGGTCGAGGGCGTCGAGGCGCTCGTGATGGATGGACAGCAGCTGAAGCTGGAGGACGGGTCGTTCGATGTGGCGCTGTCCGTCTTTGGCGTCATGTTCTTCCCCGACCGCCACAAGGGCCTATCGGAGCTCCATCGGGTCCTGCGCCCCGGGGGCCGGGCCTGCATCGTGACGTGGTGCGAGCCGCGTCTGGTCCCGGTGCTGTCGCTGTTCGGTGAATACGCGAGACGCGCGATTCCCGACCTCCCTCCCCCCGACGGAGCACCCGCCGTGTTCAGCCTGCCGACGCCCGCACGGGTGGGCAGGGAGCTCCAGACGGCAGGGTTTCGCGATGTACGCGTCGAGCCGATCGTGGGGATGTGGGTGTCGGAGTCGCCGCAGGCCTTCTGGGACGAGCTCGCGTACGCGACGCCGGTGTTCAGCGCTCTGCTGGAGAGGATCGGCGACCGCGCCGAGCTTGTCCAGAAGGAGGCGATGACCAGTTTGGCGGAGCGGTTCGGGGACGACCCGGTGGAGCTTCCCAACGTCGCATTAGTGGGCCTCGGCTACTGCTGATGCCGCTTAGGCGCACCGCGCCCAGGAGCTCTGCCGGTCCGCCTCCCCATTCGCCCTTTGGCAGCCCGTGGCTGGGTACCTAGCCGAGGTGGAAGGCCGACGCGACCCCATCAGGCGCGGGCATGAGGAATGTCAGGCCTACGAATAAGCACGACGCTCCCAGCTGCAAACCTGACCTCGTGCGCCCACCGCTCACCCGGGGCAACTGCCCAGAACCAACCAGGACCATACTGAACCAGCCCGCATACTTTTGGTGGCCCGGCCGTTTGTATTCAGTACGCGCATGGGGATCCGCCATACCGCATGCTCGTACTTCCGCCATCATCCGCTCCAGGGATCTTCGGGTTGATTTGGCCTCTACCGCTATGAGCATCTCGGAGGCATCGGACGTATCCGCGCGAACCTCCAAGTCGAAGGCGAAGTCGTCTGACTCCCACGTTATCTGCTCGAGTGGCCACCCGTAGTCGAGATGGAGATCTGTAAGGGCAGCCACTTGTGTGATCAACTCCCGCGACAACAGGATCGGCCTCGGCACTACGGTTCGGGATCCCTCCCAGAACAGCCCTAGGACTCCATGACCTCGAGACAAGATGTTCCCAGGAACTGACCCGCCGGTCCGATCTCCACGATCTTGGTCTCGATCGCCCGGAGGAACCGCCGCGACTCATCTGGCTCCAAGTTCATTGGCCGATCCGACAAGCCGCGGGATCGAACCCGTAGGTGGCACAAAATCGCGGGAGCCATTCTGTCCGAATACACGCCTCGAGCTCGGCTGCTGCATCTCCATCCACCTCAAGCATGTCGTTTCCCCCAAGTCTCTGCCAAGCAACCTACGCGCCCCACCGCTGGGCGATGAACCGCTGGCGCTCGTGCTCATCGTCGATGGCTCGTGTCGCGTTGTTGAGCCGCACGAAGAAGCGAGGGCCCCGTGAGAACTGGCCCCGTTGGTCCACCTCGGTGATGTCCGTTTCGACGGGGTGCCCCGAGGGCTCAACGTGGACCCGGCAGACATCGTGGCCGTCGACGTGGTGGATCGTAGTGGTCACGTTGGCCGCCGCAGCGAGGCCCGCCGAGCTTTCGACCAACTGGTTCAAGTGCAGGAGGAACAGGTCGGAGTCGTCCTTCCCGTGCTTGCGTAACGTGGCGTAGTCGTGCTCCAGGCCGACGATGCTCCCGTCGTCGGCCACTCCGATCACCAACGTCCCCCCGAACTCCGAGTTGAGGAACGCGGCGATCGTCTTGATCGTGGCGCTCTCGACGACCCGGCTCTTCTCCCCAGCCTTCAGATCCCACCGGAGTGTGGACTTGAACTCCAGGTGCTGGTCCTCCTTCCGGGCGAGCAGCTCGCCGATAGGGCAGCTCTTCTGGAAGGCGACCCTGGCGCGCTCGTACACACGCGGCATGAGCGCTCTGATGACCTCGGAGCGGAACTCGGGCCGGTCCAGGATCCTGATGGTCAGCTCCTCGGCCTGACCCATACGAGCCGCGACTGCGTCGGTGAAACGCTTGTCGAACTCGATCCCGAAGTTCTCCTCCGTGTTCGCGGCGGCCTGCTGCTGGACCTCGGGGTCCGCGGCCATGTCGGCGCCGATCCCCTCCAGGTGCACCTGGTCGGCCTCGGAGAGGTCGGCGCCGAACCGCTCGTTCAGCCGGTCGATCAGCTCGGACAGGGGCGCCAGCAGGTCCTCGTACCCGCCGGGACCGCCCTCGCGGAACGCGCGCAAGACCCCTTCGCCTTCCTCCAGGCTCAAGTCGTGCTCGCCGGTCCGCTTCACACGCAGATGCGTCATCTGGACCTGGTCGCCGAGGTCCATCGACCCGGTCGGCTCCGTCGGCAGGCGCCGCTCCAGCATGCGTCCGTACGCGTACCGTTTCTCCATCGTCGTGTCGGCCATGGGCAGGACCTGCGAGATGAAGCCGTACCGCGACACGAACCGTTTCAACGCCGTCCGAAACTCCTCCTGATCGGTCTCGTCGAGGTCGATGAACCGGTCCCTCCCCGCGTCGAGCAGCGCGTACAGCTGCGATTGGGCGCCGGAGCCGAATGAACGCATCAGGCTCGCGGACGTCGCCAAATCAGTTTGTCGTACCCTCGGTGTAGGATTCGAACACATGTCGCCGAGCTCCAGCAGGCGTCGGAGATCTTGGAGCTCGAGCGGCTCCGCCGCCTCGCTGACATCGAGCGGCGCGGGCTCTACGAGCGCGATGGCCACTTGTCGGCCGCGTCGTGGCTGGCGGGGAGATTCAAGGTGGCCTGGGGCCTGGCCCGGCAGCTGGTGCGGGCAGCCCGAGCGCTCGAGGAGATGCCTCAGACGCGGGAGGCGGTGGAGACAGGCGAGCTATCGATGTCTGGGGCCCGGGTGCTTGTTGCGGCACGGGACGCAGATCCCGAGGAGTTTGGTCGGCCCGAGGCGCAGCTGGTGGAGGCGGCGAGGATCCACTCCACGAGTGACCTGCAGCGGGTAGCGGCGTACTGGCGCCAGGCCGTAGAGCGCGAGCACGCTTCCGAGGGCGAGGAGGCCCTGCGGGAGCAGCGCCGCCTCCATGCCTCGGTGACCTTCCTGGGGATGGTCCGTGTGGACGGGACCCTGGACCCCGAGACCGGGGAGACCCTGCTCACGGCGCTCCGGGCGGTGCTCGATGCGGAGTCCCGATCTGGTCGGGCCGGCGATAACCGGACTCCGGCTCAACGCCGGGCCGACGCGCTCGGGGAGGTCTGCCGACAGTGGCTGGATCTCGGTGATCGTCCCACGGTGGCCGGAGAGAAGCCGCACGTGACGGTCACCGTCGACACAGATTCCCTCAGGGACGGGGCGGGTGGGACGAGCGAGGCGGATCACATCGGGCCCATCGAAGCAGACACCGCCAGGAGGCTCGCCTGTGACGCCTCGATCCGGAGGGTGGTGATGGCCGGGACGTCGGAGCCTCTGGACGTGGGTCGTCGGACGCCTATCGTTTCGCCGGCCATGCGCCGAGCGGTGATCGTCAGAGACCGACACTGCCGGTTCCCCGGATGCGACCGCCCTCACACCTGGTGCGACGCGCACCACGTGGTCCATTGGGCCGAGGGCGGCCCTACGGCGGTTCCGGATCTCCTGCTCTTGTGCCGACGCCACCACCGTATGGTCCACTGGCGGGGCGGGTTCCGGCTGGAGCTGGAGGATGGTCGCCCTGTGTTCCGGCGGCCCGACGGCTCGGTGCTGGGGTCGAAGCTCGGGGAGCGGGCGCCGCCGTAGCGGCTAGCCGATCGCGCCTTCCATCTGGAGTTCGATCAGGCGATTCAGCTCGACCGCGTACTCCATGGGCAGCTCGCGGGTGATGGGCTCGATGAAGCCGTTCACGATCATGGCGGTGGCCTCGGCTTCGGTCAGGCCCCGGCTCATCAGGTAGAACAGCTGGTCCTCGCCGATGCGCGCGACCGACGCCTCGTGACCGAGCTGCGCGGTCTCTTCCTCCACCTCGACGTACGGGTACGTGTCGGATCGCGACTCTGCGTCGAGGATCAGCGCGTCGCAGCGGACCATCGACTTCGCGTGGTCCGCGCCGGGCTCGACCCGGACCAGCCCGCGGTACCCGGTGCGTCCGCCTCCCTTCGACACCGACTTCGACGTGATGACCGACGACGTGTACGGCGCCGAGTGGATGGCCTTCCCTCCGGCATCGGTGTGCATGCCCTCGCCGGCGTACGCGACCGACAGCACCTCGCCTCGCGCGCCCTTGCCCAGCAGGTAGATCGACGGGTACTTCATCGTGACCTTCGACCCGATGTTGCC
>JGI10216J12902_100422538_pt1 | contig 19607 bp, 14 predicted proteins | sample KanNatreferecore_FD_12902 | JGI IMG/M metagenome (IMG submission 12902)
GCGACAGCTTTTGGCCGTCCGTTCGCCTCGCGCCACGGGTCTCGCCTCTTCACTCTCAGGTTGCTTTTCACTTACAGCCCAGCGGTGCCTTTTTCGACATCGCTGGCCTTGCGGAAGGTTTTCACGCGTCCTGCCCAGACATCGTGTCCTTCCCGGATCGAGTGCTCCCTTTGTCCCGCCTTTCGGCGTCTTTCGCTTAGCAGAGTTTCATTTAAGAAACACGCCAGAGTCATTCGTTCCGTGCTGGTGCACAGTAGCAACCGCCTACCCTTTGGGTAACTGCGATTCGCCCAAGGACCGAAACCGTCCTTGCGTTACTTCACTCAACTCGAAGCGGCTTCTCATCGCTTCTCGTCGCGCGGGTTCCTATTTCGCATTTCTGTCAGCGTGCGAACGCCGACAGAGGAACCGGTGAATCCTGCCTCTCCGCTCGCGATTTTCATCGCGAACTTCTGAGGAACCGAACCAACCAGCCTGATTCGATCTTTCCCCGGTCGCCCGGGATTATCTGTGATTTGGTTGATTCAAACTTTCGTTTTGACCAACCGCATCGTTCTTTCAATGAACTGCGAACAGAGTATCAGAAAGTACGGATCCGTGAAGCGAATGATATGCACCGAGTTGTTCACATCGCGAAGAATTGCGGAGTGTAATCGAGTCAATGTTCACACGGGTTGAATGCGTCCAGCAAAAGTTGTTCACCGTGCCAGCGCCAAGGAAAATCCCCGGCGTGAATAAGTTCTCAACGCGAAGCCGCTTCTTTTTCACTGCGGACGGCTTCGTTTCACGCGATAGAACGCCTGGGTTGCGGGCGGATTTGGATCGGCCAGCGACATCATTGCGCCAGAGCCTGGTTGTGACGACGCAACTTCAGTCCATGCGTCCAGAAATTCCGACCGTTCGAGCGAGTAAACGCGATTGGTCGCGCTCACGAATTGCACGCGCCATTCGTTCGTCGTCGTTTCGTAGTTCATGATGAACAAGGGCGTCTCCGATTTCGGCGTGAGGACGAACGAGAGATTGTCCGCGCTGGCGTCGTTCGCGCCTGTCACGACACGATTGGTGAGGACGAACTCCACGAAGCGCGTGCCGATCGGCAATGTGCCATTCGTGCTGCGCGAGATGAGGCCGGTGATGTTGGTGCGATCAGTAGCCGTCACGTTGCCAACGATGTTTGAGCCGAGCATCGTGCCGAGAGCGTTGAGGAATCTCGCCGTCAACGCCGCGAGGTCGCCTTGCGATCCCGCGCCACCAAACCAGCCGGACAATTCATAGTCCACGCCGGGATCATCCACGTCCGCGGCAATGTCCGAGATGTCGATACGTTGCAACAAATAACCGTTCGTCGTGCCGCCGAGGAAAAAGTTCGCGCCGCGATTCGTCGGACCGGGGCTGGCGAATGACGGAAAATTCGCGTTCGCGCCATACACTCCAATCGTCGTGCTCGAAATGTCGAACCACCACGCCACGCCACGGTTCGCCGTGTAATTGTTCGTGCCGGAATTCGATTCAGCATCGCCATTGAAAATCAGGTTCGTGCCGTAGCGTGTTGGTCCGAGCGGCAATCCGGCCACCCGCGCATCGAGATTCCATGAGGGATCGATGAGAACGCCCATATGCGTGAGCACAGTTGCGCACACATCGACGATGGTTGGCGCGGGCCAAATCACGCCGCGCGCGGCGGATGGCCCACTATAGATCGAGAACACGATGCGCGAACGTTCAGGGTCAGGATGATCGTGCTCGCCGTGGTCCGTCTGAACGATGACCAGCCAATTCTCGTTGGAGTAACTCACGCGATTCGTGAGCGCGCCGATGATTTGACCGACACGTCCGTCTGCGATCTCAATCGCGCGCACGTAGTTGCTCACCGTTGGTCCCCAACCGGAACTGTGGCCCGCGGAGTCCACGTCGAGCAGCAACATCCAGAATACGTCGGGATTGGAATTCGTGAGCCGCCGGCACGTTTCATCGGTCACTGCTGCATCGCTGGCGAAGGAAAGCTCCACATCGGCATCCGGAACGGCGGTGAGCATTGGCGCCCAGCGTGCGAAGGCCAATGTATTCAAGTTGCTGTTCGCCGCTTCGAGACGTTTGAAAAAACTTGGATACGTCGCGAACTGATTTCCCGCAAAGCTGTTCCCTGGATCATTCACGCCGTGTTTGTCACCCCATACGCCCGTGAACATGCTCGACCACGCTGCGGCGCTGTGCGTCACCGGATGCGACACCACGCGAACCGAGTAGCAACCATTGGACTTCAGCGCATTGATGTTCGGCGTATTGGCCACCGCCATGGCGCTGGGCATCGTGCCGTCAATGCCGATGATGAGCACCTTGTTCGTGAGCGCGACGCCATCGGCAACAGCGCTGCACATGACTGCCACGGCGAGGACGATTCGTTTCATAGCCGTTGAGATGCACCATTCTCGCACGCTGCGAGTCTTTTGGAAATAAGCACGAAGCATGTCGTGGTGCTTGTGTTGCGCGAATGCGGCACGGGAAAAAACGAGAAATGAAAACGCCCAACCCTTTTTGCCCCTTCATGCGAATGCTCTCCTTTTGCCGGCACCTCTCGCGCAAAGTTGCCACACGTCAATTACGACCAAGGCGCTATTGCAACGGCGGCTGGAGCGTGAGCCTGAACTGGTTTTCCGCGTCGGTCTTGAATGTTCCGTAGTACGGCGAGTACGCCTTCACCTGAACGGTCTTTCCATCGGGATGAAATTCCACGAGCCGCAAAAACGCTTCGCCGCCCAGCGCTTTCATCTGGTAGTTCACCAGCATCTGATGAACGACGTCGCCGTGATCGTTCGTGCTTGAGAGGCGGCCCAGACCGTCGTTCAACACGTGACCGTTGAAGACCATTGTGAAGTTCGGATGAATCTTCACGAGCTTCTCCCAAAGTTCCTCTCCGTCGTTTGTTCCGCCAGGGTCGCCCGCCGTGCCATAACTGTGAGGGTTCCAACGTTGCCCCGCGCCTTTCACCGCCCAATCGTAGCGCGTGTCGTCGAAATACATGTAGGCGTGCGTGATAAGAATCTTTTTGCGCGCCGGATAATTGCTGGCGATCTGGCTGGCCCACGCCGCGGCGCCATTGCGCGGCCCCCACTCCAGCGCGAGGATGAGCCAATCCACTCCGCCGGCGCTGAACAAGTGGTAGCTGTTGTCGAGCTTGTTCGGCTCCATCACGCCGCCAAACGTCGGCCACGACAAATAATTCGTGAGCGGAAAAAAGTCGTTGAAGTAAGTGCTGCGGTCCGACGCGCTGCCGCCTGGCCCGTAATCGTGATTACCCGGCACAATCGCGTAAGGCACCACGCCATCCAGAACGGACATCGCAGCGCGTGCGTTCGTCCATTGCACCAAATCGGTATTGTTGTTCACGATGTCTCCGAGGTGGAGGACGTACTTGATGTTGTGCCGTTCTTTGTTCTCCACGATCCAGCGCGTCTGGTCCTCGAACAGCTCGGGATAATTTTGAGAATAGATTTGCGTGTCGGGCAACACCACCAACGTCCACGAACCTGGCACGAAGCCCGGCGCCTCCGCTGGACGCGCCGGTTGCCGCAAACGCCAGAAGGCCCGATCGCTCGCGGGCAGCGAAGAGGTAAAAGCATTCGCAAACTGTGTCGTGCCGATCGTGGTCCAACTGCTCGTCGGCGAAAGAGTTCGTTCCACGTCGTAGCGCGTGCCGGTGTTGTTGGAAATGGTCAGGACACCAGTGTTGCTTGCGAGCCGCAGACTGTCGATGCGGAGAACGTCCGGCACGACTGGATGAGTTCCGCCGTGGAATTCCTGGAGGTTCGTTCGCCCGTCGCCATCCCAGTCCCCTCCCGGCGCAGCGCTCAAATTGCCGACGCCGAAGTACGCTTCTTCCCATTCATCGGGCAGGCCATCATGATCGCTGTCGCCACTGAAATTGGCGACGAGTGCGTACGGCCGATTCATGACGAGGTTCAACGTCGGCATCGTGGAATTCGCATCACCGCTCCAACCAGCAAAGGCGAAATTCGTATTCGCCTGCGCGCTCACTGTCACGTTCGTCCCTTCGGAAAACCATTCGCCCGCGGGAAACGTTACTGTGCCGCCGGCGCCATTAGTGACGGAAAGCTGATGTTCCGTGTGCCAGAGCCAGTGCAGACGGGAAAACCCGTTGATTCGGAAACTCACATTCGTCCCGCTCCCGCTCGCCGGGACCGAACCTGAGCCAGTCCATCCACTCGCGGTTCGTCGTGTTCCAGGCGGAGCATTCGCAGCTCCGGGTGAAGCATTCACGACAATCCCCGGTGGAAAACTGCTCAGTCCCTTGCCTGGGCTCGGCGAACCGAACGGCGACGAAACGTAAAGCGACGCGCCGTCCTGCACGCTCATCCAATCGAACTCCGTCGCGGCCATTGCCCAACTGAACAGACCGACCTTGCCACTGGTGACGCCCGTGATGTTGAACGGTCCGTACTCGTGAACCTGCGCCGCGCCTTCCGGGTCCGCCACGAGCAGAATGCTCAGCGAACTTCCCTCCATCTGCGCCACAAGATCGTAAGGCACGTCCGCAACCGGGCTGTACAGCGGCGAATTGTCCCGATAAATCTCCGTGTAAAGACGGTTCACGTTTTTCTGAATGGAAAGGCCGGCGGGCGGGCCTGTCGCCGAAACCTGGGAACGTAACGCGATTCGATAAAAGTTCGTCGGGTCTTTGTAGCGAAGGACAATGCCGTGCGCGTCGTCGTCGTGCGGAATGATTCGCGCCGCCACCACGTAGTTGGTCCAGTTCGTATCGCCAGCGATCAGCGTCGGGCCGGTGAAATCCACTTGGCCGAACGCATCGTTGCCCTGAAAACAATCGCCGCTCTCCGCCAAGGTTCCCGAAGCTCCGTTCTGGTCCATCACGAGAGACCAAAACGGCTGGCCATTCTGCGTGGTGCTGTGGCCGAGCGCGCGCGGCGGGACGACTGCCGTCCAATTCGTCAATCCAGTCGTGGCCCCTGTGAGTGGCGTCGGCGATAAATTCAAATTTTGAATGCGAAAGCCCGGCGGGCTGCCGCCGCTCATGCCCCAGGTAAAAATTCCGACCTTTCCGTTCGCCGGGCCGGGGAGCGGCTGGTTTGTCACGAGCTGATAGTTCGTCGCCGTGCCTGTCGGATTGTCCCTCAGCGTCAACGTCAGCCGATTCAACGCGTCCACGGAAACCGTCACGTCGAACGGAATGCTCGCGCGATTCACGAACGTTTGCACGTAGCCGGGCGTCGCGAAGCCGAACAGGTTGGTCGTCGCGCCATTGACCTTGCGGTCCACGCTCCAGCCTCTCCAGGGAAATCCCGCGCTGCGCGCCTGCCGCGCAAACGTGACGCGAAAGAAATTCAGTTCGTTCTGATAGCCAAAGACGAGTCCGAAGCCGTCATCGTCGCCCGCGGTCAGCCTCGCGCTGTAAGTGAAACTCGCGCCTGCAACTGTATCGTTGATGAGCATGGGCGCGACCGCGGTTGGAGAATACGCCGCGCTGTCCGTGTAGATGTTGCTTTGTTCGGCGAACGCACCAGTCGCAAAATCAAACTGCCAAAGCAAGGGACCATCCAAATACGCCCCCATCGGCTGAACGGACGTCCAGCCGGGGATGCCGGCGTTGAAATCGTCCTCAAACATTACGTCGGCCCTGAGCGGCGAGGCGCCGCCAGCAACAAAAACCGCAAGAACAGTCGCTTGTTGCAAAAGCAGCGTCCGCTTTAGGGCAAGACAAAAGCTCTCCATTCGTGGCGCGTGGCTGACCATTGTGTGCGGAAAACCTATCGGGAATGGACGCCGGTTCCAAGCCGAAGGATGAGCGCCGCGGACAACCACGCCGCCGCCGAAACAAAGATTTACAAATTCAGATGCGGGGACGGCGGCTCCGCCGTTGACAACCACACGGTAGAGTTCACTCTCAGCACACGATGAAAGCCAACCCACAACGGCATCGTGGCTTCACGCTCATCGAATTGCTCGTCGTCATTGCCATCATTGGCGTGCTCGCTTCGCTGCTTCTTCCGGCGCTCGCCAGTGCCAAGGAACACGCGCGGCGCATCAAGTGCATCAACAACCTGAAACAGATCGCGCTGGCGTCGAAGATTTTCACGATGGACCACGAGGGCCGGTTGCCGTGGCACCTCTTCCCGAACGAAGGCGGCACTTACGGAAGTGCCGCGGCCACGGCATGGCGCAACTTCTCGGCGCTCTCGAATGAACTGGTAACACCGCAAGTGCTGGTTTGCCCGAGCGACACGGCGACCAAAAAGATTGCCGGCACCTGGCCGGAACTCTTCGCCGCCGCGTATCAAAGCAATGCCGTGAGCTTCTTCGTTGGGCTGGACGGCTACGAGCAATTGCCGGTCGCGATGCTCGCGGGGGACCGCAGCGTGACGGGCGGGAATTCGGACACTTGTGGCAGCGTGGCCAACGCGCCGGGAATCCCGGCGAGGGAATACAAAGCCGGCAACACGTCGGTTCGCTGGGCCAGCGGCGTGCATCCGTCCGGCGGCGACATCGCGTTGGCGGACGGGAGCGTGCAGCGCCTCAACAAGGCGCAGTTACAGGAACTCGTTGACGTTAGTTATCGCTTATTGACCAACGGCGTCATTCGCAGCATCAACGGCAAGCGGGTGAGCAATCATTTTCTCCTGCCCCGCACGTAGTTCCTCAGAGCTTCTTCGGTTCGGGCACGTCGATGCCAAGCGCGTCCGCGAGATCGATTTCATGCTCCTGCTCCTGCGCGATGATTTTGCGAAGTGTTTCGCTGAGCGCGAATTCCCCCATCGCCTCCGCCTGCCGAATGCGCACGCGGTAATGCGCGACCGTTTCGCGTTCGTTGTCCAAATCGAAGCGCAAGAGTTCCTCGGGCTTGGTGGAAATCTTCACCGGCTTGGGCGTCGTGATGGGCGTGCCGCCGAGATAATCGATCTGTTTGGAAATTTGCAGCGCGTGACTCAGTTCCTCGCTGGCGTGCTGTTCGAGTTCGCGCGCGATGTCGGTGTAAGCCGCGCCCTTGAGCACCTGGCTGTAAACCACGTAAGCGATGATAGCCTGATATTCGCGCGCGAGATCGTCGTTGAGCAATTCGACCATCTGCTCGCGAGTGACATTGATGTTTTGTTCCATAACCCCTTTCCCCTTGTTCGAAGACTGCGCAGGCAAGAAACAATCAATGGGTCTGGAAGTCAATGAGCGATGCGTAAAGTTGCTGAAGCGGGCCGCCACCCGGCAGACGCAATGCGTGCGGGCGGCATTCATGCCGCTTCAACGTTGGCCGACGAACATCACCAGGGCCTTGAATCACGGTTGCAAACGACCGATAGGCACGTTGTGACGAAGCTGTCTCCACGGATGCTTGACCGAACAGTTCGGGTTTACTCAACAGCACTCGCTGCTGCCTTCTGGGCTGGTGTCTGCGGCTTCGCGATGTGCCTGGCAGGGACGTTCGCTCATCAGGATGAGTTGGTGCAGATCGGGACGTGCGCGTTTCTGTCCCTCTTTGCCGGCTGGGGATTTGTGAACGGCGGAGTGTTTGTGTGGGGTTTTGTGCAAGCAGTCCGCCGATACGGCTGGCGCATGCTCATTGAGAACGTTTGGGCATCGGTGTTTTACATCGCGATCATGACTTTCTTCGTCGCCTTCGGAAGTGGCATGACGTGGATGATTATCAGGGCGGCAATGCACGCGCCCGCCGCGAGCCGCTGAACAAGCGCTCTGCCGCCTACAAGAGATTCGCCGCCAACTCCGCCAGTTCCGACCGCTCGCCCTTCTGCAACTCGATGTGCGCGGCGATGGCCTGCTCGCGAAATTTGCTCACAACGTAATTGAAGCCATTCGACGATGAGTCCACGTAGGGATTGTCGATCTGGTACGGATCACCCGTGAAAACGATTTTCGTGCCGTGGCCAACGCGCGTGACGATGGTCTTCGCCTCCAGCGGCGTGAGGTTCTGCGCCTCGTCGATGATCATGAACTGGTTCGCGATGCTGCGCCCGCGAATGTAGCTGAGCGCCTCGACGACAATCGTACCGGAGCGGAGCAAGTCGCCGCCGCGCCGGCTTTCGTGGCCCATGTTCAAGTCGCTGAGCATTTCCAGCGCGTCGTGAATCGGCTGCATCCACGGATTCAATTTCTCCTCCATCGTGCCGGGCAGAAACCCAATCTCCTTGCCCATGCTGACCGTCGGTCGGGCCACAACCACGCGGCGAAACTCGCGGTCGAGCACTGTGCGGCGCAAACCCGCCGCCATTGCCATCAATGTTTTTCCAGTGCCCGCCTTGCCCATAAGCGTCACGAGCTTTACGCGATCGTCGAGCAGCGCGTCGAACGCGAAATGTTGTTCGCGGTTGCGCGGGCGAATTCCCCAGACGCCGTCCTTGGAATCGATGACCGGCACCAGCTTCGTTCCCGTCGGATCGACTTTGGTCAGCGCGGTGCGCTTGGGATTTGTTTCGTCAATCAGCGTGCAATACTCGTTGGGAAAATATTTCTTTTTGTCGGGCAGTTCCCATTCTCCGTTCACGCGAAATGAATTGATCGACTCACTGCTCACCGACAGTTCCACCATTCCCGTGTAGAGGTCAGTGATGAAGATGCGGTCTGTTTCGTAATCCTCCGCTTCGAGTCCGAGCGCGTTCGCCTTTACTCGCAAGTTGATGTCCTTGCTGACCACGATCGTTTTGGCCTTCGAGTTCTTCTTTTGGATCATTTGCGCCAGCGTGACGATGCGGTTGTCCACGGTGTTGTTGCCGAACACCGCGTGGCCGTTGTCCTTGGCGTTGTGGAAAATGATGCGCAGGCAGCCGCCATTGGAGAGCCGCACGCCTTCATTCAGGTGACCTTGCGTGCGCAGCGCGTCGAGCGTGCGCGAAACGGTGCGCGCGTTCTGGCCCAGTTCGGACGACTCGCGCTTAAAGCGGTCGATCTCCTCGATGACCTCGATGGGAATCAGGACGTTATTGTCCCGAAAACTGAGGAGTGAGTTGGGGTCGTGGAGAAGAACATTGGTGTCGAGAATGTAATTTTTCACTTCCTGTGACTTCGGGCGCTGCCCCGCCCGGCAGCAGATTTGATTTTGCTCATCCGGCCGTACCAGTCTCGGAGCCGCGCGTGCGCCGCCGGCAACTCGTGATGGCCGGAGTATTTGAGATTCGCCAGAATGCCCCAGAGATTGAAATCGACGAACCGGGGCTGCGCATCGAGAAGAAAATCACGGTGCGCGAGCATTTGCTCGAACGGGACGAGCCGGCCTTCCAGTTCCATGCGCAAACTGTTCTCCTGTTCCCGCCATTGCTCAAGGCAATGACGGCCAAATTTTCTTTCCTTGTGCCGACGGTAGGCAAGCTGCTCGGCCCTGGGCACGAATTCTTTGAAATAGGCGTCGTTCAATTTGAACGTGCACGCCTCCACGTCGTTGTCGATGAAACGCCAGAGGAGGTCCTGAATTCCGTCGAAGTCGTGCGGGAACAGTCCGAGCTGCAGCCGGTCGTCGAGATATTTCGCAATAACCTGCGAGTTCTCGTCCGTCTCGAACACGACGTTCCTGCCATCGCGAAGAACTGGCACCTGATAATAGCGCTCCTTCGTCAACTTCCACACGAGAGAACGTTCGACTGGAGAGACATTGATGATTTTGTGCGGCGCGCCGGAGAACTCCAGAATTCGCCTCTGCACCAGGCAGTAGGGACTCCAGGGAAACTGAACCAGTTCGATCATCGACGCGCGGAGTTTTGGCGACTCTGAGTTGCGCGGCAAGCGATTCTTGTTTCGCGGCGAAGAATTAAGAACCACAAGACACCGAACGAAGGGCGCTCCGACGAACGTCGGCTCCCGTTTCCGTGTTTTCCGTGTGTTGGGTGGTCAAAAGCCACAGGCAAAAAACGCGAAAGCCACGCCGTTGAGCGTGGCTCCCTCTCTACCCTGATTTTGTTTTGGTGTTTTAAGCGGCGGCTTCTTCACCATCCCAATCACCCATTTTTAAATACTCCTTTACCTTGCGGCGTTCGTAACGGTGCTTTTCTGCCTTTTTGGGTCGGTCAGTGATTTTGCGGAATGTTTTCTTGGGATTGCTAACCATTTCGGTGATGAGGTCCAACGTCTTAATCATAGCGCGTTACCTTTCGTTCCGCAGCTACAAGCGGCCTTCGTGCCAGCGGCACTCACCCTTTCCTCCCATTCAACGACTGCCCCTGGCAATCGCCGTTTGGAGCTGTTCGGCATAATAGATGGCACTTTCGGCCCGGATGTTCAAAGCGATTTTTGCGGAAATTTGCCCATCCGTTGCACAGGCGCACTGTCCTGCTTTGAACAGCTTGCTCCGTTTTGAATCAGCGCCGGAAACGGAATGTGCCCGAACGCCACTCCTTTGCTGCGCGTGACGCGACCAGAATCAATCCAGCCGATTCATACGCGCGCCGAACCTTCGGAAACTGCTCCTTCAGAATCCCCGCCAGCACCAGTGTGCCGTTCGCGAACAAGCGCGCGAGAATCTTTCGTCGCTCCTCAATGAGCAGATCGTAAGTGAGATTTGCGCAGACGACATCGAACCGTTCTCCGCTGCGCACTGGAAGTCTCGTGAGGTCTTGCGGCGACAGATTGATGCGCACGCAATTCGCGGCTGCATTCTCCTTCGCCACGCGAACGGCGTCGGGATCGAAGTCGAAAGCCACGACTGGCGAGTAACCGAGCTTGGCCGCCGCAATCGAAAGAATTCCGGAGCCGGTTCCCATATCGAGGAACGATTGACGCGCACTCGCGTCGCGCAACGAAGCGATCTGTTCAAGACAGAAAGCCGTTGTCGGATGATGCCCGGTCCCAAAACTCAAACCCGGATCGAGAACGACAGCCGATTGCCCGCGCCTTGGCTTCCGGTTGCTCCAACTCGGCAACACGAGCAGCCGTTCGCTGATCTCCAATGGTTTGAAGTGCCGCTTCCAGGATTCTGCCCAGTTCTCGTGCCGCAGTCGGCGTACTGTAAGCCGGCCCGAGCCGACGTGAACGCCGGTTTCGCGCAGGGCCCGCAAATCGTCGAGCAATGCGCTCCGCTGGGCCGCACCGAAACGCTCCAGATAAGTAATGGCGCTCGTGGTGTGTTTCTCCAGGTCGGTGTAACCCACTGCCGGCTGGCCGAAGAGATTCGTCAACAATTCCACGACGGCTTCTTCCGCTTCCGGCGTGACGTTGATTGAAATTCTAAACAGCGGCTTGTCCACGGTGCGCCTCACAATGGCGAATCGGTGCAGGCCAGAACTCCAGCAGAAGAACCTTTTCGGCGCGTGCTAACTCGCCGCCGCGTCTGCGAGCGCACGATTCTGCGCATCGAGCAACTGGCGGATGCCCAAGCGCCCAAATTCCAACAACATGTCCAGTTGCCCGCGCGTGAAAGTCGATTCTTCACCTGTTCCCTGCACCTCGATGAACTCGCCGGCGGCGTTCATCACCACGTTCATGTCCACCGCAGCAGCGACGTCCTCGACGTAACACAAGTCGAGCATTGCCTCGCCCGCGATAATTCCAACGCTCACGGCAGCGACAGCGCTTAGCAATGGGTTTTCAACCAGCTTCCCATCACCAGTTAGTTTTCGTACCGCGAGCGCGAGCGCGACATACGAGCCGGTAATTGCCGCCGTGCGCGTGCCGCCATCGGCTTGCAAGACATCGCAGTCTACCCAAATTGTGCGCGGGCCAATTTTCTCCAAATTGATCGCGGCCCGCATCGCGCGGCCGATGAGCCGCTGAATCTCCTGCGAGCGCCCGTCGATTTTTCCCTTGGTGATGTCGCGCTGCTTCCGCTGGAGAGTCGAGTAAGGCAGCATCGAATACTCCGCCGTGATCCAACCGCCCGTCACGTTCTGCTCTTTCATCCAGCGCGGCACGGTTTCCTCGACTGTCACGCCACAAATGACCCGTGTGTTTCCCCACTCCACGAGCGTCGAGCCAGTCGCGTACGGCGCGATGTCGTTTTGAAATCGAATCGACCGGATTTGATCGGGCCGCCGTCCATCCATGCGCCCGCTTTTGGTTCCCTGAGTTTCAGCCATGCGCGGCAAACGTAGGTAGGTTCTGCGGAACGAGCAATGGCGAACCTCTGGTTGCCCGCGGATACGAACTTACTTCTTCAATTCCAGCGCCGCGAAAGCGCCTTCCAGGCTGTTCAACGGCGTGCCCGCGCTCGGATTCAACACGCGCTGAAGATAATCAATCGCATCGCCGACGTTCCGCACCGAGCGCGGCAACACCGCGCCGCTGGCGTTCGCATGACCGCCGCCTTGAAGTTTTGCCGCCACTTGCAATGCCTCGCCATTCTTGCTGCGCAGGCTCACAATGATCTGGTTGTTCGCTTTCTTGAACAGCGTGAGCAGCACCGGGTATTTCGTCGCGCCGGACTCCAGCAATTGATGCACGATCAAATTTGTGTTCCCCACCACCGTGTCCACGAACCCGACCGTCGGGCTCAGTTCCACGATGTTCTTCCTGCTCCACTCGAAGCCAATCGGGTCTTCGATGCGCCGCTTCACCGCCATCACTTCAAGCAAGGGATGATTCACCAGCCGCTCCGGCTCGCCCTGGATTAGCGCGTGCAGGTTCCAAAAATTATAGACCTTCACCAAGTTTGCGTAATCGCTCGCGGTCACGAATTCAGGATCGTCCTCCAGAAACAAGTCAGAGACGTTGTTCCAGCGCATCAATTGGTCGAGCGCTGGTGAAGCAAGTCCCTGCTCACGGCAAAGTTCGTAGCACAACAAGCCGGCGGACTTGTTCATGTCGTGAATCAGCCGCGCCTGCTGCGGAACCAGTTCGTTCGGATGATGATCGATGATGACCCAATCCGGTTTGTCGAGCCGCGCCTCGAAACTGAAATCCGCCACCCATGCCGACTTCTCGCGCAACTCGCGCTGCTTCCAGGCCTGGTAGTGATACGCCTCCAGCCGCACGTCCGTGCCGAAAAGATATTTGGCCAGGCGCTGCAATAAGACGCCGGAAAGAAATCCGTCGAGGTCACTCTCGTGGGTCAGAATCACTTCAGGTTTCGGCAACGCACTCATCGCATTCAGACTACGACAGTGCGTCGCGGGCACAAGTCCCAAGCTCTCACACGGACTTTTTCAATTCCCGTTCGCGCAGCCAGGCGAAGATGACGGGCGTGACGATCAGGATGTGAATCAGGCTGCTGACCATTCCGCCAATCACTGGAGTCGCGAGCGGCTTCATCACTTCTGCGCCAGTGCGCGCGCTCCACATGATGGGCAGCAGACTCGCAACAATGGTGGCGACCGTCATCACCTTCGGACGCAGCCGCAACCGCGCGCCGTCTTTGATCGCTTGAATGAGATCGTCGCGATTGAACGCGGCGCCGCGCTCGGCCTGCTTTTTCTTCAGCATCTCTTCGAGATACACGACCATCACGACGCCCGTTTGAATCGCCGTGCCGAAGAGCGCGATATAGCCGACCCACACGGCCACGCTGAAGTTGTAGCCCAGAATGTACTGGAGAAACACGCCGCCGGTCAGGGCGAACGGCACGGCAAGAATCACGTGCGCCGCCTCCTTGATCGAATGATAGACCACGAACAGCAGCAGAAAGATGATCACCAGCACCGTGGGCACGATGATGGACAGCGTACGTTGCGCGCGGATCTGGTTCTCGTACTGGCCACTGTATTCGATGGTCATGCCTCGGTCGAGTTTCACTTGATCGCGGATGCGCTGCTGCAACTCCTTCATGAAACCGCCAAGGTCGCGGTCTTGCACGTTGGCCTGCACGAACACGCGCAGCCGCCCGTTCTCGCTGGCAATTTCGCTCGGGCCAGCGACGCGGCGAATCTTCGCGAGTTGTCCGAGCGGAACAAACTTGCCCGACATCGTGGCGACCAGCACTTCGCTGAGTCGCTCGATGTCGTCCCGTTCGTTGCGCTCAAGCCTCACCTGAATCGGGAATCGGGCGCGGCCTTCGATGGTCGTCGTCAGGTTCTTGCCTCCCAGTCCTGTCTCGACCACGTCCAGCACGTCCTGCGCGCGCAAGCCGAAGCGCGCCATTGCCACGCGATCCACTTCGATTTCCACGTAAGGCTTGCCCTGCACGCGTGACGGTGCTACGCCGCTGGCGCCTTCGACGGCGCGCACCACGCGCTCCACTTCAAAAGCCTTTGCCTGCAATGCGTCCAGATTATCGCCGAGAATCTTCACACCCACTTGCGCGCGGATGCCGGTGCTGATCATGAGGATGCGGTTCTCTATCGGTTGGAGGAATCCCGGCACGTAGCCCGGCACTTGCGTCAGTTTCTCGGAAAGCTCGGCCCGCAATTTCTGCGGTGTCATGCCCGGACGCCACTCCTCATTGCGAATCGTCCGTGGGATCTTGATGAATCCCAGCAATGGGAAGTTCGTGATTATGTATTCCGGCTTTAACATGATGGTGGTTTCAATCATTTCGACTGGGGCCGGGTCTGTGGCAGTTTCTGAACGTCCGAGTTTACCGGCGACCGACAAAACCTCTGGCGTGTTTGTGATGACTTGATCCTGCCAAGCCATGATTTGCTTCACTTCCGTGAGCGAAGTGCTCGGCAGCAACACCGGCATGAACAGCAGTGAACCCTCGTTGAGCGGCGGCATGAATTCCGAGCCGATGCCTTTCGTGGCATTGGCGAGCGCAGGAAGATTCCAATCGCGCAGCTTTTGAACAGCCGGCCGCGGCAAGCCAAACGCCAGCACCAGTGCGCTGATGAGCAACAGCAGCGCGAAACTCATGACCGTCTTACGATGCAGGAGTGCCCAGTTCAGCACCGGATCATAAATGCGCAACAGCCCGCGCATGATCCAATTGCGGTCCTCCGCGTGAAACGGCCCGCGCACCAGCCACGTGCAAAGCACCGGCACGATGGTCACGGCGAGCAGCGTCGAGCCGATCATTGCGAATGTCTTCGTGAACGCGAGCGGGTGGAACAGTTTCCCTTCCTGTCCCGTGAGCGCGAACACCGGAACGAACGCGAGAATAATAATCGCCATCGCGAAGAAGATGGGCCGGCCTACTTGCTTCGAGGCGTCGAGGACGACTTGCCAGGTCTCGGCGGGAGTGAGGCGTAAAGAAGCGTAATCAGTATTCAGTGGGCCAGTAGTTGCGCCATCCGGCACTGGTTCACTGATTACTCTCTTCCGCTTCTCGTCCTCCGCCCGTTCGCAATGGCGAATCACATTCTCAGTCATCACAATCGCCGCATCGACCAGCACGCCGATGGCAATCGCGATGCCCGCCAACGACATGATGTTCGAGGTGATGCCGAACTGCTTCATCAGGACGAACGAGACCAGAATCGAAATGGGTAACGGCAGCGTGACAATCAGGATGCTGCGGAAGTGCCACAGGAAAATGATGTGCGCCAGCGTGACGAGAATCACCTCTTCCCAGAGCGCATGCTTGAGCGTGCCGATGGTGCGGTCGATCAATTCGCTGCGGTCGTAGAAAGGTTTGATGCTCACGCCCGGCGGCAGGCTCGGCGAGATTTGCGTAATCTTCTCCTTCACCCGCGCAATCACATCACGGGCGTTCTCGCCGGTTCGCATCACCACGATGCCGCCAACGACTTCGTGCCCGTTTACATCCAATGAGCCACGTCGGAAGTCACCGCCAATCTGAACCGTCGCGACGTCGCGTAGATACACGGGCGTGCCATTGGTTTCGGTGAGAACGATGTTCTCCAAATCCGCCGCGCTCTTGACGAGGCCGATGCCGCGCACGACGAACTCCATCCCGTTCTCCTCAATGACTTTGCCGCCGACGTTCAGGTTGTTCTCGCTGACAGCGCGCATCACTTGCTGCAACGACACGTTCGCCGCGCGCATTTTTGTGGAAGACACTTCGATCTGATACTGCCGCACGAACCCGCCCACGCTCGCGACTTCGGCGACGCCTTGAACCGAGTTGAGTTGATAGCGAATGAACCAGTCCTGAATCGCGCGAAGGTGGCCAAGATCGTGTCCGCCTTGTGACGACTGATTGGGATCCACATCAAGGTAGTATTGGTAAACCCAACCCAGCCCCGTCGCGTCCGGCCCAAGTTGCGGCGTCACACCCACGGGCATTTGCGTGCCGAGATAATTCAACCGCTCCAGCACACGCGACCGCGCGAAATAATTGTCGATGCGGTCTTCGAAGATCACGGTGATGAGCGAGAAACCGAACATCGAGTTGGCGCGCACGGTCTTCACGCCCGCGAGCCCTTGCAGGTTCACCGAGAGTGGAAACGTGACTTGATCCTCGACTTCCTGCGGACTGCGCCCCGCCCAATCGGCGAACACAATCACCTGGTTTTCACTGAGGTCCGGGATCGCATCGACTGGCGTGCGGAAAACCGCGCGAATGCCCCAGACCACGAGAAACAAAGTTGCGACCGCCACGATGAAGCGGTTGCGCAACGACCATTCGATCAGGCGGTTGATCACGGCTTCACCTCATTGCCGCAATCCAGCATCTCCGCGCCGAAGTAGGGATTGCGCAGCGGGCCTTCGAGTTGGACCCACGCGCCGTTCTTCCCCGCGCCACGAATCGCGCGGTCCACCATCGGGCAGTTGAAAATCTTCGTGCTCTTGAATGCCTCCGTCGTGCGAAGCTGTTTCGCGAGCTCCACCGCCGCCATGCTGAACGCGAGAAACTCTTTTCGCGCCGCGGCGAGATCTTTGGATGTTTCCAGATGACCGCTCTCCTCCAGCTTCTGCAAGGCCGGGCGCAGCGCCTTCACCGCGCCCAAGGAATCAATCAGTTTCGGAATGATGGCGTGAACGCGCGGAGCAATCTCGTTGAACTTTTTCACGTCGTCCGCCGCCAGGGCGGCACCGAGATCGCTCGTGAGTTTCAGGAACTCACGACCAATGGATTGCTGCGTTTCGCTCAACCCTGTCAATCCGGCGCTGTTCGTTGACGTGGACGTGTGATCGGCAGATCGCGGAGCTTTTCCATCCATGGAACGCGTCGTGGCATTCAATTGCGCCTGTGCATCGATGAGCAAGTTGCCAGTCGTGACAACCCGCTCGCCGGCCTTCACGCCGTCGAGCACTTCCACGAATTCATCGCCGCGCCGGCCCAGTTTCACTTTGCGCTGCTCGTACGCGCCGTCGCCGACTGCCACATACACGACCGGTTCGCCCGCCGAGAGCACTGCGCTACGCGGCACAGCGAGCACGTCAGGTGTCGTGAGCTTCACCGCACCATCCGCGTACATCTTGTGATAGAGCAACCGTCGCTTGCGCCCGTCTTCCTCCACGATCGAATTCGTCAGTTCCACGCGCACTTTCGCGCTACGGGTCATCTCGTTCAGATTCGGATCGATGAACGTGATGGGCACGGTGAAGGTTTTCCCGGGCAATGACGGCGCGGTGATTTCCACTTGCTGCCCGGCGCGCAACCACGCCAGGTCCCGCTCATAGGCATCGAACTGAAACCACATCGTGCCGAAGTCCGCGATCTCGAACAGCACGTCGCCTTCCTTCACGTATTGGCCTTCATACACGTTGCGCGAAACGACAGTGCCCGTCATCGGCGCGAGAATTTGCGTGCGCGCGTCGGCGGATTCCTTCTTCGCGAGCGCGGCCATTTGCGCGTCGGAATAACCCAGCCGCCTCAATCGTTCCGCCGCGGCCTCGATCAATCGCGCGCGTTCCTGCTGCAAAGTGGCTGAAGCTCCGTTCGGCAGTTTCTGGCTGCGCAGTGTGAGATACTCGCTTTCAAGCGCGAGCAGTCCCGGACTGTAGAAAACCGCGAGCGGCTGCCCGGCGCTCACTTCTGCACCAACGTAATTGACGAACAACTTCTCAATCCGGCCATCCGCATAAGCTGACATCCGCCTATGTTTGGTATCGTCGTCGTCAATCACACCCGCCACGCTCAGCGTGCGGACGAGCGGACGGTTCGTCGCGATTTCCGTCTGCACGTTGATAACCTGCATGCTGTTCGAGCCGAGTGTCACGAGTCCCTCCGCCGCCTGGAACCCGCTCTCGCCTTCGTACACCGGCGACAGTTCCATGCCGCAAATCGTGCAGCGTCCTGGTTTGTCCGATTTGATCCAGGGATGCATTGCGCTTTGGTAATAGAGAATCTTGCGTCCGTCGGATTGCGCCGGCTTCTCCCCATGACCGCGGCCGAAACGCTGCGCCGCAAACCAGCCGGCCCCGCCGGCAATGACGGCCACGAGGGCCAATGCCAAAACAGTTTTGCCTTTCATGGTTTTCCTTTCACAGACGCGGCGGAATTCGCGCCGTCGCTGAAATCATTGAAGACATTGATCCCGCAGTGCAGCGACAATTCCGCAATGAAGGAATGATGCTCGGCCAACGCGCGCGCCTCGGCCACTTGCGCGTCGAGCAACGCACGGCGCGCGTCGAGCACGTCGCGCAACGTGCCGCGGCCATTGAGCCAGCTCTCGCGCGTGACTGTCACGGCCTGCTCGCTGCGCGGCACGATGTCGCCGCGATAAAGTTCCGCTTCACGGCGGGTGTTCTCGATGAGAGTGACGTGGCGCGTCACGTCATCGCGCATGGCGAGTTGCATGTCCGCGAGATCGAGCCGCGCGGCGTCCGCCTTGCGCAATTCGCGTTTGATGTCCGCGGCGTAGCGCGCGCGATTGCCCCACGGAATCGAGAGTCCGAACACGACCAACCCCTCGCGGAACTCGCCGGTATCGGCATACTGCCGGCCTTCCAAACCGACGCTGAAGTCGGGCAGCCGCTGTCTACGCGCGAGCGCCACGGAGGATTCTGCCTGGCGCAGCGACGCGCGCATCACGTCGAGTTGCGGCGCCATTTGCGTGGCGTGTTCGATGAGCAGCGCGAGCGGCGGCACATTGGAAACGACGGCGGGCAGCAAGAGCGCCGGCCATGCGAAATCCTGCGGCCGATTCAACAGGCGGTTCAACGAAGCGCGTTCGGCGCGGAGCAGGCTTTCTTCCGAGCGCAAGCGCGTGGTGCGCCGCGCGCGTTCGTTCTGCGTTTGCAGCACCTCGAACTGCGTGGCCACGCCGTTGCGGAACTTTTCCTCAGTCGTCGCCACCAGAGTTTCGAGCGTGGCGAGATCGTCGCGGCCGAGAGCGACGAATCGCTCCGCGAGCGCTTCCTTGAACAATTGCAGGGACACATCGCGCCGCAATTGCAGCGCACGGAAGTCAGCCTCGCGGCGTTGGACGGTAGCCTCCGCCTGCGCCACGGCGCGCGCGGCCCGCGGCTTTCCGAACAGCGGCAGCTTTTGATCGACGCCGTAAACGAGGTCGCCATCGTCCGCGCGCTTCTCGCGCTCCGCGCCCATGACGCCGAACTTCGCCGTCGGATCGTCCCACGAGCGCACGGCGGCGGCGTTCCACAGCGCCGCATCCGCGCGAGCATCGGCGGCGCGCAACGCCGGGTGATTCGTGCGCGCTTCTTCCGCGAGCGCATCAATGAACTGCGGGGAAATGACAACCGTATTGGTCGCGACGAATTCAGCCGCGACAATTGGACTGCAAAGAACAACGAACAACGAACGACTGACAAATGACATTTTCATAACCACACACCGACGGAACAGAACTGGAACAGCGTGCCGCGTGGGCACACTCCGAGCGGGTCATGAAAATCGAATC
>JGI10216J12902_100235574_pt1 | contig 19572 bp, 17 predicted proteins | sample KanNatreferecore_FD_12902 | JGI IMG/M metagenome (IMG submission 12902)
GCTGCTGCCTTGCGTCGCGCCGAAGTTCGTGCCTGCGACCGTCACCGCCGCGCCGACCGGTCCACTGATGGGCGAGAGGCTCGTGATGTTCGGCGGCACCGTTACCGTGAAGGTCACACCAGGGCTGGCTTCACCTCCGACCGTCACGACCACTGGACCCGTTGTCGCGCCGGTGGGCACGGGCACCACGATGCTCGTTGCCGACCAACTCGTCGGCGTTGCCGTCGTGCCGTTGAAGCGGATGGTACTCGTGCCCTGCGTCGCGCCGAAGGTCGTGCCTGCGACCGTCACCGAAGTGGCGACCGGCCCACTCGCGGGCGTGAGGCTCGTGATGCTCGGCGCGGCCGGCACATCGTAAATGACTTCCGCGGAGTACCCGCTGGGCAACAACGCCGTGTTGACCGCCTGGACGGCGAAAAAATACCGCTGGCCCGGCGTGAGGTTGGTCACTTGCCAACTAGTGACATTGCCAACGTCGATCACGGTCGTATAGACGCCGGTTTGAGTTCCGTACGAAAGCCTGTAGTAGGAAATATCGGGCTCTGGATTCGCATTCCATGAAGCAGTTGCCGTCGCTGCATGGAGCGTCGAGGCGGTTGCGAACAGAATCGCCATCACGAAGACGAAAAGAATGCGAGCCTGTCTGCGGGCTCGGATCCCTGGCACGTACGACGTTGAAGAGTTATGGGTCATAAGTCGAACGCGCCTGTACCTGTGGCACGCCGGAAGCCGGGGAGGTGCCAAACGTTCAGCAATCTGCGCGCCCGCACGAGACAACGCGAAAATAGGCCCAATCTGAAGTATTTTGTGGGAGCACGATCATGACTCGAGGAGGTCGGCGTTACGATGCTGACGGCTGGAATACCATTAACGTCATTGGCCAGCCCATGTGTCCGCCTAGCGACAGTTGTGCGCTCAAGAGACACCATTTGAAGTAGGACGGCCGCCATGATCGGAGAAACCCACTACCATTCCCAGCCCGCACTTCGTGATCTCCGTTCCTTCCTGACTGATGCGGGTCACGATCTCATGCGCTCCCGATCAGTGGCGTGGCGCCTGTTTCAGAGCAGCCTTCGGGCACGGCACAGGCGTGCCGGCCTTGGTTATCTATGGCTGGTGATTCCGAGCCTGGCGACGACGGGCGTCGCGGTCTACCTGCAATCGCGCGGCGTCATCGTGGTGGGTGCCACCGGCATTCCGTATCCGGTCTACGCGCTCATCGGCGTCGTACTCTGGCAGGTGTTTGCCGACGCGCTGGGATCGCCGCTCCAGCAATTCGCCGCTGGACGACAGGTGCTCACGCGCAGCCGCGTGACACACGAGGCGCTGGTGCTGGCCGGCTTGATGGATGTGTTCCTGAACTGTGCGGTTCGATTGATCGTGCTGGCCGGCGTGCTCGCCGTGCTCGGGGTCTTTCCAGGCGCGTTCGCGTGGATGGCCCCTCTGGGTATTATGACGCTGGCTCTGCTGGGACTAACGCTCGGCCTGGTCCTCGCTCCGGCCGGGATGTTGTACGACGATGTTGGACGCGGGATGACGTTGCTGACGACCTTCTGGTTTTTTCTGACGCCAGTGATCTATCCCACGCCCGCTCAAGGCTTGCTCCGCCTGAACCCGGTGACGCCGCTGCTGCAATCGACCCGAGCCTGGCTGACGGGCGAACCGCCGGCCGATGGATTCGCAATCGTTGCAGCAATCACCGCGGTCGCGCTCGTCGCGGCCTGGCTGCTGCAACGGCTGGCGCGGCCGCACGTCATCGCGCGGCTGGGATGAGTCTCGTTCGGAGGCGAGGCTACCGGCCATCGGCCCAGGTGATGATCACGACGCCGACACACATTTCATCGGTCGTCGCTTCGCCCACTGAGACCAGTTTCGGAGGTGTATTCGGATTGTGGGGGTTGGCCGGCGAGTTGTCGTACACGGCAGCGACGGAGAGCTCCGTTCCGGCTGGTATGTCCAGCGGCTGGTCGAACATGTAAAAGCCCTGCCAGTTGAAGTTCCAGCGCTCGATCTCGATAAGTCGCCGGATCGATCCGTCCGGCAGGTGTGCGTCCATCCGGATGCGTTTGCCGAGCAGGTGCATGTGCGGCGCTACGCCCCAGATCCGTGCGGCCACCGGCGTCCGCATTGATGCCGCGACTTCGTAGTTCGGCTCGTTGGCTGGGACGGCGAACTCTGCGTTGACGATCGACACATATCGGATCAACTGAGCAGGCCGGTCGCCCACAAAATAGAGTCCGACGGAACTCTGATCCGCGGTCGCGGCCGCACTGGGCGCGCCATGATGGCTGCGGCCCGCGTAGTGCACCTGCATAACGAGGCCCGCGTTCGCGGGTATTTCGACACCGACCTCGCGAGGTAGCGTCATCGGCCGGATACCCGGCCCCCAGCCGCCGATCATCGATGCGTTCGCGACGCCTGGTCCACCGAAACACGGATAACCGGGCTGCGGATCCGCGGCGTCCAGTCGCTCGGCCCCGCCGGATGGATCGGTGTAGACGGCGACGTGATGCACGAGCGCACGATTGCCGGGCTGGACGTCCAGGGTCGACAAGTAGGCCGGCGAGGTCAACCCCGTGCGGATCGGGAAGCATCGATACATGTCTACCGCTGAGACCGGCGTGAACGGTTCCGCCATCGTCAGCACGCGATCAGGTGTCCCGAGCGTCCAGCGGCCATCGAATTTCAGAGGCGGCGGAAGATCGCGCGCATCGCCTTCCGGGGCACCCGCGTCCGCCCACGCGCTGAGAACGGCGATGTCGGCGGACGAGAGGCGCCGCGCGCCCTTGAACGTCCCGCAGCACTCGGAAGGCATCCATGGAGGCATCTGCCTGGAGCGAGTCGCCATCTTGATCGCCGTCGCGTGTTCCCGCGCACGTTCATAAGTGTCCAGAGCGAATGGGGCGATGTCACCGGGCCGATGACACGAGACACAGTTCTGCTCCAGGATCCGGGAGACCTCGCGGCTGAATGTGGGTGTGTGCACCTGCTCTTGGGCGCCGGCGCTGACGGTCGCCTCCGTCGAGATCCACGACACAAGGATCAGCAGCAGTGTCAACACACCTGGATCATAGCAGCCGGGAGAATTTGTGAAAGACACGCCTGTGGGTTACGCTCCGATCGCGATGCAACGAAACCCGCGGCTTCGAGATGCGCGAATCGAATCCGATCTCGATCGTGACGGATTCGTCGTGGTGGACGATGTTCTCGACAGCACTGAGATGGCTCATCTCGCGGAGGTGTTCAGGACCCACGATTCCCCGCTGCATCAGGCCGCCTTTTCCGCGTCCATCCTGAGCGACGACGTCGCCTACCGGCAGGCCGTCGACCGGGAGATCCGTGCCGTGCTGCAGTCGCACAGCGACGCGCTGTTTCACGACTACCGGCTCTGCTTCTCGAACTTCTCGATTAAACATCCGCAGACTCCGCCACCAGCAGGGGCTCCAGCCGTGGGATCGACCGGCGAGGTGCTGCTCCATCAGGACATCACATTCGTGGACGAGTCGCGGTATCAGTCGCTTGCGTTGTGGTGTCCGCTTGTCGACACGCATCCCGGCAACGGATGTCTCTATGCGGTGCCCGGCAGCCACCGCTGGAATACGGGGCCGAGAGGCCCCGGTACGCCGTACCCGTACCGCGCGCTGGATAGCGCTGTTCAAAAACAGTTGAAGGCGATTCCGATGCGGGCTGGCAGCGCATTCATTTTCTGCCAGAAGCTGTTTCACGCGTCCCCACCCAACACGTCCGGCGCCACGCGCGTTGTGGTGACGGGCCTCGCCGTGCCCCGCGAAGCGCAGCTCCTCTGCTGCTATCCAGCGCCTGACTCTCCCGCGCGGCTCGAGGTCTATGCAGTGGATGACGCGTTCTACAGCCACTACATCTATCGCAGTCGACCGACCGGTGTGCCTCGCATCGGCACGATCGATTTCTACCACGACCCGCTCGGGCCCGGTCAGCTGCATGAGTGACGGCGTGCAGTCGTCGCGGCTGCCCCCGGCGTCGACGATCGATCTGCGATCGCCCGCGATAGCCGCCGATCCGCTGCCGCACTACGAGACGCTTCGGCGCGATGGGCCCGTGCACTTCCTCTCCCGTCACGACGCGTGGATCGTGCTCGGGTACGACGAAGTGCGCGCGGCGTTCAGCAGGCCCGAGCAGTTCTCGACACAGCCTCACGAACGAGTCGATGCAGTGCTCCTGGGAGCGGCACAGGAGGAACATGCGCCGATCCACCGGATCGTGTCGAGCCATTTCTCAGTCGACGCGCTGCAAATGCTCACGGCCGTTGCCGAGGAGCGCGCGGCCTCACTCCTCGAACCCGAGCTGGATATCGTCGCCGGCCTGGCCCAACCACTGAGCGATGCGGTCGCCGCGCGGCTGCTCGGCTTCGACGCCGATGCGGCGGACGCGATTCGTCAGGCGCGCATCGAAGCACGCGATCTGGACCCGTTCACTCGGGCACTCGACGCCATCGCCCATCGGGCCGCGATGTACCGGCTGTTGATGGAGGCGGGTATCAGCGCTCGGGACGCGGCGAGCCTGGTCCGGCTACTCTGGCTCGCGGGCACCATCGCAACGGTCCGGATCATCAGCTCGAGCGTGCTTCGTCTCCTGCGCGACCAGAGTCTCCGGCGCGCGATCGAGCACGATCACTCGCTGATTCCGGCGTTCATCGAGGAAGTGCTGCGACTCGATCCGCCTGAACACTTCTTTCCGCGTGTCACGACTGAACGTGTCGAGCTTGGTGGCGTCGAGATTCCAGCAGGAGAGACGGTCTTCCTGTGTCTGGCCGCTGCCAACCGGGACCCTGAGAAGTACGAAGCCTCGGGAGAATTACGGCTCGACCGTTTGAACACGCGGCATCTGACGTTCGGACATGGCCTGCACCATTGCATCGGCGCAACGCTGGCCAGGCAGGAAGTGGCGATCGCAATCCGCACGCTGCTCACGCGCGCGCCACGATTCGCCGCGGCCGAGCCGCTCGATTCGCTCGGCTATCACTCGACGATGTCCGCGCGGGTGCTCAAGCGCCTGCTGGTGCACACGGACGTCGATCAGGCGTCCGGACGGCTCGCTCGGGCGAGCAAGTAGTGCGAAACCGATCCCTCGATCGCGTCGACCCTCCCGCGGTCGCCGCCGAAGGCTGTTCGCATGACGCGGCAGAATGGCCGCCACGTGACGTCGGTGACGTCCTTCACTGTAATGTGCGTGAACCCGCTCTCGCGAAGCACTTGTTCGTATGCGGCGATTGACGTCAGCCGGTTGGCGACTGGAATCATCCAGGGGCCGATGACGTCCGCATCGTTGAACAGTATGTCGGTCATCGACAAGACACCTCCGGGGCGCAGGACACGAAGGGCTTCGGCGACGAAGGCCGCCCGCGTGTCGAAATGCTGCGGCGCCTCGATCGCGAGCACGGCATCCAGCGCCCCACTGCAGACCGGCAGACGGGCAGCGTCCATCGCCACAGCCAGCGCCACGCTGCGCTCCCTCGCCCTGGCCAACTGCCACAGAGAGATGTTCCCGGCCAGCACGATGGCATCCGGTCGCCGGTTGCCGATTCTGCGCGTGCCGCTGCCGAGGCCGCAGCCGATGTCGAGGATCCAGTGCGAGCTCGCCGGTACAGACTCCAGGACTTCGTCGACGAGCCGATCGCACGCGGTCCGAAGGTCCGGCGTCTCTGGCGTCCAATAGCCGACATTGAAATAGCCCGTGGCGCCGTACAACCGCTGGACGTTCGCGGTCAGCAGCGTCGCATCGAATTTCCGCGCAAACGTGGACGCGTTTCCGAAGGGAGGTTCAGGCGGCAGCACACGTCATACCATCACGCGCGACCCATCGTTGTCACGCGGTAAACTCCTTTGTGCATATGGCGCCGACGCCAGATAACCCAACCGCCGAAGTCGTGGAATTGGCTAGCGCATACGTGCTGGCGCGCGCCGTTCAAGCCGCAGCGCGTTTCGGTGTTGCGGATTATCTCGCCGACGGTCCAAAGTCGGCGCAGGATCTCGCCAGGTTGACGGGGACCGACCACGTCAAGCTCGCGCGCCTGATGCGCGCGCTGACCGGAGCGGGCATCTTCACGGAGGACGCCAGTGATCGGTTCGCGCTCACGCCGCGCGGCGATGCGCTGCGCTCCGATGCACTCGACTCTGCCCGTGCGGCGGTGTTGCTGCTCGGCTCGCCGTACATGTGGAGCGCCTTCGAAGATCTCCCAAACCTTCTCACCAACAGCAACGAGCCCGGCCGGGAACGCCGTCGCCTCTTTTCGGATATCGCCGCCGATCCCGTCTCGGCGGCACGTCTCAGCGAAGGCATGACAGGTTTCACCAGACGCGAAGCTGCGGCGGTGGCCGAGGCGTACGATTGTTCCGGACTTCGCGTGATCGCCGACGTGGGTGGGAACGACGGCCACCTGCTGACCACGCTCCTCCTCGCCTGGCCCGGGCCCAAGGGCGTGCTCTACGACCTTCCCCATGTCCTTCCCGCGGCGCGCCGGGTGATCGCGGACCGGGCTCTCGCCGACCGTTGTGAGATCGTGACTGGAAGCTTTTTCGAGGCCGTGCCGACCGGCGCCGATGCGTACATCCTCTCGCATGTGCTGCACGACTGGCCCGAGCCGGAGTGCCTCACCGTGCTGCGAAATATCAGGCGGGCCATGCAGCGCGACGGCCGCCTGCTGATCGTCGAATACGTGATCCCGGATCGCAACGTCCCCCACCTCTCCCGGCACTACGATCTCATCCTGCTCGCCACGACGGATGGGCGCGAGCGCACCGTGGAGGAGTACGCCGCCTTGCTCGGTCAGGCTGGTTTTCGGGTCGAGCGCGTTGTACCCACGAGGCTTGACGTCAGCGTCATCGAAGCCGTACCAGTGTGATGCGGATCCCCGGGCTTCAACGTGCGGCCAGCATGGTTAGGCATCTTGGACGGCAGTCGCCTGCAGAACTCGATTTCGGCCAGGCCGCGATCGCGCGCGACCCCTTTCCGCACTACGAGTCGCTGCGCCGGCACGGTTCCGTGCACTTCCTCCCTCACCATGACGCGTGGATCGTGCTCGGGTACGACGACGTGCACACGGCGATCAGACAGCCGGGCGTCTTCTCCAACCGTCCTTACACCGACGTCGACGCCATCCTGCTCGCCGCCGACCCTCCGGGACATGATCACGTCCGGCGCGTTGTGGCGCAGTACTTCACCAGCGCGGCGCTAACCAAGCTCGACGCTTTCGCGGCCAGCTACGCTGCCGCCCTTCTCTCGCCGCGCATGGACGTCGTGGCATCGTTCAGCCGCCCACTGACCGAGGCGGTGGCCGGCCGGCTCATGGGGTTGCCGGACCAGGCGGTAGATACCATTCGCGACGCCGCCACGCGGAATCCTGAGACGGTCGCCTTTGTGCGCGAACTCGACGAGATCGTGGTTCAGGCCGACATCTACCGCAACTTCGTCGGCGACGGCATGACCGACCCGCAGGCACGCAGTCTGACGCGCCTCCTGTGGCTTGCCGCCACGACCACGACGGGACGGGTCATCGCCTCGTGCGCGCTCCGCCTGCTCATGGACGCGCCGCTCGCCCATGCCGTGCGCCGCGACGACTCGCTTGTGGCGGCGTTTGTCGAGGAGGTCCTGCGACTGCATCCTCCCGAGCTCATGGTGCCGCGTGAGACCACCGCAGCTGTGGAGTTGGGAGGACGCGACATCCCTTCCTGTGCTCTCGTGTATCTGTGCATCGGCGCGGCAAACCGCGACCCTGCGAAGTTCGAACGAGCGGCGGAGTTTTGGCTGGCCAGGCCACCCGTGCGGCATTTTTCGTTCGGCTCTGGGATTCATCATTGTGTCGGCGCGTCGATCGGTAGGCGTACGATCGAAACCGCCGTGCGCACCGTGCTGGCGTATGCCCCGGGCTTCCGCGCCGCCGAACCATTCGACTCGGTGGTGACCTGGTGTTCCATGACCGCAAGCCCGGTCGGGCGGCTGCTGGTCGAGTTCACTCCATGAAGATTGGGCCGGCACTCCTCCAGCGGGCCAAGCGTCTCGCCGGCCGGCCTCAGCCCGAGCCGGTGATTGACGACGGCGGACGCGTCCTGTTTGCGTTTACTGGAGGTTCGGCCTCCTGGCCGGCGATGGGGCGGACGCGGTATGCACGCAACCGTTCCTTCCGCGATGCCATCGACGAGGCCGCGGCTGTGGTGGACGACGTTCTCGGATGGAATCCAGCGGCCCAGTTCAGAGGGATCGACGAACCGCCCGGCTCGCTGCCCCTGGCGCGGCGGAACGACATCATTCGCATCGGCCTCCTGCAACTGGCCCAGGTCGACCTGTGGCGATCTGAGGGCATCGTCGCCGAGGGTGTGGTCTCGGTCAGCCTCGGCGAGATGGTCGCCCCTTACGCCGCCGGCGCCATCTCGCGCCCAGACTGCGCGCGGACCCTCGCGGTCGTCTCGCACGCGATCTCGCGGACGCCCATCGACCACAGGATGTTCCTGCTGGAGGCCGACGGCCCTGATGCCGAACGGCTCTGCCGCTCGGCACCCGTGGCACTGGACTATCTCGGTTCGATCAACCATGCCTGCGCAGCCGTGCTGTGCAACAGCGGCGGTGCATCATCCGCGCGAACGTATCTCGACGGCCGGATCCTGCGGGAGCTGGCGACCGACTGGAACTACCACACGCCGCGTCTTGACGTCGATCGTGCATGGATGCAGGAACAGCTCGCAGGGGTGCGCTCGCGGCCATCGTCGATTCCGATCTACTCGTCGGTGGCGGGGGGCAGGATCACTCGCGCGCCGGTCTTCGATGCCGCGTTCTTCGCGTGGATGGTGAGCCGACCCTTCCGATTCGCAGACGCGGTCTCGGCGGCACTCGCGGACGGTTTCAGCACCATCATCAATATCGGCCCCGATCCGGCGAACAACGCCCACCTGTCGGCCGTCGCGGCGGCAGGCGGGCATTCCGTCCGGCTCATCGACACGATGAGGACCAACGACGAGGAGGGAACGTGGGAGCGAGCCCGCGCCGCGGTACGATCTCTATCCCGCCCCACGATCGCGAATCCCGCGTTGTCGGCGGCAACAGTTCGGCTGGACGATCCGGCAGTCGAGGCGCGGCTCTTCGATGTGTACGAAACCCTCCGCGCTGCCGGATCACCGCAATTCCTCGCGCGCGCCGGTTCCTGGATCGTGCTGGACTTCGAAAGTGTCCAGAGAGCGCTGGCCGAGCCTCTGCTGTTCTCGAGCCGGGCGCCGGTCATGGAGGAGACCGACCCCGTGCTTCTTGGCAACGACCCTCCGGCTCACACCGCCGTCAGGCGGCTGCTGACGCGGTACTTCTCGAAGGATGAGATCGCTCTGCGAGTCGCGCTCGCCGAACGAACCGCGGGGCGGCTGCTCGAACCACTGCGTGCAGGCCGGCCAATCGATGCGATGGCCGGCTTCGCCACGCCACTGGCGCAAACCATCGCGGCCGATCTGGTCGGCCTTCCGGACGACGTCGTCCAGCGGCTCGCCGATGGAACATTGGCGGCGAGAGGAGACATGCGCTCTGTGTACGAGCGCGTGGACGCGACCTTTGAAGAGGCCGCGCCCCACAGCCGCCTGTATGGTGAGCTGCTCCGCGACGGGGACGGTGCGCTGGATGCGGCAGCGGCCCGCAGTTTGGTGCGTCTGATGTGGGTCACGGCGACCACGCCGAAGCGGGTCCTGGGGTCTGCGATTCTGCTGCTCCTCGAACATCCCGGGATTCGAACGACGCTGGAGGCCCGCCCCGAGTTGCTCGGAGCCTTCGTCGACGAAGCCACCCGGCTCTATCCGGGTGAGCATCTGATTCCTCGCGTCACGACCACCGACGTCGACCTGCGCGGCGTCTCGATTCCGGCTCGCGCGAACGTGCTGCTGTGCGTGGCGGCGGCCAATCGAGACCCGTCCGCATTCCCCAATCCCTCGGCGATTCATCTCACAGGGCGCACCACCGGCCACTTGTCGTTCGGTGCGGGCATCCACCGGTGCCTTGGAGGAGTCCTGGGGCATGCAGTGATTCTGACGGGGCTGCGCGCGCTGCTCGATGTGGCGCCGCAATTCAGCGCCGCTCAACCCTTCTCGACCATCCGCTACGCGCCGGGTGCGTCGTTCCGCGAGCTCGAACAGCTCGTGATCGCGCCGTGACGCGGCCCTCTGTGCTGTCGGCCCGCAACCTCTCGAAAAAGTACGCCTCGTCGCTGCGGCGCGGAATGTGGTACGGCGTCAGGGACATCGTGCGCGAACTGGTGCCTTTCGCCCAGCCTGACACCGTCTTGCGGCCCGGCGAGTTCTGGGCGCTCGACGGCGTCTCGTTCGAGGTCGAGGCGGGCAGCGCCCTGGCGATCGTCGGCGCCAACGGCGCGGGCAAGAGCACGTTGCTCAAGGTGCTCTACGGGCTGCTGAAGCCGGACCGTGGAGACGTGTGGCTGCGTGGACGCGTGGAAGGGTTGATCGAGCTCGGTACCGGTTTCAATCCGCTGCTGACAGGACGCGAGAATGTGCTGGTCGCGGCCGCGCTGAACGGACTCGGCCGTCGTGACGCGCCGGCACTCCTCGATGCGGTCATCGAGTTCGCTGAGCTGGGCGACTTCATCGACGCGCCGGTGCAGGCCTACAGCTCTGGAATGAAAGCGCGCCTTTCGTACGCGGTCGCCGCGAGCATGGCCGCGGACGTCCTGCTGGTCGACGAGGTCCTCGCGGTCGGAGATCTGGCCTTCCAACGCAAGTGTGCCGCCCACATGCGTGCTTATCTGGATCGCGGCGGCTCATTGCTGCTCGTCTCGCACAACACACACCAGGTCCAGTCGATCTGCGACCGGGGTCTTCTGCTGGATGGAGGGCGGGTGACCTTTCGCGGCACCGCGGTGGAAACCCTCAACGCGCTATTCGAGCGCCGCTTCGCACAGGAGGGCGGAACCGGACGACCGACAGCCGCTCCCCCGATCGGCCCGATCGCGATCCAGGAACTGCGTGCCGAGCCTATCAACAGTGACACCATCAGAACAGGTGGCCCCGTCAGGATCATCATGCACTACCATGCCGAGGTCGAGGCGCACGTCTTCTGGGGCTTCAGCATCTGGACCGAGGACCAGTGGGTTTGCGTAGCTGGCGAGTACCACATGCAGGGCCGTACGTTGCCAATCGGGAACGGCGTGCTCTCGTGCGTCCTCCCCGCACTCCCGCTCGTCGGGGGCCGGTACGCGCTCCGCGGCGGCATCTGCGAGTTCGACTCCATGCAGCCGCTGGCACTGTTCGGGTGGACCGATGCCGCCACGCCGCTCGACGTGAGCGCTCAGATGGATCTGCCGAAAGCCAGCGCCCTCCTGTCGAATGCGCGAATTTCACTGAACCAGCTGGTGACGCTCGACGTCGTCTGGGAGTGACACCAGGCGATGCTACGGGGACTTGCGCGTGAGGAGGATGGCGGTCTGGTAAAAGTACGCCTCGCGCGTGATGGAGAGGATCTCGAAAATGGACCGCAGCGATTTCGAGAAGTAGTCGAGATCGTAGAAAACCTGCGACGTGTTATCCCTGCCGATCGTAAACATACCGAAGGCGTGCTTGGCTTCCTGATAGATGGCCGACGACTTCATTTCTGTGACGATGTCGGCGGCATCGTACCGCCCGCTCTCGAAGAGCGCGACTGTGTGATTGTCATGAATCGTCAGATACAGCCTGCCGCCAGGAGCGAGGATACGCCTGAGCTCGAGCAGCCAGGCGTCCGCGAGGTCATCGATGTGCGTGAACACGGAGCCGCAATAGATGAACTGGAAGCTCCGATCCTCGAACGGCAGGTGCGGCACTTTCGTCGTGGTCGCAAAGTGAAACGGTGGGCTCAGGTTCTGCTTGCACCAGTAGATGTGTTCGGCGCTGATGTCTGTTCCCCAGATCTCGCAAGTGTCGGACAAGTCTCTGAGATGGCGGATCATTCGCCCGGCACCGCATCCGAAATCGAGGATGCGGCCGTGTGGCTCGAAGGTGAATCCTGACGCGTGAACGATCTGGCGCATCCGCTCGACGTGCACCTGGCCGTGCAAGTTGTGCATGAGCCGGAGGTGCGGGGGCGGGATGGGCAGAACCTCGTTTGGCGCCGCGCTCGAGCCGTCCGGGGGCGCGATGACAAAGTCGAGACCAGGCTTGTACGGCTTGTAGGCGAGCTTCTGAAATGAGGGTGCCAGCGTCGCGCCAAGCGGCCTGACTGTCCGTTGAAGCCAGACCTTGAGTCGACTTGGGACGACGCGTCCCAGGCGGGATGCGGCCGAACGGCCGGCCGGCAACGTATGCATGGGTGTCGACATCGCGGTCGACGACCGGGCGCGCCAGCCGCCGGCCTGCTGCACGAACGTGACGCGCAGATCGTATGCGGCATTCAGCGGTTCACCGTAGCTGGTGCCCTCCAGCAGGACGGAACACACTGCGGTTGCCTCGCGGTCGTCGCCGTGCACTTCGAACGCAGTCAACTGGATCGCGTCGAGCCTGATCTCCGGCGAACCGATCCTGGCGAGCTCTTCCTCCTTGGTGAGCACCACGCCATTGACCGCAGCCGAATACTCGTCCAGCCGAAGCTGTCTGGCGATCGCTTCATCTTTTTCGACGACACTGCGGTTCCACTGTTCGAGGACCGCGCGAATTTCCTCTTCGAGGCGTCCCGCGCTGACACCTCGGGGCGCTTTGCGCATGCGACATTCCACCACGCGAGGCCATCGATGTCACGCGGTAAACTCCCGTCGATGATTCAGGCGGCGATCGATCGCGGCATCCTGTTTCTCGAGCGCCGACAGCGGACCGATGGCGAGCTGCCGGTCTCGGCGTCCGGCACGCCCGATCCCGCGGTGTTTCCAACCGCAGTGATAGCGCACGCGCTCTCGTGTGCGCCATCCGCGCGGCACGTGCGCGATCGCGCGCTCGATTTTCTCGAAGCGGAAATGGATCCCCGAGGACTGTGGAGGCACTGGCCCGCACGCCATCCGCATCACACGATCATTCCGCCCGATCTCGACGACACGGCCTGCGCATCGGCGGCGCTCGCACGGGCCGGACGCGCGGTCCCCGACAATCGCCAACGGCTGCTCGACAACCGCACATCGAGCGGCCTGTTTCGTACCTGGCTGATCACGCGGGTCGAGGCACGGCATCCGCTGACCCTGTTCGGATTTTTCAGAAGCACATCTGCGAAGCCCTTCGATGTCGATGCCGTGGTGAACGCGAATGTGCTGCACTACCTCGGACCGGGCCCCCATGCGCGCCGGGTCGTCGAGTATCTCGCCGCCGTCATGCGGGAACGGCGCGAGCGCACATGCGACAAGTGGTACGAGAACCCGTTCGTCGTCTGGTACTTCTTCTCACGCGCGCTGCATGTCGTCGCGCCGGAGCTCGGGCCGCTCATGGCGGATCGACTAAGTTCGCTCGTGCCAGCCACTCCGCTCGAGGCCGCGCTGGCGGCGTGCAGCCGCGGATATTGGCAGCAGCCGGTGCTCGTTCAGGCCATCCTCGAGAGCCAGCTCGAGTCTGGAGGCTGGCCGGCGGCCGCGCTGTACCATGGCGGGCGCGCGCGGCGCCGCGATGGATCGTTCGATGAGCCCCATCCGGACACGCCGCACTGGGGGTCAGAGGAATTGACGACGGCATTCTGCATCGAGGCGCTGTCCCGCGTGGTGTCCCGATCGTGACCGGTCACCTCATTCACATCGGGTTTCCAAAGACCGGCTCCAACTTCCTGCGGGCCTGGTTCCGATGCCATCCGCAACTCGAATTTGCCGACGGTGGAATTGCCGGCTTCCCGAACGTCTATCAGATGGTGAAGCGCGGCGCCCTTCCCGCGTCCGGCGTGCGCTATCACGTCACGAGCGCCGAACACCTCTCGGTGCCGACAGTCAGCGCGGGAGATGCGGTGGACGTCTACGAACAGCACCGCTGGGACGACATTCCACAAGCGCAGAGTGCGATGTGCGAGTTGCTCGCAGGGCTCTTCGGCTCGGCCCGCGTGCTTTGCGTCACACGCGGATTCCGGTCGATGGTCCTCTCGTCGTACTCACAGTTCGTACGTGCAGGCGGGGCGATCGACTTCCCGGAGTTCTGCGACAGCATCCGGGCAAATCCTGCCAGTCTCGTCTGGAACTACGACCGCATGCTGGCCATGTACCGCCGCGCGTTTTCTCCTGACCAGGTCCGCTTCATGCCGTACGAGCTGCTGCGCGATGATGCAGCCGGATTCACGCGGGCGTTGGAGACATGGCTCGGGCTCGACCGCTGTGACGCGCCGGCTGACCGGATCAATCCCGCCATCTCGCCCGAAGCGCTCGTGTGGTACCCGCGCATTACCCGCGGTGTGCTGAAGGTCCCGATCCGTGGCCGATTACGGAAGCGCCTCTTCCACTGGCACGTCGGGCAAACGATGGCAGGTCGCTATCGACGTCCGCTGGGTCTCGCGCACCGCGTGTTCCCGGCGGCACCGATCGGCACTTCGAGCGTACCGGAAAGCTGTCTCGAAGCCTTCAGTGGCACAGCCAATTCACTGCGTGACGAACCGCTCTACGCGCCCTACGCCGACGATTACTTCCACACGTAGGACCGCAGCTTAGTCGCTTTGGAAGTAGTCGCGCGCGTACGGCGCGTAGCACGGTTCGTCACGCAGCGACCGGGCCTTGCCCCGATAAGCGGCGACAACATGGTCTGGGATGGCGTCGGCGGTGACTGGCGTGCCGGGCCGTACTCGCTGCAGCAACGCGATGGCGCGGCGAAAACGATTGACGAATACGCCATGCAGATACAGTCGCTTGAGACGCGCGCCGATCGGCAGCCTGCACAGGGTGCGCGTAACGCGCGGATACCAATACATCTCGATCGGCGAGAGCGACGCGTTCACACGATCGGGCGGAACGCTGAAATGCGTCAGGCCGAGGCAGTCCTCGATGGTGCGCAGGAAGCGATCGGCGTCATCGCGCAGCAGCTCGTAGGGCATCACGATCACCTTGTGATCGCCGAATGCCCGTCGGTACATACCCACGACGCGGTCGTAGTCCCAGGGATCCGCCACCGGCGAGCGGGCGATCAGTTGTTCGAGTGTCGCATCGCCTCCGGAGCGGACGTACTGGGAAAACGAAGAGAGGATCATCGCCCGGAACCCGCGCGTCACAATCAGGACGTGCGCGTTCGGAAAGAGCATCGCAAGCGACGTGCAGATGTTCTCTTGTGCTCGAGTCGGATCGACCGAATCGTCGTACGAAACGATAACTCCCCGCGGGTCGCGCCGCGGCGCGGTGAGTCCCTCGAAGCTCGTGACGCGATACAGCACACCCGGCCGTGGAGCGACACCGTCGCGCACCACTTCGTAAACGTCGCTGTAGCCGGCCAGGGAGCCCAGGCGGTAGGCGAGTTGCGGATGCGCACCGAACCACTCGCTGAGAAACTTCGTGCCGGTTTTCGGATAACCGACGTGGAGAAGATGCCCGACCATGGCTGGAGGATAGTGCACGCCCTCGACTACTTCCACAGGTAGGACCGCAGTTTCAAGCCATCGTCCACGGCCTGCCGAATCCGGCGCGAGAACAGCAGGAGGTGGATGGCGAGCACGATAACGTCAGCCCCATGACGCAACGCGGCTGCGCACAACACCGCTATCGGCAGGAAGCCGTCGTAATACTCGTGAAGCACGATGAGGAATCGCGGCTTCGGCGCGACGATGACCGCGTGCATCTTCCAGGCTCGCAGCCGCACGACCATCAGCCGCACATGAAGCGCGAGGAAGATCACCGGGATCACGCTCCCCATCTGCCAGAGCATGCCCGCGAGGCCCGCGAGCTCGATTGGAAAGACGACGAACGCACCGAGCCGCGCAATCCCCTTTGCATCGTGGCGCTGTGCGAACGTGCCGACGATGGCACGCCGATCGTGTTCGGCGTCCGACAACTGATGCCACAGGATGCCGCGCAGACCGTTCGCGAAGGTCCAGGCCCCGACTGCGATCATCCACGGCGTGCTGACAGGGAGGTCGGCCCAGCGGAACGTCACGACAACCGCAACCAGCGTGGGGAACAGATGCGCACCGCTCGCGTCGGCTATGACGCCCAGAATGCCGCGGGCCTTCCATCGGAATGGCGGCAACGAGTACAGCGAGAAGGCCAGCCATGCCGCCAGATACAGCGGCAGAAGCAGCGCATCCCGCCGCCAGAGGATACAGAAGACGAGTCCCGCGGCCACCGTACACGTAATGAGCACGCCCGCGTAGATCCTCGAATGATTCGCGAGCCGATTCGGCTTCCCCGCCGCCAGGTCGTCGTCGCGATCGGTCGCGTCGTTGATCAGGCTGACGTATGCAGCCCCCGGCACCAGAGCGGCGAGGGCGACGGCAAGCGCCGGCCAGATCGCACTCACGGCGACATCGAGCATCAGCGCGGTGCCATACATCGCCGCGAGGATGGGCGCGAGCTTGTACTCCCACCACTCGTCCGCGCGAAACGCTTGCGTCAGTGCCGCCCGCATGCCGCCGCAATGCTAACCTGTCGGCAATGCTGGAACCGACGTATGACTGACGAGCACGAGCACGGCGCGCTCAGGGACGAGATTCGCAGGCTTGGCCCCTGGCATCACGACATCGAGATCGCGCCCGGCGTCCGCACGGGCGACCCGGAGCTTGCGCCTCCGCCCGATCCGGTGCTCGGCACTCCTACGATTTTTCAGCCGTACCCGATGTTCGCGTGGCTGACCAATTCGCTCTTCGAGCGGGGCATGAAGGGCCGTTCGTTCCTTGACTGCGCCTGCAACGGCGGCGGCTATGTGTTCGCCGCCACCGCGCTGGGATCACCGCGCGCCTATGGCTTCGACGTGCGAAGGCACTGGATCGACCAGGCCGAATTCCTTGCGCGTCATCTGCCGAGCACAGGGGCGACGTTCGGTTGCCACGATCTGGCCGATCTGTCAGGCCTGGGCCTCGAGCCGTTCGATGTGACGCTGTTCAGCGGCATCTTTTATCACCTGCCCGACCCGGTTGCCGGCCTTCGCCTCGCCGCCGATCTGACACGCGAGGTGCTGATGGTCAACACCTCCACGCTCCCGAGCCGTCACGACGCGCTGATTCTGAGCAAAGAAAGCGACACCTTGCTGATGTCGGGCGTCCATGGCCTTGCATGGTTACCCACCGGGCCCAGAGTGGTGGCAGCGATACTGGGCTGGTGCGGCTTTCCACACACCCGGTTGGTGTTCGACCGGCCCGCAGAGAACGGGTGGCGCCGCATATTCATCGTGGCAGCGCGCAACGCCGAGACGTTCGCGCGCGCAACTGCGTTCAAGCACATCGAGCAGCGCCGCGGCGTTGCGGAGCGGACGAAATCAGCGATCAGGCGATTCCGCGATCGCGGTTACTTCAAATCGAGGTAGACCAACGCACATGGTGTCCACTCCGGCGCGCCCGAAGAGCTTCGTCTTCCTCAGCAGCAACAGAACGCCGTGGGGAGGAAGCGAAGAACTCTGGGCAGGCGCGGCGATCGCGCTCGCGGAACAGGGGCACCGGGTGTCGGCGCTCAAAGGTTACGTCGACACCAAGGCACCTCGCGTCCAGCGACTCCGTGCGCTCGGCCGTCCTGTTCGCGACCTCTCCCGCCCTGTGTGGCTGCCCGCGAAAGTGACCTCTTTCGCCACGCACGTCTCGCCTCACTCAGTCCATTTCCTGTATCTCGCCGCGGTTGCCCTCAAGCTGGCGATGTCGCGTCCTGATCTGGTCATCATTTCGCAGGGAGGCAGCCACGACGGGCAGTTCATGGCCAGCATCTGCCGCCGATTGAAGAAGCCGTACGTCTTGATCGCGCAGAAGGCCGGTTATCCCTACTGGCCAACCGATAGTTCACTGCCGTCGCTTCGCGCGAGCTATACGAAGGCACGCGCGTGCTACTTCGTCTCTGAGCACAACCTGCGACTCACCGAGGAGCAGTTCGGTGTGGCGCTGCCGCACGCGCGCGTCGTCCGCAATCCGTTCCTGGTGCCGTGGACACGCCGGCACGATTGGCCGTCCGGCGACGTCATGCGGCTTGCGTGTGTGGGCCGCTTATGGGTTATGGAGAAGGGTCAGGACCTGTTGATTCGCGTGCTCGCGCGCGACAAGTGGCGCGCTCGTCCGCTCTCGGTCACGATCATCGGTGAGGGACCACACCGGGCGGCCCTGGAGGCCATGGCCGCATACCATCAAGTCGATCGCGTGTCGTTTGCCGGATTCGTCACCGACATTCCGGCGATCTGGAACGACCATCACGCCCTGATCGCGCCCTCCCGGTGCGAGGGATTGCCGCTTGTACTCGTCGAGGCGATGCTCAGCGGACGCGTGCCGATCGCGACGGATGTCGCGGGGATTGCAGAACTTCTCGACGATGGTGCTACCGGTTTTCTGGCCGCCGCGGCGACGGAGGATGCGCTCGACGCGGCGCTCGAGCGTGCGTGGCAGCGGCGCGACGAATGGCAGGCGATCGGGGCCGCGGCCGCCGAGAGGATCCGCGAGCTCGTTCCTGAGGACCCGGCAAAGGACTTGGCCGCGATGCTTCTCAGCGAGGCGTCACGGGCAGACGCCTGAGTCCGAGCAGGCCGGGGCCGCGACCGCTCCGCGCAACGCGCCCACAAGGGCGTCGTGATGGGGGCTCGCGCGGCTTACGTACACAAAGTGACGCCAGGCACGCGGCGGATCGATCGACAGTGGGGATGGGATCCTCCCCACAAGGGTGGCCGTGTCTCTCAGTTTCCTCATCTCTGCGTGGTGATACTCGAGCCAGCCGAGTTCGGGTTCCGGTAGCACATCATACGAGGCAACCCATTCGCCCGCCGGAATCACAAATTGCGTGAAATAGGGCGTCCGAAACCAGGGATCGTTCGCAGCGTCGCCGGCGCCGGGAGTGGCGGGTGGCACGACAGCCGTCATCACATCCCACCGCAAATTCTCCAGGAAACGCTTGCGTTCTGCCCGCGGCCGACGTCGTGAGAGCTCGTCGGAGGCGAGCCCAAATGGATCGATGTGCCGGGCGCGGGAGAAATAGGGCATCGCACCTGCGATGGGCGTGACGAAAGTAATCTTGCCCTCGAGTCCGAGACTGCCGATGGCGCGGCCCACCTTGGCAAACGTCACCACGTACGCGTCGACCGGCTCGGGCCGGCGCAGGTCGTTACGCGCCGCCTGGATTTGCGGCGACACCGCCGCGAGTCCGGCGAGCAATGCTACGACCGCTCCCGCCTGTACCGCTCGCCCCGGATGGGGAAACATCATCGCCAGCAGGAAACGCAGGCCGGCGACCAGGCCGAGCGCCGCCATCCCAACTAACGGGTAGGACAATCGATGGTTGTAGCCCGTCTCGTGCAGGATACGAGCGGAGTAGAGGAGCCACGGCGGGCCGATCACCAGAACCACCAGTGCTTCCAGCGGCGGAGTCGTGGCGGCGCCCGTTCGGCGTAACAGCAGCACCCAGCAGACGATCGAAGCCGCAGCTGCCGGTATGAGCAGTTCTCTGTACTCCATGGCGAAGGCAGCCGCGTCGCGGACGCCAAGCCACGACTGAAGGTTCGCCTTCACGTAATAAGGCGT
>JGI10216J12902_101951010_pt1 | contig 19569 bp, 6 predicted proteins | sample KanNatreferecore_FD_12902 | JGI IMG/M metagenome (IMG submission 12902)
GCTGCCGTTCGTGGCGGGTGGCATCGGCACGAGCCATTGGCCGTTCGAGAGAGCAGGCGCATTCGTGACGAGCGTCCAGGCAACCGGCGGCGTCAAATTCGTCGTCGTGTGCAACGAATAAAGAGCCGCGTCTTCCGGCCACGAAAGCCAGGCCGTGCTCGCGGTCAATCGCGGCTGCTGCGGCACAGTCGCGCCAGCGATCAGTTCGAAATCGAATCCCACGTCGCTGCTCGTGTTCGTCATTTGATGCACCTCGGCGGCGAGAATGTTCCAACCGGCGATCAACCCGGAGGGACTCAGCGCATTTACCAGCCACGTCGTTTCATCAGCGCCGCCGACTGTCACGCTCGCCAATGTTGGGTAACCAATCGTCCCCGCCGGCATGTTGTCGCGCCACACTTCCGCGCCGTTGAGATACACCACCGCGCCGTCGTCGCGAATCATTCGCGCGCGCAGCGTCTGCACTGCGCCCGGATTTGGAACGTAGAACGGGCGCCGGAAATAGAACGTGATGTTCGTCGCTCCGCTCACGTTCGTGCGGGCGAGCGTTGTGACTTCGCCGTCGCCGCCGAAGCCGAGTTTGCTCACGCCGTTTTTCCACGCCCCATCGTCGAACAAATTACCGCGCCACGCGGTGCCCTGGCTCATGCCGTTGTCGAGATAGCGCCAGACCGCACCCGTGGCGATGAGTGTCACCGGCACAGCAGGCCGCAACGTCGCGAGAACCTCTAAATCGAAACTCAAGTCGCTGCTGTTCGTGTTCGGCTGATGGACCTCGACAGCAAGCACGTTCGTGCCGAGACGCAGTTCACTCGGACTGAGGTTAGTCGTGAACCACGCAGACTCATCGCTGCCACCAACGCTGGCAGTGGCCAGCGTTGCCGTCGTAATTTCGCTCGTCGGCATGTTGCTGCGAAACACTTCCGCGCCGTTCAGATAAACGACCGCGCCGTCGTCGCGCTTCACTCGCAGAGTGACGGACGCGAGTTCGCTCGTGCTGATAACCGTGAACGCGCGGCGAAAGTAAGTCGTGACGCGCAAGCGGTTCGTGTTCACGACTGTCGCTTCATCGCCATCACCAAAACCAAGTTGCGCCGGGCCGCTCGGCCATCCGGTGTCATCGAAATCCGGCGCGCGCCACTCAGTGCCGAGGTCAGCGCCGCTATCGTTGAATTTCCAGTTCGAGCCGACGCTGACGAGCGTGGCCGTGTCCGACGTGAAGAAGGTGAGAATGTCCACCATGTATTGTTCGCGCCGCGCCGCGCTCGTGATTGTCTCAAAAGGAAAACCGAAATAGACGACTCTGCCGCCGCCCCCCGCGCCATCGTATTGAATCGCCGCTGCGCCGTTTGTGTTGCCGGAATAATTCAGCACGGCCGTGACGCCAGCGCCGAACGGCGTCAGCACGTCGGGAGTCTTGACCCAGTAAATCCCGCGCGCGCCATCGTCGAACGTCGTGCCGATTCTGCCGGAAAAAATTCCGCTGCTCGTTGAGGCCAGTGAGTAACTCTGTGAGTCGTCGTTGCTGTCGCTGCCCAAATCCGCCTTGAGATGGTTGTTGAAGAACGCGCGGTCACCGGCGGTCGGCCCGGAGACACGGTCGAGGTCCCACGCGATCTCGGAACCGGACACAAACAAGTGTCCGCCGGCGTTGCGGAAATTCGCGATGGCCGTTTGCTCCGCACTGCTGAAAGTTTCATCGCCAGTCGATTCCTGCCCACACGCCCACACCACGACGCGATAGTCGCCGAGCACCACTTCACCACTCGCCACCGCTTCGTTCTGGCACGAGTCGAACGGCAAGCCAAACGCGCTGATGGCTTTGCCGTGCGGCACCATGTAATCGAACGCGTTCACGCGCCGCGGCAACACGCGCTCAATCGTGCCGGTCGCGTCCGGCGGCGCCCACGCCTGTGCCGTCGTGTTCTGGCGCAGGTTCGTCGTGCGATCGCAGCGGTCGAATGCGTTCACCACGAGCACGCGCGCTGTGTTGCCGCTCAGTGCGCGGCAACCAACCACCTCTGAAGGCATCGACTCACCTCCCGCATTCATCGCGGCAACACGGAAGTAGTAATCCACGCCGCTTGCCAGCCCGGTGATTTTGGAACTCGTCACGTTGCTCGTCGTGATGGGATTGCCGAAGCCGTATCCGTTTGTGCTGCGGTAAATCACGTAACCCGTCGGCGCGCCACTGCCACCGCTGCTCACGGGAGCGGCCCAGTTCAACGTGATCGATCCATCCGCCGCGCCCGCTGCCCGCACGTTCGTTGGCGGCTCCGGCAAAAAGCTCAACGGCAACCCGTCGAACTGGTTCATGTATTTCACCACCGCGTGCATCGCGGCTTTGCCAATGGCGGCGCGCGCCTTCGGGTCACGCATCAGTGCTGCGTCGCTCGCGCTGTCGTGGAACGCGACTTCGATGATGGTCGCGTCCATCTCGTATGCGAACAGGCTGCCGTCGATTTCCGAATAGCCGCCGGAGTATGTGAACGTCGAGCGATTGAACCACGGCAGTTCCAGCGGCGGCGAGCCGAGCGCTACGAGATCGTCGTTCACTTCCTTTCCCGCAATTTGCGCCAGCACGCTCTGGTTCGGCGTCGGGTCGCTCGTGATCAATCCCAGCGTCCCGCGCCCGCCGCCCGCGTTCGAGTGGAAGCTGATGTGAATGCGGTTGTAGATGCTGCCCTCCTGCTCGCGATTCATCTCGGCGGACATCCGTGGCGGCGTTTGCCACGAGTCGCTCTCATCGCCGCTGCCGCTGTCGTAGAGCGCGGTGTCCTGGCCCTGCGCGAGGTTCGCTTGAATCCAGTAACGACAACTCTCTTCCTCGCGCGGATAACCGGACACGCCGCCGCCACGATTCACCGAACCCATTCCGTTCCCGAAACGAATCGCGTCGGCAAATGTGTAGGTGCCGTTTGTCGAACCGCGCAGATTGCTCACGATGACGGCGCCGATGGTCAGGTTCGCACCCGCGTCGAACCAGTATTCGCCTAGATAAATCCAGCCGTTGCCGACCATGTGATGCGGAATGCTCACCTGCGATTCGCCGCCGGTGTGGCGGATGCGATAAAGCTGGTCGCCACGATCCGAACCGGCGCGCACCCAGGTGTAAACGGGATAGAAGCCCGCGACAGGAATGTTCGGCGTGTAAGTCGCAGTCGCCGTCTCAGTCGCAGCGAACGACGCGTAGCGATACGGCACGTCGCCGATGCTGCCCCAATAATTCGTGGACGTGCTGTCGAACCACGTTCCCGCGAAGACCACTCCCGCGTCGTCATTGTCCAGCACGACTTCGTTCGTCTGCTGTCCGAGCGGACGCATCGACACAACGGTTGCGCCGGCGTTGAAACAGTACGCGGCGAAGAAATTCAACTGATCGAGATTGCCGTAGTCCTCGTTCATCTCGTTCAACGTGCCGCGCTGGAGCCGCCAGCGATCCGGATCGTAGGTCCAGCCGTGGCCGCAATTCATGAACACGATGCGTCCGCTCAACGCACCGTTCGGCTGCCGCGCGGCGGGAGCGATGGGGCCGAAGGCTTTCGGAATGGGCGTCGAAATCGCGGGCGCGGCTCCGGCAGGCTCCGCCCAATCAGGAGTGAAGGCCACGGGCTTCGTGTTGACGACGAGCCGCTCTTCGTGCTCGTGTGCCGGCAGCATCATCGCGAAAAGCGCCACGCCAGCCCATGCGGGGCAGTGCTTCATTGCGATTGGAAACAGCAAAAGCCGGGAGAACATTCAGCGCCAAAGGTCTCGCATTCCGCTCCGGCGCGCAACCGCTCGCGCCGGGACATTCAGTTCAGCGTCACGCGCACTCGGAAGAAACGCCGTGGCGCGGAGGACAATGGCACGTTGTCGCGCACTTGCAGGAGCGTGGAGGTGTTCGTTTCGATGATGAGTCCCGCCGCGCTCCAACTGGCCGGTTCGACCTCGGGACTGGCTTCCACTATAATCGTCGCATCCGTCGCCGCCGGGTTCTTTGGAATGGTCACGCGCAAAAATTCATCGGGGGCGTTTGTGGCAATCGATGGGACGACCGGATGGCCGTTCGGCAGATTCGGATTGGTGTTGAAGGCGTATTCGCCCGCGTTGATTAAACCATCGCCGTCCGGATCCGCATTCGGCGCCGCATCCGGATTCGATGAACCGCCCGCGAAGTTCGCCGCCTGCCAGTCCTGGAACGGCGTGCTCGTCGAGTAGTTGAAATTCAAATCGTCGAACGAACGCGCGATGCCATCGTCTGCCCACAAGCGCAATGTGTAAGCGCCGGCATTGCTGAACGTGGCGCTGGTCGCCAGCGCGTTGGAATTCGCGAAACTCACCGGGCCGGGTGCGGCGGCCACGGTCCACTCGGTCGTGAACGCCATCGGCAGTCCATCGTCACGCACGATTCCGTTCAGCCCGAGCGGCGGTATGGCGTTCGTCGGATTCGCGCCCGCGTTCACAATCGCCGCTTTGTTCAACGGCTCGACGCTGAATTTCGTAAACGTCGCGACATTGAATCCCACGCCGCCCGCGTTGTCGCAATAAAGGCCGGCCATCACCGTCGGTTGCAGGAACACCGTGCGCGGCGTTCCAAGTTGCACCCACGCGCCGGGCACGCCCGCGTTGTTCGGCGCGTGAAATGCCGTGACGGTGTTGCCGCGGCGCACGAGCCGGAACCAACGCTGCTTTTGCGTAACGCCATTCAGGCTCGCCGTGCTGCCGCCGGGATTTGTGCGCCACACGAAACAACCGAACGCGCCTTGCGGATTGCGCCCGAAGAAAACCATCGCGCCGTTGTCCATGCTGTCGCGAATCATGATGCCCGAGCGCGAGTCGTTGCCGTTCGAAGTCGCGTCGAGTTGCAACGCGGTGAGAATGAAATCGCCGGTGAATTGTTCGCCCCAGAACATGCCGGAACCGTCGAGCGATCCATCGCCGTTCAATGTGTGCGTGTCCGTCCCCGCGCTGTATGAGTAAGTACCGACCTGCGTGCCCGCGCCGAAATCTTCCGCCAGCATCGCCGGGCCGGACGCGGGCGGCGTGAGCGTTACGTTGTCGAAGATCGCCGTCGCGCTTACCGTGTCGCTCCCGCTGTGGCCGGTCATCGAATAATCCGCCGTTGCGTCCATTGTGATGTTCACGTTCGTACTGATTTGAATCCACGGACCCGGCGCGCCGGCATTGTTCGTGGCATAAAACGCCGCGACCGTGTTGTTGGTGCTGCGGTCGAGGCGTAGCCACAACGGCAGATCGCGATTGCTCACGCTGACGGAGAAGTCGGTCGTGTTCGCCACCAGTCGCGAGCGGAAGCGCAGCGTTCGGGTTGCAGCCGTGTAAAGCAGTGCCGCGCGGCGCGAATAGCGGTGCAGGGAATCGCGCACGCTCAATCCGGCCTCTGCTGCGGCCGGGCCGTTTACGGACACGAGCCGCGCGATGATGGAACCGTCTCCAGTGATTTGCCGTGTCGCGGCGTGCCCGCGATCTGATCCAGTTGTGAAGCCAGTGCCGGTGACCGACAAAATCATCCCGCCCGCTGCGGGACTGCCAGACAAGCCGGACAAGCCGCGCGTGGTCGGTGGACCGAAGTCCGTCGAAAGCCATTCCGCCGGAACGAGACTGTTCGTCGCGCCGACGTTCACCGTGATTTGATCGCTTGCGCTGAATTGTCCGTCGCTCGCCGTGACCCGCACGACGTAAACACCCGTGGACGAAAACGTGGCCGGTGTTGCCGCCGCGTTCGACGCGAGGAATGTGGCCGTGCCCGCGCCCGCCACTTGTGTCCACGAGTAGCTGAGCGGCTGCGGGATTCCGTCATCCGCCGCCGTGACTTCGAACAGCACGCCATTCGTCACCGCAATCACGACGCCCTGCGCGCCGGGCGAACTGATGAACACAGTCGGCGGAATGTCGTTGTCCTTGATCGTCACGCTGGCGTAGCTCGCCGCGCCGATGTCGTAGGAACCGGAAGCGATTTGCGCCAGCACCATCTCGTCGCCTTCCGTCACGGCATCGTTGATCGGAAAAATGGAAATCGTGCGCGTGGCCTGGCCCGCCGCCAGGCTGATCGAAGTGATCGGCGTCGGGGTGTTCGTGTAATCCGTTCCGCCCGTTGCCGTCCCGGTGACCGTGAGATTGACCGCCAGAGTTCCGCTCGTATCGCCGCTGCGCGTCACCGTCAACGTGCCATTCGTTCCTCCCTCAAACGCGAGCGGGCCGTCCGCCGCAATCGTGACCACGTTGCGGTCATCATCCGCGATGAAGTTCGTGACGCTCGATGGCGATCCAATAACGTAACCCGCGCCCGCCGTTACCGTGAAGATCGCGGTCTCCGCGCTTTCCGCCGTCGGGTCCTGTGTGGGAGTGAGCGTGAGCGTGATGTTCGATTCGCCCGCGGGAATGATCTGAGTCGCGGCGATGCCGCTGTAATCCGCGATCGCCGAGGCCGTTCCGCCCCGGATGAGGTTTACCGTCAAGTCGCTGTTGGTTGAACCTGTTCGAGTGATGGTCACCAGCGCGGTGTCGCCGGATTCAGCCGCATTTGTGTCAGTCGAAGAAATGCGCACCATGGGCGTGTCGTCGTCGAGAATGGTCAGCGTGTGGTTCGTCTGCGTATTGAACTGCAAGCCAACGGCATTCAACAAAGTCACTGTCACGGTTTCATTGCTCTCGCCGATCGTGTCATCGAGCAGCGTCACCGGGACGAACTGCACCGTGTCGCCCGGAGAAAAGTTCAACGTGCCCGAAGCAGCAGTAAAGTCTGCATCCGCAGTCGCCGTGCCGGCACTGATGATGTAATTAACACTCGCCGCGACCGTGGCAGGAACGCTCAGCGTCACCGGCACGAGCGCGACCCCGAGACTCTCGATGGCAGTGCTGGCTGTGGCTGCGAAACCAGCGAACGGCACCAATGGCGCGGCATCATCATCCACGATCAGGAATTCGAATTGCGTGGTTGTTCCAAGCCGCGCGCCATTGGCGTTGCGCAAAATGATCGTCACTGGCTCGTCCGGCTCGGGAATCGTGTCATCGGTGATGACAATCGAAACGTTCTGCGTGCTCGTCCCTGGCGGGAACGTGAGCAGACCGGGCGCGAGCGTGTAATCGATGCCCGCGCCGCTGGAGCCAGTGATGGTCGTGGTCCGCCACGAAAGTTGCGGGGCCAATCCCGGCGCGCCGCTGAGGAACACGTTACGCGCCGACCGCCGGGTGCTTTCACGCACAAGAATTCCAGACTGTGGAGAAGCCGCGGTGCTTTCGCGCGCAGTCACGCGCGCCGTGAACGTGAAGTCGCCCGTCAACGGCGCGGAGACGAAATAGCAATCGTCAGACGTTCCGTTCACGCCATCGCCGGAACCGGTGAGCGAGTAAACTCCGTTGCTCTGCGTATCGGTCCCTTGAATGGCAGTAAAGCCCACCGTGCGTCCGAGTAGCGGCGGCAACGGGCCGGGCGTGAGCGAAACGTTGTCGAACGACGCAGTGGCCAAAGTTCCTTCAACTTGTCCAGAAACGGCGAGACCCACGAACAATTCCGCTCCGAACGCAATCGTCTGGTTCGTGCTCACCTGCGTCCAATTCGCTCCGTCGTTCGATTGAAATGCGCTGAACACATCGCCCGCGCGCTGCACGCGCAGCCAAATCGGCGCGCCCGCCGAGAGCGTCGCCTTCGCTTCCGTTCCCGCGATAGCCGTGCGGTAATGAAACTCGAAGCCCGCGCCTGGTGTCGCCGCCATGTAACCGCGGCGCACGTTGTTCGCGTTGCCTTCACGAATCATTACGCCCGCCGTCGCGCCATTGGCGGTGTTTTGCTGGGACACGACACGCGCGATGATGGTGCAGTTCGTCGAGTTGTTGATTGGCCACCAGGTGAAGTAGCCCTGATCAGTCGTGCCCTCAACGTTGTCGCCCGCGCCCGCGACCGTGTAAATGTTGCCCACCACCGTCGCGCTGCCGCCCAGCGCCGTCGTGCCGATGTTCGCTCCCGTGCGCGCGCCAATGCTGCCGCCAGGCTGAAGGTTCGTGATGATGACGTTGTCGAAGACGCTCGTGGAAAGAACGCTCACGTTGAACGAGCAAACGTGGAGTCCCGCGAGGTAACTGCTGCTCGGTATCGCGACGGTTTGAGTGCTCACGCCAGTCCAGTTCGTGCCGTCCGGTGAAATGGAACCAATGATGACGTTGTTAATCCGATCACAACGCACCCAATAAGGGAGCGGTGAAGCCGCGGCGCCGTTCGCGGTGCTCGTCGCGCGCGCGCCGGTGTCCACGAGATACTCAACTGAAACTGGCACGGCTGAAATGGCGCTGAGGACCACGGGAATATCGACCGTGCCCGCACTCTCCGATGCCGCCGCGCTGGATGACTCAAAGCCGACCGCGATGGACGGAGTCTCGTTGTCGGTCAGATAAATCGTCGCTGCCGGCCCGCGCCCATAAGCGCCAGGGGACAGCGTAAGCGTGATGGTTTCTGTCCCTTCCGCCAGCGTGTCATTGATCGCGGTGATTGGAACATCGACACCCGTTGCACCGGCAGGGATGGTCGCGGTGCCCGACAAGTTTTGATAGTCCACGCCATTCACTGCCGTGCCCAAGAGCGCGTAGTTGACCGCGAGCGATGACGCCGTGCTCCCCGTGCGCGAAATGTAGAAGCTGCCGGAACCGGTCTCAGCGAAGCTCGGCGGATTGGCGGTCGAATGCGCGTCCACAAACAACGTCGGCTGCTCGTTGTCCATCATCCAAACCGTGGCTGTCGCGCTCGGCGGGAAAACGTCGTAGCCAGCGCCCGGCGCAATCGTGACCGTGATTGTTTCGAGGTCCTCGGCAATCGCGTCGTTCACCGGCGTGGCATTGATCTCGACTGTGCTTACACCGTTGCCGGGAATCGTCACCGAGCCAGTGAAGCCGGTGAAGTCCACGCCGTTCGACGCGGTCCCGCTGACCGTGTAATTCACGACGACACTGCCGCCGCCGGAGCCTTTGAGGGAGAAACGAAAGCGCCCGGTCGTTCCGCCCTCCACTGCGTTGTCCACGCCGATGACTTCGACGTAGGCCGGATTGCCCGCGTCGTTGAGGGTAATGGTCGCGGCGTTTTGGGGACCAAGGCGATAATTCGTCGGTCCGGCGCCGAGTTGCAGCGTGACGCTCTCCGACCCTTCACCCAAACCATCCCAACGCGGAATGATCGTGATCGCGCCGCTCGACTGCCCCGACGGAATCGTGAGCACGCCGGGCAGCGTTTCATAATCGACGCCGTGCAGCGCCGTCGCGATGGTCCCGGAATTCGTGCCCGCGACTGCGTAATAGATTATGAGTGGTTGCGAAATGTCTCCCGCCCGCGTGACAAGAAACGTGGCCGTGTCCGCGACGGCATCCGGCAAACTTAGATCGCGTTCCGTCGCGACGGCATCGCTCGCAACGACAGTCACGATCTGCACGTCGTCATCCACGATGGAAACGGTCGCACCGTTTGCCACAGGATCAGCAATGAGCGCAGCACTGGTACCGATTCTGATGGTGACTGTCTCCAGCGGCTCGGAAATCGAATCGTTTACGCTGGTAATGCTGAGCGAAGCGGAAGACGCACCGATGGGAATCGTGAGCGTGCCACTCAATGGAACGTAGTCAGTCCCGCTCGCCGCCGTGCCACTGACGGAATACGCCACGGCCAGCGCGCTGCTTGTCGCGCCAGTGCGGGTGAAGATCACGGTTGCCGGCCCAGTCGAGTCCTCAATCGTTTTCGCTTCACCGATGGCGAGACTTACTTTCGGCAACGTCGTGTCGTCATCGTTGATGACCACCGTGGCTTGCGCGACTCCATCGATGATGTAGCCGTTGCCTGGACCGAGTTGAAGAATGACGGTCTCCGGGCCTTCCGCCGTCGTGTCGTTGACGGGAGTGATGTTGAGCGTTGCTGAATTGGTGCCCGCCGGGATCGTAACGGTGCTGAAACCCTGCGAACCGGCGGCGAGTGCGGGGGTGAGCGTGTAGTCAGTGCCGCTCGTTGCGGTGCCAACAGGAGCGATCACGTTGACGGTAAGCGCCTGCGCCGCATCGCCCGTGCGCGTGATGGTGAACTGCGCCGGCGTTACGATGTTTTCCATGCACGAGGCGACGTTGGCCGCAATCGACACGCGCGGTGATTCCGTCGCCTCGAAATCCGCGCCGTCGAAATTCGGCCCGATGGTCACGCTGTTGTTGAACAACTCGCCGAAGCTGTAGCCATAGAGCAACGGCGTCATCACGTAAGTTCCCGCCGCGAGATTCGGGATGATGTAGCGGCCATCGCTGTCGGTGATTACGCCGTTCGCGCTGTTCGCATTCACGATGACGTTGGCGAGACCTTGCCCGCCGAGTGTGACACGTCCGCTGATCGTGAAGCGGCCGCCGCCGTTGCCGGCGGTGACAAGCACGTTGCGCGTCACGTCGCCGCCCTTCATGTCAGACACAGTGCAAGTGACGACGTAAGTGCCGCCTGCGGTGAACGTGCGCGTCATGACCGGTGAGTTCGGAAAGACGCGGCGAAACGCCGAGTCGCCGAAGTTCTGCCACGAATACGCAAGCACGTCCCCATCTGGGTCATTCGCCGTCGCAGTGAAAGTGATCGGCACGTTCAACGGCACGACGGTCGCCGCTGCCGCGAGCGACAACGTGGGCGGTTGATTGCCGGGGAAGGACCCAATGTTCACAACCACGTCCACGCTCTTCGGCTCGTCCGCCGTGGCCGAGTTCACCGCGATGGTTGTGAGATGAATGCCCGCTTCGAAATCCGAAAAAGTGCGGCCGAGGCTCACCGGGGAATCATCTTTGGCGAACGGCGTTCCCGGCGTTGTGTCGATGAGCTGCCAGTTGCCACCGCCTCCGCCCGGATAGCGCCAGCCGAGAATCAAACCGAAGTCTGCCCACGTGCGCGTCGTGTCGCCGGTCCAAAGCCCGCGCAACTCACCCCAGTAGGTGCGGATGCTGTCTTTGCGAACCTTGAGCGCGAAACGTTTCGACGGATCGAGAATCGGCTGGTCTTGTGCGTAAATGCGATAGACGCCGCTGCCGGTGATTTCCGTGACGAACGCGTCGGGCAGCCACCTGATTTGATTTTTGCCCTGTGCGTTGTAGTGGCCGCGCGGCAAGCCGACGCCGCCCATCACATCGAAGTGGCCACCATATTCCTGATTGGCGCCCGCGCCGATGGCGCTCGACCCTCCCGTGTCCCAATAATTCGCGTGCGCCAATCCAAATGCATGGCCAATTTCATGGGCCGTCACATCGACGCCGTCGCCATAAATCCAAACGCTGCTGCCGCCGCCGTAGCCGCCCGCCGGACGCGGCCCGCCGCGCAGACGCACGACCACGCAATCGAAGTCGTTGTCGTCGAAGCCGAGTTTCCGCGCTTCGGCGCGCGCGTGGGAATGTTCGAGGCCAAGTCCATCGATGGAGCCGCCGTTCGAAGTGTCCTTCTGGATGTACCAAGCTTCGTTGTGCGGCAGTTCAATCGGCGGCGTGACGGTCGTGAGCAAAGTGAGTTTGCCGTACGAAGCCTTCGCGTAATGGTCGCCCACGTCGCGCATCAGTTGGTAAAGCACAGATTCAGTTGAAGGCGTGTCGTTCTGATCGGCGAAAGTCATAGGGATGACGAGCACCTTCACGTTGCCGATGGATGCGGTAGGCGCGGCGGGAAGAATGCCCGTGAACGGCATCGGTCCGCCGGTGCCGCCTTCCGCGTAGATGAGTTGCTCGCGGTAAACAATGGCGTGCGCGCCGTTGCAGAGATAAACGATTTCGCCGAAGGCTTCGATGGCGGGCGTTTCTTCAGTGATGGGCTTGCCGCGATCTTCGTCCGCGAGCGCGACTTCGCCGGACACGGGACAGACGATGGAAACGGGTTTCTCCGGCTCGGGGACCTGGCCGACCTCCAGTGCGCAAATTGGGTCTTCACTGATGGCGGCTTGCTCATCGACTGCGACGCCATTGAGCGAAGTTGAATCCAACCAGCGCACACTTTCCGCGCGACGGCCATAAACGTGCGCTTCGTAATTGCTGCCGTTGGCAAATTCCGCGATGCGCAACGTGGGCACCGGCGAATGATTGTCCGCGCCCACGCCCTGGTAAACGCGCAAGGTGGCGCGCCCATTCACGCGCTCTTCCAACAACGCGACAACTTCCGCGGGCAATTCCTGCCGCACGCGCGGCGGAATCGCCTCCTGCACCGCGCGACGCGGATTCTCTTTGATCAATCGCTTGAACACCGGGCGGCGCTCCTGGGCAAGAGCCGTGCCTTGCGCCGTCATGGCGGCGCGATCGGCCGGCGCGGCATCCGAATAAGATCGGAGCCATTCCCGAAATGCCGTGAGCGTTTCCATATTTGTGCGGGCGGGCGACGGTCCGGCAACCAGCGAAGCAGCGCTCCGGTTGACTGAAGAATCTGGCTTGCTCGCAAGGGGAACGAACGAACTGTTGATTTGTTCGACAGAAACAACCGGCTTCCGGTGTGGAGACGCCGCCGGTTTTCGCTGAAAAATGAGAAAGCAAAAGCTCAGGAGCAGAGCGATTCCCGTCAGCACGAAGATGGGCTTTTTCACCCGGCAGTTGTAGCAGGTGCGCCTGTTTCGGCAACTCACGAAAGAACTTAGCGCGCCGGCGCAGGCAAACGATTGGCTGCCAATTGCTTGGCCAGCCGTATCGCTGCGATCATGCTCGATGGGTTCGCGATCCCTTTCCCTGCGATGTCGTAAGCGGTGCCGTGATCGGGAGAGGTGCGAATGAACGGCAGGCCGAGCGTCCAGTTTACGCCGCTCTCGAAGCCAATCATCTTCAGCGGCACCAGGCCTTGATCGTGATACATCGCTACGACGGCATCGTAGTCGCCGCGAAAGACGTAATAGAACAGCGCATCGGCGGCGAACGGCCCGTGAACGTCGAAGCCGCGTTGCTTCATGGCTTCGACGGCTGGCGCAATGGTCGTGATTTCCTCATTGCCGATTTTGCCGCCTTCGCCGGCGTGCGGATTCAAACCGCACACGGCGACTTTTACGCGCGGCAATCGGAGATCGCGGCACGCCTGCGCAGCCAGTTCGATGGCAAGTTCGATTTTCTCCCTCGTCAATCGCGACGAAACTTCGCGAATAGGAATGTGAATCGTGGCGAGCGCGACACGCAGCCAGCGGCCACGGTCGTCGGCGCCGAGCAACATCATTGCGGTGCGGTTCGTGCCGGCGAATTCCGAGAGCAATTCGGTTTGTCCGACGAAAGAGGTTTCACCTGAACGAATGATTGCTTCCTTGTTTACCGGCGCGGTCACGAGTGCTCTCGCTTTGCCACGCTGGCAAAGTTGCGCGCCGTGTTTGAGGCATTCCACTGCGGCACGTGCCGCCTCGGACGAGCCAGCGGGCAATTGTGCCGTCAACGCGCTCCCCGGATTGGCAATCATCAGGCGGGCCGTCGCAGTTTCGGAGAATGGATCAATCGTGAGGCGGAGATTCAATCGCGCATTGAAATCGTGAACGAGCTTCTCATCCCCGATGAAAAGATAACGCACCTCATCGCGCGCCAATTCCGCCGCCACCGCCTTGAGCGCGACTTCCGGGCCGATGCCGGTGGGATCTCCGAGAGCGATGGCGAGCATGGCAGTGAAGCGGCGCCTCGTGAGGACGCCGCCGAGCGCGGCACTAAAAGTAAACGACGAACGCCTTTTCCTTCAGCCGTTTGATCCACTTCCGCTGAACGCGCGACACCTCGCTCAAACGCAGGAAGCGCTCGATATCGTCGCGCACTTCGGCCAGCGGCCTCACGTGCGCGGGTTTCTTTTCTTCCACGAACAAAATCCAGCACGCATCAGGCAGATCGATCACGCCGCTCTTTTCCCCCGCTTTCAGGGAGAACGCCACGTCGGTGAGCTCCTTGCGCAAGGTGTCGCGTTCGGGGTGCAATGGATCGTGCTGCGCCCATTCCGCCGTGCCGCGTTGCGGGCCGTCTGAGTGAATCTTCGCCATCTCTTCGAACGACGCTCCTTCGCCAATCTTGCGCAAAATCTCCTCGGCCAGTTGCTTCGCCGCGCCCGTGTCACCCGCCGGCTTGTTCAGCATGATGGTCCGCAGCTTCATCTGATCGGCGACGGCAAAGTTCGTTTTGTTCGTCTCGTAATAATCGAGAATCTTCTGGGGGGAAATCAGCACGTCGCGTGGCACCTTGGCCTGCTGCATGAGAATCACGATGATTTCCTCGCGCTGCTGGCGCCGCCACATCTCGTGCGTCATGCCGCGCGCCTGAAGGCTTTGCAACAGGGTGGCGCGGTTGCTCCATTTCTCTTTCATCCGCCGCTCGATTTCATCCTCGATGATCGCTTCCGGGTAATTGTATCCGGCGGTTTTGAACTCGTGCAGGATGAGTTGCCGATCCACCAAATCCTCCGTGCCCTGTTCGTGAACCTCGCGGGCCCGCTCCTCAAAGACTTCCGGCCTGCGGGCGTATTGGTCCGCCAGCACTGCCAGGGCGTCCTGAATGTGCCGCCGCACGTCCAGGTCCGTGATGATGGAATCGTTGACGACGGCCCTGACCCCGCCGCTGATCACCTGGGCGGCGAAAAGCCGTGGACCGAGAAAGACTGCGAGCACAAGAACGAACCAGACTCTCATGAGTGCGCAAATAGTTAGTGACGTGGCGAGGGAGGTCAAGCGTCAGCGGCGAGGGAAGCTCCAAGCACAGGATCCAAACACCAGACAAACTCCAAGTTCCAAGCCCCCCAACACGATAAAGTTGCGCCGGCAGCCTCCGTTAATCCTTGGTGTTTGATGTTTGGAACTTTTCTGGATCCTGGAGCCTGGTGTTTCACGGCAATTGGATTCTCACATGCGTTTGGCCACTGTTTGTGATTTGGAGTTTTCCTTTGACCCTCTCGCTCTCTTTGTTAGCGTCCGCGCCATGTTCTCAGGCAGCTTTCGATTCAACTGGTTCGCCGGCTACTTTAGTCCGGCGGTCCTGCGGAGGCTGCGTTAATTCGCTTCCAACTGCCGCAGGTCGCCACCTGCGGTTTTTTTGTGACGACCTCCGGCTAACCATTCATTGAACCATGATCATTGTTCTCAAACCGGACATTTCGAAAAAAGACGAAGCCGCCGTGCTTCGTGAAATCAAGAAGCTCGGCTACAAACCGCACGTCATGCGTGGCGTCGAGCGAGTCGTCATTGGCGCTATTGGCGACGAGCGCACGCATCAGGACCTGAACTCGCTGCTCACATGGCCGCAGGTCGAGAAGGTCATGCCTGTGCAAAAGCGTTACAAGCTGACCAGCCGCGAGGCGCACAAGGCAAACTCAACAATCAAGTTGCCCCATGGCACGGTCGTGGGCGGAAAGAAGCTTGTAGTCATGGCAGGCCCATGCTCCGTCGAGAGCGAGAAGCAACTGATGACCACTGCCGAAGCCGTCGCCAAGGCGGGTGCGACGGTGTTGCGCGGCGGCGCATTTAAGCCCCGAACTTCGCCCTACGAGTTTCAGGGACTCGGCGAAAAAGGTTTGAAGTTGCTCGCAAAGGCGCGGCGTGAAACGGGCCTGGCCGTCATAACCGAGTGTTTGTCCGAACAGCAGGCGGAGTTGGTGGCCGAATACACGGACATCATCCAGATCGGCGCGCGCAACGCGCAGAACTTTCAGTTGCTCATCGCGGCAGCCAAGACCGGCAAACCAATCATGCTCAAGCGCGGTCTTTCGATGAAGATTGAAGAGTGGCTGCTCGCCGGGGAATACGTGCTCGCGAACAACAACGCGAACCTGATGTTCTGCGAGCGCGGCATTCGCACCTTCGAAACTTACACGCGCAACACGCTCGACCTCTCGACGATTCCAATCATCAAGAAAGAATCGCATTGCCCTATCGTGATCGATCCGAGCCAGGGCGCAGGCAAAGCCGATCTCGTGGCGGCGATGTGCAAGGGCGCGGCGGCGATGGGCGCGGACGCGCTGCTCATCGAAGTCCATCCGAATCCCGCTGAGGCGTGGAGTGATGGCCAGCAGCAGGTATCGCTCGAAATCTTTGCTCAGTTGATGAAGGAACTGAAACCCTTCATCGCCGCAGCGGGCCGGGAGTAAGTGCTGGATAAGTTCGTCGGAAATGGCGGCATCGCCGGAAGAGTTCAATTTTGGCGTTCCCTCGAAGCGCCGCGTGCCTAATATGCTCCCAAATCCTGACGCACATGGCTGCCCCACATGCCACAACTGCGGTTCGCGACCGCTGCTTCGTGACCACGCATTGGTCGGTGGTGCTGGCCGCGCGACAGGGCGAGTCCTCGCAATCACGACAGGCACTTGAACAGCTTTGCCGGGCGTATTGGGCTCCGCTCTTTGGCTACGTCCAGCGGCGCGGTTACACCGAAGAGGACGCGAAAGATTTGACCCAGGATTTCTTCTTGCGGCTGAGCACGCCGGACTTTCTCGCGTCCGTGAGCAGCGACAAAGGAAAGTTCCGCTCCTTCCTTCTCGCGTCGCTCAATCACTTTCTCGCGAACGAGTGGCATCGCGCTCACACGCAAAAGCGCGGCGGCAACGCCCCTCATCTTTCGCTGGACGCTGAAATCGGGGAAGGCCGTCCCAGCGAGGAACCGGCCAGTGCCGAGACGCCTGAGGTGTTCTTCGACAAACGCTGGGCGCTCACAATTCTGGAGCGCGCGCTGGCCGCGTTGCGTCAGGAGTTCGTCGGTTCCGGGAAGTTGGCGCAGTTCGACGCGCTGAAGCCATACCTTACCGACGCGTCGGCGGCGCAGAATTACGAGCGGGCGGCGGCCCAGCTTGAGATGAAGCCGGACAGTGTCGCCGTGGCCGTGCATCGGCTGCGGAAGCGATATCGCGAACTGGTGCGGTCTGAAGTCGCGGAGACCGTCCAGTCACAGGCTGAGTTGGAGGGCGAAATGAGCTATTTGCTCTCAGTGCTGAGCCGTTAACCCAGGATTCTTTGTAATCGCGGGCCGGTATTCTGTTTGTAGGCAGTGGACGAGAAAGAGTGAGCTTATGAATAACAACGACCACAGCACGGTTTTGCACCTTGATCGCTTTGCGCTTGGCCGCACTCGCGAAACGTCGGCCAGCGAAGAAACCAGCCTGACCGCATCGATTCGACGCGGCGCGAAAGCGGCGACGAACGCGGGCGCGCGGATCATCGCGCCAGTGGGATCAGAGCTTCCGCCGACCGAACTTCTCGGGGCGGTCAGCTATTGCTATGCGAAGGGCGTTTATGATTCCGCCGAAATCGAGAACAGGATGCGGCAAAACCCGGAACTGCGCGCCGCAACGCATGACAATGTCCCCGGCGCGTCGTTGATCCGCCGTTTCCGCCGGCTGAACCGGGAAGCGATTCACGCCACGCTCGAAGAGGCTTTTCGGTTCCTGCGGCGCAAAGCCAAAGCAAGCGCGCGTGCGCCTTTGCCAGGCCAGCCGCTGAGTGCCACCAGGATCGGATCGTTCGATCCCGAGACCACGGTTACGTTCGTACGAAAAGAAGCGGAGCGCACGCTGAACGACGCCGCGTTCGTGGACAACATGTCGAAGGAATAACGTCCCTTCCACTTCGCCAAGATGGTTCACGCCACTTCATGCCAGCAATGCGGCTCCACGACAGACAGCGAATCGCTGGACGGCCTGTGCAGCCGTTGCCTCTCCACGGTGGCGTTTGCGCCTGAATCGCCAGAAGACATTGAGAAAGCATCGGCTGCTGAGGCCTTGGCTTCATTGAACAAGACGGTCGTTCTCGACACTTCTGCTTTGCTGACTGATAGCGAGCCGACGAGCCGTTTCGGCGATTACGAATTGATCTCAGAAATCGCGCGCGGCGGCATGGGCGTCGTTTACAAGGCGCGCCAGCTTTCGCTCAATCGCATCGTGGCGGTGAAGATGATTCTTCATGCGCGGTTCAACAATCCCGAGTTCGTGCGCCGCTTTCGCGCGGAGGCGGAAGCCGCGGGCAACCTGCACCACCCGAACATCGTCGGCATTTACGAGATCGGCGAAGCGGAGGGACAGCACTACTTTTCGATGGAGTATGTGGAGGGGCGCGACCTCGCGTCGCTCGTGCGCGAGCAGCCGTTGCCGCCGCAACGCGCCGCGCAGCACGGCAAGACCATGGCCGAGGCGATTCATTATGCGCATCAGCACGGCATTCTTCATCGGGACTTGAAGCCGTCGAACGTGCTCGTCGATCTCAATGGCGAAGTTCACATCACCGACTTCGGTCTGGCGAAGCGCGTCCCGGGAACAGAGGCAAGTTCCCTCGGTTCCAGTCTGGGCAGCAGTGGCCTTGGTGATGCGAGTGAACTCGACATCACGGTCAGCGGACAAGTTTTAGGTTCGCCGAGCTACATGTCGCCGGAACAAGCCGCCGGAAAAAGCCGCGATGTGGATGCGCGCAGCGATGTGTATGCGCTGGGCGCAATTCTTTACACGCTGCTCACGGGACGCCCGCCATTCATGGCGGACACCATGGAAACGACGCTGCTCCAAGTACTCCAGGTGGAACCGGTGTCGCCGCGTCTCATCAATCCGCGCGTGCCGAAAGATCTGGAAACGATCTGCCTCAAATGCCTGCAAAAGGAACCGAACCGCCGTTACGCATCAGCCAAAGATGTTGCGAATGAACTAGGCCGTTTTCTGCGAGACGAATCCATTCACGCTCGTCCCGTCAGCGCACCGGAGAAAGTCTGGCGCTGGTGCAAGCGCAAACCAGTTGTAGCCGCTTTGGGTGCCGCCACCGCTCTTCTGCTGGTTGCAATCGCGATTGGATCGCCGGTGGCCATTTATCGCGTTGACCGCGCGCGACAAGAGGCCGAGACGAACCTCCAGTTGGCGCGTCAAACGGGCTATTCCACGGAAATGCTCTTTGCCGCTGAAGAGATCGAGGCCAACAACCGTGGCCAGGCGATGGAGTTGCTCCGCAGTTCTCTACCGCAGCCAGGCCAGCCTGATTTGCGCGGCTGGGAATGGCGTTTTCTGTGGGGGCAATGCCACAGTGATGAACCGTTCACCGTCGGAATGCATGAAAAGGAAGTCTATCGCGTCGCGTTTTTGCCGGACGGCCGCCTGGCCTGCGGTGATTTCGACAAAACCATAAAGATTTGGGACCCGAGGACAAAGACGGCACTCGCGAGCGCGAATATCGGCTCCTGTTCTGATCTGGAGATCTCGCCCGATGGCTCGATCATCGGCTTGGCCTATTGGTCGGCTGACTTCGCGTTCCTCGATGCGACAGATTTGACGAGGAAGGGAAAAGCAAAGTTTAGCAGCAAGGTTTATCACCTGGCTTTTTCACCACGAGAAAAAATCTTTGCCACGGCGGGCCCAGAACATGTCGCCCTGTGGTCGTTCGCGCTTCCGGCGCCATCGCTCGTGTGGACGCAAGCGTTTCGGGACGTCACTGGACTGGCCTTCGCTCCCGACGGAGACACGTTCGCCTTCGCAGTGAGAGGGGAACGGCGCCTCTTCGTTTACGAATCGGCCACGCGCACGTTGCGCAAAACCATGGCGGTGCGCGCCCAACCCGCCGAAGTGGTGTTCAGCCCTGATGGGACGCGCCTCGCCGTCTCTCACTGGAGCGGCGCCGTGGCGATTTATGATCC
>JGI10216J12902_100459770_pt1 | contig 19561 bp, 14 predicted proteins | sample KanNatreferecore_FD_12902 | JGI IMG/M metagenome (IMG submission 12902)
TCAGCTCACATCGCGAGCCTCCGGAGCGGAAGGTGAGAAACGGGCCCGCCGTAACGAAGGAGTACCGTGCGTGCTGCGAATCGAAGAGGGCGCTGCGCAGCAGTACCGTGCCTGGCTCGTTTCGAACCTGCTCCACGAGCGACTCGGGTGTGTGCGAGGTCGCAACTTCTTGAATCAACAGTCGCATTTCGAAAGCGGGGATCGCCGGCTGCCTTTCTTAATGGGTTCCATACCATGCAAAACACGCAAGCAACCTGTTCATCCCGGTGGGTTTTGGTGCGTCATTCGCCACAGCAGCCAAATCGATTCATCAAACAGCGCGGCTTTGCTGGCGTACGCCGCGGCGCCCGGCACGTTGTCGCGCAAGGCGGCCGCGCCGCGATTGACGAATGCTTGAGGCGCCCGCTGCGCCAGCATTTGCACCAGCAAACCCGCCTTTTGCGCCAGGTTCAGCTCCGCACGGTCGAACAGATACCTGAAAAGAAAACTCTCGGCCTCGATTTGAAAACGCGCCGCGCCCCGGGCCAGGAAAATGTCGATCACGATTTTCGCGTCGTCTTCAATCTTGTGCCGGACGTCGGTGACGGTCTTCGCATGGAATCCCCTGACCGGGCTGAAACTCTGGACGACCTCTTCCGTGCGGGTCTGGCTTACGCCGAAGTGGCGTACCGCACCGGCCGAAATGAGAGAGAGGTGCTGCCAATCGACCGGCACGGCGCGACCCAGGGGATCGTAAACGCCCAGCGCTTGCGGTTGAAACTCCAGGCGCCGCACGAATTTGGCGTCCGGGAGCCTCGGAAGTTGGGCGGTCTCGACGATTTCAGTCGGGACGCCTTCGGATCGCAGGGCAAGTTGCAGAGTCGCCGCGTCATTGCGGGAAAGGTTTTTTACCAGGAGACCGCAGGCTTCGTTGGCGAGTTTGGTAGCGTCCGCCTCGGTGAGGTTCTTCACCTGCTTGAAAGCGCGCTTGAGTTGGTCGGCGGTGGGAGCCGCATCGAGTTGTACGAGGGTGCACGTCATGTGGCCTTTGTGGCGCTGTTCAACTATTGGAGAATCAGCGCCGAAGCGCCTTATACTTTCAACGCTTTTGTCAACGCCGTGTCCGATTTCAGCGGACTGACCAGCGCAAGGTTCAGCCGTTCGGGGCGGAAGAAATCGCGCGCGACCGAGCGAATCGCCGCGGCTGTCACTTCGCTCAAACGGCGTTTGATCTCGGACGGCGTCAGGATTTTACCGTAGCCGAGCAATTGCTCGCCCAGCCACATCATCTGATTCTCGGTGCTTTCGAGGCCCAGGTCGATCTGGCCCAGCACGTAATCGCGGGCGCGACGGAATTCGCCGGCGTGCGGCGGTGCCTCGGCCAGCCGGCGAAGCTCGCGGATGATAAGCTTGAGCGCCTTTGGAAGATTGTCCGTGTCCAGACCCGCCGAAATGACAAGATCGCCCGTGTCGTCGAAGAAGCTGAGCGAACTGTAAATGTTGTAAGCGAGACCGCGGTCCTCGCGCACCACCTGAAACAGCCGCGAGCTCATGTTTTCTCCAAGGATAGTGTTGAGCAAACGCAGTGCAAAACGGCGCTCGTCGTGCCTCGAACAAGTGCGAATGCCCAGGGCCAATTGGGTCTGTTCCGTTTTCTTGGTGAACAGGCGGAAGCGCGGTCCCGTCTGTCCGTTCCGCGACGGGCTGAAGCGGGGACGCTTGCCGGAGGGGAACAACGATGCGACGCGGCTGACTGCATTGACGATCTGGCGATGAGACAGGCGTCCCGCAGCCGCGATGACCGTCGCGCCGATGACGTAGTTCAACCGCTGAAAACCGACCAGTTCGGTGCGACTCATGGCGTCCACGGTTTTCACCGTGCCCGTCAGCGGCCGGCCGAGCGGCTGATCCGGCCAGAGCGTTTCGTTTAGCAGTTCCTGGACGTGGTGCGACGGCTGGTCGAGATACATCGCCACTTCTTCCTTGATCACGCCCCGCTCCTTCTCAATCTCGACCGGATCAAATCGCGAGTTCAGGAACATATCGACGAGCACGTCGAGCAGTTCGTCCAGGCGATCGTGGCGCGCCTTGGAATAGAAGCAGGTGTTCTCTTCGCTCGTGAAAGCGTTCAGGTATCCACCAATCCCTTCGACGGCCTGAGAGATTTCGCGCGCTGACCGCTTTTTTGTGCCTTTGAAGAGCAGATGCTCGATAAAGTGCGACACGCCGTTCAACTCCGCCGGTTCATGCCGTCCGCCGACGCCGACCCAAAGGCCCAGGCTTAAGCTGGCCATGTGGGGCATTTCCGCGGTGGCGACCACCAGTCCGTTTTTCAGTTGTGTGACCTGATACATCGCAGACGACCGGAAACTAGTGACACCAGATGGCCGCCGGCTCAAGCAAACGCTTCGGGAATCCGGTCGGGGATGCCCACGCGACGCCGGTAATCCAGGATCAGGTCAATCGTTTCCGGCACGTCATCGGTAACGGTGAAAAGTTCCATGTCGTCGGCGCCGATGTACTTGCTTCTTTGCACGACGCTCTTGATCCATTGAATCAGCCCCTTCCAGTAGTCGCTGCCGAAAAGGACCAGTGGAAAACGGGAGATACGTTCCGTCTGCACAAGCGTGACGATCTCGAAGAACTCGTCCAGCGTGCCGAATCCGCCCGGCATGAAAACGAAGCCCATGCTGTATTTCACAAAGCAAACCTTCCGCGCAAAAAAGTAGTGGAAATGGATGGGGACGTTGACATAGCGGTTGCCTTCCTGTTCATGGGGCAACTCAATATTCAGACCGACCGATCTGCCATTGGCTGAAAGCGCGCCTCGATTGGCCCCCTCCATGATCCCGGGGCCCCCTCCTGTGATTACGGCAAAGTCGTTTTTGGCCAGTTCCTTACCCAGTGCCACGGCGGCCCGGTAATACGGGTCGGACGATTTCAACCGGGCCGATCCGAAGACGGTTACCGCCGGGCCTAGGCGCGAAAGCGTCTCGAACGAATCGACGAACTCGGCCATGATGCGAAAAATGCGCCAGGGATCCTCCTTGGTAAAACCGAAGCTGTGGTCGTTCATGCGCGGAACATAGAGAGCCGCCTCCGCCGACACAAGCAAGGAGCTGTTCCGCATCCGCAAATAGAAAGCCGGAGGCCTGCGCCTCCGGCTTTGGTTCCTCCCGACCAGGGGAAAGCCTACGAACAACCCAGGCTCTCACCGCAGTTCAGGCACTTGAAACACGCGCCATTACGGACGGCGACATGGCCGCAGCTCGGACAGGTCGGCGCATCCTGTTGATTGACGAAGATATTGATCGTCGTCCCCGGGGTATGGCCATTGCCGTCGTGGTGGCCGTTTTCCGGGGAAATCGGCGTCAGCGTGATCACATCGGTGTCCTCCGCGACCGGCAGCTCAGGCACCGGACGGTTCACTTTTTTTTTGACCTCTTCGAGCAGGCCCGGCATTGCCAGTTCCTGCTGGTTGCGGCCGGGCGAATTCAGTTCGCGATAGCCGGGAATGAATTGAACGGCCATCCAGCGGAAAACGTAATCAATGATCGACGACGCGTTGCGAATGTCCGGGTTTTTGGTGAAGCCGGACGGCTCGAAACGCTGATGCGCAAATTTCCTTACCAGCGCCTCCAGCGGCACGCCGTATTGGAGCGCCATGCTGGTCAACGTGCCGATGCTGTCCATCAGGCCGCCGATGGTGGAACCCTCCTTGGCCATCGTGATGAACAGCTCGCCCGGTTGCCGGTCCTCGAACAGTCCAACCGTGAGGTAGCCCTCGTGTCCGGCAATGTCGAATTTGTGCGTGATCGCCGTGCGCGTCTCGGGGAGACGACGGCGCAACGGCTGAACGGCCTGGGCGCGCAGGCTGGCAACTTCCTTCTCCAGTTCTTTGAGCCGGGAGTCGCTGCCCGTCGCGTCGGCTTTGTCACCGCCTTCATTCGTCTTCCTGGTGTTGAGCGGTTGCGAGCGTTTCGAGCCATCGCGATAGATGGCCACGCACTTGAGGCCCATTTTCCAGGCTTGAATGTAGGCGTCCCGGATGTCCTGGACGCTGGCTTCCCTGGGAAGATTGACGGTTTTCGAGATCGCGCCGGAGATGAAGGGCTGGGCCGCGCCCATCATCTTCAGATGCGCCATGTAACCAATGCTCCGTTTGCCCCGATAGGCCTTGAACGCGCAATCGAATACCGCCAGGTGCTCGGGCTTCAGGCCGCTGTTGATCGTCGTGCCGTTCTCTTCCAGGTCTTCAATGGTGTCGAATTTTTCGATGTGCGCGATGATGTTCTCGATCTCCTTCGCGCTGTAGCCGAGCCGTTGGAGGGCTTGCGGCACCGTGCGATTGACGATCTTCAACATGCCTCCGCCGGCGAGCAGTTTGTACTTCACCAGCGCAATGTCGGGCTCGACACCGGTGGTGTCGCAGTCCATGAGAAAGGCAATCGTGCCGGTCGGCGCCAGCACCGTCACCTGGGCATTGCGACAACCCTGTTTCCTCCCGGCGGTGAGCGCCCGGTCCCAGCACTTGCGGGCCTCGTCCTTGAGATAGTTGAATTCCTGGCTCGGATGGATTTCCTCCACGGCCTCGCGGTGGAGTCGGATGACGCCGAGCATGGATTCGACGTTGTCCTTCTTCAGCGGCTTGCCCACGTGCGCGCAACGCGCGTCGTGATAGCCCTTGAACGCGCCCATCGTTCCGGCGATTTCAGACGACTGCTCATAGGCGTGGCCGGTCATGATGGCGGTGATGGCGCCGGCCAGCGCGCGGCCCTCGTCCGAATCGTAGGGAAGGCCGTAACTCATGATGAGCGAGCCGAGATTGGCATAGCCGAGGCCGAGCGTGCGGTAAATGTGGGAATTCTCGGCAATCGGTTTGGTGGGATAGCTGGCGTTATCGACGAGGATTTCCTGCGCCGTAATGAAAATGCGGACGGCGGCTTTGAATCGCGCGACGTCAAACCTTCCGTCCTCCCGTTTGAACTTCATCAGGTTCAACGACGCCAGGTTGCAGGCGGTGTTGTTGAGGAAGACGTACTCGGAGCACGGGTTGGTGGAATGAATCGGTTCGGTGCCTTTGCAGGTGTGCCACTTCTGAATCGCGCCGTCATACTGCAGGCCCGGGTCCCCGCAGATCCAGGTGCCTTCGGCGACCTTGTTCAATAGCGTCGAGGCGTCCTTCTTGTGAAGCGGTTTGGCCGTCGTGACGGTGCGCGTCCACCATTCCCGGCCGTCGAGAGCCGCCTGCATGAATTCATCACTGACGCGGACGGACAGGTTTTCGTTCTGGTACATCACGCTGCCGTAAGCATCGCCATTGTAGGAACCGTCGTAGCCCTGCTCGATCAGCGCCCAGGCCTTCTTCTCTTCCTTCTGCTTGGCGTCGATGAACTCCTCGATGTCACCGTGCCAGTCGCGCAGCGTATTCATCTTCGCCGCGCGGCGCGTCTTGCCGCCGGATTTCACGACGTTGGCGACCTGATCGTAAACCTTGAGGAAGGAGAGGGGACCGCTCGGACGACCGCCGCCGCTCAGCTTTTCCTTGCTCGACCGGATCGGCGAAAGATCGGTGCCGGTACCGGAGCCATACTTGAAGAGCATCGCCTCGCTGTAGGCCAGCCTCATGATGTCTTCCATGTTGTCATCCACTGACTGAATGAAGCAGGCGCTCCCCTGTGGATATTCGTATTGGGTCGAAGCACGCTCGGCTTCACCCGTCTTGCGGTTGTAGTACCAGTTGCCTTTCGCCGAGCTTTTGCCGACGCCGTATTGATGGTAAAGGCCGACGTTGAACCAGACCGGTGAGTTGAAGGCGCCATATTGGTTCACGCAGAGCCACGTCAGTTCGTCGCAGAACACTTCGCCATCCGCCTTGCTGAAGTAGCCGTCTTTGATGCCCCAGTCGGCAATCGTCCGGCAAACGCGCTGGATGAGCTGTTTCACCGAAGTCTCGCGTTCGGAAGTGTGTTGTTCACCGTAAAAATACTTGGAGACGACGACCTTTGTGGCGAGCACCGACCATGGCTTGGGCACCTCGACGTTCTCCTGCTTGAAAATCACCTTGCCGCTGTCGTCGGTGATCTCGGCCGTGCGGTTGTCCCATTCGAGCTGGTCGAATGGATTGACTTTCGAGTCGCTGAAAATGCGTTCGATGCGGAGTGTCGTCCGCGCGGAAGGCGCGCCGGCGGAACGGCTCAACCGACTGGACTTCGCGCCGGAACGGCGGTGGCTTTTGGCAGGAGGGGGGGACATTACTTCATCACGTGCGTCTATCATGGCTGATACGGGTTGGTTAAGGCTTCGGTTAATACCTTTTCCGAATCTCAAACGACCAGGTGCGATCCGGAAAAGCACAAACGGACACCACAATCTCGATAAAACGTCCGGGCCAAACGCGGGGCTAAAACCCCATTTGTTGGGCAGCAGGGAGCACGGTAGCACTACAGATTGTGGGTGCAAGGAATTTTTTCCAAAAAGTTACGACAACGTTATTCGCCATGAAAATTGGCCTCAAACAGCTGGTCGGAGGTTGGTTTTGCAAGTTATTCCCAGCGGCGAATAACTCAAAAGAACGATCCATTCCGTCGGCCTTCGGACAGGAACCTCAGCGGCCCCTCCGATTTTTCGCGCCGCGACGGCCTCGGGCCATTGGCTGCTTTGCCGGGCGGCGTTTTTGCATCCTCTTGACCGGTTCGATGGTCTTGGGCCGGGGCTTCGGCACCAGCACAATCGGGCAGCCTTCGTAGCCAAACGCGCGCCGCATCTCGCCGACCAGGTACTTTCGATAAGCCTCCGAGAAAAGCTCATCGCGGTTGACGAACAACAGAAACGTCGGTGGCGCCTCTCTGACCTGCGTGGCGTAAAAAAATTTCAACCGATGCCCCTGCGAGCTGACGGGTTGCCGCCGCTCAATGACGTCGTGCAACGTCCGGTTCAGAATCGCCGTCGGAATTTTTTGCTGCAATTGGGCGGCCACATAACGAACCGCTTCGAGCAAACGATCCAGGTGAAACCCGGACTTTGCGGAAGTGAAAATCACCGGGGCGAAGTCGAGGAAGAACAGATGCTCCTGCACCCATTGGCCGAATTCCGCAAGGGTCGTCATCGTCTTGAGGCCGTTGCCGCGCCGGATTTTCCTGTTGCGCCGCGCGATCTCTTCCTCGCGCGCCTTTCGTACCACCCCTTCAACGAGGTCCCACTTGTTGATGACCACGACACAGGCTTTCCTTTCCTCCAGAATCTTGCCGCCGATTTTTTTGTCCTGCTCGGTGATGCCGGCCTCGGCGTCGAGCACGAACACGGCGATGTCGCAACGGGCGATGGATTCCTCGGAACGCTTGACGCTGAAGAATTCAACCGAGTCCGCAATGCGGCGGTCTTTGCGGATGCCGGCCGTGTCAATCAGCACGTATTTCTGACGCACCCCCTCCGAGTCCACTTCAAGCGGAACATCGACGGCGTCCCGCGTCGTGCCGGGAATCGGGCTCACAATGACCCGTTCCGAACGGGTGAGTGCATTGATGAGCGACGATTTGCCGACGTTGGGGCGGCCGACGATGGCGAGTTTCAGGGGAGACAGCGCCTGGAGTCCGGGATCCGGGCTCTCTGACTCGTGCGACTGGACGTTGACCACGGACGGCACCAAAACGATTGCGGCGTTCATCAATGCGTCAATGCCCTGGCCATGAATTGCCGTTACGGGAAACAGCCTTTCAAAGCCGAGTTCGGCGAACTCCGGCATTTCCTCTTCGGCCCGATAGTTGTCCACCTTGTTGACGGCCACGAGCACAGGTTTTCCCGACGTCCGCAATCGCCGGGCCACTTCGCGGTCCAGTGGCACAACGCCTTCCTGCACGTTGACCACCAGGATGATGACGTGTGCGGCTTCGATGGCGATCTGCACCTGTTCGAAGGCCGCCTGCGCTATGGCGTCGCTGGCCTTCTCACCGCGCACCAGGCCGATTCCCCCCGTGTCCACGAGCGTGAACGCCCTTCCGCCCCATTCCGCTTCCGCGCTCACACGATCGCGGGTCACGCCGGGCTGATCGTGCACGATGGCGATACGCCGTCCGACGATGCGGTTGAACAGCGCGGATTTGCCGACGTTCGGCCGTCCGACGATGGCGATCAGTCCTGACATGTCATCAGCATGGAGCACGCGTCCGGCGGCGGAAAGTGAAAAGACGTATCGGCCGCGGAGATTTCAGAAGTTGCCGTGAGAAAAAATCGTTGTGTGCGCCCGGTGAAACGCCATTATCAAAAGAAACTGAGGAGAATCCATGAACGACCAACCCGTCGCTCCGCAAAAACCCAAAGGTCGCGGCTGTTTTTTTTATGGCTGTCTGACGATGGTCATTCTCTTCCTTGCCGTGGCCATCGGCGGCTATTTCGCCGTACGCGCCGCGGTGAATTCCTTCGTCGCCAAATACACGGACACCAAACCGATGGAGTTGCCGAAAGTGGAGTTATCGAAGGGGGAAATGGAGGAACTCGACAAGCGCCTGGCGGCCTTCAAGGAGGGAGTCGAGGCTGACAAGCCCGTGCCGGCGCTCGTGCTCCGCCCTGACGAAATCAACGCCCTCATTCAAAAGAACGCCGGAATGAAGGACAAGGTCTCCATCGATTTCGAAGACGATCAGGTGAAAGGAAAAATCAGTCTCCCGCTTGGCGAGCTGAACGCGCCGATCATTGGCCGGTGGCTGAAGGGGAGGTATTTGAACGGCACGGCCGGCTTGAAGCCGACGCTGCAGAACGGCGTGTTGATCGTCACCCTTCAGTCGGTGGAGGTCAATGGGCAGACAATCCCCGCCGATATCCTGGCCAGCTTGAAGAATCGCAACCTGGCCGAGGGGATTTACAGCGACGCGAAGACGGCTGACGTAATGAGCCGGCTGGCCAGCATCGAGATCAAGGATGGAAAAGTAACCATCCAGCCAAAGGCGAAAGAGGAGGCCAAACCGCCGGCTCCACCGTGAAGCAGCTGGGCGCTCGCACAAGCTGGATTCCGGCGCATCACGTTCACAGCCGCAATCCGAACAACCGATTGTGCTCCTGAACGACGTAGCGGTCGGTCATGCCCGCGATGTAATCGCATACCGCACGGGGCAGGCCTTCCTTCTTGATCCGCTTCCGGGACTGCCCGCCAATCTCCTGCGGATGTTCCATATAATGGTGGAACAGTCGTTCCACCATGCGGACCGCGCGCTGGTTTGGTTCGTGGACGACGGGGTTGTAATACAGGTTGCCGTAAAGAAAATCCCGGAGTTCCAGGTTCAGTTTGCGGCGTTTGGGGCTGTATTGGACCAGTGCATGGGGCTGGGCGCGCACTTCGTTCGCGGTCTTGACTGCGGCCGCCAGAATTCGTTCTTCGGTCGTCTCGACTACGTCGCGGACCTGTTCATCAATGATACAGCGAATGATGAAATACCAGCGGCATTCGTCGGCCAGCTCGCCATGGGTGCGTTTAACCTTGCGGGCGGCGTGATTCCAAATGCGTACCTCGTGACCGAGCGTCCTCTCCGAAAGCAACCCGGAATCGAGGCCGTCGTCGAGGTCGTGACTGTAATACGTGATCTCGTCGGCCAGATTGGCGACTTGCGCTTCGAGCGAAGATGATTTGGCGGCGAAATCCCTTCGGTTTTCCGGATGGTCGTAACTGGTGTAGTGCTTGGCCAGCCCCTCGCGCGTTTCCCATGTCAGGTTCAGCCCGGCGAAACGCGGGTACTTCTGCTCCAGTTCCTCCACGACCCGCAGACTTTGACGGTTATGTTCGAACCCGCCATGCCCGGCCATGAGCTTGTTCAGGACCATTTCACCTTTGTGGCCGAACGGCGGATGTCCGAGGTCGTGCGCCAGCGCAATCGTCTCGGCGAGGTCCTCGTTCAGTTTCAAGGCGCGGGCGATGTTGCGCGAGATGGCCGCCACTTCAATCGTATGGGTCAGGCGCGTCCGCAGATGGTCGCCGCTCCCGTTCAGGAATACCTGGGTCTTGTACTCGAGGCGTCGAAAAGCGCGGGAATGGATCACCCTGTCGCGGTCGCGCTGATACTCCGTGCGCCATTCCGCCGGCTCTTCTGGGAACTTCCGGCCGCGCGTATCGGCGCTGAACTGGGCGTACGGCGCCAGAAACTGCTTTTCGAGATGCTCCAATTCCTGGCGAGTGCGGGGCATGGTTCCAGTGCAAGATGGAGTCCGAAGCAAGCGGACGCCGGCCTCAGTCGGCCAGGAGTTCCTGCACCGAAACTCCCTTCAGCTCAAACATCCGCCGTATCGCGTCCTCAATCAGGTTGTTCGGGCAGGACGCGCCCGCCGTAATCCCAACGGTAATCTTCCCGGATGGCAGCCAATCGCGTGTCTCGACTTCTTTGCCGATGTGCTGGTTGTAGTGCACGATCAACCGGTCTGAAACCATCTTGGCTGCGTTCTTGATGAAGAAGGTCGGCAGTTTCGCTTCGCCCATCTCGGCGAGATGCGACGTGTTCGAGGAATTGTAGCCGCCGACGACAACCAGGAGGTCCATAGGCTCTTTGAGCATCTTTTCCAGCGCGTCTTGTCGGTCCTGGGTCGCGCCGCAGATCGTGTCGAAGAAACGGAAATGGTGGGAGAGCCTCTCCGCGCCATGCTTCTTTTCCATTGCCGCTTTGAATCTGCGTTGCACTTCTTCGGTCTCGCCGCGAAGCATCGTCGTCTGGTTCGCCACGCCGACGGCTTGCAGGTGAACAGCGGGATCGAAGCCGGGCGAGAAGGCGCCTTTAAACTTGTCCAGGAACTCCTGTTTGTCACCCCCGTTCAGGATGTAGTTACAGACGTAGTCGGTCTCGGCCAGGTTGAAGACGACCAGGTAATGGCCCGAACCGTAAGCGGTCGCCTGCGAGGTCGTCGCTTTGGTCTCTTCGTGCTTGGCTTTGCCGTGGATGATGCTCGTGACAGACTCTTTTGAGTATTGGCGTACCCGCTTCCAGACGCTCATCACGTCGCCGCACGTGGTGTCCACCATGATGCAGCCCTTTTCTTCCAGCTTCTTCCGCGTGCCGACCTCCGTGCCAAACGCGGGAATGATCACCACGTCGTTGCTGCTCAATCGGCCGAGGTCGGCGTCCGTCGGTTTGGGTGGGATGGTCTGAATACCCATGTTGCGAATCTGATCGTTCACCTCCGGATTGTGAATGATCTCGCCGAGCAGATAGATCTCCTTTGGTGGCGGAAATACTTTGCGGGCGGCGTAGGCCAGGTCGATCGCGCGTTCCACGCCGTAGCAGAAGCCGAATTCCTTGGCCAGTTTGACAGTCAGCAGGCCGTCGGCCGACAACACCCGTCCATTGGCCCGAATGCGGTCCACCAGTTCACTGCGGTAATGCGAAATGACCTGCGCCTGGACGGCCTCCATAACATCGGGCCGCCGGAGATTGACTTTCTGAGGCGCAACGGGAACTTGCGTTGACATATCGCCATTAGCTTAACAGTGACAGTCGGCGCGTCTAGTCCGTTTTGTCGGTTGTCAATTGTCAGCGTTATGGCGCCAGGCGCGCGGGGTCTGCCGAACCACGACCGCTTACGACACCATCCAGTCCAGAATCGCTTTCTGCACGTGCAGCCGGTTTTCGGCCTGATCGAAGATGGTTTGCGCGTTGGCTTCGAAGGTTTCTTCGTCGATCTCCTTGCCGCGATAGGCGGGAAGGCAATGCATAATGAGGGCATTCGGCTTCGCCAGTTTCACGAGTGGCTGGTTAATCTGATAACCGCTCAACAGCTTGATTCGGTCGCTGGCCTCGGCTTCTTTGCCCATCGAAACCCAAACGTCGGTGTAGAGCAGATCGGCGCCAGCCGCGGCGGCTTCTAAATCCTCAGTGCAGACGATCGTGCCTCCGTCTCCGACTCCCAATGTCCATGTTACCGCTCGGCCACGTTGAGGCCTCGCCTGTCCACAATCGCCCACGGCGACGACATCGGCCGCCGCTGCAAGCTGTTCGAGTGTGGTCCGAGGCTGGTACTGCACTGGAGCAGCGATCCGCAGTTCGAAGCCGAGCTTGATCGCCGCGAAAATCCACGACCGTGGCATGTTGCAGGCGCCGTCGCCGATGAAGGTGACGACCTTGCCCCGGATCGACCCGCGCTTCTCCTGAAACGTGAAAATATCCGTTAACACCTGGCAGGGATGCTCGTCGTCCGTCAGTGCGTTCACCGTCGGTACGCCGGAATATTGCGCGAATTCTTCCACGTCGCTCTGCGCGTATGTGCGGATCACGGCTCCGTGAATCATCCGGCCAAGGACGCGAGCAGTATCCTTGATCGGCTCCCCGCGGCCGATCTGAATATCGTTTGCGCTCAGAAACATCACCTCGCCGCCCAGTTCGCGGATCCCGACCTCGAATGACACGCGGGTGCGCGTGGAAGACTTGTTGAAAATCAATGCCCAGGTCTGGCCGGCGAGGGGCAACTTCCGATGCCGTCCACGTTCCTCCTTCATCGGACCCGACGCCGCAAGGATCTGGTCCATATCCAAGCCGGCCAGTTTTTCCAAAGACAACAGGTGTTTCATGATCGTCGTTACGTCGGGAATGTCCCCAAGACACTGTGCAACCGGAGCGTCAGACCAGAGATTTTGCCACGCGTTCGATGATGGATAACCCTTCTTCCGCCTGCTGTTGCGTAAGATTCAACGCCGGTAGAAGCCGGACGACCTGCGCGCCGCTCGGAATCGTCAGCAACCCCGCCTCGTGCAGCCGGTTGACGAACTGGATCGAAGCGGTTTTCTCAACCTCCGCAAAGGCGGCTATGTTCTCCCTCTTGATCAGTTCCAGCCCGATCATGAGGCCGAAGCCACGTACTGACTTCAGCGCTTCGGGGTAGCTGTTAACCAGGCGCTGAAGTTCGGTCTTCAAAAACTCGCCGATGCTCCGGGCGTTGTCGGCGAGCCCATCGCGTTCGATGACTTCCAGGACCTTGAGCGCGACGGAACATCCCAGCGGCGTGCCGCCGAACGTGGAGGCGTGCGTTCCGGCGCCCAGCAGATCCGCGTGCTTGTCGCGAACCCAAAACGCGCCGATCGGAAATCCGCCACCCAGTGACTTTGCCATCGAGATGCCATCGGGCAGAAATGGCTCCGCGCTCCGCGTTCCGCGTTGCGTGTTTTCCAGAATCCGTTGAAAGCTTTGAAACCGCCCCGTTCGGAAGTGCCCGCACTGCACGCCGTCGATGAGCAACAACAGCCTCTTCTCGTCGCAGAGTTGCCGCAAGCCGAGCAGATAATCGGTCGCCGCCGCGGTGATGCCGCCTTCGCCCTGGACGCCTTCGATGAGGATCGCCGCCGTCGCCGGCGAAATCGCGTCGTGCATCGCCCGGACATCGTTGAACGGCACCTGGCGAAAGCCCGCGACCATCGGCTCGAAGCCCTTCTTCACTTTCTCCTGCCCGGTCGCCGCGATGCCGGCAAGTGTCCGCCCATGAAAAGAGTTGGTCGTTGTAATGATTTCAAACCGGCCTTCGTCATGGCCGAATTTCCGCGCGAGTTTGAACAATCCTTCATTCGCTTCGGCGCCGCTATTGCAGAAAAACACCTTGCCCGGCGCGAGGTGCTTCACGATCTGCTGCGCCAACCGGCCCTGCGGTTCGTGATAGTAGAGGTTCGACACGTGCACGAGCTTCTGTGATTGCTCGACCAGCGTCTGGGTGATTTCGGGATGCGCGTGACCCAGGGAGCAGACCGCGATGCCTCCGCCCAGGTCGAGATAGCGCTTGCCGTTCACGTCCCAAAGGTAACTTCCAGAACCGCGGCTGAACGCAATGTCGAAGCGAGCATAACTCGGGACAACGTGCTTGCTGAACAGACCGCGCACCGTCTCGAACTGATTGCGGACGATGGGCGGCGGCGGGGGAATGATGTCTTTCATCGGTTGGCTTGAGAACGGAGAAAGGACGATGCGGGTGGGCGTCAAATCCCGTCGTGGGGATTTCAGCGTCGCTTGAGATGGCTCTCAACACCTGTCATGGCTCGTGACTTAGCCTCTGCCGCCGAACTTTTCAAGAATAACTTCGTGACGGGTGAATTCGCGCGTTCAGTCCGAGCGGTTGACCCCCGGTCGGAGCGTGGCCACGACGCGCCGATACCGGGTCAGCGCAGGCGAACCGGCATCCGTGACCGCAAGGATGACATGCGCCGTTTGCGCCGAAGAAACCCGCGGCGCGACAAAGGACGCTTTCGCCGAAGTGGAGTCGCGGATTTCGATGCGCCCGCCGCGATAGCTGCCCGGTTCGGGGTAATGGAACCACTCGAAGCGAAGGCGGTCGCCATCCGGGTCGCTCGACTCGGTGGCGTCGAGTTGGACCACGTCGCCGGACCTGACGGTGCGCGCCAGTTCCCCTTTGACCTTGGCGACCGGCGGATGGTTCGCTTCGGCACTGGGTTTCACGCACCAATCCAGCCGCGCTTTGAAATCGTTCTGAATCGCCTCAGCCCACCTGGCGAGGGTGTTGTCGCGGTTGGTCGTCCCATTCCAGTCGTCGAGTTGATTCGCCCAGTTGTAGGGCTTTCCGGGAAACTTTTCGTTGGGGCCAAGCCGGCCGCCCCAGCCGCCAAGTGCCGGATCGTTCGGATCGCTGAGCCCTGTCGGAATGAGATAGATGAAACTCAGGCTGTCACCCTCTTTCTGCCAGTGCGTGGTATTCGTCGGGAAAAGCGCGCCGAGCGGACCGTGATCGGTCAGGCAGTCGCGTACGAGATCGAATCCGCCGGCGCGCGCGGTGATCGCCGAGAAACGATGATACCACCGCTTGCCGTTCATTTCGGGGCGCCAGGTGTCCACCCAGAAAGGAAAAGGCGGTTCAATCCCCGACGTGTGTTCGCCGAACGCGTCTGCGGAACTCAATCGGAAGCGGTTCTTGAATTTGGCGTATCCTTCCCGCCCGCGTTCGCGCAGCACACGGTCGAGGGCGCGCTTCAGGTTGTTCGTCGCGGCGCCGTGGTCCGTGCCCCAGTCGGAATACCAGACAGGTCGCGAATCGTTGCTGTCCGCGGCTCCGAGGATCAGGTTCACCCCGTCGTCTGTGCCATCGTGACCGGCGACTGTTCGCTGCCAAAGATGTTCAAGCTGCGGATACCGTGAATCATGTTTTTCAAGGTTCGTGCGACAATCGCCGTACGCTGTCAGCAATCGCCGCACGATTCCCAGCCCGGTGCGCTCGGAGTTTTGGTTCTCGCCGTCGCGGGCGTGCGGACGATTCGCGATGATGCCTTCGATGTCCCATTCGTTGGCGTAGAGAAGGAATCGAACCAGCGATTGCTCGTCGTCCGGATCGCCGCCGGCGTCGGTCTCGATGATCAACCGCAACCGCTCCGCCGCGCCCAACGGGGTTACGCCGGCGACCAGCAGAACCAGGAGAAGCCGGAGTCGGCCGAATTGGTGTCGAACGAAATGCATCGCGAATTTACCTCTGCGGTTTCAACTGGTTCTCGAGAAAGTCCACGTGCATCCTGCCGCCGTTGCCATTCCACGGACGCGGTCCCCAAGGCTTCGAACAGACGTCCATGTCGCCGTCCCGGTCCACGTCGCCGGCTTGCAACTCGTGGCCGCCCAATTTTGTGTCGAGCAGGATGCGTTCAGCAAATCTCCCGTTCCCAAGGTTCTCCCATGCGATCCACCGCGGATCCTCACGGCCCTCGGGCAGAAGTTCCTCCTGTTCGTTTGAGATAATGTCCGGGCGGCCATCGCCATTGAGGTCGGCGACAGCAAGCGCATGCAGCGAGCCGTATTGGAAGCTTTGCGGCAGTTCCTCCTTCGACCATTTCCCTCCCTTGCCGTCGAGGTTGCGCAGAATGACAACGCGAGAGTCAGTGATGTCGGCGTCGGCCATCAGGATTTCGCGCCTGCCATCGCCATCGAGGTCAACGACCGCCGTCCGTACGCAAACGCCGAACGGGCCTTTGCGGCCGAACACAATGTTGGCGTGTGCGACCCACTCCCGGCCTTTGCCGTCCTTGTTCTCGAACCACGTATTGGCGCGCAGCACGTCGAGGTCGCCATCGCTGTCAACGTCCGTCACGCCGGCGGGTGTGATTGCACCGTGCACCGGTGTGCCAATATCCTGACGTTGCCAGGGCTGCTTCGGATCGGACGGAACCTTGAACCAGCAAAGCGAATTCAGCGCGGTCCGCTCGTCGCCCATCATGACGATGTCGGGGCGCGCGTCGCCATCGATGTCGGCCGCAAGAATGTCGTGCGCGCCGGCTGCGTTCGTGGCGAACCCGAAGCGCTGGAACTCCTGCTCGCGCGGTCTGCCCGAATTGCGATACCACACGCCGCTGCAAACCAGGTCCGTCCAGCCGTCGTGGTCCACGTCGAGCGCGGCCAGACCGACATCCGATTGATAATTGGTACCGGCAACGTGTTGCACCCATTTGTCTGGTGCTTGAAACTCGAACCAATAGAGCCGCTCCGGTTTCACGCCGCGACCGCCGAGCACGAAGTCCAGGTCTCCGTCGTTGTCGAGGTCCGCCAGTGCGGTCAGGCCGTAATCGCCGGTGCTGCGTTCCGTGACGGGCAGGTCGCGACGGATGAAGTGATGTTGGAACCGAAGCTCGGCTGGATACGCATTTGTCCATCCGATGAAAAACAACAGCGCGACGCCACGTCGCTCGCGAAGGAAAGCAATCATGAGTTCATTTCCGCGGTCGGTCTGTTCCCTGGCCTTCTCTTTCGGCTTTCAGCGCATCCCAGGCCATCGCCGGGAACCGTGGCACAGCGGCCGCAGGGCTTCAATGCTTTTGGCGCAGTGTGGTTGGATCCACCTTGCTTGTCCGCAAGTTTTCAGGCCGCCAATTCCAGTTGCGATTTCCCTTTCGGGAGGGCGAAGCAAACGGTCAACGCCCGGCCGTCGCGCTGCCATGTTCCCGAGGTGAGCTTCAAGACGCCCGTCACCTCCTTCAGAGGCAACCGGTCTTGTCCGACCCGCAGTCGCGGAGCACTCGCAACCGTCGTGTCGAATCTCACTGTGAAGTCCGGCGAGGCAAATGGCGCATGAAAGGTGACGGTGTTCCCGGTCCGTTCGATTCGGGTCAGCTCTTTCGCCGCGCTGTAACGGGCGACCTCGCTGAGCTTCATCCAGATCAGGTTGTCGAAGCGCGCGCGCAGACGGCGAACGACCTCCTGGAAGATTTTGAAGCCGAGTTCCTGGCCGTTCCAATAGATGCCCGTCCAGTGCGCCAGCATCAGCGCCGGTTCGCCGCGCTGGATGATTTCCACCATGCGGCCGCGCTGCAAATCTTCCGTGATGAACTTGTCTGCGCCTCCGGGCGGCGTGTTGTCCCAGCCGCCCGTCCAATCGCCCGTGCACCCGATGATGCTCACGACGCAGCGCGGGTCGGCGCCATCGACGCCGCTCGCGTACTCGACGCGCGGCGCGACGCTTTCGTCGCCCTTGTCATAGAGATGGCGGAAGTAATGTGGAATCTCCGCGCCGAACACGTCGCGAACCGCGTGAAGCGTCGCCTGAGCGAGTTGTGGCAGTGCTTTGTTTCCAAAGCCACCCGGTGTCGTGACTCCTTCGCAGGGCAGTCCGATGTTTTTCAGGATGCGCAGCGCGTAAGCCATGTAGTCACCGATCTCGTCCGCACTGCGGCCGGTCGTCCATTCCCAGTTCTCCATGAACTTGAGCGACAATTCCGGGTGCGGATGGCCGGTCTTCAGATCGATGACCCGCGTGTGCGTGACCATCTCGGGATGAATGTCCCAATTCGGCATCAGTACCGCCCGAACTAATTCGATGGAATCGGCCAGTTCCTTTTGCGTCCAGCCCGGCAGCCCGCGGTCGAGGCGCCCGACGCAGGCGGGGTAGGGAACAATGCTGTATTTGCCTTTTACGCCGTTCTCCGCGCACCACTCACCGAACTTGCGCACAAAGGCGTCCGGAATCTCGATGGGCCACTCGCGCCAGTTGCGTTCATAGGTTTTGTTGGCGCCCACGAATGCCGCGTCGAACTGTGGCATAGCAAACCGGTTCAAATTCACGAGACAGGTCGAGTCATCGATAATCAACCCCACGGGCACCCGGCCGCGCGGGTTCAGGACGGTGACGCCGTCTGTACGCGACGGACGTTCGCCGGGCGACTGCGCGAGGAGCCTGGGCAGTTTCATTGCCACACTTGCTCCAGCAACAGCGCCCGCAGCCGTGTGGAGGAATTGGCGCCGCGACGTTGGGTTCATGGAGTGAATCGTATGATGAACGCTGTCAGAGCACAATCTCCGTGCCTACACCTTCATCCGTGAAAATCTCCAACAACACCGCATGCGGCACCCGTCCATCGACGAACGAGACCTTTTCCACGCCGGACTTGATGGCCGCCACGGCGCTATCGACTTTCGGAATCATGCCCTTGTCCACGATGCCAGTCTTCTTCAAGCCGTCGACTTCGCTGGTTTGGAGATGGGCGATCAGCGTGGCCGGGTCCTTCGGATCGCGCATCAGGCCGGGCACATCGCTCATGAAGACCAGCCGCCTGGCATTGAGCGCGACGGCAATCCGTGCGGCCGCCACGTCGGCGTTGCAGTTATAGACCTTGCCGTCTTCGCCGCGTGCGGTCGGGCTGATGACGGGCGTGATGCCCTGTTGGATGCATTTCGCCAGCGGCGCGGTGTTCACCGCCACGACCTCGCCTACGTAGCCGAGGTCGATCTTCGATCCGGGTTTGTCCTTGTCATCCAACCAAAGCTTGCGGCAAGTGAAAATATCCGTGCCGAGAAAGCCTTTCGCCGCTCCGCCGAAAGAGTTGATGGCGGCGACGACCTCAGGATTGATCTCGCGCGAGAGGACCTGGTCCACCACCTCGACGGATCTCTCATCTGTCACGCGCTGTCCTTGAATGAAGTCCGATTTCAGGCCGGCCTTCTCCATCGCCCGAGTAATGGCCTTGCCGCCGCCGTGGATGACCACCGGGTCGATTTCGACGGCTTCCAGAAACACGATGTCGCGCGCGACGCCGTTGCGGACGTTCGCATCGGGGGAATCCATGAAACTGCCGCCGTATTTGATGACGAACGTCGCGCCACTGAATTTCTGAATATAGGGCAGCGCTTCCAGCAGCGTCGCGGCTTTGGCAATGAGGTCTTGCACGCGTCGAATTAGAACGGATTTTCCGCTGGCCGCGCAATGTCGAACATCGCGGCTTGCCTGCCCGCTAACTCTGTGGGATGAATGATACCGATGGAAGCCACGGTGAAGTCAGAATTCATTTCGGCAGAGGAATACCTCGAGGGCGAGAAAGCCGCCGAAACCAGACACGAGTTTGTCGGTGGGCATGTTTATGCGATGGCGGGCGCAAGCGAGGAGCATAACTTTATCGTTGGTAACATCTTTGCGTCGCTTCACGCACACCTTCGGGGCAAGGCCTGCCGGGCGTTTATGGCGGACATGAAAGTCCGTCTCGCGGTCTCCGCAACCGACATCTTCTATTACCCTGATTTAATGGTGACTTGCGACCCGCGCGACACAGAACGCTATTTCAAGCGCTTCCCAAGCGTGCTGATCGAAGTGCTTTCACCCGACACGGAACGGACCGACCGGCGGGAAAAGTTTCTGAGCTACACGC